>Ga0194125_10000509_pt1 | contig 65311 bp, 55 predicted proteins | sample TA2KigC250mmetaG_FD_148626 | JGI IMG/M metagenome (GOLD analysis project Ga0194125, IMG submission 148626) | Freshwater microbial communities from Lake Tanganyika, Tanzania - TA2015034 Kigoma Deep Cast 250m | ecosystem: Environmental > Aquatic > Freshwater > Lake | place: Tanzania: Lake...
TCACGCAGGGCCGCGGCATCTACACCATGAAGCTTTCGCACTACGAGGCTGTGCCTGCGCATATCGCTGAACAGGTGGTCGTCCAGGCCAGGCGTGAGCGAGTGGAGACCGAAGAAGAGTAGGCAAGAGCGCTTGGCGACGGGACTGACGCCGGCCGCCCTATTGAGAAGAAAGCGTCCGCCAGGCGGCCACCAGGCGGACGCTTTCGCGTCTTTCATAGGCAAGGGCCGGCAGTCACATGCCTGGCGCTTCCGAAGCGCCAGGCATGTGACTGCCCCAGGCTATCGAGCAGATACCGCGGTCAGATGACGCGGCGCGCGCGTTCCATGGGCACTTCGACGCGCACCTGGGCGCCGGTGGCCGCGCCAGGGGGAGGCGAGACGATCGTCGTCCGGGCGTCAATCAGTCGCGCCCGCTCCCGCATGTTCAGCAGTCCAAAGCTGCCGCGTTGACTGTAGCTCGCATCCACCAGTGGCACATTGAAACCCACCCCGTCGTCACTCACCTCTACCCACAGCACTTCCGCCGAGCTCTTAAGTTTGAGCCAGACATTCCGGGCATCGGCGTGCTTCTGAACGTTGTTCAGAGCTTCCTGGGCGATGACGAACAGCGTGTTGGCCACCCGCGGATCAATCATCTTGTCCGCTACATCCATGACATCCAGGTGGATCTTGTATTTGCTGTGACTGCCCTGGCGCTCCGCCAATTGCGTGAGCGCGGTGGTCAGGCCGTGGGATTCCAACGCCAACGGCCGCAGGCCGAACAGCAGATCGCGCACCTCCTGATTGGCCTGCTGCGCAAGGCTGTCCAAGAAGTTGAGCTCGGTGGCCATCTTCTCGGGGCCGATGGCCAGTTGTCGGCGAGCCATGTCAATGTTGAGGATCAAGGCGGCCAGGATTTGCGCGGGGCCGTCGTGCAGGTCGCGGGCCAACTCATGACGCACCTGCTCTTCGGCCAGGATGATGCGATCGTGTTCATCGCGCAGCGCGCTGAATAGCCGGGCGTTGTCAATGGCCGCCGCGATCAGCGGCGACAGAATGCTCAGCCATTGCTCGTCGTCGGCCGTGAACGAGCCCCCGCCGACCTTATTGATGACCTCGATGACGCCGATGGTCTTGCCCTTGACCTGAAGAGGGATTGCCATGATCGAGCGTGTGCGGAAGCCGCTCATGTGATCAATCTGGATGTAGAATCGGTTGTCGGACGTCACATCAGATATGATGATCGGCTCGCCGTGCGTGGCGACCCAACCGGCGATACCCTTGTCTATCGGCATCCGCTGTTCGCGCAGGATCGCCTCGGCCGGGCCGGCCGAGATCTTGAAGACCAGCTCGCGTGTGGCCTCATCTATCAGCATCAGGGTGCTTGCCTCGGCGCGCAACACCTCCGTCACCCGTTCCGTGCTCTGCTTCAGCACCTGATCGAGGTCCAGGGTCGAGGAGATAGCCTGTCCCACCTCGTACAGATGTTGAAAACGACTGAGCCGCAGCTGGGTATTTTCCAGCGCGGAGGCCTGGCGCATGATGGTGGAAAGCGCCTGGAGCGCGGCCTGCAGATGGGCGCCAGCCTCCTCAGTGGGCATCTCATTGACCGCGAAGCCGAGGGCGACCAGGGCGGTCGGCTGCAGGTTGTCGTTGCGGGTGACCATGCACAGCAATCGCAGGTCAGCGACCTGACGGATTTCAGCCTCGCTGTCGCGCGTCAGCTCTACCTCGCTCGTCCATGATGCCAGGTGCGTCAGGCTGGCCTTGTCGAGCGCGCCTTGAGTGACGGTCAGCGACGCCGGCGTGGGCAACCTCAGCCAACCTCCCGCGGCGTTTGTCTTCTGCACGAGCCAGGCCAATACCTCCTGCCAGACAACCTTGGGGTCTTGCTCGGTGGCAGGCCGGCTGAAGCGATTCAGCAGCTCGGCCGCGGCTTCGATCAGGTCATGAGATGTCATCGCATTGCTCTTGCGTGTATGGTGAATGCCAGGCAACAAGATAACTGTATCATACTTTCGGCAAGGCGGCAACTGGACACACAAGGCATAGTGTACTTCCCGGTCGAGCAGCGCCGACGCCCCATAGTGGAGCTGCGGGCCAGTTTGGACAACGCCGCCTGGTTGGGCTATACTCAACAGATCACAATGCTGACCTTTGGAGGTGCTTCGTTGATCCCGCATAACTATCCAGGAAAGGGCAAGGTAGTCGTCTTGAAGACAGGGCCGGCGACCGTGCTCGATGATATCGGCTGGCTGATGGAACTGGCTGGCTACCGGGCGGCCCTGCCGGCCGATCGCGATACGATACTGAAAATCAACATTTCATGGCAGACCTGGTACCCGGCCTGCTCCAGCACCCCGTGGCAGATCGAGGGAGTGGTGCGCAAGCTCCAGGCAGATGGTTACGAGAACCTTTCGGCTGCGCATAACAAGACCGTGGTCGTGGATGCGTATGTGGGAGAGCGCAACAACAAGCAGAAAGCGGTCGTAGATGCCTATGGGCTGCGCAATGTGCACCTGTACGAACCAGGGATCAACTGGGTCCGTTACACGCCAAAGGCGCCCATGTTGGTGTTGGATCGCATCTTTCCCGACGGCATTTTGCTCCCAGAGTATTTCTTCGGCAAGAACATCATTCACCTGCCGACCGTCAAGACGCATGTCTTCACCGTGATCACCGGCGCCATGAAGAACGCTTTTGGCGGCCTGCTGAACGAGAAGCGGCATTGGACGCACGGCGTCATCCACGAAACCGTAGTGGACCTGCTGGCAATCCAGCAGGAGATTCACACCGGGCTCTTCGCTGTCATGGACGGCACATTCGCAGGCGACGGACCTGGCCCCCGCGCCATGCGTTGGCACGAGAAGGACATCCTGTTGGCTTCGGCCGACCAGGTGGCGCTGGATGCGATTTCCGCCCGGCTGCAAGGGTTTAACCCGATGGACCTGAAGTTCATCCGACTGGCCCATGAGCTTGGATTGGGCGTCGGCGATCCGCGGGAGATCGAGATCGTCGGCCACGACATCTCGGCCGAGGATTGGCATTTCGTCCAGGAAGACACCTTCGCGAGCAAAGGACAGAAGCTGATCTACCACGGCGCGCTGAAGCCCTTCGAGAACCTCCTGTTGCGCTCGCCGCTGGTGCCGTGGAGCTATTTTGCATCCAACTTCTATCACAACGTCTACTGGTATCCGTTCGTCGGCCGGCCGCGGGTAGAGGCCGCGTTGCAGACCAAGTGGGGCAAGTTGTTCAGGAGCTATGGCGACGGCGAGGTGGTGTTGCCGGGCCTCGAGCCGCGCACGATGGCCATCGCTGGCGCGGCGCTTCTCGGGCTGTTGGGCGTGGGCGCAGCGCTGCTGGGTCGCAGAAGGATGATTCGGGATTGATCGGCTTCCATGACCCGGCGACCGGTGAGCGCGGCGATGAGTGATTCGACCAGGCTGCCACGTGCAACAGGCGAAGGAACGCTTTGGCGCGTGGACTTGCACAGCCACACCAGGTTTTCACCCGATTCGGCGACTGAGCCTGCCGCGCTGATCGCGCGTGCGCGCCAACTGGGACTGGCTCGGATCGCGATCACCGATCACGATACCATTGACGGCGCGTTGGCCGCACAGCAGTTAGCGCCCGACCTGGTGATCGTGGGCGAGGAGATCATGACCGCCGCCGGCGGCGAGTTGATTGCCTATTTCGTGCAGGAGACCGTGCCGCCAGGTCTGCCGCTTCGCGAAGCGATTCGCCGGTTGCGTGCGCAGGCCGCGGTGATCAGCGTATCGCATCCTCTGGATCGCCTGCGCAACTCGGCCCTGGGCGAGCGGCTGACCCGTGAGATCATCGAGGAAGTAGATGCACTCGAAGGGTTCAACGCTCGCTGTCTCCTGCCCGGCGACAACCGGGCTGCGGCTCGCCTGGCCGCGCAGTACGGCAAGGCACTCACGGCCGGCAGCGATGCGCACACGCTCGGCGAGGTGGGCGCCGGCTATCTGCTTGCGTCGCCCTTTGCCGACAGTCCCGATGCATTTAGAGCCAGCCTGACCCAGGCGCAGATCGCCGGTCGCTGGACAGGACCCTGGCCGCACTTCGCCAGCACCTTTGCCAGATTGCGCGGCGCATGACTCCATCAACCCTGGCCTTCGGTCTCTTCTTCTCCTTCCTGGCGACCGCAGCGCCGACCGCGCTCTGGATCGGGATCGCCTGGCGTTGCGACCGCTACGAGCGAGAGCCCGCACCCTTGCTGATCGCGTCCTTTCTCTGGGGCGCGATTCCTGCGGTTATTCTGGCGCTCGTCTTTGAGACGTTGTTCGGGATCGAAGGAGATGGCGCGGGGGCCAGTCTGGCGCGCGAGGTGGCGGCGGCCAGCGCCATCGCGCCGGTGGCCGAGGAGTTGGCGAAGGCTGCCGGTCTGCTGCTCATCTGGCTGATCTGGCGCATCGAGTATGATGGTGTATTGGACGGCATCCTGTACGGCGCCCTGGTAGGGTTCGGGTTCGCCGTGACGGAAAACCTGTTCTACTTCATGGCGGCCTTGGGCGAGGGCGGTTGGGGGCAGTGGGGTGTGACAGTGTTTCTGCGCAGCGTGGTGTTTGGGCTGAACCACGCATTCTTCACAGCATTTACGGGCGCCGCGCTCGGCGCTGCTCATCTGATCCGTAGTCGTCTGGGGCGATGGCTGGCGGCTGCACTGGGATTGGGCGCAGCGATCGTGGCGCACGGGGTACACAACTTCGGGGTGTCGGTGACGTCTGTCTCTATCCTGGGTCTTGGCTTGAGTCTGATCGGCGACGCGGGCGGCGTGCTGCTGGTAGTCCTGATCATCTGGCTGGCGCAGCGTCAGGAGCAACGTTGGCTGCGCATCGAACTGGCCGATGAGGTAGGCAAGTTGCTGGAGCCGGCGGAGCATCAGGCGCTGCAGACGGTCAAGGGGCGCTGGCAGATGCTAGCGCAGGCGCGCAAGCAGGGCGGCATGAAGGCGCTGGCGGCGACCGCGCATTTCCAGGAAACTGCGACTGAGCTGGCCTTTCGCAAACACCGGGCGCGCGTGCGCGGACCCGATGTCAGGCTTGAGCAGGAAATCGCCGAGTTGGGCGCCCGGCTTGCGACCCGGCGCGCTCAACTCGGCGTCTGACCTGACCGCTCAGTGTATGCGTGTCCCGCCCGCGGCTTCTGAGAGCCTCTGCTATCCCACCGGCGCGAAGGTCGTATACTTGAAGACCGGTTGGCGCTGCAGGTAGTACAGCCGGTAGGTGCTGGCCTGATCTGCCCCGCACCAGACCACGTGAGTCTTGCCGGAACGCGCAACCGCAAACGCAACTTCGCTCAAGCCTCCACAGCTATCAGTTGCGACCTCCGGCGCCCACCACTCGGCATCGTAATCGGGCGGCCGAACCCGGTGAAAGAGGGTTGGCCCCTGTTGCCAGATCGCCTGCAAGAACCCCTGACGATTGGCCGCTATGCGTGGCGCACGACAGTCGGCGTCGGTTGCCGAGGCATCGGCCGGCGCCCCCCAGCCATTGGGCCGCCGATCGGCGTGTTGGATGCCGAACACGCCGGCCAGCTCTTCTTGCCACAGCAGGTGGCACCCCCCCTGGATATTCGTGGCCACGCGAGGCTGAAGCGAGTGGCGCTCCGCGCTGCTCGAGATGTTCTCCGGCATGCTCCAGCCGCCCTCACGGCTGAAGGTGCAGAACACCTCGAAACGTTGGCTGCTCTCCAGCCGATCCTGCCAGAAGATGTATGCCACATTCTGCGGGGTGATCGCCAGCGCCGGCGCGCTGCCGCGCGCGCTGGCCAGCGGGCCGGTGAGCCAGCGCCCTTCCTCAAGGCGGCCGGTGTAGATCGCAGAGTGACCCGACGTGTTATCGGCCCAGACCGCACGCAGCGTCCCGTCAGGGCCAACTGCGATGGCCGGCTGCCTGGAGGCGCCGGTCGTGTGCGAGACGTTCTGCGGCAATGACCAGGCGACGCCATTCCACCACACATAGCAGATTTCGGCGTTTCCCGCGAACTGGTTGACGAAGACCGCATGAAGCTGGCCATCAGGGGTGGCTGCCAATGCCGGTTGCTCGCCGGCCGCCACGCGCACGGGCTCACTCCAGCCGCTCGCGCCGCGATAGCTGTGCCAGATCTCTCTGTCTCGTGACCACAGGAGGTGCAGGGTCTCGGCCGCCACGGCCAGGGCCGGCTCTCGACTTCCCGCGCGCGCGATTGGAATCAGCTCGTTGGGAGACCAGGGGGTGTTGGATGCCATGACCGCACACTCCTTCCGTCCGGGCGGACCCGGCAGTGTACCGGCGGGCGAAAAGCCGCCAGGTGCAGCGATTATATCATCTTCTGCGCCAGCGCGCAAACCTCAAGAAAATACCACTTCTTCCTTGCCGCTCAGCTTCTCTTCGATCTTGCGAACAATCAGATCCAGATGGGCCCCGTTGTGTACGAAGTCTAACTCATCGGACGGAATCGTGAGCACAGGGCACAGCGCGAAGCCATGCATCCAGGCAGCGTACAGTCTGTTTAGTTGGTCGAGGTATTCAGGTGCGATGTTGCGCTCGAACGCCCGTCCGCGTTGCGCGATGCGATGTAGCAGTGTCGGCACCGTGGCGCGTAGATAGACCACCAGATCAGGCGGCGGTAGAAATAGCGCCAGCACTTCGTACAGTTCGCGATAGGTGCGGTAGTCGCGCTCGACGATCGCGCCTTGCTCATAGAGCGCCCGTGCGAAGATCTCGGCGTCTTCGTACACGCTGCGATCTTGCACCACCGAGCCGGGGAAGTCGAGCAACCGGCGATGATGGCGCAGGCGTCGCGACAGAAAGAAGATCTGCGAGTGGAAGGCATAGCGCGGCATGTCCTGGTAGAAGTCGGCCAGGTAGGGATTGTCAGCGACGGCCTCGTAGAACGGCTCCCAGCCCAGCCGTTGGCTGAGCAGCCCGGTCAGGGTAGACTTGCCCACGCCGATGTTGCCAGCAATGGCGACGAAGCGCTTGGTCATCGGTCCCATGTCCTTTGCCAGTTCTGCCCCATCTTTCTGAGGTAGGCGCTTTCCAGGTCAATGCCCGCATCGTTGGCGATCTTCAGGAGATAGGCCAGGGCGTCGGCAAGCTCTTCCTGCAGGTTGGGGCTGACGGCCTGCAGGGCGCGCTCGCGCGCCTCCCGGCGATTGCCGACCTGGAGCAGCAAGCGATCGGTCTTGATCCAGGCTTGCGCCAGCGCGCGGCCCAGCTCGCCGATCTCCTCCGTCAGGCAGATGTAGTTAAAAAAGAGGTCGGCCACGAACCCCTTTTCGTTGTCGAGCACATGGTGAAAGCGTTGGAAGTCGGGCAAGCGGCGCCCCTCGCCGAGCGCCGGCACGGATTCGCTGTCCGCCCCGATTTCGGGCAGGGGAAGCTGAACGCTATTGGCGCGCAGAGCAGTTTTCACACGTCCGACCACCTCTGCACGCGCCGCGGGATCGTGTACGAAATCCAGATGATCGGTGTCCAGCGCCAGCAGCGGCGCAGTGGTATAATCCACGAAGAACGCTTCATAGGCGCGCCGCAGGTCGTCAATATATGCGCGCTCCATCTGCCGCTCGTAGGCGCGATCACGGAACGCGATGCGCTGCATCAGGGTATCGGTGGAGGCCTTGAGATAGACTATCAGGTCCGGGGTGGGAACTTGCTCGCCCAGTATCGCGTGCACGCGCTCGTACATGGCAAGTTCATCGCCGACCAGGTTCAGGTGAGCAAAAAGCCAGTCTTTGGCGAATAGATAGTCGCTGACCAGATGGCCGTGGCCCAACGTCTGTCTGATCACGCGGTGCTGTTGCCGATAGCGGCTCAACAGGAAAAAAATCTGAGTCTGAAAGGCATAGCGTGCGCGGTCGGCGTAGAAGTCGCTCAAGAAAGGGTTTTCCTCGAAGACTTCAAGCAACACCTCGGCAGGCAACGTTTCGCCCAAGATGCGGGCCAGAGTGGTCTTGCCGACGCCGATGGCGCCTTCGATGGCGATGTATGGGTGTGGGCTCACAGAGGTTCCTCTCGAAGTGAAGTTGCCTCTATTATACATGAATCCACAGGGCTGGCGAAACCTTCGGGGGTCTCCTGCGTATGAGACAATACGGGCGTAGACTGTGGCGCCAATGGCAGGCAACCTATGGAAAACCAAGAACTGATCTGGCTTGAGCAGGCGCGGTGCGGCGATCAGAGCGCCTTCGGCCGCCTGGTTGGGGCATACCAGGGGCCGGTCTACAACCTGGCCTATCGGATGCTGGGCAACGCCAGCGAGGCGGAGGATGCCGCGCAAGAAACCTTCGTGCGCATGTACACCAAGCTGCACACCTATCAGCCGGAGCGCAAGCTGGCCTCGTGGGTGCTGGCGATCGCATCACACTACTGCATAGATCGGTTGCGGCGTCGCCGCCTGGTTTGGCTTTCGCTCGATGAAGAGCCCTTTGTCGCGACATTGCCCACACACCAGCAGGGGCCTGAAGAGACGCTGCTGCGCAAGGAAGTGCGCGACGAAGTCCAGAAGCTTGTGGAGCGTCTGGCGCCATCCTATAGGATACCATTGATTCTACGTTACTGGTACGATCTGTCGTATGAGGAGATCGCCGAGGTCATGGGCCTGTCGGTGCAGGCCATCAAATCACGTTTGCACCGTGCACGGCTGCAGGTCGCAGCGCACGCGCCCACAGGTGCGGGGTCAGGAGTGGCAGCGGCGGCTGCACCCAGCCAGGCAGGGGTGAGGTGAGATATGCACATCGAGTACACGCGGTTGATGTCGTTGGCGCTGGACAAGGAGACTACGCCAGCCCAGGCGACCGATCTGCGCCGGCATCTAGACGCTTGCCCTGAATGCGCTGCACTGTGGCAGGAGTGGCAGGTCATTGATGCGCGACTGGCGCGCGCGCCGATGCTCGCAGCTCCGGACGGCTTCGCAGCCGGCGTGCAGGCGCGCCTGGCGGCTGCGGCGCAACGCCGCAGACAGTCATATTGGCTGGGGTCAGGGCTGTTGATCGCGTGGGGCGTCGCTCTGGCCGCGCTCCTGGCGCTGGTGGGGATGGCAGTATGGTGGGGATTACAGCATCCGCTTGAGGTGAGCGTGATCCTGTCTTCGGCTGCGATTTTGCTCAGCAATCTCAGCCGGCTGCTGTGCACCATGGAGACCGCTGTCGGCGTCATCAACGGCGCGGCGTTCCTCGTGGGAGGCGGGCTTCTCGTATCCATGACCGGCGCGCTGGCGCTGCTGTGGGTGTGGGTGATGTCCAACACCCGCCACTGGCTGCGACCGGCGATGTGGGAGGTCAGGTGATGGCAAAAAGAATGCTTTGGATTGGCTTGCTCGTTATCCTGCTGATAGTGGTGTTGCCCCCGACTGTGCTCGCCCAGGGCCCGGATGGCGACAAAGTCATCGTGGGCGAGGATTTCGTGCTGCTCCCTGGCCAGGAATTGAACGGCAATCTTGCAGTCATCGCTGGCAGCGCACGTCTCGAAGCGCAGAGTGTCGTCAATGGGGATGTGGCTGTCATGGGCGGATCGCTGATGATGGCCGGCGTCGTGCGCGGCAACGTGGCGGTTTTCGGAGGACGCGTGTCGCTGGCTGACACCGCTGTGGTGGAAGGCAACTTCGCAGGTTTCACCGCCGCAGTCGAACGCGCTCCCGGCGCGGTCGTACGCGGGGATAGCATGGGCCTGCCGCGAGCGCCGATGGCCCCCGACTGGTCGAGCCGACCATCCCGATCCGGTTTTGTCGAAGCCCTCCTCGCCTTTCTTCGCTGGCAGGCCGTGACTGTGGGTTGGGCTATGGTCTTGGCGTTCCTGGGCGTTGTCGCGCTGCTGGTGGCGCCCCGGCATGTCGCCGAGATCGCGACCGCTCTCGCTCGCGAGCCGGCTCTCAGCCTCGGCATCGGCCTGCTGACCCTGGTGGTTGGGCTGCTGGGCGGAGGCATCCTGCTCATCGCCTGTGGGTTGGGGTTGCTGGTGTGGTTGGCGCTTGCCTTCGGCCTGTTGGTCGGCTGGATCGCGATAGGTTTGTGGCTGGGCCAGCGCGCCTTGGGCGCCCTCAAGCTGCGCGATAGCTCAGCATTGGCCGAAGTCGCCCTCGGCGTTGTGGTGATCACCGTGGTGGCTCGTCTGCCCCTGTGCATCGGCTTTCTCTTCACCGTCATCGCCGGCGCAATTGGCCTGGGCGCCGTGGTGTTGACGCGCTTCGGGACGCAGCCGGCCAGCAGATGGAAGGCCTAGCGCGGACTCGGCGCCGCTTGCCTTCACATCGCCGAGCATCTACAGAGAGCAGCCCAGCTCCGGGCTGCTCTCTGTGTTTCCAGTTATCTCCCGTCATTTGACCAGCGGCGCGGGGCAGGTTACAATAGGCTTCAGAATCGCGATTCTCAGAAGAGAGAATGTCAGGCGCTGTCGAGATGTCAACATCCCCTGTCGGACACCTGGGGCTGCCTGCCGGCGCTGGTCCGCTGACGATTTTGCGCGCATCGCTCAGCGGGGGCCTATTGCGGATTGGGCCGGCCTGGGCCGTGTTGGCGGGCGCGTTGTCGAGCCGCACGCCGCTCGACAACGGCGCAGCTCTTCTGCGCCTGGCAGGCGCGATGGTCCTTGCGGACGTCGGTTGGGGGATCGTCTGGCGCTTGACCGCGGCCGATTCTGCAGAGGAAGCGCAAGGGGACGCCGGGTTTGCCAGCTTTGCGCCCTACGCGCAGCCCGGCGCTCTGTTAGCGCGTATTCGGACCAGGTTGCAGCACATGGCCGCGATCCACGGCGCAAGCGCGGCGTCGAGTTGGCACGAGCTGTTGGTCGGTCTGGCGCTGATCGTTGTACTGGGGCTCCTACTCGGTCTGCCGGCATTTCTGCTGAGTTGTGCGGCCATTCTTGTCGTGTTCTGGTCATGGAGCATCGCGCAGCGCGGTTTCCGGCCTGCCCTTTGTCACAGCCTGGTTGGCACGGCTCTGCCGTGGATGCTCGGCGTGACGCTGGCTGGAGTTAACATAACTGCGGAGGATTCGGTAGCCTGGTTCGCGCCGGGTGTGCTGATGGTTGCGTTCGCGACCCTTCAGTGGCGCGTCCATCGGGCTTACCTGGGACTTGGGACGCGCGGGATCTGGTTGGGCCAGGCTGCCGTGTTGGCTGCGCTGATCTGGTTGCGACAACCTGTGGCTGCGGCAGTGGCCGCTTGCTTGCTGGCGCCGCCATACTGGTGGCTGGCACGGGTAGGCCCGGCCGTGCAAGATGTCAGCCTCTTTCTGGCGCGCAGCGCTCCCTGGTGGTGGGCCACGATGATCCTGGCGGCCATCGCGGCCAGGATACGGTTGGCTTGATGCCATTCTGTACGAACCAATAAAGGAGTCTTTGGAATGACGAAGAAGGGTGATTTCCTCAGCCTGGCGGACTGCAGCGCCAGGCAGTTGTGGGCCTGGTTGGAGTTGGCCCGAGATCTGAAGGCTGAATGGAAGGCGGGCGGGAACAAGCCGCTGCTCAAGGGCAAGACGCTTGGCATGATCTTCCAGAAGCCCTCTCTGCGCACACGGGTCAGCTTCGAGATGGGGATGTTGCATCTGGGCGGCAACGCGCTCTATCTCTCGCCCAATGAGATCGGTTTGGGGGGCCGCGAGAGCGTAGCCGACGTCGCGCGCGTTCTAGCGCGCTATATGGATGGCATCATGGCGCGCGTCTTTGCGCACGATCATGTCGTCGAGCTGGCGCGTCATGCGCGAGTCCCAGTGATCAACGGTCTTTCCGATCTCACGCATCCGTGCCAGGGGCTGACCGACCTCTTCACGATTTGGGAGAAACTGGGGCGACTGTCTGGGGTTAAGCTGGCGTATGTAGGTGATGGCAACAACGTCGTCAATTCATTGCTGTTCGGTGGGTCGAAACTCGGCATGCACATCAGCGTTGGGACGCCTGTCGGCTATGAGGCGAAACCATTCGTGCTGCAACAAGCGCACAAGTTCGCCGCAGAAAGCGGCGGCACGATCGTGACCACGCACGATCCTCATGCAGCCGTGGCGGACGCGGATGTGATCTACACAGATGTGTGGACCAGCATGGGGCAAGAGACCGAGAAAGCGCAGCGGCTCTTGGTGTTTCCCCCATTTCAGATCAATGCGCAACTGATCGCGTCGGGAAAAGCAACAGCTATCGTGATGCATTGTCTACCTGCGCACCGCGGCGAGGAGATTACCGACGAGGTCGCTGATGGGCCGCAGTCGGTGCTCTTCGATCAGGCCGAGAACCGGATGCACGCACAGAAAGCGATTCTGGCGGATCTCTTGGCCGACTGATGGTGAGCGACAGGTCTGCGAGACTGATTCGTGCCTGAACTGATCAGCAGCCTTCTGCAGCAAATCACAGCCGAGTTTGCGGGCATCTGGCCGCAAATATCGCTGGCCAGCGTCATTGACATCTTCCTGGTGGCTCTGATTTTCTATGGCCTCCTGCGGTTTTTCCAGGGTACCCAGGCAGTGTCGTTGCTGCGCGGGATTCTGGTCGTAGCTCTGGTCATCTTACTAGCTGCGAGCCGATTGACCGCGCTTGGGTGGCTGATTCGCAACTCTTTGCCGGTGATCCTGGTTGCGATCCCCGTGATCTTTCAGCCGGAACTGCGGCGAGCTCTGGAGCGATTGGGCCGCACAGGGTTGATGCTGGGCCGGTCAAGCCGCGAATCCGCCGCCCAACGCGTGATTTTTGAGATTGTGCAGGCCGTTGAGGATTTGGCCAGGGAGCGCACCGGCGCCTTGATCATACTGGAGGGGGATACAGGCCTGGAGGAGCACATCGAGTTCGGCGAACGAGTCAATGGCAATGTGTCGGCGCGGTTGCTCTCCACGATCTTCTTTCCGGGCACGGCCTTGCACGACGGCGCAGTGATAATCCGCGAGGATCAGATCATTGCGGCCGGTTGCGTGCTGCCGCTGACGTCGCGTGTGCTTTCCGATAGCTCGCTGGGCACACGGCATCGCGCGGCCGTGGGCATCACTGAACAAAATGACGCCCTGGCTGTCGTGGTTTCGGAAGAGACGGGCATTATCTCGATCGCCCGGCATGGCCGCATGGTGCGCCGCCTGGATTCGGCGCGCCTGCGACGTATGCTGCAAATGTTCTACCGTCCGCGGCGCTTGTTGGGGAATGACGCGTAGATGATGAAGGCCTGGTTCTCGAATCTCGGCTCTGGAATCCTGGCGCTCGTGCTGGCGATCACCGTGTGGGTGATTGCGGTGCGCGAGGAGCACCCGCGCGACTGGTTCAGCCAGCCTATTGCTATCAGTCGGGCGGGGTTGCCTGAAACCCTGGGTGTCTTTGGCGAGATGGTGAGTCAGGTGCGGGTGGAAATCCGTGCGCCCAAACGGCGCTGGCAAGACCTTAAGGCGCGCGACTTCACGGCTTGGGTAGATCTGAGCGGACTGCAGGCCGGCAAGTACGATGTTCGCGTCCAGGTCAAGTCGCCAGAGCCCCAGGTCCAGGTGCTAACTGTGGATCCGCCGGTGATTCGTGTGTGGCTTGAGGAACAGCGCCAGAAGGCCGTGCCTGTCTACGTGAATATCCTGGATGTGCCGGCGTTCGGCTATGACTGGCAGTCGCCGGTCATCTCACCGACGAAAGTGCTGGTGCAGGGCTCCGCGTCGGTGGTGGAACAGGTCGAGTCGGCCGCTACGGACATGTACCTGCGCGGCGCGCGCGCGACGGTCGAGCGCGTCTTGCGTGTGTGGGTGCGCAATGCAGCCGGCGAGACGATCGGGTTTGTCAATGTGACGCCGCGCGAGGTGGCTGTCACCGTGCCGGTGGTGCAATTGCCGGGCTACCGCGAAGTGGCGATTCTGGTCGAGCCGTATGGCCAACCAGCCAGCGGCTATACTCTCAGCGGGGTGAACGCCGATCCAAAGCTCGTCACGGTCTTTGGGGATCCCGCCGTCATCTCCGGGTTGAGCGGCTACATTACTGTGCCTGTGGATATCGCCCGGGCCAATAGCGATGTCGTCGAGCGCGTGCCGCTTAGACTGCCAGAACACGTCTCGACGTTGGGGCCGCAGAGCGTCAGTGTACGGGTCAGCATCTCCGCGATTGTCGGGTCGCAGACCGTGCGCCGGCGGCCGGTCATCCAGGGACTCGGACCCGGGTTGACATATGTATTGACCCTGAACGAGGTGAATGTGTTCTTGTCCGGCCCGGTGCCTAAACTCGATGCTCTCAAGCCCGACGCTGTGCCCGTTGTCCTTGACCTGACTGGTCTGGCTCCTGGAACACACGTCGTCGAGCCGCGGGTTCCGCCGCCTGAGGGCATCAAGGTCGAAGGGCTGTCGCCACAGACCATCGAGGTCACCATCGGGCTGCTGAGTACACCCACGCCCACAACAACACCCACACCTACACTCACGCCGACCCTCGGCATGCTTTCGCGCGGGGTGTTTGACTCCCTGGCATCCTTGACTCCCACGGGGACGCCAACGGGGCTGCCCACGGGCAGCCGTCCCAAGCAGCCGTAGTGAGGTATGCGATGCGCAAGCCGATTGCAGCTCTTGTTGGGCGGCCCAATGTTGGCAAGTCCACCCTGTTCAATCGTCTGGTGGGGCAGCGGATAGCGATCGTCGAGGACGAACCTGGCACCACTCGCGATCGGCTCTACGGTGAATCGGAGTGGACAGGCCGGGCATTCCTTCTGGTGGACACGGGCGGAATAGACGTGGCGGCCACAGACAAAGCGCCGCAGAAAGAACGCCGTCCGGAAACGTTGTCTCTGTCCTCGCGCGATTTTGCCCGCGAAATCCGTGCGCAGGCTGAGCTGGCCATAGATGAGGCAGACGTCGTCGTGCTGCTGGTAGACGCCCGTGACGGCCTGACCGAGGCAGATCGCGACGTGGCCGACCTGCTGCGTCGCTCCGCGCGGCCCGTAGTTCTGGCCGCCAACAAGGCTGATAACGAGGCCCGGCGGAATGCCGCAGTGGAGTTTCACGAGCTGGGTCTGGGCGAGCCCTATGTGATCTCTGCGCTGCATGGCACAGGTACGGGCGACTTGCTGGATGCCATCGTGGCGCACATCCCGGTCGTGGCCGAGGAGCCGGAGGATACGATGGTGCGCATCGCCATCGTCGGCCGTCCCAACGTGGGCAAATCTTCGTTGGTCAATGCGTTGCTGCAAGAGGACAGAGTGATCGTAAGCCCGATCCCTGGCACGACCCGCGATGCGATTGACACTGAACTGCTCTGGGAAGGGCAAGAGGTTGTGTTGATTGATACGGCTGGCATTCGACGGCGGGGGAAGGTGGAGAGCGGCGTCGAGAAGTACAGTGTATTGCGTGCGATCAATGCCATTCAGCGCGCGGATGTGGCTTTGTTGGTGCTGGATGCTACGGCAGGTGTGATCGCCCAGGATGCTCATGTTGCTGAGTTCATCCTGGAGGCGCGCAAGAGCGTGGCCGTGATCGTCAATAAGTGGGATGCGGTGGAAGACAAGGCATCCGATTCGGTGCTGGCGTTTACGCGTCAGATCAGAGAGCAGTTGCGTTTCTTGGACTACGTGCCGGTGTTGTTCGTGTCGGCGCTGACGCGGCAGCGGGTCAGCAAAATACTGCCGTTGGTGACGGAAATCGTGGAGCAACGGCGGTTCCGCATCCCAACGGCTGAGCTCAATCGCCTGCTCCGTCAAGCGGTCATGGAACACCCGGCGCCGAATCGGCGTGGACGGCAACTGAAGTTTCTTTACGCAACCCAAGCTGAGACTTCGCCGCCGACCTTCGTGGTCTTTGTCAATGATCGAGAGTTGGTGCATTTCACGTATGCCCGGTATCTCGAGAACCGCATACGCGCGGCCTATCCGTTCGAGGGTACACCTCTGCGACTGGATTTTCGGGAGCGACGTGACACGTGATCGGATTTTCGTGTAGTCATTACACTACAAAACCACCAGTCAGATCATACTTCTAAGAAAAAACAAACTATGCGAAAATCAGTGCGTTTGGCGACCTGGTTACGGGAGCGCTGGTTGGAGGCAGTCCTGCTAGCAGGATTCGCCGTTTTGTTGGGGTGGTATGGCGTGGTGGGGTATGGCTTCATACCCAAGCCGCCGCCTACGCCAACTCCGTTGGTAGGACAGTTCGATGGGGCGGTTGCCTATCGCCATGTGCTGGCTCAGGTTAATTTTGGGCCCCGACCGACAGGATCGAAGGCCAGTCGGCAGACCGGAGATTACATCATTGCACACCTAAAACAGATGGGTTGGCAGGTGGAAATCGAGGAATTCACATACAAGGGAGTGGTGGGGCGCAACATTATTGGCAAGGCGGGCAGTGGAAAAGTAGGACTCATCGGCGCTCACTATGATACGCGGCGTCAGGCTGATAACGACCCGGAGCCAGCCAGACGCAAGGAGCCTGTGTTGGGCGCCAACGATGGCGGCAGCGGGGTCGCCGTCCTGCTGGAACTGGCGCGCTCGCTCGACAAGAGCAAGTTGTCCAACCAGGTCTGGCTCACCTTCTTCGATGCCGAGGACAACGGCCGGCTGGACGAGTGGGAATTCATCGTCGGCTCAACCTATATGGCCGAGAACCTGAAGATTCGCCCGGAATTCGTGATCGTCGTGGATATGGTCGGAGACGTGGATCAACAGATTTACAAGGAGCGGAACTCAACTGCCGGATTGCAAGACAGACTGTTCGAAATCGCGGCCAGACTCGGATACCGGGCCTTCTTCATTCCCGAGTACAAGTGGGCGATGCTCGATGATCATACGCCGTTCCTGCGGAAAGGCATACCGGCCGTAGATTTGATTGACTTCGACTATCCGTGGTATCACACGACCCAGGATACCGCGGACAAAGTCGCGCCAGCCTCCCTGGAGCGTGTGGGACGGGTGTTGAAGGTTTTCTTGGAGAGCAAGTGACATTGGGAGACAAGAGAGGCACGCGCGTATATGACGTCGCTCCAGTCGAGGAGACAGCTCTGCTGGTCGGCGTCGAGATCAAGGGCTCGCGATCGATCTGGAGGCTGGAGGATTCGCTCGCAGAGCTGACTCGTCTCGCTGAGACCGCGGGACTGGAGGTCGTCGGCGTTCTGGAGCAACGGCTAGACCGGCCCAGTCCCGCCACGTTGATCGGCTCCGGTAAAGTCGAGGAGCTGATCGCTCTGCAGGCAGATACGCAAGCCCGGGTGATCGTCTTCGATGAGGAGCTGTCGCCGGCCCAGCAGCGAGAGATCGAACGCGCCATTGGCGATCAACAGGTCAAGGTGTTGGATCGCACCGCGCTGATCCTCGACATCTTCGCCCAACACGCTCACACGCGAGACGGTGCCCTTCAGGTGGAACTCGCTCAGTACGAATACCGCCTGCCTCGCCTGACACGCGCCTGGACCCACCTGGCCCGGCAAGCCGGCGGCGCGGCAGGACGCGGTGGGGCGGGCGGCGTGGGCTTGCGCGGACCAGGTGAAACGCAGTTGGAGGTGGATCGCCGCGAGATCAGCCGGCGCATCGCACATCTGAAACAAGAGCTGGAAGCCATTCGTACACATCGTGCGCAATACCGGCGTCGCCGCTCGCGCGAGTCCATTCCGATCGTTGCCCTGGTCGGGTACACCAACGCCGGCAAGTCCACGCTCCTGAACGCGCTGAGCGGCGCCAACGTCTACGCGGCCGACCAGCTCTTCGCCACACTCGATCCCACCACGCGGCGCATCGCTTTGCCTGGGGGTAGGGAGGTCCTGGTAACCGATACGGTTGGCTTCATACAGAAGCTGCCCACGACGCTGGTCGCGGCGTTTCGCGCCACGCTGGAGGAAATCACCGAAGCCGACTTGCTACTGCATTTGGTTGACATAACTCACGCAAATGCTGAACAGCAAGTCATCACGGTGATGGAGGTCCTCAGCGATCTCGGCGCAACGGAACAGCCGATTGTCACTGCGCTGAACAAGATAGATCGGCTGCCGGACGCAGAAGCGGCGTGCACGCAACTGGACGGCTTGCCCAACACCGTGCCCATCTCGGCGTTGACAGGGCAGGGGGTATCGGAGCTGCTCGCGCGGGTCGAGGAGGTGCTCACCGAGGAACTGATGGCGGTGGAGGCGGTACTGCCATACGCGCGCGGTGACTTGCTGGCGCTCTTCCATCGCCGCGGGGTGATCACCCGCGAGGACCATCGGGCTGATGGCACACATGTGGCGGGGAAGCTCCCTTCCAGGCTTCTGCCGCGGTTCGAATCGTACCTGGCCACCCGCGGCGAAAACGCCGGTCGCACCGGCCGCAACTGAGGACTGAAGATGGCTGGTTCCAGGATCGGCGCGCTGTTTGACATGGATCACACACTGCTGAAGGGCAGTTCGGGGATGCTATATCTGCGCTATCTGCTGCAGGTGGGCTATATCCCGTGGACGCGTTGGCTGAGAATTCTGGGCCTGATCGGGCTTTATGCGATCGGCGTCTGGGATTACCCGCGGCTCATGGCTCGTCTGATGACGCAGGCGGCAGGCGCAAGCGAAGCAGAGGCCTGGCGACTGAGCAGAGAGTGGTACGATGCTATGCTCTGGCGTTATATCGCCCAGGACGCGCGTGAGCGGGTGGCATGGCACCAAGAGCAGGGGCATCATGTGGCGATTGTCTCCGGCGCAACGATCTATGCGGTGCAACCGGTGGCGAACGCGCTCGCCCTGGACGGTCATTTTCTGGCGACGCGCTTGGAGGTCGTAGACGGCCATTTCACCGGTCGAGTGGATGAGCCGGCCTGCTTTGGCGCGGGCAAGGTGACCATGTCGCGGACCTATGCCGCGGATCACGGATTGGACCTGACGCGAAGTTTCTTCTACAGCGACAGCCATCACGATCTGCCTCTGTTGGAGGCGGTGGGGCATCCTGTCGCGGTCAATCCGAGCCGGAAGCTGACGCGCATCGCAGTGCAACGGGGGTGGCCCATCGAATACTTCCGTTGAGTATTATGTCATCTTTGCGCGGCAGTGAGCATGTTCACACTATAGATGTTATGTGAATTCTTGCCTTGCCCCCCCGTCGCGACTCGACATAACCCTGAAAGGGAAAGGCTGGCACAAGGGAGTCCCTCTTGCCTGTTCCGGCGCAATCCCGAAACAATGCTCGCGACGCCTGCAGGCCGCTTTGGTGACGCGCCTTACGGCAAACGTCCGCTATTTGTGTGATCATCCTGATGACCGCCGGCGTGCATTCTGACGAGCGTGCTGGCCTGCCCTGCAAGATGACCAACTGATCCATTATGTCAATTTGTACGCGTGAAGCATGAAGCCCGTTGACTTGAGCAGACGTCACCTTCTCGGTATCGCCATCGCGGCCGTTCTCCTGCTGGGGGCGACGTTCGCTGGCGGCTACGCCCTTGGCGATAACTGCGGCCAACGCACAGCGAGCGAGGCGTCCGGGTTTGCGCTGTTGTCGCAAGTGCGCGACCTGTTGAGCGATGAATTCATGGGAGAGGCGCCGCCGCCTCAAGCGCAGGCCTATGGCGCAATCCACGGCCTGGTCGGCAGCTACCGGGACCCCTACACGGTTTTCATAGAGCCGGCCCCGCGCAAAGTGGAGCGTGATGAGCTGCGCGGCTTTTTCGGCGGCATCGGCGCCTACATGCGCCGTGACGAGGTCGGTGACCTGACGCTGATCACCATGCGCGACCGGCCGGCCGCGCGCGTTGGTGTGCGTGACGGCGATGTGTTGCTGGCGGTGGATGGCGCAGCCATCACCCGTGCGATGACCGTCGAACAGGTGGTTGCGCTCGTTCGCGGCGATGTGGGAACCAAGGTCATCCTCACCCTGCGCCGCACGGGGCAGCCGGATGCGTTCACAATCGCAGTGGTGCGCGAACGCATCGAGACGCCTAGCGTGGAATGGCGCATGTTGGACGCCGCCAGCCGCATCGGCTATATCAGCATCCGGCTCTTCGGAGAGCGCACCGGGCAGGAACTCAAGGCTGGGCTGGCCGACCTGGCCGCGCAGGACGTTCAGAAGCTCGTGCTGGATTTGCGCGGCAACGGCGGCGGCCTGGTGGACGCCGCGGTCGAGACTACCAGCCAGTTTCTGCGCGAAGGAACCGTGCTGCGCGAGGTGCGCCGCGGCGGCCATGAGCGGTTCTACCCTGTCAAGTTCGTGGCCAGTCCGGCGCATGACTGGGAGATCATTCTGTTGGTGGACGCCGGCACGGCCAGCGCCTCAGAGATCGTGGCGGGTGCGTTGCGTGATCAGGGCGGCGCAGTTCTGGTCGGCGAGAAGACCTTCGGCAAAGGCTCGGTGCAGGAGGTCCACGAGCTTCCCGACGGCTCTTCCCTGCACGTGACAGTGGCGCGCTGGCTGACGTCAGATCGCCGCCAGATTGACAAGGCTGGCCTCCAGCCAGACATCGTCGTCGGCATCACGAGCGCAGATCGCGATGCTGGACGTGACCCCCAACTCGCGCGCGCAGTAGCGTGGCTGCAGGGCCAACGCTAGAGATGAGCGCATAGACAGGTGAGGAAGATGAGCAACAACGGGACGACCGCTTTCGTGAAGGTGTTCTTGGTGTTCGTCGCGGCTTCTATCTTGACATTGGCGGCTTTCGGCGTGGGCGTCAGTGTCGGCGTGCGCGCCGCCAGCCCGCCGGCCAGCTCTCGGCAGCTCCAGCCGGTTGTGACCGTCGAGTCGGCGCCCTTGCCCACTGTGACATTCATACCGACAGTCCCTGCGTCTATCCCTACGCCGGCCACGCCTCTGCCCACGCCCACCGAAGAGCCGATTGCGCCCACAATCAAGCCAGCTCCCACCGCGGGCAACTCCACCAAGAAGAGCGGCCCCAGCGGGCTAGATACGGCGCTATTCGAGGAGGTCTGGAAGCTTCTGCAAGAGCAGTTCTACGGCGAGCTGCCCGAGAGCAAAGAGGTCACCTACAACGCCATTCGCGGGTTGGTTGAACGGCTGGGCGACCAGAACACGGCCTTTGTGGATCCCAAACAGGCTGCCCTGTTCAATTCCGATATGCAGGGACAGTTCGAGGGGATCGGCGCGGGGGTCGAGCTCGCCGAGGGCGGCGGGGTGCGCATTCGCTATCTGTTCGCCGGTCAGCCTGCGGAGAAGTCCGGCGTACAAGTCGGCGATGTCATCATCGCGGTGGATGGCAAAGACATCACCAAGCTCAACCTCACCGAAGCGATCAGCCTGATTCGGGGTCCGAAGGACAGTCGCGTGGTGTTGACCATCCGTCGCGAGGGCCAACAGCCGCTCGATATCACCGTCACGCGGGCGCGCATCGAAATCCCGACCGTGACAACCAAGACGCTGGGAGAGGGCAAGATCGCACACATCGCCCTAAGCGAGTTCAGCAGCGTGGCGCCAGCGCGCCTGGCAGACGCGATGAAGGAGGCGCTGGCCGCCAAACCGGCCGGGCTGATCCTCGATCTGCGCGGTAATCCTGGCGGGCTGCTGGACAGCGCGGTGCGCATCGGGTCCTATTTCGTGCCCGAAGGCAACATCGTGATCGAGCGGACGAAGGATGGCAAGGAGCGCATCTTCCGCCGCCAGGGCAGTTTCCTGCTCGGCAAAACGCCGCTGGTAGTCCTCATAGATGCCGGCAGCGCCAGCGCATCGGAAATCGTGGCTGGCGCGATTCAGGATGTCGGATCGGGCGTTTTGATCGGCGAAAAGACATTCGGCAAGGGCTCGGTGCAGGTGCCCAACAACCTGAGCGATGGCTCGCAACTGCGCGTTACCATCGCGCGCTGGTTCACCCCCAAGAATCGCGGGATTCATGGCACGGGTCTGCAACCGGATATCGTTGTTCCGCTGACCAAAGAGGATGTGGCCGCCAAGCGCGATCCCCAATTGGATCGCGCGGTCGAATACCTGCTGAAAGGCAAGTGACGGTGACACGGCATAGCGGGGGCGAGCTCACACAGATCGCCAGCAATCGCAAGGCGCTGCATGACTACTTTATCGAGGATAGCTACGAAGCCGGCATTGCGCTTACGGGCACCGAGATCAAATCGGTACGCGCAGCGCGCGTCAACTTGCGCGACGGCTATGTGCAAATCCGCAAGGGCGAGGCGTGGCTGCTCAACGTGCACATATCCCCGTATGACTTCGGCAATCGAGAGAACCACGAGCCGCGCCGCGAGCGCAAGCTGCTGCTGCACGCACGTGAAATCCGCCGGCTACAAAGCAAAGTCGCGGAGCGGGGCTGGACCATCGTGCCGCTCCGCATGTATCTGAAAAACGGCCGGGCCAAGATCGAAATCGCGCTGGTGCGCGGCAAACGCCAATACGACAAACGCGATGCGGTGGCCGAACGCGACATGGACCGCGAACTGAGACGGGTGACCAAGGAGCAAGACTGGGATTGACATTTGCACTTATCGCATACGCGTGTTATACTGATGCGGTCTTGGGGATGACTGGTTTCGACGGGGCAAATAGGTCGTAAGCTGCAAGCCGAGGGGCTCCAACCTCGCAAAAAGGGAGCAAAACACAACAGCCAACACTGGCAAAGCGTTCACCTTCCCCTTCGCCCGCACCAACGCGATGGCGATGGCTGCGTAGGAGAGGGGTAAGGGAACAAACTGGTCGCCTCTGGCGACCACGGTGTCTTCGATGGGGCCAGGCGGCGTCGAGGAACATCGTCAGAGACCGTAAGGTGCGGCCCGCAGACGCCGATGAGCGGGCCTAAGCCAATCGGCTGGCCGGACTAGCGGACGGTGGTTACTGCTGGACCGTCCGGTGAGACTCAACATCAGTAACTAAGCTTGTAGACGCTTGCGGTCGTTTGTTTCGGACCCGGGTTCGACTCCCGGCATCTCCACTGCGTTTCGAAACCCGTTTTCATGCGAAAACGGGTTTCTTCTTGTGAACTCAGGAAGGATACATGGCTGCGAAACCAAAGGGACGGATCACTCTGCCCAAGGAGTTCCGCAAACCCCCCGCACCGGGCGCGCTCGGCCAGCTGCAAGAGGCCGTGCGCGCGCTTCGGCGCAGCAACTACGATCAGAGCATCGGTTTGGCTTTACAGGCGCTTAAAACAGCCAGAGACCCCGCCCATACCAGGGCGGCGAAGGATATCCTGGCTGAGTCCCATTTCCGCACCGCAGTCGCCGCTACCGACCCGACTCTGGCCCTGAAAGAACTGGACCAGGCTTTGACTCACACACCGGATGCGTCGCGTTTGCACTTTCACCGCGGCATCGCGTTGTGGCAGTTGGGCCGCCAGGCAGAGGCGGCCGAGGCCTGGCGTTTCACTGCCCAACGTGAAGCGAACCGGCCTGGCTTGGCATACTTCTGTCAGTTAGCTCGCCTGGCTGCGGGGGAGGTTTGGGACAGCGGCCGGCTGACGACGGCCGAGGCCAACACGTTGCGTGCGGCGGAGACGATCATTCGCAAGCGACCGCTGACCGAGCTCTCCGCTCTGTTGCAGCAGCCGCAGCTCGGCAAAGAACCGCGCATCTGGCAGGCGCTGGGGCAAATGCGGGCCGACCCGGCGAATGCGCCGGCCGATCTGTTGCTCGCCGCGGCTGCGAATACCACCCGCCGCCCGATCAGCCGCTATCTGCACTACTATCGCGGGGTCAGCGCCATGCGGCGCAGCGATGGGGATCAGGCCCGTATGGCATGGACCGCGGCCCAAACCGCCGGGATGGCGACGCCCTGGTCCGAAGACAACCTGGGCAGCCTTCTGCGCGCGCAGGTGACTAGCCTGGCAGAGAATGGCCGCTGGGCCGAGGTGGTGGAGCTGGCCGAGCGGCTCAGGGCCGAGGTCGCAGATAGCATCTTGCAGGAGACCATCGGCCTGGCGTATTTTCACCTGGGCTATGAAGCCGCCCAGGCCAATCAGTGGCAAACTGCGGTGGCACACTGGCGCAAGGCGAATGAGCATATGTCTACCCGCCAGTTGGCCCAAAACCTGGCTTTGGCGGAAGAAGCGTTGGAGAACTGGGGCCAGGCGGCTGAGGCCTGGCGCGCAATGGTGCGCCGGCGGCCGCGCAAGGCTGATCATCCCGACTTCTTGAGCGATGCCGAGGTCGCGGCTATCTGGGCTCATGCAGCCGAGTGCTATGCGCAGATAGACAACGTTGACGAGCAAATCGTCTGCCTGAAGACCGCGGCGGAATATGCGCCTGAAGACAGCAGCCTGCGGCTGAAGCTGGCGGATGCCATGCGCGGGGTCGAGCGTGACTGGGCGGCGGCTAATCAATTGGAGGCGCTGCTGGCCGCGGATCCCAACAACGTTGACGCGCTGCTGCGCCTGGCTGCCATCCAACACGAGTCGTGGAGCGGCGATCCCGCATCGTTGTGGCGCCGCGTGCTGGCGATTGATCCGACCAATGTGGAGGCGCGCGAGGGACTGGCGCAGGATTATCTGGCCAAGACCGGCGCATCTTTTGGCCAGACGTCTTCGCGGTTTTCATTCCTCGCGGCGTCATTCTTTGGCTCACCTGTCACGGGAGACCGAGTCAAGCTGCTGGAAGACGGCTTGAAGGAGCTGGGCGAGCACCCCAAGCTGTTGCTGGAGCTCGGACGGATTTGCGCGGAAAACAAGCAGCGACACGCACAGGCGCACAGCTATCTGCTGCGCGCGTTTCAGGCTGACCCAAACAGCACCAAGACTGTCGGGCCAGCCCTCCACGAGCTGCTACACGCCGGCGGGGGAGAGATGGTCGTGCAGTTGCTGCCCCAAGCGCGCCAGATGCCCGGCCTGCTGCCGGCCTTCTGGATGGATCAGGCCCGGATGGTGTTGGATTGCAAACTGGGTCAGACCTGGGCTGCACGCTTCTTCGACGAGGGGGTGAAGCTGGCCGAACTGAAGCGCAATTCGAGCACTCCGGCCAGTGTGCTGATTGAGGCCTTTGAGATGAGTCACGAGCATGGCGACAAGAATCTGGCCGAATGGTACGAGGAACGCATCCGCGATGAAGCCCCAGGCAGCGGCGCGCTCGACTACATTGCGGGCTACCGCCTCTATCACGAACAGCAAGACCTGGCGGGCGCCCTGCGGCTGATGCGCAAGGCGAAACAGACTGCGAACAAGGCCCACGACTCCGGCGTCGCCGCGCTGGCCGAGCAGGCCGAGGTGATGCTCTCCGCAGGTGGAACTGCCGGCCTGGGCAGATTGCTGGCGGGGTTGGGACGACAGGGGTTGCTGCCCGATTTCCTGGATGATTACGACGATGACGAGGAGGGTTGGTAATGTCCCCCAAACCGGCCGGCAAGGCCCCTAGGCCGAGCGACCCCTACGTGACGCTCGGCATAGATCGCCGGGCCAGCGACGCGGAGATCAAGCGCGCCTATTTCAGGTTGGTGCGCGAATACTCACCTGAGCACGCGCCGGAGAGATTTCAGGAAATCCGTGCAGCCTACGAGCGGCTGCGCACGCCGGAAGCGCGCAGCCAGGCTGATCTGTTTCTGATCCAGCCGCCGCCTGCGGCGCCCAGGCGCCGTATTCCGAAACTGGACCTGAATGTACACGAGGCGGACATCATCGCCCTGGCCTTCGAGTTGGGTCTGGCCGAGACCTCCGTTCACAGGGATTTCCATGAGCCAACCTTACCCACCCACTAGCGAAACCGAAACAGAGACGGTCAGCGTCCTGACCCCGGCGGCGCCTGATGGCGCCCAGGTATTGGGGCGCCTGGTGCGTCTGGCCACGCAAGCCGATCGCATTCAGGCGCAACTCGATGCTCTGTGGATCGAGTTTCAGGCCAGCAACGATCAGTTGTCCGCGCTTACGCGCTATTTCACTTCGGCCGATGCTGTGCGGCCGGTGGAGGCGCGCCTGGCTGAGCTGCTCACCCGCCAGGAAACGGCTGACCAGCAATTGGCTGATCTGACGCAGACCGTGACGAAGCTGACGCGCACGCAGTTCAAGGCTAACACGCTTGGCGAGTCCAAAGAGCAGCACGTGGCCGCGGCGCTGGCCGCTTTGCAAGAGATGGCGACTCGTCGGCAGCAAGCCCAGGAAGCGTACATTGCGCACGATGAGGCCCGGCTGGCCCAACTGCGCAGCGATGCGCGCAGCGAACTCGCGGCTGACTTTCTTCCGGCGCTCGATGGGCTAGAGCTGGCGCTTGAACACGGCCGCGCCTGGATCCAGCGCCGCCGGCAGCTCCAGGAGGAATCGACCCGTGCGGCCGCGCAGGCAGCCGCCGACGCCGAAGCGTCCGCACTTCAGGCGCGGCAGGCGCGATGGTTGCCAGGGTGGTTGCCAGGGTTGCCATGGTTGCTATCTTTCCAAAAGATGGCAACCATGGCAACCCTGGGCGTGTGGAGCAAGCTGCGACGCGCGCTGGTCGGCGAGCCGGCATCCGGCTTGCGGACCGCATCGGTGTCCAAAGATGGCAACTCTGGGCCCTTGAGCGATGATGCGACCGAGGCCGTCAGCGGCTGGCTGCAAGGTCTCGAGCTGGTGCGTGAACGTTTTGTCGCGCTGCTGGCAGCCGAAGGCATCCGGCAGATCGAGGCGCGGGGTCGCATCTTCGATCCAAGACTGCACCTGGCTGTTGCTGCCGAGATCCACGCCGATGTACCGGCTGGTCTGGTCGTCAGCGTCCAACGCAAGGGCTATCGCCAGCGCGAGCGCGTGATCCGCTATGCCGAGGTGACCGTGGCGCGTGCGCAGGGTTGCGATCCAGGGTTGCCATCTTTTGGAAAGATGGCAACCCTGGGCGAACCCTGGGCGGCCGAGCTCTCGGTTCCAACCGCGGTGATGCCGGCCGCACTCCGAACAGATTCATCTGATTTTCAGGAAGAAGAGGAACGCGAATGAACCACGAAGACCGGGTTATTGGGATTGACTTGGGCACGACCTACTCCGTGCTTGCTGTGATCGTTGACGGCGCGCCCAGGCTCGTCCCCGTCAAGAACGAACGCCTCCTGCCCTCAGTGGTAGGCGTTTCACCACAAGGCGAGGTGATGGTGGGTTATCCAGCTCGCAACCAGTGGGTTGTTGCGCCAGAGCGCACCATCCGTTCGATCAAACGCAAGATGGGCAAAGGCGAGAACGTGACGATGGCGGGCCGGACTTATACGCCGCAGGAGATCTCAGCCTTCATCCTGCGCGAGATGATGGCCGCTGCCCGGGTTGCCCTGGGCCATCCGGTGACACGCGCTGTCATCACTGTGCCCGCTTACTTCAACGAAGTGCAGCGCCAGGCGACCCTGGAGGCTGGCGCGATTGCTGGTTTGACGGTGGAGCGCATCATCAACGAGCCGACCGCGTCTGCCTTGGCCTACGGCTACGGCCTGAGCAACGACGAACACTTGAAGGCGCTGGTATATGACCTGGGCGGCGGGACCTTCGATGTTTCGATCATTGAGTTGAATCAGGGCGTCGTGGACGTACTGGCTACTGCGGGCGACAACTATCTGGGCGGCGACGACTTCGATGAGCGTCTGGCTGGCATGATCGCCGACGAGTTCAGGGATGCGCATGGCATTGATTTACGCCAGAAGCACCAGGCCTGGGCGCGGCTCCAACGCGCCGCGGAAGAGGCCAAGATTGAGCTTTCCTCGATGCCTTATGCAACGGTCAATCTGGAGTACGTCGCCAATGATAAGAAAGGCAAGCCGTTGCACATTCGCCGCGAGGTGGAACGTGGTGAGTTTGTTGAGCTGATTGACGACTTGTTGCAGCGCACCCTGGCGAGCGTTGACAAGGCGCTGCAGGATGCTTCTTTGACCCCGCGTGACGTAGATCGGGTTTTGCTGGTGGGCGGCTCGACGCGCATTCCGGCCGTGTGGGACCTGATGGCTGAACGGATGGGCAAGGACCCGCATGGCGAGATCGACCCCGACGCCGCGGTGGCCCTGGGCGCTGCGGTGCAGGCTGGCATCATTGCGGGCGAGGAGATTGACGCGGTCCTGGTGGACGTGACGCCGTTTTCCCTCGGCATCGAGACCGTGCGCATGAGCTTCACCGGTCAGATGCAACAGGATGTCTTTGCCCGGCTGGTGCGCGGCAACACGACGATTCCGGTCAGCAAGAGCGAGGTCTTCACGACGATCTATCCCGGGCAGAAGGATATTCGCATCCGCGTCTACCAGGGTGAAAGCCAGATCGCCTCGCACAACACGCTGCTGGGCGAATTCATGGTGGAGGATCTCAAGTCGAACCGGCCCGATCGCCTGACCGATGTGACAGTCAATTTCGCCCTGGATGTCAACGGCATCCTGGATGTCAGTGTCCTGGAACGCAAGACCGGGAAGCTGGTTTCGGAGCGGCTCAAGGCCAACCGCCAGCGCCTTAGCCCGGAGCAGATTTCGGAGAGTCAGGCCAAACTGGCCGAAGTGTATGCTGCCCGTGACGAGGAAGAGGAAGTCGAGGCAGTGACGGCGTTCGATCCCGGCGTCTCGGCCCTGTTGGAACGCGCCAGCGGGGTTTTGGAACACACAGAGCTCGACGCCCAACTTGCTTCCGAGATCTCGGGCGTCATTGCAGACATCCACCGCGCGAATGCCGAGGATGACACCGATCGCATGGAAGAGCTATGCGATGAGCTGATTGACCTGATCATGGAAGCGGAAGAATAAGGGAGTACGCTGTGGCAGCGCCTGTGGAACACCCTCAACTCGCCCAGGAGAATCTGACCGTGAGCTTTGTCCAAGAACTTGAGACAGCCATCAAGCTGACGCGCGAGGCTGGGGCGATTATCAGGACGTTCTACCAGGTGCCGCCCACAGTGCGCTGGAAGGACCCGACCGAGCCGGTGACCGAGGCCGATCGCGCGGCCAACGCCTACCTGGTCAGCCAAATCCGGCAGGCTTTTCCCGATGACGGGATCCTGGCTGAAGAGTCGCAGGATGATCTGAGACGACTGGGCAAACCGCGCGTGTGGATGGTGGATCCTCTCGATGGCACAATGGAGTTCATAGCGCGCAACGGCGAATTCAGCATCATGGTCGGCCTGGCCGTGGACCATGACCCCGTCGTCGGCGTGGTCTATCAGCCCACTGACGATGTGCTGTACGCAGCGGCGCGCGGCTCTGGCGCGTTCATGGAGCTCTTTGGCGAACGACACCCCTTGCGCGTGTCGCGCGAAACGAGGATCAGCCGCTTTCGCCTGGTGGTTAGTCGCTCACATCGTTCTTCTCTGACAGACGCCATCACAGATCGGCTCAGCATCACCCGAGAACGCATCAGCGGCAGCGTGGGTTTGAAGATCGGTCTGATCGCGCGTGGGCAGGCCGATTTTTATGTCCATCCCAATCCGGGTACAAAGGAATGGGATACGTGTGCGCCGGATGTCATCGTACGCGAAGCCGGCGGCATGATGACCGATTGTTGGAGTCGGCCGTTGCGCTACAACCAGCCCGATGTCGTGCGGCGGTTCGGTCTCATGGCCAGCAATGGAACTCGCCATGCGCAGCTTTCTGAGATGATCGCCCTTGTGCTGGACGAGGCTGGCGTCGAACCTGACTTCGGATTCTGACCTGGAACGGAAGTGGGTTCCTGAATTACTCAACGGAAAGGAAGAGACTCATGGACAAGGTGCGCATCGGAGTCATTGGAGGCAGCGGCGTGTATGACATGGCGCAGTTGACGGACGTGCAGGCAGTACAGCTCGACACGCCGTTTGGCGCGCCCTCCGACGCCTATGTGGTCGGCAAGATCGGTGGAACAGCGGTCGCCTTCTTGCCGCGGCATGGGCGCGGCCATCGCATCAGCCCGACGCAGCTCAACAGCCGCGCCAACATCTTCGGTTTCAAGATGCTTGGCGTCGAATACCTGATCTCGATCAGCGCCTGCGGCAGCCTACAGCAGCAATTCAAGCCGGGCGACATCGTGGTCCCGGATCAGGTGTTCGACCGCACGCGACTGCGCAAGTTGAGCTTCTTCGATGACCCCGAGGCCGGCACGGGCGGCGTGGTAGTTCACGTCTCAGTCGCCGAGCCGTTTTGCGGCGTCCTGAGCGGCATTCTCGCCGATGCAGTCGCGGCGACCGGACACATCGTGCATCGCGGGGGAACGTTCGTCACGATCGAGGGACCGCGCTTCAGCACGAAGGCGGAGAGTCTCGCGTTCAAGCAACTCGGCTTTGCCATCGTCGGCATGACGGCCGTGCCAGAGGTTTTCCTGGCGCGCGAAGCCGGCATAAGCTACGCGACCATGGCGCACGTGACCGATTATGATGTGTGGCACGAGACCGAAGCCGCGGTGACGGTCGAAATGGTCGTCCGGCAGCTTCTCGCCAACGCGGAAGTGGCAAAGAGCGCCGTGGTCAATGCAGTGCAGGCGTTACGCGGCGCACCCCCCTCCCCTCACGCGGATGCCTTGCGTAATGCTATCCTAACGCACCAATCGGCCATCCCCTCCGATGTTAGCTCCAGGCTGTCGCCACTGATCGGCGCATACGTTTGACCTTCACGTGGCCGCCGGGAGGCAGAATTCGCTGGCGGCCACGCGCTTCGCATAGCGATTTTTGTTTTCTTGGCAGGAATTGCGAGCAGTTTAAAATTATAGCGTAATGACTACACGAAATACGAGCTAACCGCTACTTAGCCGCGCCTGCCAGCGCAGCGTCTATCGCCGCCTTAAATTGGTCATAAGGAACATCGCCCACCAGTTGCGCGCCGTTGACAAAGAAGGTCGGTGTGCCGGTCACGCGTTGCGCGCGACCTTGATCGGAATCGCGCAACACCCTGTCCATGTGCTGGCCGCTGTCCACACAGCGATTGAACACGGCCGCGTTGAGACCCAACTGCGCGCCATACTGCTTGAGGGCCGCCTTGCCGAAGGGATCGCGCACCACGCCCTGCTGCGCAAAAACGATGTCATGGTAGTCCCAGAAACGGCCCTGGTCTGCGGCGCATTCCGCAGCGTTCGAGGCATCGTCGGGTCCGGGGCTGCCCAGCCGGAGATGCTTGAACTCATACCGCACCAAACCGGTCGGTTCATACTCGGCGCGCAGCCGCATCCCTGTGCCGAGCGCAAAGGACTTGCAGTAGCTACACCCGAAATTCGAATACTCGACGATCTTGACCGGCGCCCCGGCAGGCCCCCATGCAGCGCCCTCGCCGATCTGACCTGAAGGCGTAGTAGACCGCTGCTGAGACTGCACCTGCAACACGATAACCCCGGCCACCACCAATACCACAGCCCCTACCACCACAGCAAGCAGCCAGGTGGGGCTGGCAGCTCTCCTCGACGCGGGCTTGCCCACCGGCTTTGACTGCCCCTTGCCAACCGGCCGAGGTTTCTTCGGCATCTGCGTGCGTTTTGCCATGCTCCTTGTCTCCTGTGACCATAGAATTCGGATCGTTCCCAGTATACCACAGGCCACAGAGGCGTCAATTGACAAACCCTCGCCTTTGCCGTATCATGGCTCGTTGTGATCAGCACAGTCCAAAGAAGAAGCCCTTCCAGAATCAACATTGGCGGCGCTTTAGTGGGCCTGCTCGCCGCGGCGCTCTTCCTGGCGCGTGCGCCGCTATGGATCTCAACCGCTCTCATCGCTGGCGCGAGCCTGCTGGTCGTGATGGCCGTCGAACCGGCGTTCGGGCTGATCGTCATGGCGCTGGCCATCCCGTTTGGCCCGCTGTTCCCAATACCCGTGAGCGGCGTCAACGTCGTGGACTTGCTGGTCGTGATTACCATAGCGATGTGGCTGGCACGCGGCGTGGCGCAGCGAAATCTCTTCTTTCGCGCACCGCCCCTGACCTGGAGCACGTTGGCGTTTGTCTGGGTTTGCGGCTTGAGCCTGACGCAGGCCGTTTCCTGGCGTGAGGGACTGCCGGAATGGCTCAAGTGGGTGGAATATGCGGCGGTATATCTGGTCGCCGCGCAAATCCTCCTTTCTCGCCGCGCCTGGTGGGTGGTCGGCGGCTTGCTGATGGCCGGTGTTCTTGAAGCCGGGCTGGGCGTCTATCAGTTTCTGCGCCAGGTCGGTCCACAAGCCTTTGTGCTGCTGGATCGCTTCATGCGCGCCTATGGCACGTTTGCGCAACCCAATCCCTATGCCGGCTATCTCGGGTATCTGGCGCCCGTCGCGCTGAGCCTGGCCCTGTGCGGCGCCCTTCGCTGGCGGCAGCGGCGCCGCCCATCCGATCTGTGGATCGGCCTGGTCTGCACCGCGACAGCCGCGGCGTTGATCGTCGGCATCGGCGTGAGCTGGTCACGCGGAAGCTGGCTTGGACTGGCAGCCGCCTCCTTGCTCGTACTTGGACTGCACGCTCGCCGCGCGGCCGCGTCGCTGGTCGCAGGCTTCGCCCTGCTGGCGCTCGCGTTGCTCGTCTTCGGTGTGAGCTGGCTGCCGGAGGCCATCACCGCCAGGCTGGGCGATCTCGGCGCGTACATCGCCGGCCCTGACCCCGCGCACACCGAGATCACCGACGCCAATTTCGCCGTCCTTGAGCGGCTGGCGCATTGGCAGTCCGGGCTTCGGATGTTCACAGACCATCCCTGGTTGGGGGTGGGGATCGGCAACTATGCCGCGACATACTCATCTTATGCCCTCCCTCACTGGTATCAGGCGCTGGGACACGCACATAACATTTATGTAAACTTGTTGGCTGAGACTGGCCTCCTGGGCGCGCTGGCCTTTGCGGTTTTCTGGCTGAGCGCCGCCTGGCAGGTCGGCCGAATCGCCGGCAAGATGACGAGAGGGGATGATGGCGCCCCCTATCGCCCGGCGCTGGCAATCGGCGTGCTGGGGACGCTGACATACCTGACGGTCCACAGCGTCTTCGACAATCTGTTCGTACAACACATGCAGCTTCAGTTGGCGCTGCTTCTGGGCAGCTTGCTCGCGCCTGGGGCGACCCGATGGACTGCGAACTCAATGAGGTATACTTGGCTGAACACGCAATGACGAAGGATGATCTGCCCGCCTTGCTCGGGTGGGCGTTGCGGCTGCCGGTGATTAACCGCCTGAAGATCGCCCGGCAGCCCCAGGAGTTGGTTCGCTTCCTGAAGTTCGCTTCAGTGGGTGCGTTTGGCATGGTGTTAGATCTCGCCATCCTGAATCTGATGTACCGTCTGGTTCTGCCCCCAATCTTCCCGGCGCTGGCCGCCAACCAGCGGTTAGTCGTAGCGAATAGCATCTCGTTCACGACGGCGGTCATCAGCAATTTCACCTGGAATCGTCTGTGGACCTTCCCTGAGAGTCGAGAGCGCCCTGTCTTGAGCCAGCTCGGCCAGTTCGCGTTGGTCAACGTCATCGGCCTGGGCATCAACAACCTGGTCCTGGTGACGGTGCGCACGGTGATCAGTCGCCTCATCACGGAGCCATGGGACTACAACCTGGCGAAGATCACCGCCATCGGCGTCGTGCTGTTCTGGAACTACTTCGTCAATCGGGCCTGGACGTACAGGGATATCGACTGAGATAGAGATAGAGATAGAGATAGAGATAGAGATAGAGATAGAGATAGAATAGAGATAGAGATAGACTCTGTGCAGACCTATTTGGGCTTTCCGATCCCACCTCTTTCCAGGCCGGTCTTCCTCACCATCGGCGTGTTCGACGGCGTACACCGTGGCCACCAGGCGCTGATTTCAGAGATGATCGGGGTCGCACACAGCGCAGGCTGCCTCGCCGTGTTGGTGACGCTCGACCCGCATCCGCTGGCCGTGCTGCGCCCCAAGACGCCGATCGCCTATTTGACCACGACCGATGAGCGCGCGGCATTGCTGGGCGCCCTGGGGCTGGACGCCTTCGTCGTGGCGCGGTTCACGCCGCAGGTGGCTGCGCAGTCCGCCCACGATTTCATGCGCTCTCTGGTTGCCCAGGTCCCTGTGCACGAGCTGTGGATGGGGCCCGACTTCGCGCTCGGCCGCGGCCGCGCGGGAGATGCGCCGCGGCTCCAGGCCATCGGCCAGGAATTGGGCTACACCGTGAGAATCGTGCATCGCTTCGCGGTGGAAGGCGAGGATGTGCGAAGCAGCCGGGTGCGCGCCTTGCTCGCCGCCCAGGGTGCAGTGGATCGCGCCGCCAGGCTGTTAGGGCGCACCTACGAGGTGCACGGCAGGCCCCAACCGCAAACCGGACGTCAGCCCATGCCGGCCGGCCAAACCCTGGCCCGTCGGCCAGGACAGGCTGTGGGGGTTGCCCTGCCCACAGACAAGCTCCTGCCGGCTGCCGGCCTCTACGCGGGCTGGGTCTGGCAAGATGAGCGCGGATATCCTGCGCTGATCAGCATGGAGAGCCTGATGGCTGACGACCAGGAGCCGGCCGCCAGCCAGGTGTTGTTGCTGGACCCCTCCGCCAGCGCCAGGCTGGACCTCAGCGGCCCGGACGCGGGGCTGGGGATCAGCTTTGTCGAACGCCTGCATGGAGACGCCCCTGGACCGGCCAGGGCGGGCTGGGGAATGGAAGACGCCGAGCCCCAATCGGCTCGGCTGCGGGCCGACATCGCCGCGGCCCGGCGCACCCTGGCCGACCCGCGCGACGACGCCGATCTGCCGGCCGTGCAAGCCTGGGAGGAGTTGCGGCACACGGCCGACTGGGCGGTCCGCGTGACGGGCGTCTCGCAACGCCAGCTCTTCGCGCGTGCGGCGGCCGTCATGTTCCGGCTGCAAGGCGCCGATCCGGCGTTACCCATCGCCCTCGGCCGCGCCATCACGGCCAGCGGCAGCGATGCGGCCGATCTGCTGGTGGCATGGCTCAACGGGCTGTTGCTGGGACAAGAACTGGATGGTGCGCTATACACGCGCTTCGAGATCAACGAAATCTCAGATCGGGGGCTGCGCGGGGTGGCCTACGGCTATCACGGCTTTCCATCGCACGCGGCCATCAAGGCGGTCACCTACTACGATCTGGACGTGAGCGAAACCGATGGAGTCTGGACGGCGACAGTAACCTTCGACGTATAGTCTCTATCTCTATCTCTATCTCTATCTCTATCTCTATCACACCGCCACGGCCGCGCGAATATGCGGATGAGGGTCGTAGCCCTCCAGACGGAAGTCCGCATAGCTGAACTCGAAGAGGGACTTTACAGCGGGGTTGATCTTCATCTGGGGCAGCGGTCGAGGCTGGCGTTCCAGTTGCAGTCGCGCGTGTTCCACGTGATTCAGGTAAAGATGGGCGTCCCCCAGCGTGTGGATGAACTCGGCCGGCCAGAGATCACACACCTGCGCCGTCATCATCGTCAGCAGCGCGTACGAGGCGATGTTGAAAGGCAACCCCAGGAAGACATCCGCCGACCGCTGATAGAGCTGACACGAAAGCACGCCGTTCGCTACGTAGAACTGAAAGAGGACGTGGCAGGGCGGCAGCGCCATCTTCTCGATCTCGCCCACATTCCAGGCGCTGACAATGAGCCGCCGCGAATCGGGCGTGCGCCTGATTGACTCCACCACCTGCGCCATCTGATCAATGGCGCGGCCGTCGGCCGCTGGCCAGGAGCGCCACTGGACGCCGTAGACCGGTCCCAGGTCCCCGCGGGGGTCCGCCCACTCGTCCCAGATGCGCACCCCATGCTCCTGGAGGTAGCGCACGTTGCCGTCCCCACGCAGAAACCACAGCAGCTCGTGGATGATGGACTTGACGTGCAGCTTTTTGGTCGTCAGCAGCGGGAAGCCCTGGCTCAGATCAAAGCGCATCTGATAGCCGAAGACTGACAGCGTGCCAACGCCGGTTCGATCGGTCTTGGGGATGCCGTGATCGAGGATATGACGCACCAGGTCGAGGTACTGTCGCAAAGTCGCCCCCAACAGCCGGCCAGCCCGCCCTGGGGCCGGTCCAGCGGGTGTATTCACCGTGCGGCGCAACCCAATAATTCACCACAGAGGCACAGAGACCACAGAGGTCGAAATAGTCCTCTGCGCCTCTGCGGGGAAAAAGTGGGCGTGCGCCCCTGGACCGGCACCAGGGCGGGCTGATGGTGTTCTACTTCCGTGTCATTATGCTACAGGCAAGACTTCGCTTCGGCCCCTACCGCGACAGCCCACTCGTCACCGCAGCCCCGATGCCGAGTATGCCCCCGAAGATGATCGTGAGCACCAGCGTGATCACGAAGACCACCACGGCCGAGACCACCATGGTGAGGATCGCATTCGTATCATCCTGGTCCAGCGACTGCTTGATCGCCACGAAACCGGCGGCGATTGACCAGATCCAGGCTACGATGCCGATGAGAACGTTGAGACAGGGGATGAAGCTCAAGATATTCAAGAAGCGCGGCGCGTACGCGAAGCCCAGGGCGCGCTGCACCTCGCCCATGTCGCCCTGACCCTTGAAGAACTGCGTGCCGACCCAATGGGCGATGAAGACCCACAGGTAGTAGCCGCCGATCCCCAATACGACTTGCAGGATGAACGAACCGATCGCTGCGCCGATGCCAGCGCCCAGGCCGCCGATGAACCCGCCCAGCGCGCCCACCAACGAGACCAGGATCACGACGCCCAATGCGTCTTGTGAGTAGCTGGCGTCGTGCTCCACTTCTTCATAAAAGCTCTTGTCGAGCCGCGCCGCGCGCAACATGCCATTGAGAATCCGGTTGAAATCCATGGTAGCAACCCTCCGAGGCTATGATGAGATGATGTGAAACGCGGAGATGCGCCGATCTCACGACTTCCGAATTGCTCTCTTGGGGCGCGCGCCTCCTCTCGCCGCCTTGGGCCTGGGGAACTGATAGCCGAGTTGACGCAAGTCGTCAGGGCTCTTGCGCCACTTGGGCCGCACCTTCACCCAAAGCTCCAGGTAGACCTTCGTCTCCAGCAACTCCTCGATGCTCTGCCGGGCTGCCTGGCCGATCGTCTTCAACATCTGACCGCCCTTGCCCAGCAGGATCATCCGCTGCGACTCCCGCTCCACGTAGATGACCGCGGAGATATAGGTCATCTCCGGGCTGCGCTCCTTGAAGTCATCCACCAGCACGGCCACGGCATGGGGCACTTCCTCGCGCAGGTTCAACAGCGCCTGTTCTCGCACCAACTCGCCGGCCATGAAACGCACCTGCTGATCGGTGATCGCATCCTCGGGATAGTAGCGCGGGCCCGGCGGCAGGGCCGCGATGATCGCGGCCAACAACCGGTCCAGGTTGTGGCCGGTCGTGGCCGATACAGACACCGACGCGGCCTGCGGGCCTTCGACTTCGCCAGGGACAGGCGCAAGCGCGATGTATGCGGCTGCCACGTCAGGTTCGGCGGCCAGATCGCACTTGTTCAATGCCAGAATCACCGGGGCTGAGCAGCCCGGCTGCGCCAGCCCCCTGGACCGGCCAGGGCGGGCTGGCGACTGCCCCAAGGCCAGCAGCGCGGCCACCTCTCGATCCTCATTGGTCGGCGGGCGTGAAGCATCCACCACCCACACCACCACATCGGCGTCGGGAAGCGCCGCGGCCGCCGTCTGCACCATGATCTCTCCCAGCCGGTGCAACGGCCGATGAATGCCCGGCGTGTCCACGAAGATGACCTGGGCGTCATCGCGCGTGAGGATTCCCAGCAGGCGATTACGGGTCGTCTGGGGCTTCGGCGTCACGATCGCGATCTTCTGCCCCAGCAACGCGTTCAGGAGGGTGGACTTGCCAACGTTCGGCCGGCCGATCACCGCGACAAAGCCGGAACGGTAAGGGGCTGATGGTTGGGTGCTTGAATTCATGTTGACAGCCGGAGGTAGACTGGCAGCTGGCAGATCAGTGCGTCGGAGAGATTTCCTCGTCTCCCGCTTTCCCAAGTCACCAACCTCCCAATCCACCAAGCTACCAGTCTACCAAGTTACCAATCTACCAGGTTACCCTAAACGGGCTAAAGTTCGTGTTCACGTCGTAGTAGTCTTCCTGCTCGGCCCGCTTAAGGGCGTTGACGATGCGATAGGTAATCGGCGTGAAAAGCGCCTCGATCCCGACCTTGAAGATGTAGTTGGCTACGATGATGCTCAGCGCGATGCTCCACGGAAAGACGCCGAAGGCGCTGGCGATCACGACGAACACGACGCTGTCAATCCCCTGGCCCACCAGCGTCGAGCCGATGGTGCGCGTCCACAGCCAACGGCCGGCGGTCAGCACCTTCAGCCGCGCCAACACGTAAGAGTTGCTGAACTCACCCATCCAATAGGCCGCCAGGCTGGCGACCAGGATGCCGCCCTGGCTGACCCCGCCGAGCACCGCATCGTAGGCTGCCTGACCGGTCAATTTCTGCCAGGTCGCCTCGCCCGGCATGCGCGCTACCAGCCAAAGGGTGATCCCCATCAGCGCCGCCATTGCGAAGCCGGTCCAGATCACGCGGCGGCCGCGCGCGTAGCCATACACCTCGGTCAACACATCGCCGAAGATGTAGCTGATGGGAAAGAGCAACGTGCCGCCATCGAATGCCATCGGCAGGTTGATCAACGGCAGCGTCACTCCCCAATCCACGATCTTGGCCGATGACGCGACGTTGCTGACCAGCAGCACGGTCACGAAAAGGGCCATGATGAGGTCGTAGTAGCGGAATGCCTTCTTCTCCATCACCGGTCCGTCTCCAGCCGCTCTCGCAGTCGGCGCACCTGCTCGCTCATGCGCACTGGCAGCCGTGCGCCGAAGCGTGCAAGATGGCGCTCGATATCGGGCAGCTCGGCCAGCCACGCCTGGCGATCCACCCGCAGCAATTCAGTCAGGTTCTCCGCAGGGATGGCGAAGCCGCCCAAATCCAGCGCGTCTGCCGCTGGCAGATAGCCAATGGGCGTCGCCTGCGCCTCGGCGGCGGCGTCCACCCGCTCGCACATCCATTTGAGCACCCGGCTGTTCTCGCCGTAGCCCGGCCACAACCACTTGCCATCGGCCGACTTGCGAAACCAGTTGACGTAGAAGATGCGCGGCGCGTGCGGGCCGAGCCGCTCTCCCATGGCAAGCCAATGGCCGAAATAGTCGGCCATATTGTAGCCGCAGAATGGCTGCATGGCAAAAGGATCGCGGCGCAAGTTGCCCACCGCACCGATGTTCGCGGCCGTCGTTTCCGACGAGGCGGTGGCGGCCAGAAACACACCATGCTCCCAGTCGAACGCCTCGGTTGCCAGCGGCACGACGCCGGCGCGCCGGCCGCCGAAGATAAAGATGTCGATTGGCACGCCCTCGGGCCGCTCCCAATCCGGGCTGATGACAGGACACTGCGCCGCGGGAGCTGTGAAGCGCGCGTTGGCGTGCGCGGCCGGCTCCCCGCGGCCCGGCGACCAGTCGCGGCCCCGCCAATCCACCGCGTGCGCAGGGGCCGGAGAGCCAATCCCCTCCCACCACACATCGCCATCGTCGGTCAGAGCACAGTTGGTGAAGATCGTGTTCGCCCTGACGGTCGCGGCCGCCATTGGATTTGTCCGATTGGACGTGCCCGGCGCCACGCCGAAGAAACCCGCCTCGGCGTTGATGGCGTAGAGCCGGCCATCCGGGCCGATCTTCATCCAGGCGATGTCGTCGCCGATGCACTCTGCACGCCAGCCGGGCAGGGTCGGCTGAATCATCGCCAGATTGGTCTTGCCGCAGGCCGATGGAAACGCGCCAGCGATGTGATACCGCCGGCCCGCTGGGCTGGTCAAGCGCAGAATCAGCATGTGTTCGGCCAACCAACCCTCACGCCGGGCCATCGCTGAGGCGATGCGCAGAGCAAAGCACTTCTTGCCGAGCAACGCGTTGCCGCCGTACCCGGACCCATACGACCAGATCAGGTCCTCCTCAGGGAAGTGGCTGATGTATTTCTGCGCCATCGGCGCGCACGGCCATGACACATCCGCCTGCCCGGGCGCCAGCGCCGCACCTACCGAATGCAGACAGGGCACGAATTGGCCATCAGCGCCCAACGCCTCGAGCACACGCGTCCCTACGCGGGTCATGATGTGCATGTTGCACACCACATAGGGGCTGTCGCTGATTTCGACCCCGATCTTGGCGATCGGCGAGCCGATCGGCCCCATCGAAAAGGGGATAACGAACATCGTGCGGCCGGCCATGCAGCCCCGATACAGATCGAGCATGGTCCGTTTGAGATCGTCAGGCGCAACCCAGTTGTTCGTAGGGCCGGCGTCGTCGCGGCTGGACGTGCTGATGAAAGTGCGCGCCTCGACGCGCGCGACATCGCTGGGATCGGAACGGAAGAGAAAACTGTTCGGTCTTCGCGGCAGCGGAATCGCGTTGCCAGCCGCCGCCATCTGCGCCATCAACCGGTCGTATTCCAGCCGGCTGCCATCACACCAATAGACTGCCGCCGGTTGACACAGCGCGGCGACTTCTTGCACCCACTGCGCCAGACGGCGATTTTTCACCGGGTAAGTCACCACGAATCTCCTTTGATTCCGGGTGAGCCAGAGACATCGCTGTCTCTGCCACTTCGCTACTTCTCCAACTTCAGACTCGCCATCGTGCTGCGAATCAGGTACTCCGAGCGACGCAGGGCCGCTCGTTCCTCGTCATTGAGCTCGAGCTCGATGACGCGCTCGACGCCGCGGCGGCCCAAGATCACAGGCACGCCAAAACAGATGTCGCTCATCCCATACTCGCCCTGGAGAAAGACCGAGGCCGGATAGATCTCGTGGGCATCCTTGGCGATAGCCTGCGCCATGCGACACGCGGATGCGCCCGGCGCATAGTACGCGCTGCCGGTCTTCAGATAGCGCACGATCTCTGCGCCGCCATCGCGGGTGCGGGCGACGATGCGCGCGATCTGCTCATCGGTGAGGAAATAGGAGAGCGGCATGCCGCCGATGTTAGAATAGCGCACCAACGGCACCATCTCGTCGCCGTGTCCGCCCAACACCGTGGTATGGATGTTGTGGGGGCTGATGCCGGTCTCCATGGCGATGAAGGTGCGCATACGACCGCTGTCCAGCACGCCGGCCTGGCCGATCACTCGTTCACGTGGGAAGCCGCTCAGCTTGTAGGCCAGATAGGTCATCGTGTCGAGCGGATTGGTCATCATTAGCAGAATGGCGTCCGGCGAACGCGGCACTACTTCTTTGATGACGGCGGCGACGATGTTCGCATTGACCTGCACCAGGTCCTCGCGCGTCATGCCTGGCTTGCGCGCCACGCCGGCCGTGATGATGACCAGGTCCGAGTCGGCGGTGTCGGCGTAGTCTGACGTGCCGACCGCATCCACCGCATGGCCCGCGATCGGCCCGGCCTGGATCAGGTCCAGGATCTTGCCCGTGGCCAATCCCTCCACGATGTCGAGCAAGACGACCTGACAGCCGCCGGAGACCATCGCCCAGTGCGCAATGGTCGAGCCGACGAAACCTGCGCCGATGATGCTGACTTTGCTCATGGTTGAAGTCCTGTTGCGTATTGCGTATTACGTATCGCGTAGAGTGATGGCAGAGGCCAGCTGAGTATCACGTTGAAACGTTGGAACGTTCCCACTCTGAATGCGCGCGCCAGTCTTCGTAGATGCGCCTGAACTTCAGCGGCCAGTACAGATAGTCCTGCTCGATCTCCCCGATGAGAGCATGTCTCTGCTCCGCGACGGTCTTTGTACACCCGCCCTCTACGCTGGTGCGGCGACTGGTGCCGGCAAAGCCTCTATCGCCGCCAACTCGACACCATCCGCAGCCAACACGGGCTTCAGGGCAGCGATGGCGCACTCCAGCATCGCATCGTCGGGATCGCGCGTGGTAAGCCGCTGGAGCAGCAGGCCCGGCGCGATGAGGACGCGCACGATGGGATGAGCGGCGCGTGCGGCCGTGAAACGCATGAACTCGTATGCGATGCCCGCCACGACCGGGATCAGAACCAGCCGCGACAACAGGCGCACGATCACGTTATCGAAGTGGAACGGCGCAAAGACAAAGATGGCGATGATCATCACCGAAAGCATAAAACCGGTGCCGCAGCGCGTGTGGGCCGTGGTGAAGCGCCTGACCGAAGCCAGCGTGAGCTCCGCAGCCGACTCGAAGGCGTTGATCGTCTTGTGCTCCGCGCCGTGATACGCGAATACCCGGCGTAAGTCGGGCATGAAGCCAATGGCCCACAGATAGAGCAGGAAGAGCGTCAGCCGGATGACCCCCTCGACCAGGCTGACCAACAGACCGCCTGCCTGGCCGGGAGAGAGCCACTTGGCGGCTGCGGTCGGCAGGAGAAAGAAGACGCCGACTGCGAACAGCAGCGCGGTGGCGACGGTAGTCCAGGCGACCGGACCCGAAAAGCTGACTGCGTCGTCGCCATCCTCCTTCACCGCCACATCGGCTGACCAGAGCAACGCCCGCATCCCCAGGCCCAACGCATCCCACAACATGCGCAGGCCACGCACAAAGGGCCATTGGCCCCATTTGCGAGTGTAGATCGCCGCGGTCAGCGGCTCTTCGTGAAGCACGATCTGGCCGTTCGGCGCGCGCACGGCCACTACCATACGTTTGCGGCCGCGCATCATCACCCCTTCGATGACGGCCTGTCCACCATAGTAAAACTTAGCCAAGTCGAACCCTTTCTCAACTCGTTTGTAATGTCATTGTACACGACCACTGAGGCCATGTCAAAGCGTCCCGGGCATCATTCCACATCCATCTCGCCCGGCTCATCCCCCTCCGCCTCCAGCCCCAGGCAGATCAGGTAGCCCCGCGCCCGTTCGGTCTTGGGGTAGCGATTGACCAGCTTCCAAAAGCGAGAGCCGTGGTTGGCTTGCTCCAGGTGCGCCAGCTCGTGTACGATGACATAGTCGCGCACCCAGCCCGGCATGGTCGCCACGCGATGAGAGATACGGATGACGCCGGTCGTCGGGGTGCAACTGCCATACCGGTACTGCTGGTTCGTAACGTAGCGTATTTCGCGCAAGGGCAGCCGGCCGCCGAAGTACTGCCGATTCAGCTCGGTCGCCCGGCGGCTGAGGGCATCGTCGTCCGCGGTCTCGCGGGCCTCGACGCGGCGCAGCAAACGACCCTTCAGCTTCTCGACGATAGGCGTCAGCTCTGTGTCGGTAGCGCCGGCCGGCGCCAGCACCTCCACCACCGTCCCCCCTGCAATCAGCCGCGCGGTGATCGTCTTCCGCCGCCGCGAGCTGCGCACGACGCGTATTTCGGGTTCTTGAGTCATGCGGCCATGATAGCACGAGGCGAAGGGATAGACAAGTAGCCGCGCTGACTGTTTGCGTCGCGGCCGGCATGTCTGCTCAACATTTGGGCCAGGGCTATGCTTGTGCTAAACTTACGACATGAACACCACTAGCGACCATCGCGTTCGGGCGACAGCCGACGTGCTCGATCGCATCGCCCGCTTCTTCGATGCAGACTACGCCAACTATGCCGATGATCTGCAGGCCATCGAGATGTTCGCGCAGAAGACCGGCGGCCCCCTCCTTGAGCTTGGCTGCGGCGCCGGCCGGTTGTTGGCGCCGCTGGCTGAGGCCGGCTACCGCATGACGGGCGTGGATCTCAGCCCGAAGATGCTGCAGGCCGCGCGGTCCAAGATAGAGGCATCGGGGGCGGCCGATCATGTGACGCTGGTGGAGGGCGACTACAGGAACGCGGCGCTCGCGGGGCCCTATCGTTTCGCATTCATCGTGATGAACACCTTCCTCCACCTGTTAACCCAGGCCGATCAACTGGTTGCGCTGCGGCATTGGCGCAAGCACCTCGCCCCACGCGGCTTGCTGCTGATTGACGTCTTCCATCCCGATGTGGCGCAGTTGGCCAGCCTCGATGGCCGGCTGGAATGGGACAAGACGTGGCAAGATCCCGTTACCGGCGCGACCGTGATGAAGCTCTTGAGCCGCACGGTTGACCTGGCCGAACAGCTCCTGCACGTCAACCTGATCTACGACGAAATCTTCCCCGATGGCCAACTCAAACGCACCCTGGCGGCCTTTGATCTGCGCTATCTCTGGCGCTATGAGGCGGAATTGCTCCTGGAGAAGGCCGGCTTCACACTGGAAGCGGTCTACGGAGATTGGGGTCTGGGGCCATTCGAGAGCGCCAGCGAGCGGATGATCTTGCTGGTCCGTGCGCGCGGCTGAGTCGCAACTGATCATCCGGGAAGCAGAAAAGCATCGAGGAGAAAACCATGCTCGTACACAAGCTCCGCACGATAGTACTCGTGGCTGCAGTGCTGGCCATATCACTCGGCCTGGGAGGGTGCAAGAAGGAAAAGTCGCCCACTCCCACGCCGACATCAGCCGTGAAGAGCGCCCCTGGCAAACAGCTTCTGCCGAGCTCCAGCCAGGGCAAGTCGGTCATTCCGACCCCCAGCCCCTTCGTCTCGCCGACAAAGAGGCCGTGACATCCGGCCCAGGAGCTACGATGAAGCAACAGCGTGAGTTCCTCAAATCGGGCGACTGGGGCGCATGGGGTCAGATGACGACCGACCAACGCCGCGGCGTCCCGCCGCCGCCCCTGGAGAAGTCTGCGCGGCCTGACGCGCCGCGGATTGACCTGATCCCGCCGGATCGGATGGCGGTGGGCGCCATGCCGCTGATCGAGACGATCCGGCGCCGGCGAAGTCGCAGGGCCTACACAGCCGAATCGCTCAGTCTGGAGGAGCTATCGTTTCTGCTCTGGGCCACGCAGGGCGTACAGAAGGTGATGGATAGCGGCCGGGTCAGCCTGCGCACCGTGCCGTCGGCCGGCGCCCGGCATCCGTTCGAGACCTATCTGTTGGTCAACCGCGTCGAGGGCCTGACGGCCGGCCTCTATCGTTACCTGCCGCTGGAACATCAGCTCTGTCTTGTGCAGGCCGAAGACGGGCTGGCCGAGGCGATCCATGCTGCCTGTTTCAGGCAGTACGTGACCGGCAGCGCAGCGACCTTCCTCTGGACCGCCCTGCCCGGCCGGACCGAATGGCGCTATGCGGTGCTCGCTCATCGCGTCATCCTGATGGATGTCGGCCACGTCTGTCAGAACCTCTACCTGGCGTGCGAAGCCATCGGCGCTGGGGCGTGCGCCATCGGCGCCTACGACCAGGCGCGTCTCGATGAGCTCTTGGGCGTGGATGGCGAGGATGAATTCGCCATCTATGTTGCGACCGTGGGGAAGATCACATAGGATGTGATGACTCAGCACGGCTGGAGCGATTGCCCGGCCGATCTGCAGCGGCAGGTCGGCCGGCTCCTGGCGGGGTTCCAGGCTATTCTGGGAGAGAATCTGCTCGGCGTCTATCTGCACGGCTCGCTCGCCATGGGCTGTTTCAACCCATTGCGCAGCGACCTCGATCTGCTGGCCGTGACCGGCGAGCCGATGACCACGACGGAGAGGCGCAGCGTGGCAGAACTGCTGCTGGCTGTCTCATGCCAGCCCGCGCCGGTCGAGATCAGCTTTCTGACCCGCGCCGATCTCGATCGCTGGCGTTTCCCAACCCCTTACGACTTTCACTATGGCGAGGATTGGCGCGCGCACGTCACGGCTGCGCTGGCAAGGGGCGACTGGACGCGCTGGGACGCGCAGCCGCGCCGCGATCCAGACCTGGCCGGCCACATCACCGTAACCCGGCAGCGGGGCGTCTGCCTGGCCGGGTTGCCCATTTCGGTCGCCTTCCCCGCGGTCCCCACGGCCGACTACCGCGCCTCGATCCTGGCCGATGTGCTCGATGCCCACTTCGGGCTGGCCTCTGACCTCTCGCATCCGGTCTATGTGATCCTGAACGCCTGTCGCACGCTGGCCTTTCTGCGCACGGGACAGGTGATGTCCAAAGACGAGGGCGGGGTGTGGGCTCTGACAGTATTGCCCGAACCGCTGCGGCCCGCGGCGGCGGCCCTGCTAGAGGCGTACCGTCATCGCAGGGACGAGGGAGGATTGTCGCCGGAGGCGATCGGACAGTTGGCAGATCATCTGCGGTGGGAGATCCACCTGCCGTTGCGAGGAGCGTAGTGGGCGACGAAGCAATCTCCCACCTGCGAAGGAGATTGCTTCGCTCCGCTGCCAGAAACTCCGGGCGTTACCGGAATCGAGCCTTTAGGCGGTCTGGCGCTTACGACGAGAGCAACTGGCTGAAGCCTCAATTCCAGTCGTCTTGGAGTTTCTCGCATAGAGACATGCCGCCCGCGCGGCATGGGTAACTCGCAATGACGCACGACTGCGTAACTCCTGTCAACCACTGGCAGTCGGCGTCGGGCTGGGGGCAAGCGTGGGTGTGAAGGTGGGGGCTGGCGTCGGCGGCGGGGGACACTGGTCTGGGGTCAACGGCGCCGGCTCGGCCAACGGCCTTGCCCGAAAAATGTCCGCCAGCTCCTGTTCGAGCTTCGCCCCATCCTGGACTACCAACACCCAGCCGCCCTCTTCCGTCACGAAGTGTTCCAGCACGTCATCGCTGATCACAACGCCATGGACGGCGCTCGGCCGCAGACCAGCGCCCAGGCGGGCCAGCCTGACCGCGTCGAGCACGCTCAGATCGGTGGTGAAGCTATCGGCCAACGCCTTCCATAGCTCAGGGATGCGGGGGATGAGATCCAACTGCAGAGCCCGGTCGCGAATAGCCCAAAGCAACTGCTGCTGGCGCTGCGCGCGGCCGAAATCGGAGGTGACGTAGCGGTAGATGGCGAACTTCTTGGCTGCCGCGCCATCCAGCCACACCTGACCGGCCGGCAGCGTCCAATCGGCCAGGCCGTTTGGCGAATTGGCATCGGGCGTCTGCTCATAGAGCGGGCAGGTCAGCGTCACAGTGACGCCGCCGAGGGTATCCAGCAGTCGCTCGAGTCCATCCCACTCGATGCGCACGTAGTGTTGCGTCGAGATGCCCAGCGTCTCGGTCAGCACGCGGCGCACCAGCGCCGCGCCGCCGCCGGGATAGCGTATGGCTTCGCCGTAGTAGTCGGCCTGGTTGATGCGCGCCTGGCCCACGCCAGGGAGCTCGATGTAGAGGTCACGTGGGATGCTGATCACGCCCACTTGCTCAGCGGCGTAATCCACGGCCACTACCATGATCGTATCGGTGCGCCAGGTGGGGTCGCCGTCTCGCTGATCCTTCCCCAACACCAGGATGTTCTGGGTCTTGTCCAACCCGACCGGCATCCGAGTTGGCGTCTCTTTAGGGGGCGGCGCACTGATTGTCGGTGTGGGCCGGCGTAGGCCGCGTCGCGGGGGGACAGCAGTCGGCGTGACCCTGGGCGTCGGCGTAGCCGCGGCAGTGGGCTTCACCAGAACCCGCGCCGCGGGGGCTCGCGTGGCCGACGGCCGGACAGTCGGCGGCGAGCGACGTGACCCGCCACAGCCGGCCAACAACAGCGCCGCTGCGAGCAGTAGACCTATCAGGTCTTGGAGGCGAACTTGACGCCTAAGGCGCGCCGTACTGGAAACCTGACAGGTCTCTACCCCGGTCGCTGCCAGAGCGCGTCCCGGCCGTGGCATGTGAAACACGTAAGGACAGTCCTTGGGTTGCGACGGGAGGCCGCACTATGCCTTGTACCCGATCTTGCGCAGGAACCCTTTGCGCCACGCGATGCCGTCCGCGTCCTCAACGCCTTGCGTGTGGATGCCGTCAATGACGCCGAGGATGCCGCGGCCCTGCTCGCTCTCGGCGACGATCACCTGCACCGGATTCGCCGTGGCGCAGTAGATGCTGGCCACTTCGGGCGTCAGCTTGATCGCGTTGAGCACGTTGATCGGATAGGCATCGCGCAGGAAGAGGATGAAGATATGCCCCGCGGCCAGCGCCAGCGCGTTCCGTTCGGCCAGGCGCTGCAAGTCAGGCTGCGTGCCCGATGATCGCACCAGCGCCGGCCCAGACGACTCGCAGAATGCCAGGCCGAACTGTGCGCCAGGGATACCCGTCGCCACCGCCTCGTGGATGTCTTCAACCGTCTTGATGAAGTGGCTCTGCCCCAGGATCAGGTTCAGGCCATCGGGGTTTTCGATCTGAATGAGCTTGAGTTGGAAGGGTATGTCGCTCATGACACCTCCACTAACCTTGAGCCGCCAGCCCTGGGGCAGTCGCCAGGGCCAGCCGGACGAGCGCCTGCCTTCTCACGATGTCCAACGCCCGTGCACGCACCCAGGCGCGCGCCAGGAAGCCGCCGCCGCCGTAGGGATAGCGTCGCACGATCGTGGCATCGGGCGTCGCCAGCACGACAAAGGTCTGGCCGCTATCACGGCCGTAGACATCGTCCGGCAATCCTACATCGCCCAGCACGGCCAGCCCCCAGCCGCCTTGATAGGTATCGAGCAGGCGGGCGGCCGCCTCAGCCGCGACCATCTCGCTGATCCAACCGAACGCGGCCAGCTTCGCCGGCGAGAGATCGAGCGCCGCGCTGAGCGCCTCGGGACTATCCACCACCAGGGCCGAGGTGACCGCGGCATGGCCCTCGCGCGTGCTGCGCAGCATATTGGCCACCTCGCCGCCGGTGGCGCTCTCGATCACCGCCAGCTTGACCCCCGCCGCAGCCAGAAGACGTGCGGTCACGTCTTCCAGTTTGTCGGAGCCTACGCCGAAGATCGCTGTCTCGTCAATGGCCGCGCGCACCTGCGCCTCCATGTCGGCGATCATGGCATCCGCCTCAGCCTCATCGGCCGCGCGGGCGGTGATGCGAATGTCCACCATGCCGTAGTGGGCGGCCAGCCCCACGGTAGGATTGGACGAACGCATCTCGGCATCAATGCGTTCGTCAATCAAGCTCTCGCCCAGGCCGACCGTCCGCAAGACCCTGGCCTTGATGATGACGCGCGCTTCGCCCATGCGCTTGCGCAGGTAGGGCAACACGCCATCCTGCAGCAAGCGCTCCATCTCGCGCGGGACGCCAGGCAACGAGATCAGCGTGCCGTGGTCGGTCTCCACGATGAAACCTGGCGCGGTGCCAACGGGGTTCGGGATGACGAGCGCATCAGCAGGCAAGAAAGCCTGGCGCCGGTTGTTTGCGCCCACGGCGCGGCCCCACCGGGCGAAAATGCTCTCGATCTGGGCCAGGCATTCCGGATAGAGCACGAGCGGCCGGCCCGTGGCCTGGGCCACAGCCTCGCGCGTGACATCGTCCACCGTCGGACCCAGGCCGCCGGTGGTGATGACGACGTCGGAGCGCTCCAGGGCCTGCCGCAATACCAACGCCATGCGTTCCACATTGTCGCCCACCGAGGTCTTGTAGTAGAGGTTGACCCCAATATCGCGCAGCGCCCGCGCGATATAGGTGGAGTTCGTGTCGGTCGTCTCGCCCAACAGCAGTTCGGTGCCAGAGGTAACGATTTCTGCATTCATGGGCACGCATCTCGCCTATACCAGAAGCATCGCCTGAGTCCGGATGTCGCGCAGCCGCTTGGCGGTCTCGCGGCCCTCCGAGCTATCTCGCTGCTCGAACTCCTCAGCCAGTTGGCTCATCAATTCCAACGTCTCCGGCGTCAATTCGGCCTGGTTCTCTTTGAGCATCGTCCGCGTGCCCTCGGGATAGGCCGCGTCCAGCAGGCGGTTGATCAGGCGAATTTCGGGCGGCTGGCTCTCCTCGATCAGCGACATGATCTCCTCATAGATGGCCGTCATGCGCTCGAGCGCCGAACGCGACCCGCGGCGTTCCGCCTCGCGCATGTTCGCGGAGAGCACCGCCAGGAAGGTATCATCTATCTCGGCGATGTGCTCACGCACAGCCGCGCGCACGTCGGTTGAAGCCAACAGCTCTTGCAGCAGCGCAGTGGAATCCTGCACGGCTGCCCTGGTCGCCTCATCCAGCCTGCGCGTGGTCTCCAGCAGACGGTCGCGTAACTGGGTCAGGCGCTCGCGCGCGGGGCCGCGACTGGCCTCGATGCGATCGGTGAGCTTCTGGAAGAAGGTGTAATCGAGCAGAGGACGGGCAGCCACGGCAACGGCGTCAGCGGTGTCCGGATCCAACGCGGCCACCTTCTCCAGGAACTCCTCGGCCGATTTGACCTCTTTGAGCGATGCGATCGCCTCCTGCTGTTTGGCCGCCTTCTTGCCGAAGCTTGTCACGGCCATCAGCCTCTCGCGCAATGCGCCGAGCTGGCCGGCCGCCTTCTCGTCGCCGGCCGCCTCGGCCTGCGCGAGCCTGTTGGAGAGCAGCAAGAAGAACTCATAGTCGAACTGCGCATCTTTGCCTTTGATCATCAGCTCGAGGCCCTTCGGATCATCGGCCATCACGCGCAACTGGTCAATCATCTTAAGCTTGTTGCGCTGCCGATCGAGCTCCTCTTGACTGACGCCCATCGTGCCCAGAATGGCATCGTTCAGGCTCTGCCGACTGAAGAACTGCCGCGGATTGAGGAAATAGCCTTTACGCTGCTCCGCCGGCAGGTCGCGCATCAGGTTCTGCGTCAGCTCCCCGATCACCTTCTGTTTTTCCACCTCGGGGATGTTGAGATGCTGGGGGAAGTAGACGGCCAGGAACTCGGCCGCAGGATCGTGATAGACCAACGGCAATTCGAGGGGACCGCCCATCCGGCACTTGGGGCAAACCGCGACGTTCAACTGACCCGCCAGAAACGCCTGGCGAAATTGCGGATTCTTCCCCACGTCAATCACCGAGCGCACCGGCGCCTGGTAGACGGTTCGGCAACTCGGACATTGGATCTGGACAGCTTGAGTTTCAGGCATGGTAAACGTGACGTATCCTTTCGTGAATTCAGCCGTCAGCCGGCGGCCAGCTCCCTCAGCTTCGCTTCGTCTATGACCGGCACGCCCAGGCGCGTAGCCTTCTCTAGCTTGGAGCCTGGGCTATCGCCGGCAAGCAGGTAGCTGGTGTTCTTGCTGACGGAATCGGTGACTTTTCCGCCGTGCGTTTTGATGTACTCCCTGGCCTCATCGCGACTCATGGAGGGCAGCGCGCCGGTGATGACGAAGGTCAGGCCGGCCAACGACTGAGCCTCGGCCACAGCCAGGCTTGTCGCCGGCCTAGACATGGCGACCCCGGCCGCCTTGAGCCTCGCCAGCACGCGCTGGTTCGGCGCCTGGGCAAACCAATCCATGATGCTCTGCGCCAGCACCGGGCCAATGCCAGGGACAGCTTGCAGCTCTTCGAGCGTGGCCTGGGCCAGCACATCCAGCGAGTCGAAATAGGCCATCAAGTCTTCGGCCACGACCGCGCCCACCCCCTGGATGCCGAGCGCGGTGAGCAAGCGCGCCGGCGGTCGTGACTTCGAGGCTGCGATCGCCTCTGTCAGATTGGCGACCTTCTTGTCGCCAAAGCCTTCGAGTTCCAGCAGCCGCGACGGTTCCAGGTAGTAGATGTCGGCCAAATCCTTGATGAACCCGAGCTCGACAAATAGCTCCGCCTGCCGAATGCCGAAGCCCGCGGTATCCATGGCCCCGCGGCTTACGAAGTGCTCTACCCCGCGCACAAGCTGCGCGGGGCACGCGCTGTTGACGCAGCGCCAGGCCGCCTCGCCTGCCATGCGCACCGCCTGGCCGCCGCAGACCGGACAGCGTTCCGGCATCTGCCAGACCTGCTCCTCGCCGGTGCGCAACTCGACCAGCGGACGCAACACCTGGGGGATCACCTCGCCCGCGCGCTTGACAGCCACCATGTCGCCCACGCGGATGTCGAGATCGCGCACGTAGTCCTCGTTGTGCAAGGTGGCGTTCGTTACCGTGACCCCGCCCACCTGCACCGGCTCCAGCACGGCGTAGGGGTTGAGCGTGCCGGTGCGACCGACGTTGACCTTGATGTCCAGCAGCCGGGTAACGGCCTCTTCGGCGGCGTACTTGTAGGCGACCGCCCAGCGCGGTTCCCTGCTCACGTAGCCCAGTCGCCGCTGGAGCGCGAAGTCATTGACCTTGACGACCAGGCCGTCCGCCTCGTAGGGCAACGCGCGACGCTCGGTCTCACCCCAGGCGATGCAGTGCTGCACCAGCGCCTCGAAATCGTCGAAGAGGGCCGCGCCGGGCGCCACCGGAAAGCCAAGCTGGCGCAGAAAACCCAACGCCTGCCACTGCGTAGCAGGTTCCACGATCCCCTCCCCCTCGAGGGCGATGATCTGATACACCCACAGCCTGATCGGCCGGCCGGCTGTGATGCGCGCATCGAGCTGGCGCAGCGAGCCGGCCGCAAAGTTGCGCGGGTTGGCATAGGTGCGCTCGCCGGTCTGCGCCTGCTCCGCGTTGAAACGCTGGAAATCGGCGATCGGCGTGTACGCCTCACCGCGCACTACCAGTCGGCCAGGAACCGCTTGCCCCTCGCCGGCCGCCGAAAGGCTGTCCGGCGAAGTCCCGCGGCCGCTGCACGGAGCCTGTGCAAGGAGGGTCGTGGGAGTCGGTATCGCCAACGGCAATGCCTTCACGGTTCGCAGATTCGCCGTGATCTCCTCGCCCACTTCACCGTCTCCGCGCGTGGCGCCCAACACGAACTGGCCCTTTTCGTAGTGGAGGATGACGCTCAAGCCATCAATCTTCGGCTCGACGACGTATAGCAGGCTCGCCTGCGCCTCCTGCGGCAACAGCTTCAACAAGCGTTCGCGCCACGCATGCAACTCCGCCGGCGCAAAAGCGTTGCTCAGACTCAGGATCGCTGCGGGATGGCGCACCTTCGCAAAGCGTTCGGCCGGCGCGCCGGGCACGCGTTGCGTCGGGCTATCGGGCGTCGCCAGCTCAGGGTGTTCCGCCTCGAGCGCGACGAGCTCACGCCACAGCGCGTCATAGGCCGCGTCGCTGATGACGGGGTCATCGAGCACGTAGTAGCGATGAGCATGATACTGAATCGCCTGGCGCAGAGCGTCCAGGCGTTCGGTCACATCGGGCATCCCTGGCTCCCTGGCATACAGTCGCAAAAACGGCGCGGACCTGCCCAAAAAGCCACGCGTCCGCGCACGATGTGATTATACTCCTGTTTGGCGGGCATTGCAAAGACACAGCCGGAGGACTTGACCGGTGTTCTACCGCGCGATCTTCCCCGGCAACCGGAAGGGGTAGCGCCGACCCAGCAACCGCTCTGTCACGAACCTGTCGAGCCGCCGCGCGATCTGAAAGAAGCGCCAGATGAAGGCATCCTCGCGGTAGTAGGCTTTGACCTCCGCCAGTGACAGCGGCGACGTGTCGGCCGGCAGAAAACCCTGGGCGATCAACTCGTTCACGAGCGCCAGGGCCGGCTCCGCCAGATCGGGACGGCGCTCCTTGTACAGGTTGGCGATCATGTCTATCAGCACGCGACGAAGGTCGTAGTAGCGATCAAGCACGTCCTGCAGAAAAAACCTGCGGATGACTGCGCGCATGAACGAAGGGGTGTTCTTGAGAAAAATCTCGGGGTTGATCTGCTCGACGCCATTCACACGAAAGAGCGGCGTGCTGGTGTCAATGTAGAGCAGCGGCAGATCGGAGTCGAGGGCTGGGCAGCACCAGTTGGAAATCTGGCCGTCCAGCCCCAGGCGAATGGGGCCCAGGTCCGCCGCGTAGACCGCCGCGATCTGCAACACGATGCGGCGCAGCAACGTCATGGCGTCCGCGACCGCGAGCCAACAGATCAACACATTGCCGATGTCATGTGGATCCAGCCGCTGCTGCACGACGTAGACGCGCAACCCCGATGCATCCTGGCCTGCGAGCACCAGCCTCTGCGCGGGCAATTCCAGGCCGGCGCGTCGCAGAAGGTCTGCATAACGATCAAACGCCGCGCGATAGCGTTGGAGCTCGTCGGCGTTCGGGAACTTCGGCAACGCCTTGAAGACCCAATCCGAGGCGTAGGCCTGCGGCCGCAGGCGGCTGTCGAGCGTGAAGCGATCGCTGAGGGTCAACGACGTCGTGATCTCACCATAACCGATCACCTGCACCGACACGCCCGAGGCGTAGTGCTGCCGGATTTCACGAGAAATCCGCCGGAAGAGCGCCACATCCTCGGCCAGCAAAGGGGCCAACGTTTCGCTGTCCCTGCGTTCCAGCCGCACCTGCTCTTGTGCGATGATCGCGTGCTGCCGGCCGAACAGCCCCACGATGTAGGCGACGCTGGTGGGGTTGTGGATGCCGCGTTCGAGAAAGGCGCGCAGGTCATCGCCCTCCAGCGCGGCCAACCGGTTGTTGGCCGCGCTGAGCGCATCACGCAGGTCGGCGCAGCGTTCGGGCCGCCGCAGACAGGCAGTCTTGAGGCGATAATCGTCGTGCAGCCGTTGCAGATCGGCAAGCTCCATCGCGCCTCCGCCAAACTAGAGATTATCGGGTATAGCTGTCGTTCTGAGGGTTTGCCCAGAACCTCGCTTGACGGCGTGAAACCAGCGAAGAATCTCCTTCATGCAGCACCAGACCCTTCGTGCGAATGTTAGCGGGTAACACTATACTGGCTCCCGGCTCAAGCGCCGGGCGACGAAGCGCAAGACGCGGTAGCTGAGCCGCGTTTGCACCTGGCGCAGACTGCGATCCAGGATGGCCAACGCCTCATCCATCTCGGCGTCCGCGATGGTCAGGGGCGGCAACCACTGGAGCACCCGCTTATTGTTGGCGGCATAGATCGCGTACAGGCCGTTGTCGAAGAGCGCCTTGCTCACCACCAGCGTCAGGCTGGTATCCACAAACCGCAGGCCGATGAACAGGCCAAGCTGTCGCACTTCGAGGAAGATAGACGAATGCGCGTGTCGGACCGTCTCCAGGCCAGCGGCCAGCCGCGCCGCCTTGCGGTTCACCTCGGCCAGGAACGCCCGATCGGTCGTGATACGGAGCACCTCGAGCGCAGCCAGACAGCCTAGATCGCTGCCGCCGAAAGTTGAAACGTGGATGAAAGGATTCCTTTCGATGAAACGGTAGACCCGGCGATTGACGCAGGTCGCGGTGATCGGGTAGATGCCGCCGCTGAGCCCTTTGCCGCTGATCAGCATATCGGGAGTGACGCCGAAATGCTCGATGGCCCAGACCTTGCCGGTGCGGCCCAGTCCGGTCTGCACCTCATCCGCGATGAACAGAGCGCCGCAGCGGTCGCACAGACGGCGCACCTCACGCAGATAATCGGCCGCCGGCAAGCGCATGCCGAGGGTGGCGGGGATCGGTTCTAGGATCACCGCGGCGGTTCCAGGAGTGAGCGCGCTTTCGAGCGCGGGCAGGTCATCGAAAGGTATCTGCGAGAAACCAGGAGGCGGCGGGCCGAACGGCGCACGGAAGCGCGCATCGCCAGTCGCCATCGCCAAACCCGTGTGGCCGTGGTAGCCCCCCTGGGCCGAGATGATGCCGGGCCGGCCCGTGACCGCGCGGGCCAGCTTCAGCGCCGCATCCACCGCCTCGCCGCCGCTGACCCCAAAGACCACATGCTTGAGGTCGCCAGGCAGACACGCGGCAAGGGACTGCGCGAGCAACGCTTTGGGCTCGCTGATCAGGTGGCCATTGCCGATGTCGCAGGCATCCAGCCCGCGGCGCACGGCCTCGATCACCTGTGCGTTGCGATGTCCCAGGTTGAACACACCGCCGTTGCAGTGGAGGTTGAGGTAGCGCCGGCCGTTCACATCGTACAGGTATGCGCCCTCCCGTCGCCCCGGGATCAGCGTGAACCCATAGCGATGGTAGAATCTCACCTTGCCGGCCGAGACGTGTTGGGCGAAGAGGTTCAGGATGCGCTTGCGCTCGACAGATGGCATCGAACGTTCCTCGGTTCAGAGATCCAGCGCCATCTCCACCTGCCGCACCGCCACATGAAAGTCCAGCGCAGCCAGGATGCGGCCCAGGGAGTCATCGGCAGGTACATTCATGATGGAAAAGGGCCGGCCGAAGTAGCTGACGGCCAGCGCCTGCAAAAGCAGCCGCCCCGGCATCAGCAACCCCGATTGGGGATTGACGCCGACATCCATCAGCGAAACGGCGCCATCCGAGCTGTCGGCGCCGCCCACCAGGCAATAGGCTGTGGGTTTGCCTCGCCAATCCAGGCGGAAACCCTTGAGCCGGTCTGCCATTTTGCCCAACGTGGCGCCCTCGCGCTGCCAGCACGCGTGCTGCTCGTGCCAACCGGCATAGCTTTCCAGCAGACGTCGAGACGGCATCTCGGCCAGCCGCTCGACCGGAACCGGCAACGGCTCGGCAGTGGCGGGCCGGCGCCAGGTCAACAGCTCGCGCTGCACGCGAAAACCGAGCGACAGGTAGAGCGCCTGCGCGGGCTTGTTCTCCGCAATCACCTCCAGACTGGCGCGCTTGACCTTCAACGACCGGGCGTTGGCAAGCAAATGCGTCATCATGTCGCGGGCTATGCCGCGCCGTCGCCATGCCGGCAACACACCCACGGCGCTGATCCACGCGCGCTCACCCCGCCGCGCCAGCAGCGCCATGCCCACCGGCTCCCAACGACTCTGCACCACCACCGAATGCGCCAGGTCTACATCGTGGTAGTCGTCGAAGCGCGCTAACTGCTCAGGCGTCACACGCACCGGCACATAGTACCCCTCGTATGCCGCGTTCATGATCGCCGCGCGCTGTTCCAAAGATGCACGATCCGCCGGCAGAAACCGGATGTCAAGCGACTCCGCCATGCTCACCTGCCCACCCTCGTCTGCGTTCTTGTCCCCTTGCTCCGGCAAGTACGGCGAAAGGATAGCACACCGCGCTCCTGGCGTCAATACCAGAGCCGTGGCCGAACGCGTCTTGACTTTTCGATGCAGATCATATACACTACAAAAATAGCGCAAACATCGCACCAGCCTCGTTCAAATCGGCCAAGTCGTTGCCTCGCCAGACTTCGACTCTGACCCTGCGCCTTGCATCACTCGCTTAAGGAGGCTAACTCATGCAAAGGTCACGTTTTCGCAATCGGCATTGGTCTCTCATCGGGTTGCTCGGCCTGTTACTGATGATCGTCGGGCTGAGCCAGACTGCCGCTCTGCTGGCTGCGGATGCGCCTGCCAGTGCGCCCGCGCCTGAGCGGTCTGCGAATGGTCCTGTTCTCCGGTTCTTCTATCCGGCCGTGATCGCCGCACCGTACACCAACGTACCGGATTTGGGCGACGCGCCGGACAGCAGCAACAGCCATGGCATCGGCATGACCGCCTATCCGTTGGGCGGACCGCCAGGCGTGGCTGCGCGTTTTCCCACCGTCCACATTGCGGGGTCGCCGCCGCACGGACCGCTGCACTACAACCAGAGGGTGCGCTACATGCTTGGATGGGCGATCACGGCTGAGAAGGAAGCCGACATCGGCTTCGATGCGGACGGCGTCAACAACCTGCGGCCGCCATCTGATACGCCCGATCGCGACCGGGCTGACGATGGTGTGACCTATCCGCTCTTGCCCCACTGCCAGCCGACGACTGTCAGTTACGTCGTCACCGTGCCGCCTGGCGCGCCCGCCAGCAAGGCTTATGTCAATTTGTGGTTCGACTGGGATCGCAGCGGATTCTGGGGCGGGGCGCTGCCGTGTGCAGGCGCGGCCGCGCCAGAGTGGGCCGTGCAGAACCAGGTGCTGGCCCTGCCGGGTCCTGGCGTCTACAACTTCACCACGCCCGCCTTCCTGCCCTACAATCTGAAGCCGGACGACTGCCTCTGGTGGCGCATCACGATTGCCAGCGCGCCTGCCACCGCCGACGACGGGAGCGGCCCGGCCAGCGGCTATGAGTCCGGCGAGACGGAAGACTACTACCAGTGCAGCGAGCACCCTCGAACGCCCACCCCGACGCCCACGGCCACGCGGGCTTGTGTCGCGCCGCCGTTCGAGATGACCGCCTGGTGGCCGCTCGATGAAACCACCGGGACAACCGCGGCCGACATCGCGGGCTTCCCAACCAACGGCGCGCACTTCAACGGCCCGGTCCCGACAGCCGGCATGGTCAATGCCGGGCTCAGCTTCGACGGCGTGGACGATTATGTCGAGGTGGCCGATCATCCATCGCTCAACTTCGGCCAGGGCAACCTCTCCATTGACGCCTGGATCAAGACCACCGACACAGCCGGGGTGAAGATCGTCCTCGACAAACGGCTGGAGGGCACGACGGTCCAGGGGTATTCGCTGTTCCTGGGCAACGGCAATCTGGCCTTCCAGTTGGCGAATGGCGTCGGTTCAACCACGTGCTCGACCAACCCCTGGTCTGCGTGCACGAACTACGGCACGTCCGCGTTCGTGGCCGATGGGCAGTGGCATCACATCGCGGTGACGGTGGATCGCGTCAACCCAACCGGTGGACGCTTCTACGTAGATGGCGCGCTGGTCGGGATCTTCGACCCCACGATCCGAATCGGATCGCTGACGAATCCCAACCCGCTGCGCCTGGCCAGCCGCTCCTCTTCGGTGTCGGGCTTGCTGCGCGGCAGCCTGGATGAGGTGGAGCTATTCCCACGCGTTCTGACGCCGGCTGAGGTGCAGAGCATCTATCAAGCAGACCGTTTCGGAAAATGCCGGATCACACCCACTCCGACCGCAACCGTAACCGGATCTCCTACGAAAACGCCCACTGCGACGCCGACGCGCACGCCCACGCGCACACCCACGCCGACCAAGGTACCGCCGTCCATCATCGTCGTCAAGCTGGAGTGGCCACACATGCAGCCGCTTCCGGGCTGGCCCATGACGCTCTTCGCCGGACCCGACTGCGCGGGCGCTGCGCTGCGCCAGATGACGACCGGCGAGCAAGGCTGGCTGGACTTCACCGATCTGACGCCGGGCGTCTACTCGGTGCGCGAAGAGATGCGACCAGGCTACGAAAGCATCCTGCCGCAGTGCCAGACCATTGACTTGAGCGATGCCGTGGGGAACGAAGTTCATACGTCATCGGTCGCCTATCCGCCGGCCGGCGAAGACACTTTCCCATCGGGCGCGCTGCTCACGGCCGAGATCTTTGGGGTCGGGAGCTTCGACGCTGTGCTCAACGGTCCGACTACGGTCAGACGCGGCGATCCGGCTGACGAGGATGGCGACGGCCTGGCCGATATTCGGACCGAGATCCTGGCGATGGAGCTGACGGGCATGAGTCCAGTGGGGCCGATCACCCTGCGGCAGAGCCGAGAGCGACCGTCGCGCGGGCGCGTCGAGCAACTCGACCCGCGCGCCCCCTTCCCGGCCGACAGCTTCTTCGACGTGTTCGTGGAGCTGGACACAGCCGCCGGCCGGTTGCACAACGCGACGCCTGTGCACATGCAGGCCGCCATCAACGCCATCCCGCCGATCATGGCGTTCTACCAGTCGCCGCCGACAGCGGAAATCCCGCTGCTGAACGTCAGCGGGCAGCCGGTGGGCCGCATCCGCTATGCCCTCCACATCCCGCTGCCGCCCAAAGAGAAGATCATCATCTTCATCAACCACAAACCCGTCACGCGCACGCCGACGCCAACGCGCACGCGCACGCCGACGCCAACCCGCACGCGCTTCAGTGATCCGACCGCCACGCCGACCCCCACGCGCACACCGACCGCGACGCTCACTCGCACGCCGACCCGCACACCAACCCGCACGCCAACGGCCACGGCGACCTCGACGGCCACGCCGACTCGCACCGCAACGCCGAAGGTCACGCCGACGCCAACAGCCACCCAGAAGCCAGTATTGACGGGGGTGTCGTCCACGTTCTACGAAATGTCGCCGGGAGTATTCCAGATCACGGTGCACGTGGTAACGGATGATCTGCATGGGATCGTCTTCGACCTGGAGATCTTCTTTGCGGATCAGAGTCCACCGTGGACGGGCGGCCAGCCTCTGCAGGGGCCGCCGGGCTGGTACCCGATGCAGATGACGGGAGGGATCGGCTGGGTGACGGAGGCCAATCCGTTGCAGAAGTGCCAGCCGGTGCACTTCGTGATCCAGACGCCGGCCGATACGACGGTCGGGGACTTCATCAGCATCCACCTGACCGATCGCAACCACCGCAACCTGGGCAACATCACCAGCCAGCGCGTGGCGCGGCCAGGGGTGGTCGCGATGGAAGAACTGGCGGCGCTGTGCGCCGCGGATGCCGGCGGTTAGCGCCTGTCAAAGAATCGCTTCCCGCTCTGGCTCGGTCTCCGACCGAGCCAGAGCGGGAACTTGTTTCTTGACGCATCCTTAGTCACGCGGCGCGCGGCTGCCGTTAGGGAGGTCCTGCCTTGCTTCACTCTTCCAGCACATCCGCTTCTTGCAACGGCTCCAGCACTGCGTTGCGCAGCCAGGCGGGATCGAATCCGTCGGTCTTCTCGGCTTCCACCATCATGCGGACGGTTCCGGCCTTCTCGGCCAGGTTGCCGATCGCATTGAAGCTGGCGTAAAGCTGTTGGCGCGCCATGCGGAGAGACAGGCGGATGGTCGTGGGGCGGCTGACGCCGGCGCCGCCAGGCGGCGCCGGCACTCCCTCTGTTGTGATGCCCCTGGTCCCTGACGCCGGCGTCACAACAGAGGGTTGTGGGCCGCCGCCGGGAACGGGTGTGGGTGGCGGCGTGGACGCCGGGCCGGCGATGGCTGCTGGCATCACGATGAACGCCGCGGCCGGATCAATCTCATCTTCCGGCAGTTCCACGCCGATGCGCACCAGCCGGGCGTCCGTCAGATAGCCGGCCTGCTCGCGCACGCGGCGGATTTCGTCCGTGCCGATCCGGCCAACGAAGCCGAAGGCGCGTTCCCGCACGCCTCGGACGATGCCGCGGCGGATGACTGCTTCGCTCTCGAGCCGGGGGAAGCCGGGCACTTCGTAGAAGGTTGCGATGACCTGATCCACACCGAGCGTCGGGCCGCCGCTGCCATCCAGCGTCATAAGTTGGATGATCTTGTCTGGCGTGACCGAGGCGAAGAGGCGCGGCGGTGAGACGATGGTGAGCAACTCGTGCAACCGCTCATGGATCGTCGTTGCCTGCAGGGGCCGTCCGGAAATGGTGACTTTCTCGACCCCCACCTCGCTCCCCGCCATGACCGGCAGCCAGCCGACACATGCGGTGTAGTTTCCCGTCCAGACGGAGAACAACGGACTGTGCAACATGGCTCTCGCTCCTTGTGAGATGTTTTGCGGCCCGAGAGCAGATCACCTCGCACCGGGCGCAGAGTGCCTCGGTGAGATGGCCTGCTGTCGGGCCGCAAGCGTCCTGGAAGAGCGGGAGTCTGCCGGACGGTGGGATTGGCTGCTGAAAGGCGACCCTGAGTTGACTCTACCTCAGGGCCTGGAAAGTGTCAATGCTGCGGTGGCAACCAGAAAACACTTGGCGGGAATTGAGACAACTGATGCTCCTTAGATTCACTCTGAACCACTCTCGGCTACTCAATGAGCTTGTCTTTCGATCAAACAGCGAACGGACGCGAAGCGACTTGAAAATGTGCCGGCTTAAACTCCGTCGGCGCCAACACTGCGAGCTGATCCACCACCCGCCCGCGACATTCTACAGCCAGATCAAGACACGGCCTGAGCTCCTCGTCCGGTAGCTCATCCGCGGTTCGGTGCGGATGGATCAGCTTGAGCAGGCCGGCCGCAGTCTTGCGAATGGCATCCTGGTTGCGGCCGGTGAGTCCGCTGAAGTCGGCGCGCGCGTTCACGACGGTCTGGTAGTTGCGCCGGCGCAGGCGGTTAAAGATCTCCGCCAGGTAGTCGGTGATGAAGCCATAGCCCTGGGCATAGTTACCGGGTTGAATCTTGGGCAGCTCCCAGCCGGGCAGGAAGGCGTGCAGCCGGTCCAGGAATGCCGTGTCGGCGCCGAGCTCTGGCGGCAAGGATTCAAACAGGTGGCGATAGCGGGCTGACGGGGCCTTGCGCTCCAGGTCCGAGTCTATGTTGCCGCCCAGTACGATGCTTGCCTGTGCTGTGAACTCCATCGGGCCGCGGCTGAAATGGCCGGTCTGCATGTAGTCTTTGAGCACGCTGACTGTGGCTTCCGGGTCAGTGAAGCTGGTGCTGGCGATCTCGTCGAAGAACACCACATCCCGGTAGCCCAGGATGCCGATTTTGCGGGAAGCCACGTTGTAGAAGAGGGTGGCCGGTGTGGCTTTGCCGCCTGAGATGACGAAAGCCCGGCTGGAGGTATTGCGGTAAGTGTAGGTCTTGCCGGTCTCGCGTGGGCCCAACTCGATCAAGTTGTAGTTGGCCTCGACAAAAGGCACCAGCCGTAACAGCATCAGCAGCTTTTCGCGGTCGCTGAACCGCGCCGGGTTGAAGCCGACCGTCTGGACAAGCAAATCAATCCATTCGCCGGTCTCGAACTGCCGGCGCTTGTCCAGGTAGTCGTCCAAATCTAAACGGGTGATCTGAAACGGCTTGAAGTCACGCACGAAGAAGGGGTAGATGCGCCCCTTGAGCTCGTACTTTGCATCGTACTCGATGGTCATGGTACCCCAAGCGCCGCCCGTCATCAGCGCTTCGCCGTACTCGGTCAGCACGCGCTGGCTGACGCGCACGAAGCTGTCGCCCAGGGCAGGCACCTCCGCCCAGTAGTGATCGCGCGCCGCATCCAGGCGTACTTGCAGAGAACCGAGTAGAATGTACTCGCTCTTCTCCTTGATGCGGCTCTTGATCAGCTCGCGCGCGTCGCTCTCGACATAGTGTTCCTGAAGCAGGCGATCTATCCGCGCCTGGCCGGCCACCGGGTTGCCAGGATCAACGTAGCGCGCACACAAATACTCCAACACGTAGCGCGGGAATTCCTTATACGCCTCGTTCCAGCGAGTGAGCGGTTTGAGCACCACCCGGTCGCCCATCAGGCGTTGAACCTTTTCGTCGGTAGGTGTCAATGTTGCGTTCAAAGTGTCAGCCCCTTCACGTTCGTAGTGCGCAGTGCGAAGCCTCCCTGTAGGACTTTAGTGCGCCGTGCCGTGCGCTAAAGCGCACACTACGAACCACTCAGATCGTCGAGCTCGTCCAAGCCACCGAACTCGATTTCAACCCGGTCGCGTCGCGCAGTAATTTCGACAGAAAGGTCGCGATGCCTGACGACAGCTTTACCTTTGGCGTCCGTATATCGCAACGTGATCTTAACGAGCCTGGTTGAGCCGCCGCGCGCCTTGTATATCGGCTGTATGGAAGCAGTTCCTTCCCACTGTCCCATCGGATCGGCACTGGCCCGGAAAGCCTGCGGCCGTGCATCGGTGTCGGCCTTAACTTCGAGCGCAAACTCTGCTGATTGGTTGCCACGGTTTTGGATAACGATGTTCAGTGGCAACGACTCGTCTTCTCGCACCCTCACCGCCGGAGCTGAGGGTTCGATGAAATCTAGCTCGATCCGCTTCTCAACGATACGGCGCAATGAGATGCCAGGCACGACCATCTCGGCCAGTGAGAGTCCTCCATGCGCGTAACGATCGGGCGCGCGGTATCCGCTATCAGCCCGTCTGAACCAGCGACGGCCGATGGCCACGGTAAAGGGTGAGTCGCGCAAGCCTCGGTGCGAGACGGTCAGTCCCGCCGGGTGGTCTAGTCCGACGATGTAACGATATCGGACAGGATCCGCTTGTCCGGCCGCCTGCCGTGACAAGCGGTCATCTTCTTGGATTGTGATACCGTTGCCGTCGTTCTCCAGCTCGACAAAACCGTGATCACTCGACACCACGACGGTGTCTTCTGGGCCGACCAAACCGTTGAGCGTGAGCATGATGCCTTTGAGCTTTATCTCGATGCCTTCGTTCAATGCCACCAGGTCTCCCCGCTCCTGATGGAGGCCATCATCGCTGATGTTGAAGATCAGCACATTCCATGGGTAGCGGTGATCCTGGTCAAGCTGCCGGTAGATGCGGTCGCTTTCCATACCGGAATAGAACTGGAGCTTGGCCTCCCGCTCCCCGGCCGGAATCTCGAAGAAGCGCGCGGCCAAGAGTGCCTGATCTCGGGTAGGGCGGCCGTCCGGCCCTTGCCATTCAGCAGGAGGACGGCCAGCCAACAGGCCCGTGCGTGCGATCGGCGTCCAGGAAGGCAGCAGGCTCAGGTACGCCTTTTCCGGGGATTTGACCTCGAAGAGTTCCAACAGCCTGGGCTTCACTACGCGCTGCCAGGTGTCCCACCGCATACCATCGAAGACCACTATCCAAAGACGAGCTTCCGGTGTGGGACGCAGCCGGCGCTGTCTGACGAGGTCCCAAAGCACGCGCGTGGATAAGCGTGGGTCGTTTAGATACTTGCCCCAGTTAGCCCGGATTTGCTCGGCCAGTCGCTCGTCGGCATCCCCCAGGAGTGGGCGCACGCGGTTTCGCAAGCCGTCCAGATAGCGTTGTAAGCGGCTTTCCAGGCCATGATCGGGTACGCGGCGTAAATGGCCCGCAGCGCGCGCGCAGGCGAACTCCAGGTCGTAGTACCGCCCGGCCACGTACCAGTCCAGGATGCCGGAGAGACCGGATGGCGGTTCCGCGTAAGCGTTCAATGCCGATACTACCGCCGCCGCTTCATCCAGGAACCCGGCGATTGCCTTGGCCGCTGCATGATGACGCGTAGCCGGCAGCTCATCCAGCTTCGGCGGCCGATGCACGAGCCAGGCGCTCAGCACCGTATCAAGCTCCCTTTCGGACGTCATGTCGAGGAGTCGCCTCGCCAGCTCGTAAATCGCCGCCGGCGTCTCGGCCTGCTTGAGCACGGTCCAAAGGTCATCCGGGCTGCGAATGGGCAGGATCGCTGTGATCTTCTGCAGATCGCCTTCGGTCAGGCGATCTTCGGCATCGGCGATGACCTGCCTGCGCCAGGCAGGTTCGCGTTCCCAGCGTGTCAGCACAGTCTCAACCCAGGGTTCCAACGGCTCGGGGTCGAAGCCTAGAATGCCCAGGCCACGCACCTGGTTCGCGATGTTAGATACCTGCGCCTGGCCGAGGATGCGACGCACGTAGAGGTAGATGGCCAGGTTTTCAGGAGTTGGCTCGAACCAGGCGGCGACGTTGCCCAAGGTGACTTGCGGCGATGAACGCGCATGCTGGCGCAGCAGTTCGTGGCTTTGCGCATCCCAATCCGCGCTCCAGGCCAGCTTGATATAGCGACGAAGGACTTGCTCAGGAGAATCGCGGTGGAACAGGAACTCACCGACGGGTAGGTCCGGCTTGCTGACGTGTAGCGCCAGCGCGCGCACGGCATGGATGTCCAAGACGGCACCACGTGGGAGATGCCGGCGCAGCTCGGCATGGCCGGAGACCACGAGGGGCAGGTTGGCAGCGAAAACCGCCTCGTGGCGCGCCAACGCCTCCGGTGGCCAGCTTTCGTTGGGGATCAGTTCGGCCAGCACTCCGCACAGGCTGAGGTCAAGGATCTCGTCGGCAAGGGCCAGGAGATCGGTTAAGCTGTTGAGGCGGATATGCGCGTTGCTGCCGAGATCGGAGCCCCGCGGCGCGGTCGTCCAGATCAAGACCCGCTTCCCCGGCCGGAAAGCCGTCCAACCGGCCTGTACCAGCGAGACGCGCAGACTCAGGTCGTTACCGTCATAGCGTTGCACCGGCCATACCTGCCCGCCGGCCGTGATCTCTGGCCCCAGACCTAACCGGTCGGCAGGATCGAACACGAAGACCAGGCGTGCATTAGCGTGCAGACCTGCCAGCTTGCGGTAAAGGTGCTCGTCCAGGCTTTGTGGAATAGAATCGTCGCTCATGCGTGTCCTACAACCTTCATCGCACACACCTTTGCCAGGCGTTTAGCGCGTTCATAGTACCAGGGGTTTACTTGCGTCGGGTCAATCAGTGCAAAAAGAGATCACGCCCCTCACGATATAGCTCAAATTCGTAACAGAAGTTCACCCAATCGCAGAGCCGTTCGTCACTGGGGCGACCTGCGCGGCCGTTGAGAAAGTCCTGAATGATGGCAATCTGAGAATCAACACTCGGCTTTCGTGTA
>Ga0194125_10000520_pt1 | contig 64136 bp, 49 predicted proteins | sample TA2KigC250mmetaG_FD_148626 | JGI IMG/M metagenome (GOLD analysis project Ga0194125, IMG submission 148626) | Freshwater microbial communities from Lake Tanganyika, Tanzania - TA2015034 Kigoma Deep Cast 250m | ecosystem: Environmental > Aquatic > Freshwater > Lake | place: Tanzania: Lake...
CTCTTCGATCAGGAGTTGGCCGCCCGCCGGGAGGTGGCCCGGCGCTATGAACAAGCCCTGGCCGGCGTGGTGGAAGTTCCCCGGGTGGCGCCGGAGTGCACCTCGGCGTGGGCGCAATATTCCGTCCAGAGCGATGACCGGGCCGGATGGTTGGAGAAACTGGCCGCCGCGGGGGTGCCCACGGCCATCTATTACCCGGCGCCGCTGCACCTGCAGCCCGCTTTTGCCTATCTGGGGTATGGCCCCGGCGACTTCCCGGTGAGCGAGCGCCTGGCCGGACGCATCTTCAGCCTGCCCATGCACCCGTATCTGGAGGAAGGGACCCAGCGGCACATTGTCGAGGTCTTCCTGAGGTAAGATGGCTTCACCCCTGATCGCCTCGCTGCGCGCCCTGCTGCCCGGCAAGGGGAGCTTCGCGGCGCACGCCCTCACCATGATGAGCGGCACCACCCTGGCCCAGGGGCTGATGATCCTCTCCGCCCCCGTCCTCACCCGGCTCTTCACGCCGGCGGACTTCGGGGTGTTCGCCCTGTTCGTCTCCGTCACCAGCCTCCTGGGGACGGTGGCGGCAGGGCGCTATGAACTGGCGGTGCTGCTGCCCGGCGAAGACGGCCAGGCCGCCAATGTGGCGGCCCTGGGCGCCCTGATCAGCGTGGCCGTGAGCCTCATCTGTCTGGTGGGGGTGGTCTGGGGGGGCGACGCCGCCGCGGCCCTGCTGGGCTTGCCGGGACCGGCCTCCTGGTTCTGGCTGGTCCCGCTGAGCGTGTTGTTCAGCGGCCTCTATCAGGTGGCCACCTATTGGTGCACCCGTCGCCGGGCCTTTCCGGGGCTGGCCGTCTCCCGGGTGGGCCAGGCCGCAGTGGACACAGCCGGCAAGGTGGGAACGGGCCTGTTTACCTCCTGGGGGCCCCTGGGCCTCATGGGTGGACAACTGGCCGGGCAGGCCGCGGCTCTGGGGTGGCTCCTCGCCCTGTTTTGCGGTCGGGCGGCCGGCTTTCCCTGGACCAGGCTCGCGGCCGCCGACATGCGCCGTCAGGGCCGCATCTACTGGCGCTTTCCGGCTTATGACAGTTGGGCCATCCTGGCCAACTCGGGGGCCTACCTGTTGCCGCCGCTGCTGCTGAGCCATTTCTTCGACGCCGCGGTGGTGGGCGCCTATTTTCTGGCCTACCGCGTGCTGAACTGGCCGGTCTTCTTCCTGAGCGAGTCCCTGGCGCAACTCTTCTTCCAAAGATATGAGGAGAAGCGCAAGACCGGCGGGAAGATGGAGTTTTTATGGCGCATGGTCAAGCTCCTGGCGGCTCTCTCCCTGGCGCCGGGGCTGTTGCTGTTGCTGTTTGCGCCCGCCCTCTTCGGACTGGTTTTCGGGGCCCAGTGGGTCACCGCCGGTGAATACCTGCGCCTCATGGTGCCCATCATTTTCTTCCGGCTGGTGGCCTCTCCTTTGAGTTCGGTGTTGTGGGCGGAAGGCCGAAATTCCTGGCAATTGGCCTGGCAGGCGACCTTCCTGGCGGCCACGGTGGGCTCCTTTTTGCTGGGGGGCCGGGCCGGGGACATACACCAGGCCCTGATAATTTATTCAGGGACCGCTTCGGTTCTGTATCTCGGTTATATCGGCCTGGTGGTTGCCGCGGCCAAAAAGCCCCGGATGGCGGCAGTTGTTTAACACGGCTCCGGCAAGAACCGGCAGGTTCCAACGGCGCCGCCAGGCCCCGGGGGCTTTGCTGCACGTCCGGCAGCCGGTGTGGGTGGGGTGGTGACGCTCATTCCCGATTACGACGATTGGCTACTGCGGACCTCTGATTCTCATGGACCCCAAATGCGTGCATCCGGGCCGCCATTGGCCGACCCGGCGGAGGCATGGCCGGAAACGGAAACCTCATGGCAGGCCGACCCAAAAAACTGTTGATGGTCATCTCCACCCTGGAGGGCGGCGGGGCCGAAAGGGTGGTGACCTACCTGTTGCGCTTTCTGGACCGGAGGCGGGTGGCCCCGGTGCTGGTGTTGCTCCAGGAAAAGATCGACTATGCGCCGGACCTGCCGGCCGATGTAAGGGTTGTTTGCCTCAGCCGGGGCAGCATCCGCAACCTGCCCCGGCTTTTGCTGGGTCTGGTGCGGGTCATGCGGAAGGAACGGCCCGACCTGGTGGTGTCGTTCCTCACCTTTGCCAACCTGCTCACCATCCTGGCGCACCGGCTGGCGGGGGTGGAGGCGGGGCTGCTGGTCAGTGAACGCAATCATGTGAGCCGCAGCCTGGACCATGTTCGCCTGGGCGGCGTCAAAAAATTGCTGGTGCGGCTGCTCTACCGGCGGCCGCACAGGATCCTGGGCGTCTCCCGGGGGGTGTGCCGGGACCTGACGGGTAATTTCGGGGTGGAGGCGGCCCGCTGTCTGGCCATCCCCAACCCCTGCGACCTGGAGCGCATCGCCCACCGGTCCCGCCAGCCGGCGGACCACCCCTGGTTTCAGGAGGACCTCCCGGTCTTCGTGGCGGTGGGCCGGCTGACCCGGCAGAAAAATTATCCGCTGCTCCTCAAGGCCGCGGCCCTGGCCCGGGCCGATGCGCCTCTCCGGCTCATGATTCTGGGGGCCGGGGAGTTGCGCCGGGAACTGGAGGCGCTGGCCGGATCGCTGGGGATCGCCGACGCGGTGGCCTTCCTGGGTTTCCGGGAGAATCCCTTCGCTTACCTGGCCCGGGCCCGAGGCCTGGTGTTGTCGTCCTCCTGGGAAGGATTCCCCAACGTCCTGCTGGAGGCCATGGCCCTGTCGGCGCCGGTCATCGCCACCCGCTGCCCCAGCGGCCCTGAGGAGATCATCACCCACGGGGTGAACGGCCTGTTGGCGCCGGTGGACGACCCGCCGGCCCTGGCCGCGGCGCTGACCCTGCTGGGCACCGACGCCGACCTGGCCGGGCGTCTGGGCAAGGCGGGCCGCCTTCGGGTGGAAGATTTTCAGGTGGGGCTCATGGTCCGGGAGTATGAAACAGTCTTTGGCGAAGCCTGGCGGGGCGCGGCCGGCGAGCCCGCGCCGCTTCAGTCGCCGGGCGAGGTGCGCCCATGATGTTATTCTTAAGTCTCCACCTCCTCGTGCTCATTCTGTTCTATTGCCTCTGGCGGGTCTTCAGCGAGCGCGAGCGGGGCTTCATCTGGCCCGGCGGCGCTCCGGCGGCGCTCAGCACCCCCCGCGGCTTTGTGCTCAAGCTGGCCCTGCTGGCCCTGGCCTTGCGTCTCCTCTGCCTGGCGGTCATCATGCTGTTCTTCCCGGAGATGATCGACCGGGGCTCCGCGGTCTACGGCTGGCGGGACGACCTCACCTACCACGAAGACGCCACGGCCTTCATGCACCTCTGGAAGGGGATGTACGCCACGCCGTCCGAGAAAACGCTCTCCATCGACTATCTGGGCTATCCCCTGCTGCTGGCGGCCGTTTATTACGTCACCGGCCCCTACCATGTGATCGGCGTGCTGGTCAACATTCTTTTCGGGGTGCTCACTTGCATCATCACCTACCTCCTGGGCCGGGAGACCTTTGACGAAGACATCGGTCGGCAGGGGGCCGTGCTGCTGGCGCTGCTGCCGCTGCACGTCTACATCTGCTGCTTTACCCTGAAAGACCCGGTGCTGCTGCTGCTCATCGTGCTGGCGATCTATTTCGGCCATAAGGTGATTTTCGGAAAAAAGGCGGCGCTCTGGCTGCTGCCCGTCTGCCTGAGCCTGGCCGCCATGCTGATCCTCCGCCGGCAGGTGGCCCTGGTTTTGGGGGGCCTCATTCTGGCAGGACTGGTCCTGTCCCGCCCCTGGCGGGCGGTGAAGCTCGCCCCTCTGGCGGCGGTGCTGATTTTTGCCACCTTCCTGGGGTACAACCATTTTAAAGAATTCACCTTGATGGATTTCTATTCGGAGGACATCCTGGAGGACCAGCACGAGATGGTCCTCTCCATGCAGGCGATGACTCCCGAACTGGAACAGAAGGGAGGGCTCCTGCTGGCCACGGTGGGGTACATCCTGCCCTTCCCCACCCTCTATCCCCTGGAGAAGGACTCTGATCCCGCGTATCAGTTGGAGAGCGCCGCCTTCATCTGGAACCTGCTGGCCGGGCTGTCCCTGGTGGGCGTGCTGCTGTGCTGGCGGCGACGGTTCCGGGACACCTGGCTCATCTGGACCCCGCCCCTGGTCTTCTTTATGGGCCAGGCCCTGATGTATTTGGACACCATCCTGGACCTGCGCCGCGGCAAGTTCATGCTCACCCCCTTCGCCTGCCTGCTCGCGGTCTACGCCCTAAGAGAGTGGAAGTCCCCGGCCCGAAGGCTGTGGTTCTTCATCTACCTGATCATTGTCCTTTTCGGGATGCTGGTGTACACCTATTTTCGGTTGAAAAGCCGAGGAATGATTTAGGGGCCACCCGGAGGGCAGATGACCAACCACCTGGTGGTTTTCCTGGATGAGCTTTACACCCGGGTGGGCCGGCGCTATTATGGCCGGCACGCTACCCTGCTCTTCGTGTTGCAGTTGGCGCAGCATTTCGACGCCGCCACCCTGATGGTCAATGTTCGGGACCAAGGCGCCCCCGGGGCGGACGAACCCCTGGTGGCCGACCTGTCCGACTCGCGCCTGGAGGTGGTGGAGCTCCCCCCTTACCGCTCCCTGGCCGGCAGCCTCGCCAAGCTGCCGGCGGTGGCGGGCACCTTTTGGCGGCGGCGCCGGGAGATCGACTCGGCCCGGACCGTCTTTATCCGCGTGCCCTCTCTCATGGGCCTGCTGTTTGGGGAGTTTTGCCGACTCCGAGGCCGGGACCCCTGGTATCACGTCTGCGCCAACCTGGAGACCCAGGCCAACCCCATACGCCGGGGCGGCTCGGGTGAGGGGCTCTGGAAGATACTGGCCCGAAGTCTCAGCCTGCTCCAGCATGTTGCCGTCCGGGGCCTCCGCATGTCGGCGGTGGGCGCCGAACTGGAGGAGAAGTTCTCCAGGGGCGTCCCCCTGGTGCCCCGTCCCCGCGCGGTGTTTAACCATTTTGAGTCGCTGCTGGGGGAAGCCATGCTGTTCCGCCGGCCGGACACCTGCCGGGGACCGGAAATCAGGCTGTTGCGGGTCTGCCAGCTGGACCACTCCAAAGGCATGGAAGTGCTTCTGCCTGCCGTTCGCATCCTGCGGGAGCAGGGCCTGCCCGTGAGACTGGAGGTGGTGGGCGGGGGCGCGCCGGATTATCTGCGGCGGCTCAAGGACCTGGCGGCGTCCCTGGGATTGACCCCCGTCACCACCTGGCTGGGGCCTTTGACCTATGGCGACCTGCTGCGGACCTACCGGGAGGCGGACCTCCAGGTGCTCTCCTCCTGGGGGGAAGGCCTGCCCCGGGTCATCCTGGAAGGCTGGGGGTCCTGCCTCCCCCTGGTCAGCACCGCGGTGGGAGGCATCCCCCGCCTGGTGACCCACGAGGAGAGCGGCCTGCTGGTGCCGCCCGGCGACCCGGAGGCCCTGGCCCGGGAAATCGCCCGGCTCATCCGGGACGGGGAGTTGCGGCGCCGACTCATCGCCCGGGGCTTCGCCCTGGCCCAAGAATATTCCCAGGAACGCCAGACGGCCCGGCTGGCGGCGTTGTTGCGTGCATGAGGTCTTGACAATTTTTCTTAATGCAAAGGAGCTGATGATGATTCGCCGACTTCTTCTCCTGAGCGCCGGCTGTATGGCGGCGCTGGCCCTGAGCCTGCCGGCCCCGGCGCCGGCCGCCCCCGGCTGGCTCACCTACAAGGGGGCCTGGTTCGACATCAAGCACCCCCAGGGCTTCGTGGTGCGGGAATCCCTCCCCAGCGCCACCTCCACCCGGGGTTATGACAGCGTTTTTTTCACCTCTCCGGACGGTCTGGTGGAGTTTTACGTCTACTCCCCGCAATGGAGCGGCGAGCCCACCGACATCCTGCCCAACCCGCTCATGGAAGTGGTCACCGACCGCAAGGAGCAGCGGGGCAAGGACCGCACGGTGCTTTTTCTCACCCTGAAGGCCAAAGACGGCAGCTATTGGCGCTCCCTGGCCGACACCCGGACCGTCCACAACACCCGCACGGTTTTCGGCATCAAATACCTGAACATGGCCGGGTATGAGAAATACCGCCCGGATTACCTGCGCTTCAAGCAGTCCCTGAGGCAGTATGCCGATTAGCGCCTCCCCTCCTCTCCGGTGGCGCCTGCTGCTGCGCCTGGTCTTGGCCGGCCTGGCCGGGCTCTTCCTGGGAGCCCCGGCCGGGCCTCTGCAGGCGCAGGACCTGGTGGAATCCCAGGGCATACGGTTTCGCCTCATCTCCGGCGGCGCGTATCAACTGGGCAGCCCGGCCGGCGAGGCCGGCCGCTACGCCCACGAAGCCCCGCCCTACGCCGTTGCCCTCAGGCCTTTCTATCTGGCCGAGACGGAAACCACCAACGCCCAATACGCCCGTTTCCTTCAGGCTACGGGCCACCCTGCGCCTCTCTACTGGAAAGATAAAAAGCTGAACGCCCCCTCCCAGCCCGTGGTGGGCGTGACCTGGAACGACGCCCAGGCCTTCGCCCGGTGGCTCACCCGCAAGACCGGGGTCACCCATCGCCTGCCCACCGAAGCGGAGTGGGAGGCCGCCGCCCGGGGGGGCCTGGCGGGCCAGCCCTACCCCTGGGGCGGGGAAGCCCCCGACGCCGGCGGCCGGTTTCGCGCCAACTACAACCCGGGGAATTTCGCCGCCGACGGGTTCGCCACCACCGCCCCCGTAGGCTCCTTTCCCCCCAACGGCTATGGCCTCTATGACATGGCCGGCAACGTGGCCGAGTGGTGTCAGGACCAGGTCCGGACTCCCGCCTTCGGCGGTCCCTTCGGCCGGGGGGAAGTCCGTCTCCTCAAGGGGGCCTCCTGGTACTCCCGGGCCCGGGACCTGCGCTGCGCCGCCCGCCAGTTCGCCCCTCCCGCCAGCGCCGACGGTTTTATCGGCTTTCGGGTTGTCAGGCTCCTTCCCGGCCAATAATTTTGCTTGACATGTATAAACGTAATCGTGTATAGACATGAATAGATGATAATAAAATTTTTATAAGGTAATAAAAAGGAGCAGTTATGGCCGATTTAGAGAAGCTGACCATGGACGAAGCGGCGCAGGCGATGCTCAAGAAGGCGGCTGCCGAGGGCATTGAGACCATTTTCGACCGCGCCGAGAAGATGAAACCCTGCCCCATCGGCATTGAGGGGGCCTGTTGCCGCATTTGCGCCCAGGGTCCCTGCCGGGTGCCCATGCCCAAGAAGAAGGCGGGCGAGGAAGCCCCGGCGGAGAAGAAGGCCCGCATGGGTCTGTGCGGCGCCACCGCGGAGACCATCGTGGCCCGGAACTTCGCCCGCATGGTGGCGGCTGGTTCGGCCAGCCACAGCGACCACTCCCGGGGGGTGGCCAAGCTGTTCATCGAGGTGGCCCAGGGGAAAGCCCAGGGTTACGAGCTCAAAGACGTCACCAAGCTCAAGGCCGTGGCTAAGGACTGGGACGTGGCCACCACGGTGGGCGAGGGCGAGGACGCCAAGCCCCGGCCCAAGAACGAGATCGCCCTGGAGCTGGGTCGGAAGATTCTGGCCGAGTTCGGGCAGCAGGACGGCGAGATCAACTACGTGAAGCGAGCCCCCAAGAAGCGTCAGGAAATCTGGCGCAAAGAGGGCGTGGTGCCCCGGGGCGTGGACATTGAGGTGGTGGAGCTGATGCACCGCACCCACATGGGGGTGGACCAGGACTACAAGAACCTCATCAAGCAGTCCACCCGCTGCGCCCTGGCGGACGGCTGGTCCGGATCCATGATCTCCACGGACCTGCAGGACATTATGTTCGGCTGCCCGGTGCCGGTGGCGGGCGAGATCAACCTGGGGGTGCTCAAGGAAGACCACGTCAACGTCATCATGCACGGCCATGAGCCGCTCCTGCCCGAGATGCTGGTGGTGGCCTCCCGGGAGCCGGAGCTGATCCAGTACGCGCAGTCCAAGGGCGCCAAGGGCATCCAGTTGGCGGGCATGTGCTGCAGCGCCAACGAAGTGATGATGCGCCACGGGGTGCCGGTGGCGGGCAACTACCTGCACCAGGAGCTGGGCATCATCACCGGTGCGGTGGACGCCATGGTCATCGACGTACAGTGCGAGATGCAGTCTCTGGCCAACGTGGCGGCCTGCTATCACACCAAGGTGGTGACCACCGACACCCGGGCCAAGATCGAAGAGCATCCGTCCGTGGTGCACATCGAGTTTGACGAGCACCACGCCCTGGACGTGGCCCGGCAGGTGCTGCGCACGGCCATCGACAACTTCCCCAACCGGCGGGCGCCGGTGATGATCCCGGCGGCCTCCACCCCCACCATCGTGGGCTTCAGCTACGAGACCATTCGCTACCTGTTGGGCGGCTCCATCCGGGGCACCTACTACACCCTGAACGACAACGTCATCGGCGGCCGCATCCGGGGCGTGGCCGGCGTGGTGGGCTGCAACAACTGCCGCACCACCCAGGATTCCAGCCACATGACGGTGATCACGGAGCTGTTGAAGAACGACGTCATCGTCTTGAGCACGGGCTGTGCGGCCATGGCCGCGGGGAAATACGGGCTGCTCACCCCCGAGGCGGCCACCAAGTACTGCGGTCCGGGTCTGGCGGAGATCTGCGAGACGGTGGGCATCCCGCCGGTGCTGCACATGGGGGCCTGCGTGGACAACTCCCGCATTCTGATGGCGGCCACGGCCTGCGTCAAGGCGGGGGGCCTGGGCGCGGACATCAGCGACCTGCCCGCGGCGGGCTGCGCGCCGGAGTGGATGAGTGAGAAAGCCATCGCCATCGGCCAGTACTTCGTGGCCTCGGGCGTGTACACCCTGTTCGGGGTGACCTTCCCCACCACCGGCTCCGAGATCCTGACGGACTACCTGTTCAAGGGTCTGGAGGACGTGTACGGCGGCAAGTGGGACTTTGTGGCCGACCCCGAGGAGATGGCCAGGCGCATGATCGCCCACATCGACAAGAAGCGGGCCGCGCTGGGCATCGACAAGGCCCGGGAGCGGGTGCTCTACGACATGGCCATGCGCCGGGAACTGGAAGAAGCCGCCCGCGCCGCGGAAGAGGTCTAAGGATAAACGGCTGAGGAATGCCTGGAGGAGGGGCTCAGGGTAAGAGGTTTTTATCTCCCCCCGACCCCTCCGCCCGGGCGGCATGGGCTTCCGGCCCATGTCTTCGGCAAGACTGGTCAACGCGGCATCGCTCACCGTCGGCAACCGGGATAGAGCCAAACCAGGGACAGGAAGGGCAGGGATCGGACGTCCCTGCCCTTTTGTCTTTTTCCCGCCTCTGTCCGGCAGCCGCGCCTGAGCCTGCGAGGCTCTCTCCAGAAGGATGAAAAGCTGTGGTGGCGCAGGCTCCCAGCCTGCGTGGGTACATCCGGGGGCGGGTGTCATCCAGAGGGCGCGCCGTGCACGCCCAGGTCTTTTCATGCTTTGCGGGTGAGCCTCGGGCTCATGCGCGATTTTCTCAAGGGCGCCCGGCCCTTAACGACGACGGCGTCACCTGGCCCCGGCCCTGGGTTTGGGGGTGGCCGGAGGGGCGTTGGTCTGCATTTTGGTGGCGCCGCTCTGGTTGGCGGCCTTCTGGGGCGTCTTGCTGCCCTGGTCCCGCCATTTGGGGTCCAGAGGTTTGGCGGTCCGCAACTGGCCCCAGGCCGGCTCCGCGCCCAGGAAGGCGCCCAGGCTCAGGAGCACCAAGAAGATTCTGAAGTGTCGCATCGTGCCTCCCTTTGACTGACATGCCTGCCACTTCCGACCCGCCCCACGGTCTCGGGAAGACCTTTCCCGGACGCCGGAGGGCCTTCGTAGCAAGTATCGGACCTGCCGGGAAGAAATATTACCGAATCCGTTCCCATACGGGTCAAAACCGCAGTTTTTTCCAGAAGCGCCGGCTTCAGGGCGATGGCGCCGAAACCGACGCTCCCCATCAGGGTCCCACCCGCTCCTTTTCCCGGAGGATATAGGTGAGAAGTTCCTTGGCGAAGGGGGAATAAAGGTGGATAGACTCCGGTTCCAGTCCGATGTTGAGATATTGGAGCCGTAAAAAATCCCCGTCCGGGGCAAATTGCGGCAGGACGCCGGAAAAGAAGAAGCCGTCCGCTTCGGCGGCCTCGCACAGGTGCGGGGCGCCGCCTTGCCCCAGCGGCAGACAAAGGCCCACCACTTGGGCCCCCGCCAGGTCGCAAAGGTCACGGCGGGCCTGGATGATCTTCGGCCGGGTATCGCTGCCGATGCGGTTCACCTGGATGGTGCCGACACCCGAAACCTGGTCAAAATGAATCTTTATTTCCCCGGGGCCCGTGGGCAGGGTCGGGTCCAGAAATTTCGTTTCCACCTCCAGGTTCCCATAAATTTTCGTCAGCATTTCCCGGTGCCGGGGGGGTGGGAAGAGAGTTTTGGGCGCAGGCGGCGCCAGGTAATGAAAGATGAACACCAGGGTTTGCCGTTGGAGTCCGGGATCAGCTTCCCTTTCCCATGAGCTGGAGGGCCCATCCCGGCGCGGGAGCCTGTTAAAATGCAGTTCCAGGTCCGAAAGCTTGAGGCCGGTGACGCGATAGCCCAGACCGACGGCAATCTGCTGGCTGATGGTGTGGATGGTGACCGCCTCGCCGAACAGACCGACCAGCCCCAGAGTCTGAATCTCGGCCTGGAGGCGTTGCCCCAGGAGTTTGGTTAACCCCCGGCCCCGGTGGGCCGGCGCCACCATAAAAGCGCCGACCGATCCCAGAGGACCGAGGTCCCACCGCGTCATCCCCAGATGCGCTGCGAATTCCCCGTCCCCGGCCACGGCCACCACGCCCACCAGCCGACCGGTGGCCAGGTCGTGATCCAATCGGTCCGGATAATAGAAATCCTTGTGGGGGTAAGTATAGCCGTAAACGCGATAGATTAACTGGGCGACCCGGAGGCCCTCTCCCGGCCGCAGCAGCCGGACGGTGTAGGTCTCGGGGGCCGCCGGTTCGGCCGGTTCGAGGCGGTCGCCGGCCGCTTCGGCCTCCGGGGGCGGCGGGCCGCAGACCCCGGTCAGGTTCTTGGTGAGGCGCAATTCATTGCCCTCCACCCCATGGTAGCTCCAATGCACTTCGTCGAAGCAGGAAGAGACGGAGGCCATTCCCCGGCAGACCGGGGCCGGACTTGCGGGGTCGGGGGTGGCGTCCCTGACCCCCTGCATCTGGTAGAAAGGCAAACCCTGATCGCCGAGGGACAGGACCAAAGTCGTCGGCGTCAAGGTCCCCGACAGTTTCAGAGTGCCGGGATTCTCGGCGTCGAAGGCGTGCTCGACGGCATTCCGGCAGGCCTCCCAAAACGCCAGGGAGAGGGATTCCCTCTGATCTTCGGGAAGTCCGGCCAGGCGTGTCAGGCCCCGCACATAATCCTGCACCAACTGCTGCATCCGCATCGCCGCCGGCAGGGTTAGTTCGGTTTGCACTATGGAAGCCACAAGGCGCCTCACTGACAGAAATTCCGGCGGCGGTGCTTACCGGGCTCGGAAAATGGGTGGTCCCGGATCGCGGCGCCTCTAACAGCGGGGGGCAAAGGTGGTCAGCTTCTGCCCCCTCACCCCCAGCCACCGGCCATCCCTTTATAAGCGGGAGGCATGTCCGACCCGCCGCGCCGGGAGCGATCCACAGGTCTCAGGGCCGCATCTCCTCCAGGGCGGCCTTCACTTCCTTGGGATGCGTCAGGCCGTACCAAAACATCTCTTCCCCCCCCTGCCGCCGGGACACGACCACGTTGCCCACCTGGAGCAACGTCTGGGTGAGCCCTCGCCGGATGGTCACGGCGCCCACGTTCTCCCAGGGCAGTAATTCTTCCTGCGGAGGCCAGCGCCAGACCTTCATGAGACCCCGGGGGGTGGCCCGGTACTCCTGGCCGAAGAGGTGGTAGGCCACCCCGACGGCGATGAGCAGACCCACCAGCCATCCCAGCCACACCGGCACCCCTACTGCCGGGTTGATGAGGGGCCCGAAAAAGGCAATGGCCATGGCCACATAATAGACGAAAAAGGCCCGGGTGCAGGGCCGCCAGACCCGACTTTCCGCCGACGCCGTCTTGTTCTCCGTCATCGCTCCTCCGCACTTGCGCCGCCTGCCGCTCCGGGGCCATACGGTCTGAGGCCGGGCGGCTGCCGCACGGTGCTTATTCTATAATATCATGATGTCGGGGTCCTCATCCTTCTTCTTGCAAAACAAAAGCACCGCTGGTTGCACAAAGTCCCCCGGCTGGTTACCATAGCAGCATCGCCATGGGAGGGCATAGGACCGCTCGGGATGGCGCCGCCGGCAGAGCGGCTGGGCGGCCCTCTCCCGACGCTCGGGGTAATTCCATGCTTGGCCGGCTGGCTGTCTACATGATTCTGGTCTGGGTGAGTCTCCTCTTCGGCGCCGTGGGTTCGGGTCCGTTTCCCGCCATGCTGTGGGCCCAGGAGACGGGCGGAGACCGGGCCCGCCTACTCCTGGAGCAGGGCGACGCCCGGTTGCGGCAGAAGGACTATCAGAAGGCCAGGGTTTATTATCAACAGGCCCTGAAGGCCGACCCCAACCTGACCGAGGCCCATTTCGGGCTCGGTCTGTCCTTCGCTGGCCAGGAACGCCTGGAGGAGGCCGCGGCGGCCTTCGCCGAGGCCGTGCGCCTGCGCCCCAACTGGGCCCGGGCTCAGAACAACCTGGGGGTGGCCTATCTCAAACTGAAGCGCCTGAGCGAAGCCCTCCTGGCCTTCCGCACCTCCCTGCGCCAACAGCCCGGCGACCCGGAAACCCACTACAACCTGGGGGTGGTCCTGGGCGGACTGGGACGCCATCAGGAAGCCCGGGCCGCCTTTGCCGAAGCCGTGCGCCTCAAGCCCGACTATGCCCAGGCCTGGAAAAACCTGGGCATGGCCTATCTGAAGCTCAACCGCCCCAAAGAGGCCCAGGGCGCCTTCGAGACTGCCGTGCGCCTAGGCCCTCGGGACCCCGAGGCCCACTTCGGCCTCACCCTCGCCCTGGCGCACCACGGCGACGGCCAGGGGGCGCAAAAATCCTACCAGACCGTCAAAAGCCTGGACCCGCAGATGGCCAGGAGACTGGAGGAAATGCTCCGCCCGGACCGGAGCCGATAACTATGATAGAAAACCTCGTCCGTCAGGTGCAGGCCAACTGTCAGGTGGCCAACGCCTCCCAGGCCGGCAATTTTTCCCTGTGCGGCCTGCTGTTGCGCCTGCGCCAGCTTTATAAATGGGAGCACGGCCTGCTGCCCTGGCAGGAGCCCGAGCCCGCCCCCGTGCTGGCCTGGGTCGAAAGCCAGGAAAACCTCTGGGAATCGCTGGAGGGGGAAGCTCCCGCCGCCCTAAGCGTCAACGGCTCCCTGGCCGACCCCTTTGCGGTGGACACCCTCAACGCCTGGCTGAAGGCCCACGGCCTGGCCTACGGGGCCGGCCTGAGCCGGGGGCTGGCGCCCACCTTCTTTCTGGGCGAACTGGCCCAGGTCCGCCGCCTGGGGGAAGCCACCGTGTTCATCCTGGACCGGGAGCTGGCCCGGGACCTGGACGGCAGCCCCGCCCTGTGCCAGGACACCCTGATCTACGTGCGCCGCCAGACCCTGGCCTTCTACCTCTGGGACCGGCTCTCCGATCCCACCCAGCAGGGCAATCGCCTGGTCAACGCGGCCCTGGAAAGCCGGGGCCTCAGCCTCCTGGACCTGCTGCGTCAACCCCACCGCCATCAGGCCCGGTTCCAGGACCTGCTGGCCGACGAAGTGGAGTCGGCCCTGCACCACGAACTGGGCGAGCTGGGGGAAAAAGGGATGCGCCAGGCTTTTTACGCCCTCCTGGAGCGCTTTCCCCAGAGCCGGGCCGAAGTCTGGGGGCGCGGCCTCAAGGACGCCCTGGCCGAAGTGAGCGACAGCGGCCGCCTGGCCTATCTCATCCGGGAGCGGCGCTTCGCCTCCCTGGCCCTCTTCCTGGCCTGGCAGCCGGGCCTCTATCCGCTCCTCCTGCCCGAGCTGGAGCCGGCCTGCCGGGAACTCAGGGACGGCGGCTGGGAGGCCCTGGAGGAGGCCCGGGGGCGGGCCCTGGAGCGTCTGCGGGGGATTGCGGCCGAACTGCAGGACCTCCTGGAGGCCCGGCGGTCGGACTCGGAAACCCAGGCGGAGCTGGACCGCCGCTTCCTCCAGCCGCTGGGGCTCTAAAGTTCGGAGCACCGGCAGACCTGCGCCTTATCCCAAGACTTTTTCACGACTTGTCCTTTCCCCCGCCTTGGACTATAATGAATTGAAATATCTGTCTGTCTTTGAAACGTTCCTTACTTCCCTTTCCCCCGGTGGGAGGGGGCTAGGGGGTAATTCTGACCTGGAATTTTCTCTCGTAGGGCGCGTCTTACGCGCCAAAGCTGGTGCGTGAGACGCACCCTACATTCATTGTCATTCCCAGACTCTCCGGCGCCGACATGCTCGATCCCCATGCCCAAAAAGTCCTGATACTGGATTTCGGCTCCCAGTACACCCAGCTCATCGCCCGGAGGGTGCGGGAGCTCAAGGTCTACTGCGAGATCCATCCCTACTTCATGCCCCTGGACCGCATCCGGGCCTTCGCCCCGGGCGGCATCATCCTGTCGGGCGGCCCCCGCAGCGTCTACGAGGACGACGCGCCCTTGCTCGACCCCGCGGTCCTCCACCTGGGGGCGCCGGTGCTGGGCATCTGCTACGGCATCCAGCTCCTGTGCCACCTCCTGGGCGGGAAAGTGGTCCCCGCGGTCTCCCGGGAATACGGCCGCAAGGCCTTTGAAATCCGGGACGCCCAGGATCTCTTCTACGGCCTGCCGGTCCGGGAGACGGTCTGGATGAGCCACGGCGACCGGGTGGATGAGGCGCCTCAGGGCTTTGAGATCATCGGCGCCAGCGATTCCAGCCCGGTGGGCGCGGTGCGGGACGCAGGCCGCCGCCTCTTCGGGGTGCAGTTCCACCCCGAGGTGCACCACACCCCCCGGGGCAAGGAAATCCTGGCCAATTTCCTCTTCCGCATCTGCGGCCTCAAGCCCCTGTGGACCATGGCCTCCTTCATCGAAGCCACCACCGAGGCCATCCGCCGGGAGGTGGGGGAGGACCGGGTCATCTGCGCGCTGTCCGGCGGCGTGGACTCTTCGGTGACCGCGGTGCTGGTGCACCGGGCCGTGGGCGAGCGCCTCACCTGCATCTTCGTCAACAACGGTCTCTTGCGCCACCGGGAGGCCGAAGAGGTGCTCCACCTCTTCCGGGACCAGCGCCACCTCAACATCATTTACGTGGACGCCGCCGACGCCTTTCTGGCTCGCCTGGACGGCATCACCGACCCCGAGGAAAAGCGGGTGCGCATCGGCCACGAGTTCATCCGCATCTTCGCGGAGGAGGCCCGCAAATTGGGGGGCGTCAAGTACCTGGCCCAGGGGACGCTCTATCCCGACGTCATCGAAAGCGTCTCCTTCAAGGGGCCGTCGGCCACCATCAAGACGCACCACAACGTGGGCGGCCTGCCTGAGGTGATGCCCCTCCAACTCCTGGAGCCGCTCCGGGAGCTTTTCAAGGACGAGGTGCGGGAGGTGGGCGCGGCCCTGGAGCTGCCCGACTCCCTCATCTGGCGCCACCCCTTCCCCGGCCCCGGCCTGGCCATCCGCATCCTGGGGGAGGTCACCCCCGAGCGGCTGGCCGTGCTGCGGGAGGCGGACGCCATCGTCATGGAGGAGATGGAGCGGGCCGGCGTCTACCGTCAGGTCTGGCAGGGGTTCGCGGTGCTGCTGCCCATCCGCACGGTGGGGGTGATGGGGGACGAGCGCACCTACGAGAACGTCATCGCCCTGCGCATCGTGGACTCCCAGGACGCCATGACCGCGGACTGGACCCGCCTGCCCCACGATTTCCTGGCCCACCTCTCCAACCGCCTCATCAACGAGGTCAAGGGGGTCAACCGGGTGGTGCTGGACATCTCGAGCAAACCGCCGGCGACGATTGAATGGGAATGATAATCATTTTCTATCTAACCAAACAGGAGAAACAAAATGTATGAGGGTTTATGGACAGTTGAATTTATATCGGAGATGAATCGAACTGGCAAGGGTGTAATAATATTAACGAAAGATGGGCGCCTTTTAGGGGGCGATTCCGGTTATTACTACTCAGGCACATATAATATTGCTAACGATAACAAAATATCTGGTCAAGTTCTTGTCATCAGATATAATCCTAATGCCATGTCTGTCCTAGGAGATAAAAACAATTTTAAGCTTTATTTTACTGGTCAAATTGATAATCTTCATTTGTCGGCAACCGCTAAGACCCAAGAAATGCCTCAATACACAATGAAAATTATTGCTAACAGGAAGGCTGATTTTTAACAATGAAATATAATATTGAAGAAATTTATGCGGAATATAAAATAAGAGAAGAGAATGCCCTGCTTCTCATTGAGGAGGTTAAATTTATTATATTAGAATGTATCAATAGGGAAAAAATTAATATTCACTCATTAAAGAATAGATTCAAAGAGTTTGATTCATTTTTAGGCAAAGTAGAGAGGAAAAAGTCAGAAAATCCCTTTCATGAAATATATGATTTAATAGGTTTTAGAATTACCTGCTTGTTTCTGGAAGACATTCAAAACATTAGTGATTTGCTAAAAATAAATTTTGAATTAATAGAAACTTTTGACTCTATGGAAGAAGGAGATTATGATGTGTTTGGATATATGGCTTGTCATCATAAGGCCATGCTAAAACATAATTCAAAATTTAATGGAATAGCAAAAAATTACCCATTTGAGATACAAGTTATGACTATTGCTAAAAATGCCTGGGCCTCTATTTCCCATCACCTTTTTTATAAAAAGGAGTTTTTCCTCCCGGACAACCTGAAACGAGATTTCCATGCCTTGAGTGCTTTGTTGTATATTGCTGACAAGCAATTCTCATTACTTCGCAAAGAGCAATTTGTATATTATTTAGAACAAGTTGATAAATTGAATGGGGACTAATAGTGAGTAATAGTAGACCATCGGTCAATTTTTTCCGAGAAATATTAGGACAAATTCAGGTCTTAATATATTTGAAAACAGCCTTGCAGGTTGGCCGCCTGGCCCACGCCTATCTGTTCCTGGGTCCCGAAGGGGTGGGCAAGGCCTCCACCGCCCGGGCCCTGGCCGCGGCCCTGAACTGCGAGAGTCTGCGGGAGGACGGCGACGCCTGCGGGAGGTGCCCCTCCTGTCGCCGCCTGGCCGCCGGGACCCATCCCGATTATCTGGAGATTTTTCCCACTTCCGAGGGCCGGCAGCCTCAGATCAAGATCGAACGGATTCGCGATCTGCGTCGCCTCACGGCCTATCCGCCCCTGGGCGGCGGCTGGCGGGTGGTGCTCATCAAACCCGCGGAAGCTTTGAACGACGCCGCGGCCAACGCCCTGCTGAAGACCCTGGAGGAGCCCCCGGAGCAGAACCTGTTGGTGCTCACCGCGGGGGTGGAGGACAACCTGTTCCCCACGGTGGTCTCCCGCTGCCAGAAGCTGGCCTTTACGCCCCTGCCCCTCCCCCTGATCCGGGATGAACTGGCGCGGCGGGGCGCCGAGCCCGCCCAGGCCGGCCTGCTGGCGGCCCTGAGCGGCGGCTCCCTGGCCCGGGCGTTGGCGCTCAATTATGACGAGATGGTGGAAAAGCGCCGCCAGGTGCTGGCCGACCTGGAGCAGCTTGCGGACGGCAACACCGCGCCCCTGCTGGACTGGGCCCAGCGTCTGGCCAAGCAGGCGGGCGAGGCGGAGGCCTTCCTGGGGCTGGCCGCCCTGTGGCACCGGGATCTTATCCTCCTGGGCCAGGGCGCCCCGGCGGAGCTGCTGGCGAACCGGGACTGCCTGCCGGAGATGGAGGCAGCCTGCCGCCGGCAGCGCCCTGGGGTCTGGTTCCGCCGCTTCGCCGCCATCGCCGCGGCCCAGCGGCATCTCCGGGCCAACCTCAATCCCGAACTGACCCTGGACTTCCTGGGACTACATCTCCGAGGAGGCCCTACCCCATGAATCTGGTCAAAATCCGTCTGGAAACCGGCCAGCGGTGCTGCCAGACCGTGCAGATGGCCCAGGACGTCAAGCCCGGGGACCAGGTGGTGGTGCAGACCGACGAGGGGCAGGAAATGGGCACCGTGTTAACGGTGTTCACGGACGAGTCCCTGCAGAAGGCGGCCTCCCGCTGTCCCAGCGTGGTCCGTCTGGCCACCCTGGAAGACCTGGCCCAGGTCCAGAGGAACCGGGATCAGGAACGCCGGGCCTTCGGCTTCTGCCAGGAGCGCATCCAGGCGCGGCAGCTTCCCATCCACCTGGTGCGGGTCGCCTGCCTCTTCGACGCCAGCAAGATCATCTTTTATTTCACCGCCCCCGGCCGGGTGGATTTCCGGGAGTTGGTGAAGGATTTGGTCCAGGAATTCCGCACCCGCATCGAACTGCGGCAGATCGGCGTGCGCCACCGGGCCCGCATGGTGGGGGGCATCGGCATCTGCGGCCAGATGCTCTGCTGCGCCAGCTTTCTCAAGGACTTTGAGCCCGTGTCCGTGCGCATGGCCAAGGAGCAGCAGCTCAGCCTCAATCCCAGCAAAATTTCCGGAGTCTGCGGCCGGCTGATGTGCTGCCTGGTCTATGAATATCACTCTTACCAGGATCTCAAGAAGCATCTGCCCCGGGTGGGCAAGAAGATCAGGCTCCCCGAAGGCGAAGGCGAAGGCAAGATCATCCGTTACAATCTGATCCGCCAGACCGTGACTCTGGAAAGCGCAGAGGGCGAGGAGCTGGAGATTCCCCTGTCCCAACTTTCACTGAGCAACCACCTCCGGGACCTGGAGGGCGACGAGGGGAAGTGAGGCGCCATGGACGACCTGGATCGGACCCTGGAGGCCCTGAAGGTCCAGATCAAAAAAGAAATTGTGGACAACTACTTCGCCGAACGGGTCTACCTGGAGGGTGAGGTCCAGGCCCTGGCCCAGGAGGTTGACCACTACCGGGAGCACTACAACCAGGCCGCCCGACTCTTTCAAGCCTTTTACCAGGCCTTGGGCGGGTCGGAGGCGGTCATCCGCCGGGTCATGCAGTTCCTCCGGGTGGACCCCTGGCCGGGCTATGAAGAATACCGGCGATTGCCGGGGCCGATTCAGGCCGGGCTTCTCCGGGGCCGGGCCCGCCGGGGTCTGACGGCGCGTCGCCGCCGTCTCCACCTCATCCTGGACCTGTACGACGAGTTGCGCCGCCTCCTGGAGAAGCTCTCCGCCGAGCACGGGGACATCCTGGTGCACCTCAGGCTGCTCAACGAGGATATCGACAAGTTCAACCTCTCCTTCGACTTCGGCCTCATCGCCGCCCAGATAGAGGCCATGGAGGGCGGGCCGGCCGTTATCGCCGGTGGTCTCCAGGCAGGGGAGCGGGAGGAGTTGTCCACCCGCATGCGCCTGAAGCGCCGGTCTCTTTCCCCGGCGGAACTGCCGCCCCCGCCGCCGCTGCCGCCCCTCAAGGAGGTCAAAGGGGGGCTAACCGCCCTTTTGTAACCGGACGGATGGAGGTTACCATGAACAGACCCCTGCCGGCGCTGCTGCTGGTTGCCATGCTGTCGGCGACGGGCTGCGTCGGGGCGACCTATTCGGTGCAGGTCAACGGCTATACCGAAGACCGCATCCAGGCCCCCTGGGCGCCCGGCGCCGCCTTCTGCGTGGTGGAAAACCGGGACGCCAAGAACCCACTGCTGGAACGGGAGATCAAAGCCAAGGCGGAGCAATTGTTGTCGCAGCGGGGCTTTCGGCTGGTCCCCGCCTCCCAGGCCGCCTATTTCCTGGCCTTTACCTACGGCTTGGGGCCGGCCGCCAATGTCCCCTGGAGCTATCCCGATTACGCCGCCAATATCGGCTTCGGCATCGGCGGCGGCTATTGGGGGCCGTCCTTTTTCCTGTGGCCGGGCTTCGCCAGCTATCCCAGCCGTCCCCAGAGCTGGTACGACCGCTGGCTCCTGCTCAACGTCTTTGAGGCCAAAACCTTCCGGGAAAAGGGCGAGCGGCGCACCCTCTGGGTGGGGGAAGCCCGGAGCAGCGGCGCCTCCGGCGATTTGCGGCAGGCGGTGAATCCTTTGCTCTTTGCCGCGTTCGCCCGGTTCGGCCAGAACACCGGCCAGGCCGTCACCGTGGAGGTGGATTCCCAGGAACTGCGCTACCGGGAACTGGAACAGGCGCGCTGATATGCGACGGCGAACCTCAGGAGAGACATGACCGGCGACATATCAGCAAACCGCAGTTTGGGGGACTTCTTCCGGCGGCGTCTCTGGGAAGGCGAGGCGGAGGGGCTCCAGGGTCTGCCGCTCCGGGGTCTGCGCCTGCTGGTGCTGGCCGGCCGGGGCCTCCTGCGCAACCGGGGCTGGCTCCAGGCCGCCATCCTGGCCTACGCCACCATGCTGGCCCTGATCCCCCTGCTGGCCCTGCTCTTCGCCATCCTCAAAAGCTTGGGCCTGCAACGTTTGCTGGCCTCCCATCTGATGGACCGGCTGGCCCCCGGCTCCCAGGAGTTCGCAGCCCAGATCCTGGAATATATCGAACAAACCCAGGTCACCTCCCTGGGCGTCTTCGGGGTGGTGTTTCTCCTGGCCGCCCTGGTGATCCTGATGAGCAACGTGGAGCGGGCCCTCAACTGCACCTGGCAGGTGTCCCGGACCCGCCCCTGGCTGCGCAAATTCAGCGACTATCTGAGCATCTTTCTCATCTTCCCCATCCTCATGGCGGTGGCCATCTCCCTGTCCAGCGGCATCCTGAGCCAGCCTGACATCCGCCACTTTCTGTCCACCTTCATGCCGGAGTTCTTCTTCTCCGCCACCACCAGCCTCTTTTCCCTGGGATTGCTGTGGGTGGCTTTCACCTTCATTTACCTGGTGATGCCCAACACCCGGGTAACCTTTCGGGCCGCGCTCCTGGGGGGCGTGGTGGGGGGCAGTCTGTGGCAGCTGGCCCACTACATCTTCGCCTGGTTTCAGGGCATGGCCACCTACTACAACGCCATTTACGGGGCCCTCTACCACCTCCTCTTCCTGGTCGTCTGGATGTTTTACAGCTGGCTCGTGGTGCTCTACGGCACGGAAATAGCCTATGCCTCCCAGAACATGGGGCGTCTGCTGCGCCAGGTCCGACGGCCCGGCGCCTCCGGGGAAGCGGTGGACGAGCACCTGGCCCTGGCGGTCCTGGCCCTGGCGGCCGACCGCTTCCTGAAGCGCCGGACGCCTCTGAGCGTGGACGAACTGGAGGAGATGGTGGGGGGACAGGACCACCTGGCGACGCGAGTGGCGGAGGTGTTGCAAGCCTGCCGATTGCTGGTAGTGGTCCCCCCTGCCGCGCCGGGGGACGCCGCCTGCTTTCTGCCGGCCCTGCCGCCGGACCAGGTGACGGTGGGGGAGGCGCTCCACCATCTGCGCCAAAGCCGGGGAGAGGCCCTGGCCGCCCGCGCCGCCGGGGCGCCGGCCCTGGAGGCCGTGGTGCAGCGTCTAATGGCCGCCGCTCCCCCCTCCCCCTTGGACTCCCTGAGCCTCAAGGAGTTGGTGGCGCGATTGGAGGCGGAGGGACCGGTCCAGGCATGAACCGGAGGAGGGCCGGCGTGGGGGTGGCGAATCTGCTTGAAAAGTCGTTCCGTAGGGTGCGCACCGCGCACCATTGCCCGGGCCTGACGGCGAGCAGAGACGCCCGCCCCACCGGCATTTTCATGGGTTACGGGTGGGCCAAAGGCCCATGCGCGACTGCTCTGAAAAGTTAAGAAAGAGGTTGGCATCCTGCAGAGGGTTTTCAAAACCGCCGCCCGTTCCCAGGACAAAGGGAGAATTTTGCAAGAGCCTCCTCCGGCAACACCATTTCCAACAGACGCAAGGCCATATCTCCTCCCGAGGCGGCCTCCGCCCGGCGTCGCTGCCGTAAGGGGCCCGGGCGCGGATCCCGGTTCCTGGCTCGGCCGCCGGGCGCGCAAGTTCGCCGACGCACCTGCAGACAGTCGTGGCGACCGCGCCGGCCGCTCATTTAGAGCCGCGGCAGGGCGGCGCCGCATCTCTTCTGCGGCCGGGTCTTCCGGGCCTCTCCGCTTCAGCATGGGGCGACCCACGCGCTGCACCCTGCCTGCTGCCGTCAGGTGGAAGCTCGGGCCGGGGCGATGATTCTCCGGACCAGCTTGTCGATTTCCACTACGATCACCACCGTGACTGAGATCAGAGCGATCCTGAGCCATTCCATCGGCAGAATGGGCTCCATGCGAAAGACCCATTGCAGGGAGGGAAGATAGATGGCCGCCAGGTGGGCCCCGAAGGCGGCGATGGTGCCGAAAAAGAGGAACGGGTTGCCCACGGGATTCAGGCGGAACAGCGACTGCCATTCGGAGCGGCTGTTGAAGGCCTGGAAAAACTGGAAGAAGACCATGGTGGTCACCGCGATGGTCCGGGCCTTTTCCAGAGACATCCCCTGTTTCAGGGCATGGATGAAGGCATAGATCACCCCCGCGGAAATCAACAGGGCCACGATGATGGTGCGCTCCACCAGCAGGCGGTTGAAGATGCCGGCCCTGGGGTCTCGGGGCGGCCTCTTCAAGACGTCCTTTTCTCCCGGCTCGAAGGCCAGGGCCATATCCTGCAAGCCGTTGGTGACGATGTTGATCCACAGAAGCTGGGCCGGCAGATAGGGCAGCGGCAACCCCAGCATCACGGAGGCCAGAATGGTGATGATGGAGGCGATGCCGGTGGGGATGAGGAAAAAGGTGACTTTGCGGATGTTGTCGAAGACGACGCGTCCCAGTTCCACGGCCCGGTAGATGCTGGCGAAATTGTCGTCGGCGATGACCATGTCTGAGGCTTCTTTCGCCACGTCGGTGCCGGTTTTCCCCATGGCCACGCCGATATGGGCCGCCTTCAGGGCCGGGGCGTCGTTCACCCCGTCTCCGGTCATGGCCACGATCTCGCCGTGTTTGAGCAACTGCTGGGTGATGCGCAGCTTGTGTTGGGGAGAAACCCGGGCATAGACCGACACCTTCTGCACCAGGTGGAAGAGGTCGGCGTCGCTCATGGTCTCGATTTCCTTGCCGGACAGGACGTTGCGCACCGCCCCCTCCGGTCCGGCGCGGTGCACCAGGCTGGCGAGCAGGTTTTTGACCAGTCCCAGAAATTCCGGATCGCTCATGGCCAGCACGTGCCTGCCGGTGAGGCTGGCGGGTTGGAACTGCCCCAGACCGGAGCGCACGGCCAGAATCCGGGTCACCTCCTGCATCAGGGAGAGGATCTCGTCATCGGTCAGCGCCTCCATCGGCTTGGTGGTGAGGTCCTCCACCGCCTCCTCTTCGGGGGCGATGCCCAGTTTTCTGGAGATGGCCAGGGCGGTGACCGCATGGTCGCCGGTGATCATCACCACCCGGATGCCCGCTTCTTTGCAGCCTGCCACCGCCTCCACGGCCTCGGGGCGGGGCGGGTCGATCATGCCCTGCAGACCGGCGAAGATCAGCCCGGTTTGCAGGTCTGCCATGGTGATCTCCGTCTGCTCGGCGGGAATTTCCTTGTAGGCCATGCCCAACACCCGCAGCCCCTCCCGGGCAAAATGCTCCGCCACTTTGGGAACGTCCTCCCAGGCGTCCAGACGGCACTCGGCGCAGATCTCCAGCAGTTTTTCCGGGGCTCCCTTGACAAAGACCAGGTTCCGGTCGCCGTGCCGGTGCAGGGTGGCCATGTAGCCCCGGTCCGATTCAAAGGGAATGAGGAAGAGTTCCGAATATTTTTCCCTCTCCTCTGCAAGGTTCAACCCCGCTTTCAGGGCGGCCACAATGAGCGCCCCTTCAGTGGGGTCGCCGTCCACCCTGTAGGCCTCCTCTTCTTCGTAGACCTCCGATTCGTTGCTCAACAGACCGATCCTGAAGAGCATGGCCAGTTGTTGGTCGGCGCCGGCCTTGACGGGCCGGCCCTCCTCCAGAATCTCTCCCGTGGGGTTATAGCCGGTGCCGGTCAATTCATAGATCTTGCCACCGTCATAAGCCCGTATGACGGTCATTTCATTCTTGGTGAGGGTGCCGGTCTTGTCGGAGCAGATCACCGTGGTGCTCCCCAGGGTCTCCACGGCCGGCAGTTTCCGGATAATGGCCTGGCGCTGGGCCATGCGCGCCACCCCGATGGCCAGGGCGATGGTCACCACGATGGGCAGGCCCTCGGGGATGGCGGCCACGGTGGCGGCCACCGCGGTCATGAACATGTCTTTGACGCTTTCCCCCACCAGGATGCCCACCAGAAACAGCAATGATGCCGCCACCAGCACGATGACGCCGATGGCCTGGGCAAAACGGTCGATCTTCTCCTGAAGGGGGGACCGGGTGACTCCGATCTCCTGGACATCCTTGGCGATGTGGCCCAGGACCGTGCGGGGGCCGGTGGCCACCACCACCCCTTTGGCCCGCCCGTTGACCACCACCGTGCCCATGAAGGCCATGTTGAGCTGATCGCCGGAGGTGAGATGGTCCTCCTCGATCAGGGCGCTTTTTTTCTCCGACGGGACGGATTCGCCGGTAAGCATGGACTCATCGGTCTTGAGTTCGATGGTCTTGAACAGCCGCACATCCGCCGGCACCCGGCCCCCGGAGGCCAACAGCACGATATCGCCGGGGACCACCTCTTCCCCGTTGATCTCCACCTCCTTGCCGTCCCGGAGCACCCGGGCCTTGGCCACCACCATCTTTTTCAGGGCCTGCACCTGCTTTTCGGCCTTCACCTCCTGGATATAGCCGATGAGGGCGTTGAGCAGCAGCACCGCGGCGATCACCCCGGTGTCCTTGTATTCCTCCAGGAAAAAGGTCACCACCCCGGCAATCAGGAGAATATAGATCAGGGGGCTTTTGAATTGATGCAGGAGGATTTTCAGTCGGCTGATCTTCTCCGCTTCGGCCAGGCGGTTGGGGCCGAACTTCTTCAGACGCTCCTTGGCGTCGGAAGCGGATAATCCGAGTTCAGAGGTCTCCAATTCGGCAAAAATATCCTCCGCCTCACGCTGATACCAATTCATGTTTCCTCCATTGACGCCAGGGCTCCGGGAGGGCTCACCGGAGATGGTGGAAGATGGGAGCCCGCCTCCCCGGAGCCTGGTTTCCGAGTTGCCGCCCAAGAACAGAAACGATGCTGTTTTACCGGATAGCGCCTAATCTCAGACGATATCCGGGCAGTCGCGGCTGCGCCCGGGGTCTTTCCAACGGGATGAAAGGCAGCTTCCGGGGGGAGGACCGGGGGAGCGGCGGCTCCCGTGGCACAGGCGTCTCGCCTGTGATTCCCTCCTCCTGGCCCCCTCCTGCGAGGGGAGGGGGAATAAAGGAACTTTTACCGTGAAAATTCCGGTTCTGTAGGGGCGGGTTTGAAACCAACCCCTACAAAAGGTTTTTCATGCCCGGGGGTGGCCCCGTTGGGGCCATGAGCATTTCATAGCAGGCTCCGCCACAGTATCTTCAAAGGCGCCTCCGTGTGCCGGGTCGGATGCCGCCGGGAAGGCGGGTCGACAACGTCCGGAACCAGGGCGGAGGGCGCAGGCCGGCCCTCCAGGCGCCGCGCCCCGGGTCATTTCCGCCGATGGCCCCTCTAGTTCGAGCCGGGGACCCGCTTCAGGGTGAAATTGGTCTCAAAAGAGGCAAAGAGATCCAGGTACTGCTCCAGGTTGCGGCTCAGGAGAAACCTTTGCCGCACGGTCTCCCGGCCGGCTTCCCCCAGGCGCCGCCGCAAGGCTTCATCCTGCACCAGTTGTACGATCCGGGCGGCGGCCTCTGTCACCGTGTTCACCAGGAAGCCGTTGACCCCGTCCTCGATCTGGTAACGGATGCCGCCCACGTTGCCGCCGATGACCGCCGCGCCCTTCCACATGGCCTCGGACACGGTGAGGCCGAACCCCTCCCGCAGGGATTTCTGCAGGACCACCGCGGCCCGGCTTTGCAAGGCGTTCACCAGGGCGGTGTCCTGCACTGATAAGATAATAATGCGCTCCTCCTGGCATTCCAGCAGGGATTCGTAGATTTCCGGGCCTTCCGGGTCGTCGGTGGCGACGTTGCCCAACAGGACCAGGGTGCAGTCCACCTCTTTCCGGGCGATTTTGAAGGCCTCCACCACCCCCTGGGGGTCTTTCCAGTGGTCGAAGCGGGAGACCTGCACCACCAGCGGCAGGTCGGTGGGAATACGGTAGTGCTCCAGCCGCTCATCTATCTCCGCTTCGCTCAAGGGAGCGTTTTTGATGGTGAAGGGATCGATGGCCGGCATGAAAAAGAGCTGGGGGGTTTTGAGCTCCCGGGTGTATTCCTTGATGCTGAAGATGACGGCATCGTATTTTTCCACAAAGGGGCTGAGGTAGTTCCATAACTCCGGGTCGGGGGCGCTCAGGTCCACGTGGCCGCGCCAGATCCAGGGGCCCCGCTTGCGGTAATGGTTGATCAGAGGCAGGGGCTGGGGGTCATGGATGATGACCACGTCGTGCTCCAGGTGGGTGCGGATGGCATTTTCGTAGACCACCGCCTCGTAAATTTCCTTCTTCCGGTCGGTGAGGTTGATCTCCCCGCCCTGCAGGGCGTTGTGCATCTTTTTGGTGATGCTGAAGAAGTCGGGAGACCCCTGGATCACCCGCCAGCCGGTCTTGATGCCGACGCTGTTCATCAGGATGCTCATGGAGCCCAGCAGCTCCGCCACTCCGCCGCCGTAGTAGGTGGAATTGACGTTGACCACGTGCAGGTCCCGCAGGTTTCTGGCCTTCCCGAGGATGCGCGCCACGGTCTCGGCGCCGACAAATTGTGCATAATCCTCGATATTAACGATCCGGGGGTGATTGATCATGACCGTCTCCTTTTCTTTGCCTGACCTCATGCTGAAGGCGGGAAAAGGGGCCCCGGGGCGGAAACCCGGAAGCCCTGCCCACCCGGCCCGCGTCGTTTTCCGGCACGGCGACCGCAGCCTCCCTCCGGGCTGCTGATTTTACCCCCTGATGATAGACTCCGGGTCGGCAATTATGGTAAGTTTACCATAACTGTCCGGTGAAGGATGTTGCCGGAACCGGTTCTTCGGCCCCTTCTCGGGATGGGGGTGGGGGAGGGGGGCGAATGAGTCCACTCTTCAATTATCGTGATAAAATAACCGTCACCACTCTATCCCTCTCCCCTTCAGGGGGGATCTCAGGACGAAATTGTCTTCCGAAGCACATCGCCAGCCCTGGCAGAAAATCCCTGCGGTCATGGAATGACCGAGTGATCCGGAGCCTCTGACATGCGCCGCCTGAAACGATGGATACTTATCCTGGGAGCCGCCCTCCTGGGCCTCGGTGGTCTCTATCTCCTGTTCGGTTTGCTCTTCACCGATTTTCTGGTGGATATCTGGTGGTTCCAGTATTTAGGGTACGGCTTCTATTTCTGGCAGAAACTGCTTTACCGCTACCTGGTGTTTGTCTCTTTCACCTTGCTGTTTTTCCTGGTCTTTTTTCTTAATTTCTGGGTGGCGACGCGTTTTCTCGGCCGGGTCTCCCTGGCGGAGATCAAGCCCAAATCGTGGGGTCCTCTGCGATACACCCGGCTGTTGGAGAAATTTCGCCAGCGTTCGCTGAAATTTTACATCCCTTCCTCCCTCTTGTTGGCCCTGCTGGTCTCCTATCCCCTGTACCACCGCTGGGAGGATACTTTGCTGTTCCTTTTCGCCCCGGCGGCGGGCCTCCAGGATCCGGTCTACGGCAAGGATGTGTCGTATTACCTCTTTTCCCTGCCCATCTATCTGCTCCTCCTGCGGGAGCTGCTGTTGTCCGTGGTGTTCCTGTTCCTGGGTCTGTCCTTCTTGTATTGGCGGGAGAGCCGCATCCTGTTCGACCAGGACCTCCACCTGCCCCGGGGGGCCAGGGTTCACCTCAGCGTGCTGGCCTGCATCGGTTTTCTTATGGGCGCCTGGGCCTTCATCCTGCAGCGGCACACCCTGCTGTACAGCACCTCTCATATGCCCCTGTTTTTCGGGCCCGGCTTCACCGAGATGTGGGTCGTGGTGCCCCTCATCTGGCTGTCCATCGTGTTTCTCCTGGGGCTGGCGGTCTCCCTCATCCTGTACATTCACACCCGCCGGGGGCTGAAAGTGCTCCTGGCGTTCGCCGCCCTGTTCTTCCTGGCCCTGGGGGCGCGGTACTCCCCTTTCCTCCCCGGCCTGGTGCAGAAATACATCGTCGCCCCTAACGAAATCGCCCGGGAAAAGACCTTCATCAGACACAACATCCAGGCCACCCTGGCCGCCTATGATTTGGCCGAGGTGGAGACCCGGGATTATCCCATCCGGGAAGTCCCCTGGGACCTGCGGGGCGCCAAGGTCCAGGAGACGTTGCGCAACATCCCGGTGTGGGACAAGGAGGCCCTCCTGGAGGTGTTTCGGGAACTCCAGGAGCTGCGGACCTATTACGACTTCAACACCGTGACGGTGGACCGCTATACCGTCAGCGACGTGTACCAGCAGGTCTTCCTGGCGCCCCGGGAACTGGACCTGGAAAAACTGCCGGCGGGGGCCAGGAATTGGCTGAACGAGCGCCTGAAGTACACCCACGGCATCGGCGTGGTGATGATCCCGGCGGCCCAGCGGGGCGAAGATCCCATGACCTGGTATATCCGGGGCATCCCCCCCCGGTCGGACTACGGCTTTAAGATCGAGCAACCCGCGGTCTATTATGGTCTGGGAAAGCTCCGTCCCGTCATCACCCCCAACGACAGCCGGGAGATCGGCTATCCGGAAGATTCCCTCAACGTCATGGTGGACTATGCCGGACGGGGCGGGGTGCCCGTCTCCTCTCTCTTCCGGAAACTCATCTTCGCCCTCTACTTCAAGGAAAAGGACATCTTCTTCACCACGCAAACCAACCCCCGGAGTCGCATACAATTCCGGCGCAACATTGTGGAGCGGATCAAAACCCTGACCCCGTTCTTCATCCTGGACCGGGACCCCTACCTGGTGGTCACCCCCAAGCGGCTCTACTGGATCCAGGACGCCTACACCGTGTCCAATCGGTATCCTTACTCCCAGGCCTACGGCAAAGAGATCAATTACATCCGCAACTCCGTCAAAATCGTGGTGGACGCCTATGACGGCACCGTGGATTATTATCTGGCCGACCCCCGGGACCCCATCGCCCGGGCTTACGGCCGCATCTACCCGGGGCTGCTGAAAAGCCTGGACCTCATGCCCGCCGACCTGAAGAAGCACATCCGCTATCCCCGGGACATGTTTGACGTCCAGATGGCCATCTACTCCAAGTACCACCAGACCGACCCGGAGGTCTTTTATAAGCAGGAGGACATCTGGGAGTTCTCCACCCTTCCCCATGAAGGAAGGATGATCCGGATGGACCCCAGATACCTGACCCTCAACATTCTGGATAAAGAAAAGGATGAGTTCATCCTGCTGTGCCCCATGAACCCCAAGGCCCGCACCAACCTCCGGGCCCTGTGTGTGGTGGGTTGCGACGGTCCCAATTACGGTAAGATCGTGGTCTTTCGCTTTCCCAAAGGCGTGCTGGTGCACGGCCCGCAACAAGTGGAGGCCTTTATTAATCAGGATACGGTCCTCTCCCAGCAGTTCACCTTATGGAACCAGATGGGTTCCCACGTGGAACGGGGCAAAATGATCATCCTGCCCATCGCCGAGACCATTGTCTACGTCCAGCCCGTGTATCTCAAGGCCTCGGTGGGCTCGACGATTCCCCAACTGAAGCGGCTGATTCTCTCCAAGGGGGAACTGGTGGTCATGGAGCCCACGCTGGAAAGAGGGCTGGAGGTGCTGAACGCGCGCATTCGGAGCAGCTCGGAGCATAGATTCCCCACCAAGTCTCCCCGCGTAGGGGCAGAGGAGGACAAGGAGGAGAAACCCTGATCAGGTTCTCTGCATGATCTGGTCATACAGCCTTTCGGCGTCTTCCCGGCGGCACAATTCCGTGCCCGGGGTCATCACCCCGGCCGCACCGGCGGCCACCCCGAAGCGCAGGGCCTCCCGCCAGGGCCGGCCCCGGGCCAGGGCGAGCACCATGCCCGCCACGGTGCTGTCGCCGGCCCCCACCTTGCTTTTGATGGGCGCCAGGGGCGCCCGCAGCCGCTGTGCGCCCTGGGCGGTGGCCGCCAGGACCCCCGCGGCCCCCAGGGAAACCACCACCACCTCGCTCTTGCGGCGGGCGACCAATTCCAGGGCCAGGCGTTCCTCCTGCGTCTCGTTCGCCAATTCCCGGCCCGTCAGTTCGGCAAACTCCCGCAGGTTGGGTTTGATCAAAAACACCCCCTCCTCCAAGGCCAGGCGCAGGGCTTCCCCGGAAGTGTCCACCACCAGCCGGGTATCCTGTTCTTTCGCCAGCCTGGCGATCCGGCCGTAAAAATCCGCAGGCGCCCCGGGAGGCAGACGCCCGCTGGCCACCAGGTAATCCACCCGGGGGAGGAGGCCGGCGATTTCCTCCAGTTGGCAATGGTGCGTAAGACGCACCCTACGGAAGGACTTCACCGTGAAAATCCCGGTTCTGTAGGGGCGGGTTTGAAACCCGCCCCTACAAAAGGTTTTTCATGCCCGGGGGTGGCCCCGTTGGGGCCATGAGCATTTCATAGGAGACAGCTTGGGAAAAAACTGTCCCTGTTCCCCTTGTCCGCAGGCCCCCGGTGCGTGCCCACGGTGTTGTTTATCTTTATAAAATCCCTTGATATTTCGCCAAATACCTGGTAGGGTCGGGCCATCATTGCCACCACCCACCTGCGAGGAGGGAACAAGATGGAAACCTTTGTGATGTTTGGCCGGTATACCTCCGAAGGCATTCAGGGCATCAGCGCCGAACGGACCAAGAAGACGGTGGACCTCTTAAAACAGCACGGCGGCGAGCTTAAGGCCGCCTACGCCCTGTTGGGAGCCACCGACCTGATGCTCATCGTCTCGCTGCCGGGCGTCGCCGAGGCCATGGAAGTCTCGGTGGCCTTGAGCAAGATGACGGGCATCGCCTTCACCACCTCCCCCGCAGTGACCGTGGAGGAATTCGACAAAATGATGTCTCCGGGCAAGAAAGGGGCAAAAAAGTAGCTCGGAGAACTGCGGACGAATGATGCCGAGGGGGCAGGAGGCGCGACGGCTCCGCCTCCTCTCTTACCTTTGGAGGGGGCCGGTTGCCGATGGCGGGAGGTTTGCGTCCCGCAGCACGGCCGTTATGAGCGACGGTCCGTCGGCGAAGGAGTTCAGGTGGTAGGGGGCCTCCAGATGGCGATTGCGGTAGGCCACCAGGGTGACCCCGGCGTTGGCGGCGAATTCCTGGTCCACCTGGGAATCGCCGATGTAAATGACTTCGTGCGGCTCCACCCCGAAGTGGTCCCGAAGGCGCCAGAAGGATTCGGGATGGGGCTTGGGTCGGCTGACGTCCAGGGCGCAGACCACCAGATCAAACTGGTCCGCCAGGAGGTGATGTTCCAGCACGGCCCGGGTGGTGGTGGTGCGGTTGGTGGCCAGGGCGGTCTTGAAGCGGGGCCGGAGGTAGCGGAGGAATTCCCGCAGATGCGGCTCTTCCTGCATCATGGGGATGAAGGGCCGATAGTCCAGGGTGCGGCAAAACTCCAGCACCGCTGCGAAATCGGGAAACCCGCGGAAAAGATAATCCAGGGATTCCCGAAAGGTGTGGCTGTGGACGTAGTCCGTGGCCTCCTCGCTGAGGAGCGGCCGGCCGAAGTTTTCCAGGATGACATTGTAAAAGGCGATGTTGGCCTGCCGGGAGTCGAAGAGGACCCCGTCGCAGTCGAAGCCCACAAGTTTCAGCACGGCATTCTTTCCCGCACCCGGGGCCGGCGCAACCCCGGCCGAGTGCGTTCTGGGGATGGACCGCACTCGCGGTTGCCTTGAAGATATCGGCTCCCGTCAACCTTGTCAACGGCAGGGGCTGGGTGCACCGAAAGGGCGGCGGCGGCGAGGTTTCGGGGAAAAACTCATGAGATCTTTATCCTGCTGCCATGATGCCAGTCTGTTCCCAGGCGTCTATTTTTTCCAGGGGCTCCTGCCGGGAGTGCGGCCATGACCCGAAGCCGGCTGCTGTATCTGGTATTCTTCCTGATGATGCTTCTAGCCGCCCCGGGGCAGGGTGCGGACCCTCTTCTGGAGGAGGCCCTCTCCTTAAACCGGCAGGCGATGCAGCTTTATCAGGCCGGCCGCTATCAGGAGGCCCTGCCTTTGGCTCAGCGGGCCCTCGCCATCAGAGAAAAGGCCTTCGGTCCCGAGCATCCCCACACCGCCGTCGTCGTCAACACCCTGGGTCTGCTGTATGAGGGCCTGGGAAAATATGACCAGGCCCTGCCCCTGTTACAGCGGGCTCTCAAGATCAGGGAACAGGTTTTAGGGCCGGAGCACCTCGACACCGCCTCCAGCCTCAACAACCTGGCGGGACTGTACCGGGTCATGGGCGCCTATGAGCAGGCCCTCCCCCTGTACCGGAGGTCCCTGGCAATCTACGAAAAGGCCCTGGGCCCCGAGCACCCCCTCACCGCCACCAGCCTCAACAACCTGGCCCTCCTGTATAAAGCCATGGGCGCCTATCAGGAAGCCCTGCCCCTGTACCGGCGGGCTCTCAAGATCAGAGAACAGGTTTTAGGGCCGGAGCACCTCGACACCGCCTCCAGCCTCAACAACCTGGCGGAACTGTACCGGGTCATGGGCGCCTATGAGCAGGCCCTGCCCCTGTACCGGAGGTCCCTGGCGATCTACGAAAAGGCCCTGGGCCCGGAGCACCCCCTCACCGCCACCAGCCTCAACAACCTGGCCCTCGTGTATAAGGGCATGGGGGCCTATCAGCAGGCCCTGCCCCTGTTCCGGCGGGCCCTGGCAATCGATGAGAAGATCCTGGGGCCGAAGCATCCCGACACCGCCGTTGATCTCAACAACCTGGCCGAGCTGTACCGGGTCATGGGCCTCTATGAACAGGCCCTGCCCTTATACCAGCGGTCCCTCAAGATCAGGGAAGAGGTTCTGGGAGCGGAGCATCCGGCCACGGCCACCGCTCTGAACAACCTGGCCATCCTTTCCGCAACCATGGGCGCCTACGGGCAGGCTTTGTCCCTGTACCAGCGGGCCCTCAGGATCAGGGAAAAGGTCCTGGGGCCGGAGCACCCCCTCACGGCCGACAGCCTGGGCAACCTGGCTGAACTCTACTACACCCAGGGGCGCTATGAGGAGGCCGAACCTCTCTTCCAGCGGGCCCTGAGGATTTCGGAAAAGGCCTGGGGCCCCGGACATCACGCCACCGCCGCGGCCCTCAACAATCTGGCCGAACTGTATCGGGTCATGGGGCTCTATGAACAGGCCCTGCCCTTGTATCAACGGGCATTGGAAATCAAGGAGCAGGTGCTGGGGCCGGAACACCCCTCCGTGGCGCTCAGCCTGAACAACCTGGGGGGGCTGTACCTGGCCCGGAAAGAATACCGGTCGGCGGAGGCCTGTTTCCGGAAAACCCGGGTTAAGGCCGGCCTGATCTACCTTCACCTGGCCCAGGGACAATGGCGGGAAGCCCTGGAGCTGCTCCAGGACCAGGCCCCCAGCTGGCGGGCCACCCCCCAATACCGGGTGCAGCACCATGCCCAGCAAGGTCTGGCTTTGGCCGGAGCGGGGCGCCTCAGGGAGGCGGCCCTGGCGCTGCACCAGGCGGTCAAGGGAGTGGAGGAGCTGCGCCGCCGGGCCTCCGGGGAGAAGGGGGGCTTTTTCCAGGCCGGTCTGCTGGGAGGCTACATCCGTCCCTACCAGGAGCTGGTGAGCGTCCTGGCGGAGATGGCCCTCAAAGCCGAGGCCCTGCCGCCGGGCCTGGAGGATTACGGCCCCGACGCCGCGGCCGCGGCCTTCTACTTCGCCGAAGCCACCAAGGCCCGGGTCCTCCTGGAGTCTCTGGCCCGGACGGCCGGGAAGGAGGCCGCGGTGGAGATTCCGGCCGAGCTGCGGGCCCGGGAAGAGAGCCTGCTCAACCAACTGGCCGCGCTGGAGAGCCAGTGGGAGAAGGCTCTGCAGGGCGGCGAAGCGGCCGTCAAAGAAGTGCAGGAGCAAAAGGCCCGCCTGGACGGCGAACTTAAGGCCCTGATCCGGGAGTTGCGTCGGAAATACCCGTTATACGCCGCGCTGCACCACCCGCTGCCCGTCCCTGCCGCCGACCTGCCTCTCAAAGACGACGAAGTTCTCCTGGAGTATGCCCTGGGCGAAAAGGCCGGCTACCTCATGGTGGTGCGGCGGGGCGGCGTCAAAAAGGTGATGCAGCTACCGGTCGGCCGGGAGGGGATGGAGGAACAGGTCAGGGCCTTCATGAAGCCTTTTCTCGACCAGGACCCCGACGGCTTCTCCCTGTCTCGCGCCAAACAATTATACGATCTGCTCCTGGCCGGGGTGTTGCCTGAGGTCAAGGAAGAGGAGCGGCTGATCATCATCCCGGACGGCATCCTGGGTCTGCTGCCCTTCGAGGCCCTGGTGATGCAGCCGGGCCGGGAGGTTAAGGACAGCCTCTTCGTGGGTGACAGGCATCAACTGAGCTATTATCAGTCCGCCGCGGTGCTGGCCTTGAAGCGGCGTTTGCAGGCGGCCTCCCCGACACGCCTTCTGTTCGCCCTGGGGAACCCGGTGTTCAGCGAGAGCGACCCACGCTGCCGGACTTCCCCCCCGGGAGCAAAGCCTGCCTCCGGGAAGGCGGCGCCTCCGCCGGAGGCCGCCTTTACCGCCCTGGCCACCCATGCCGCCTGGGGCAAGACCTCCCGCAGCCGCGCCCAGGGGCAGGAGCTGCGGTACGAGCCTCTGGAGGAAACGGAGGCTGAGATTCGGACCATCGCCCGGCTCCTGGGGATCGAGCCTTCCCCCCCCGACGTGCTCCTGAACCTCCAGGCCACGGAGACCATCCTGCGCCAAAGCCCCCTGGGGGAATACCGCTACCTCCACTTCGCCACCCACGCCGACCTGTCGGACAAGGTCCAGGGCATCAGGGAGCCCTTCATTCTCCTGGGCCAGGTGGGGAATCAGGCCGGGGACGACGGCTTCCTCACCCTGAGCAAGGTGTTGGGCCTGAAGCTCAAGGCCGACATGGTGGTCTTGTCCGCCTGCCTCACCGGGCGGGGACAGGTCATGGCAGGGGAGGGGGTGGCCAACTTCGCCCGGGCCTTCCAGCACGCCGGGGCCCGGAGCGTGGTGGTGAGCCTCTGGCCGGTGGCCTCCCACGAGGCGGTGGAATATATGGTCCTGTTTTACGGCCACCTCAAAGAGGGCAAATCACGCGCCGCGGCGCTGCGGCTGGCCCGCCGGGACATCAGAGCCAGATATCCCCGACCCTTTTTCTGGTCGGTGTTCATCATCCACGGCGAAGGGTAAGCCCTCAGGGCCCTGAAGGGACGGCGGCTCAGGGCCTTTTCCCTGTCATCGGCAGCAGATTGCGTCCAGAGGCGGTCCGTGAGCCGCCCCGCGGTTTTTTTCCATCAGGTTTGCGGCAACTCCGAAAGAAAACGGAATCGGGCGCGAGTCCCCGGAAAACCGGGCTGCGGGGAGAACAGCCCGCTCCTCGGTCGGTCTCTGGTTGACGCCCCCTTTTCCAGAATCCTGCCGATTGTGTTAAAATCTTGGAACATCCTGGCGCTCCCCGTGGGTCGGCAAGGAGGTGAACCGGATTGACCGGGCCTCACCGGGCCAGGTTAAAGGAAACGCGGGGGTGTTTCGAAATAACGGCAGGGCTCGGGGTCCTGGAAAGAGATTTGCTCAGCCTGCCTCATGGACAGGACCCCGGGCGCACATCCCAAAGGAGGGACCTCTATGGCGAAAGTAGCCATCAACGGCATGGGCAGAATCGGGCGGGCCGCCTTCAAGATCATCCTGGAGACCCCGGAGTTGGAACTGGTGGCCATGAACGACCTCATGGACCTGGACAATCTGGCCTATCTCCTCAAGTACGACACCGTCTACGGGCGCTACGGCAAGTCGGTGGCCGTTGAGGGCAACAACCTGGTGGTGGACGGCAAGGCCTACCCGGTCTACAAAGAAAAAGACCCCACCCAGCTCCCGTGGGGAAAGCTGGGCGTGCAGGCGGTCTTTGAGTGCACCGGCGTCTTCACCAAGGGGGGCGACCTGGAGAAGCACCTCCAGGCCGGGGCGCAACTGGTCTTTCTGTCCGCTCCGCCCAAGACGGACGATGTCTGCTGCATCGTCCACGGGGTGACCACGCCGGAGAAGGGGACCCGGATCATCTCCTGCGCCAGTTGCACCACCAACTGCATCACCCCGGTTTTTGAGGTCATGGCCCGGCGCATCGGCGTCAGGAAGGCCATCATGACCACCATCCACGCCTACACCTCGTCCCAGGCCATCGTGGACGGCCCCGCCAAGAAGTGGCGCCGGGGCCGGGCCGGGGCCGCCAACTTCGTGCCCACCTCCACCGGCGCGGCCAAGGCCACCACCAACGCCCTGCCCCAGTTCCACGGCAAGTTCGACGGCGTGGCGGTGCGGGGGCCGGTGCCCTGCGGCTCCCTGGCCGATCTGGTCTTCCTCACCGAACGGCCCACCACGGTGGAGGAAGTGAACCACATCTTCCGGGAGGAGGCCGCCGGCGACCGCTACCGGGGCATCATGGGCGTGGCCGAAGACCCCATCGTCAGCGCCGACATCATCATGGATTCCCGAGCCTCGGTGGTGGATCTGGAGATGACCCAGGTGGTGGACGGCGACCTGGTGAAGATTATGACCTGGTACGACAACGAATGGGGCTACACCAACCAGATGATCCGGGAAGCCCGGCGGTCGTTGCAGGAACTGGGGATGCTATAGAAGGCTTGTGGTGAGGGTCGGGGGAGTCTCGACTTCCCCGGCCCTAACAGAGTTAAGGGATTGGGGGGGTAAGGGCCTGCGGCCCTTAGCCCCCTCTCTCAGCTTGTACCTTATATTATTTTTATAAAGTTAAATCCCAGGCTGCCCGGTAACCATCAGTAAAAATTACTTTTTTAAACCCCATCTCACGCCATTTAGCAGCCAATTTGCCATCATTTGTCAATTGGTGGACAAGTGGTCGCCCCATAAGCACCCATTTCAGCTTTAATGTTCTAGATTCCTTCCCTAAAACCTTTACAGAGATGTCATATCCGCGATTTAAAAATTCATTCTCTAACAAGCCTGCATACAAAATGCGCTTAGCCTCTAGGTCCTTTTCTTTGGCTTTCTTAGCAAGACGGTCCAATTCACAATAATGGGCCTCCACTTTTTTTAATAAACGTTGAGCCTCAGGATATTCTTTGTCGGAGGCCTCGATAGATTTTAGAAGGGCTTCGGCTTCAGGGATACGGTGCTTTCCTGGTTTATAATTAGACTTGTCAGCAAGAATTGCCTTCGCTTCGAGGAGGCGTTGAGCAGATGGCTTGCTCTCAGTTTTAGCAGAGGGTTGAATTTCATCGGTTGATTTGCGGGGTTCCTGAATATCAATAATTTTTTTTAGCGGATTCGGGTTTTGAGCTATGGATTGGCGCCGATGGATGGATTGTAGTTGTTTTTTGGGACGGATCGTTTGGAGTCTTGAAGAAGATAACGTAAATCGCTACGAGGGCAAGAATTAAGGGAACATATTTTAATGGCAGATATGGGCTTCGGCCATTAGACATGACCGCCTCCTAAAACTTCGACCTAAAATTCCTAACCAGACATTACATAATTCGAATACCCTTCTTCGGTTCCGGCTGCGGCTCGGGGGCCGGGGCTTTCTTTTCCTCGGGCGGCGCCTTGGCCGGAGCGGGTTTCTCCGTCGGCTTGCCGGGCGGAGGTTCGGCCGCCTCCGCCGGTTTGGGAGTCCGGCGGGGTTTGGTTTCCTCGGCGGGCTTTTTCCTGGCGCCGGGTTCTGCGGTCTCCGCCGGTTTCACGGGCTTTTCCGGCAGCCCCGGCTTTTCCGGTCTGGCGGTCTCCGGCGGCCTGGGCAGACCAGGCGGGGGCGGCGCCGCTTCCACCGCCGCGGGGGAGAGGAACCGGGTGGCCACCCACCCCAAGGTGCCGTCCTTCTTCACCCGAACCTGGGACCAGTCGTCCGATTCGCCCAACTTCTCCACAATCTCGTTGCGCTCCAGCGCGGCCACCTTGGGGCAGTCCATGCCCGGACAGGCCCGCAGGTTGAGACGGCTGGCGTTCACATAGAAAATCGGCCGGGGGGCGGCGGGGGGCGGCGCGGCAGTCGGCGGCGCCGGGGCCGGCGGGGGCGTCTGGTAGATCACCGGCGTGCAGCCGAAACCGGCCAGGACCAGGAGCGTCAGCCACGCCCAGGTTATTCTCAACCGCATTGCTGGCAGAGCGTTCACGTCAGGCTTAACCTCCCGATTCAACCTTGCTGTCTTTGATCTTCCAGTCACCGTTGGCCTTTTCCAGGATCACCCGGTAAGAGGGCCGGTCCAGGGTGTAGTCCTGGGTGCGGTGGTCGTAAAGCTGGATGCTCCAGACGAACAACACCTGGACCTGCCGCTCGTTCAGACGCTGCAACTGGGAGATGCGGTACGACACCTCTTTGATGTCGTAATTCTTCCACAGCTCCAGCATCTGGTTCTCCAGGATGCCCAGTTTGGGATAGTTTGGGTCATAGCAACTGAGCCATTTGTGAATGTCTTTGTTCAAATGGGAGGAGCGGATTTTCTCCGCCAGCCGCTCCACTTCCCGGCGCAGGGTTTCCTCCGCGCCGGGGCCGGGGGTTGGGATGCCGCCGGGGGTGGAACGAATCAGCCATTTCACCCCATAGTAGCCCCCCACTCCCATGACCAGCACCAGGGACAGCAGCATCAAGGCCTGGAAAGGCCGGCGGCGCCGGCTCCGAGCCGCCTCGGCCGGACGGGAAGCGCGGGGATAGAAGAGGGGAGGCCGCTGACCCTGGTAAACCTGCTCATCCCGGCCGGCGGGCGCCACCCGGAGGGGCAGGCCGCACTCGGTGCAGAACTTCTGCCCCGGAAAGGTAAGCCCTTCGCAGCGGGGACAGGGCCGGCCGACGCTCACCGCCGCGCCCTTCAACAACTGCCCGCACCGCTGGCAAAAGCGGTGCTCTTCCCCATGCACCAATTCGCACTGACTGCAATAGTTCATACGGGGTCTCGCTCGGAATGGGCCAACATACGTAGATTGTTAACACAATCTGGCCGCAAAGGGAAGCACATTCCTCGCGCCCCGGTTTCTTATCCCCAAAGCGCCGCCCCAGGAGCCGCCGCCGCCCGGAGGAAAGCCGTCTTGCCTGCATCCTGTCCTTTTTGACCGACGGCGCGCCCAAAAGGTTAAGATAACCAGGCGGCGGGGAAGGCTCCGGCCTGGCAAAATGTGCCGGAGGCGCCGCGGGGGGCGCAGGCTCCAGGTTTTCCGTCCTCCCCCTTGTCTCCGGGAGCTTTCGGACAATTTTCTCTGGCCATATCGATACTTTTCTAATAGAATAACGACATGCGCGGTAAAAAGCCTGATCACGGCCGGGGCACGGCCCTGGCGGAGAGCCCGACGGCGCCGCATGGGGTCCGCATCAAAGGGCGCCTCTGGCTGGAAAAGGACGGGGAGACCTTCCTCAGTTGGGGCCGCGTCGTCCTGTTGGAGCGCATCCGGGAGCACGGCTCCATCGCCGCCGCGGCCCGTTCCATGGACATGGCTTACAGCCACGCCTGGACCCTGGTGAAAAGCATGAACGCCCTGGCCGGGGAGGAACTGGTGGCCCGCACCTTCGGGGGACGCCACGGCGGCCGGGCCTGGCTCACCCCCGCGGGAGAGGCGGCCGTGGCCCGCTTCTGGGACCTGGCGGCCCGTTTCCGGGAATGGTTGATGGATCAAGGGGAATAAAAGATATTGTTTTGCAATGCGATATCTTTTGAAAATTATATCGATTGAAAGGTAGATCATGATGGTTAACAGGATAGTCCTTTGGTGTTGTTCTGTCAGCCTCCTCATGGCCGGGACCGCTTTCGCCCAGACCCGGATCAAGTGCGCCTCCACCACCAGCACCCAGAATTCCGGGTTGTTCGATTTTTTGTTGCCCATCTTCGAGAAAAAGACGGGCCTCAAGGTGGACGTGGTGGCCGTGGGCACCGGCGCGGCCATTGAAATCGGCAAACGGGGCGACGCCGACGTGGTCATGGTGCACGCCAGGGAACTGGAGCTCAAGGCCGTGGAGGAAGGTTGGTTCAAGGACCGCCACGACCTGATGTACAACGACTTTGTCATCATCGGCCCCACGGACGACCCTTTAAAAATCAAGGGCATGAAGTGGGTGGTGGAGGCCTTCCAGAAAATCGCCGCCCAGGACAAGGCTCCTTTCGTCTCCCGGGGCGACAGGTCCGGCACCCACACCATGGAGCTGGGCATCTGGAAGAAGGCGGGGGTGGACCCCAAGGGCCAGAAGTGGTACCTGGAGGTGGGCCAGGGCATGGAGAAGACCCAGCGCATCGCCAACGAGAAAAGGGCCTACACCCTGACCGACCGGGGCACCTGGCTGGCCGCCAGAGACAAGGACAAGCTGGAGATGGTCATCGTGCTGGAGGGCGACTCCAGCCTCTTCAACCAGTACGGGGTCATGGCGGTGAACCCGGAGAAGCACCAGCAGGCCAAATATCAAGAGGCCAGGATGTTCATCGACTGGCTCATCTCCACGGAAGGCCAGAAGGCCATCGGCGACTTCAAGGATAAACACGGCAACCAGCTTTTCACGCCGAACGCCAAGTGAGGGGTCGATCTTGAGGTGAGGGCTGGGGGGTTATGGTGTCAGGTGCCAGGTGCCAGGTGCCAGGTTTCCTCTGGTTCCCAAGCTCCTGCTTGGGAACCGGAATGCTCGCCAAGCTCACGCTTGGCCAGAGTATCGCTGCGTTTGGGTGTGGGGAGTCAAGGCGCCATGATGGCCATCTCTGATTTCGGCTGCCTTTACCTGAACTGAACTTCCATGGAAACCATCTTCCAGGGTTTGGTCAGCGCCGTTCGCCTCATCGCCGGTTTCAACCCGGAGTTGCTGGGGATTATCTTCCTGTCCCTGCAGGTGTCCGGCCTGGCCTTAGGCGCCGCCAGCGCCTTGGGGCTGCCCCTGGCGGCCCTCCTGGCCCTGAAGCGCTTCCCTCTGCGGGGCCTGCTGTTGGGCCTCCTCAACACCGGCATGGGGCTCCCGCCCGTGGTGGTGGGCCTGCTGCTCTACCTCATCCTGTCCCGCAGCGGCCCCCTGGGCTTCCTGGAGCTGCTCTACACCCCCGGCGCCATGATCATCGCTCAGACCATCCTGGCCTTTCCCATCGTTACGAGTCTCTCCCACGCCGCCATCGTGGGGGTGGACCCGGTCATCCGCCTGGCCGCCCAGACCCTGGGGGCCACCCCCCGCCAGGAGGCCGCGGCGGTGGTGCGGGAGGCCCGCTACGGCATCGGCGCCGCCGTCATCGCCGCCTTCGGCCGAGTCAGCGCCGAAGTGGGGGCGGTGCTCATGGTGGGGGGCAACATCGCCCACTACACCCGGGTCATGACCACCGCCATCGCCCTGGAGACGGACAAGGGGAATTTTGACCTGGGCATCGCCCTGGGGATCATCCTGCTGACCCTGTCCCTGTTGGTGACCGTGGCCCTGCGGGCCGTGCAACGCCGGGGCCGGGCCCCAACGGGGGTGCGGCTGTGGGATTGACGGTGCAGTTACACAAAATCGCCAAGGCCTACCAGGGGAACCGCATCCTGGCGGACTGCTCTTACACCTTCGCGGCCGGGGGCGCCTATATCCTCATGGGCGACAACGGCAGCGGCAAGTCCACCCTCTTCCGCCTGGCGGCCCTGCTGGAGCCCCCCGACCAGGGTGAGGTGCGCTATCTCCAGGGGGACCTGACGCTGCCCCCGGACATCACCCTGAAACGACGCCTCACCATGGTCTTCCCTCGGGTGGGGGTCTTCAGCCGCAGCGTCTCTGAGAACGTGGCTTACGGCTTAAAAATCCGGGGCCTGCCCCGGGACCGGGTCCGGGAGCAGGTGGCCCGGGCCCTGGAAGAGGTTGCCTTATCACACAAAACGCACCAGCCCGCCGCCACCCTTTCCAGCGGCGAGACCATGCGCCTGGGGCTGGCCCGGGCCCTGGCCGTCGAGCCCGAGGTCCTTTTCCTGGACGAACCCACCACCCACATCGACCGGGCCAACACCCGCCTCATCGAGGACTGCCTCCTCCAGACCCTACGGGAGCGGGCCCTGACCCTCATCCTGATCACCCACGACCCGGCCCAGGCCCACCGGCTGGGAGGGCGGCGACTGCTCCTCCAGGAGGGCCGGATCGTGGAGGTGGATTGAGCGCCAACTTCCCAAGAAAATATCTTCCCCGGAAAGAATTTCCGCACCTTTTTGAGACAGACTCATGCCCTCGTGATGACAATTGGTAATCATATAAACATGTTATCCAAAATCACGCTCTGGCGCCATTCTTTCCGATAAGGTCCATGGGGAGGTGTCTCTTTTCCTCCCGACCCTTACGCGAGGTGGTATGCCATGGCGACTCCCAAGAAGCTGTTTTTGTCCGCGACCACGGGCCTGTTGGCCTTGTCCCTCATTTTCCTCTCCGGCCTCACCCTTTTGCCGGTGCAGGCCGACGTGGACGAACTGGCCCTGGTGCAGCAGGCCATCCGGGTCAAGGGCGGCAAGTGGCGGGCCGAGGAGAACGAGATTTCCCGGCTGCCCAAGGAAGAGCGCAAGAAGCGCCTGGGTCTGATCGAAGCCGCGCCCGGCATCAGTCGCCCGGCCGCGTCCCGCTGCATTGTTGTAATGAGGAAATGATCCAGCTTCCGGGGTTGGGCAAACTGCTTACCGCCCTGGGAAGTTTTCATCTCTCCCCGCTCCCCGATCTTGATTTTCCCACGTTCCGCCAACTGGGGCGTTAAACCTTTTACAGCCATGAGAATTTCTCCTTAAAAAGTGTTTTAAAAATAGGGCGCCAGGGCCCAGGCGCAGCAGTAAAAAGCCACTGCCAGGAGCAGCAGCTCCAGGAGGTCCTCCAGGGCCAGGAGCCGCTCCATCCAGGTGCCGCCTCTAAGAGGCCACAGCCAGTCTTCCTTTTTCATCCGCCGCCCTCCGGTGGTATCTCAGGGAAAGGGTCCAGTTCAGGCCGCAGGTGCATTTGCTGAAAAGCCTGGCCCCTTTGAGAGGTCCTTTTCCTGCACCCCCAGCACGATTTCTTCGCCGCAGAAACAGGTGATGGTGGTCTGTTTCGCCTTTTTCATCCCCCGCATCTTTCCTCCTTTCTCCCCACAAAAGTTTGGGGCCGCCGGATCGGCGGCCCCGTTGGATTATTAATGGTTAAGGTTCGTTAGCCGATAAGCTGGCTCACCTCCTGCCGGGAGGCGCTCTCCAGCATGGCCTTCTTCACCAGGTTCAAGTGCTTGATGATCAAGTCGATCTTTTCCAGGTTTACGTGGGTGTTCCCCTGGTACACCTTGGCCAGCACCCGGCAATCATCCGGGGAAAAGGATTTCACGATGAGGCCCGTGACCGCGTCCAGGACCTTCTCCCACCGGGAGACCAATTCCAGGTCTTCCTTCTTGGGCAGGGCAAACAGGGCGGTCTGCTTCTTGGCGTCTACCATGGCGGTGACGAACCGCCGCAGGTGGTTATAGGTTGAAAGCTCCCCGGCCCTGATCTTCTGGAAGACCAGCTCCTGGTCGTCCGGGTTCGCCAGCCGGCTCATTTCGAAGGCCTGGGATGGGGAGATGATCCCCTGCACCATGGCCTCCTGGAACTTGGGGGCCAGCTTCAGCAGGCTCAGGCGCTCATCCACCCGCCACACCTGTTTGAAGCCCAGCTTTTGGGCCAGTTCCTCCCTGGTGTAGCCGGAGTCGATCATGGACTGAAAGGCCCGGGCCTCCTCCAGGGGGGTCAGGTCCTGGCGCTGGATGTTTTCCACCAGGGCCATTTCCGCCACCTGCTGGTCATCAGCCTCCAGCACCCTGACCGGGACCTTTTCCAACCCGGCTAGGTGAGCCGCCCGCCAGCGCCGCTCCCCGGCGATGAGCATGAACCTGCTATCCCGGGGCGCCACCACCAGGGGCTCGATCAACCCTTGCTCCTTGATGGAAAGAGCCAGTTCTTCCAGGGCCTCCCGCGGAAAGAACTTGCGGTCGGGTAAAGAGGTCTCATTACTGAGGCCCCCCCCTAAGAACCGGACGTGAGAGTTTCCCCTCATCCGGCTCAAGTCGTTCAAAACCCCCACATGGTCAATGAAGGGTCGGCAACATACTGGCAATCTTGTTTATGCAACTGCCGATGGCAGATAGGATGCAAAAGCTGAAGATTTGACAGTACGTCTTTCCCGCCCTGAAGCTTCGGGATAACGCGGTGCATGTGCCACCCCGTTACCAGCGTGAAGTCTCCATGACAGATCGGACACTTTCCCTTCTGGGCCTGCCAAAATCTCCTAACCCTTCCATATAAAGCCAGGTCATTCTTGACCAAGAGAGCTTTCCTATTCTCAAAGTAAGGTTCCCAGGCCATATCATGTTGGTGATAGTTTGCCCACCCCCGAATAATCGGGTTTAGCAATTTAATCACCGATTCTTGTTTGGCTGTTTTGTAATCCTTCTGAAAACGGGATTAGGTGGTCATAGCTTGAATCTTTGTCAGGAAACATGAACCCCAGGTTCACCGGCACAGTTGTCCTCTCCTGCGCCTCTCATGTCGGCAATTCAGAAGCGCTCCTCGACTTGCCGGCCTATTTCCCCGCTGAAGGGTCGGCGGCGGCGCCGGGCTCGTTTTTCTCCTGCACCCCCAGGCGCCCCGCAGATTCCTGCGCCGCCGCCCTCTGGCGGCCGGTGATGGGCACCAGCACCCTGAGAGGCTCCTTGATCCCCACCGTTTCCGCGAAGGTGTGGAGGCGTTTGCGGATGAGCGGGTTCACCTCCTGCCCTTTGGCGATCAACATGGTGTTGTCCTTGGTGAAGACGTCGTCGTCCAGGATCATGGAGTCCGTCAGCTCGCGCAGCGTCACCCGCTTCAAGTCGTAGCGGGACTCGATCCACAGCACCGCTTCCAGGGCGGTGAGCAGGGCGGGGTCGTACCAGCCGGGGCGCTGCTTCAGCTTCTGCACGGCCTGGGTGCGGGACAGGCCGGCGGTCTCCAGGATGTCGAAGTCCAGCACCACCTTGAGGAGGCGGCTCCCCAGGGGGATGTCCGGCCCTTTGCGGGCGTCCTGGGGGATGCCGGAGCCGTCGAAGCGCTTTTCCTGGTAGGCGATGATCTCGCTCACCTCCTCCAGGCGGGGGATGCGTTTCAGGAGGTCTGCGGCCACGAAGGGGTGCATTTGGAGCAGCTGGTTCTCCTCGGCGCTCAGGGGCCGGCACCGGTAGATCTTGGTGAGCACCTCCGGCGGCAGCAGGATGAAGCCGATCTGGGAGAGCATGGCCGCGGTCTCCAACTGCCAGAGGTGGGGCGCCTTGACCACGAAGGCCACTTCCCGCACGTACCGGGTGATGCGGGAGGCCCGCCCGAAGGCCTCGGGATTGATGAGAGAGAGGATCTGGGTGAGCACCTGGATGCCGCCGCTCAGGGTCTTTTCCAACAGCTCCCGTTCGGCCAGCACCAGCCGGTGCTGGTTCAGCCCCATCTCCAGGGCCTTGGTGAGGACCTCCGGGGGGCAGGGTTTGGTGAGGAAGCGGAAGATGTGCCCCTCGTTCACGGCCTCGATGGCCGCGGTGAGGTCGGCGTTGCCGGTGAGCATGATGCGCACGCTGTCCGGCGAGAGCTCCTTGACCCGGGCGAAGAAGCGGATGCCGTCCATGCCGGGCATGCGCAGGTCCGAGACGATGACCGCATAGGGGCCGCCGGAGGAGACGGCCTCCAGGCCCTGGTGGGGTCCCAGGGCCGCGTCGACCTCAAAAAAACGGCGCAACTGGCGCTGCATGGCCGCCAGCAGGTGGGCGTCGTCATCCACGAAGAGAATCTTGGCGCTCATAGCTCCTTTCCCTTGCTAGCCCGCCTGGCAGAACCATTCCCAGCGGTCCAGCCGGTCCCCCAGGTTGAGGGTGGTGAGATACTCCAGATCCACGGGGCTGGGGGCCGGGCCCGCCTTGGGCTCATGGGACTGATGTTCCAGGTGGTTGGCGGCGTGCACCACGGTGAGGCAGTTGAATTCCTGGGGCTGCTGCCGGGCGGGCTCGTGGTGGAAGGCCACGGCCTGGACGATGTCGTGGGGGAGCCCCCACAGGGTTAGCAGATAGGCCCCCATTTCGGCGTGGGTGACCTGCAGCACCCGGCGCTCCGCCTCCCAGACGGTGAGGCCCTGCTCCCGGGCCGTTTCCATGACCTCCCCATAAGCCTCGGCCAGGTTGGCGGCCATCACCAGCTTGCCCACGTCATGCAGCACCCCGGCCATGAAGCTGTCGTTGACCTGGGCCTCCCCCCGTCGTTCCTTGACGGCGATGGTGCGGGCGAAATTCGCCACGGCCAGGGAGTGGGTCCAGAGCCGGTGGACGTCCAGGCCCGACAACCTGGCCCGGTCGAAGCGGGAAAAAATCTGCACCGACAGGACCAGGACCTTGAGGGTCTCCAGCCCCAACAGCTCCGCCGCCTGGGCCGGGGAGGAGACGTGGCGGCAGAAGCCGAAAAAGGCGGAATTGACCAACTGGAGGATCTTGGCCGTCATGCCGATGTCCCGGGCGATGATCTCCCCTATCCGCTTGATGGAGGCGTCCTCTTTCTGGAGTTCCTCCATCACCTCCAGGTAAAGGGAGGGCAGGCTGGGCAGCGTGTCGATCCGGGAGACCAGCCGCCGCAGGGAATCGTCTTCCAGCATCCCCCGCAGCAGCCGGGCCCGCTCGATGGTGGCCTTGAGGGTGGCGTCGTCGCAGGGTTTGGCCAGGAACTGGTGGGCCGGCTTCACCGTCTTGATGATCATGCTGCGGTCGGACTGGCCGGACAGGATGATGCGCACCACATGGGGATAGCGGGCCTGGACCTCGGCCAGGAGCTGGGCCCCGTCCATCCCCGGCATGCGCATGTCCGTGACCACCACGTCCATGGGCCGGCGCGCCAGGATCTCCAGGGCCTCCGCGCCGCTGTCGGCAAAGGCCATGTCCCAATCCTGGCGCATGCCCCGCAACATGCGTTGCAGGCCTTGCAACAGGTTGGGCTCATCGTCCACGAACAGCAGTTTAATCTTCATGACGGTCCTCCGCGCCGGCGTTCTCCCCCACCGGCAGGCGCAGGATGAAGGTGGCGCCCCGGCCCGCTTCGCTGTCGAAGGTGATGCTGCCGCCGTGCTGTTCGGTGATGACGCGGTAAGCGATGGCCAGCCCCTGCCCCGTGCCTTTGCCCACCTCCTTGGTGGTGAAGAAGGGATCGAAGATTTTCCCCCGGATCTCCTCGGGGATGCCCGGGCCGCTGTCCGCCACCCGCACCTCCACAAAGCGGCCGTCGGTGCGGGTGGTGACGGTGATGACGCCCTTCTCGCCGGCGTCCCGGTCCACCACGTCGCCGATGGCGTGGGCGGCGTTGACCAGGAGATTGAGGAAGACCTGGTTCATCTCCCCGGGCAGACACTGCACCAGGGGCAGGTCGGCCTCGAAGTGGGTGACCACGTCGGCCGCGTACTTCCACTCATTGCGGGCCACGGTGATGGTGTTCTCCAGAGCGCGGTTGAGGTCCGTGGCCTTTTTCTCCCGGGCGCCGGGGTGGGAAAAGTCCTTCATGGCCCGGACGATTCTGGCCACCCGCTCCACGCCCTCCAGGGACTGGGCCAGGGCCGGGGGGATTTCCTGGAGGAAATATTCCACGTCGGCTTCTTGGAGAATCTCGGCCCAGCCCTCCCGCACCCGCTCCAGGGCCGTCTCCGGCGGGAGCCCTGCCAGGAAGCTGCTGAGCTTCTCCAGGGTCTGGGTCAGCTCCCCGAAAGCGTCCCGCAGGAAACGGGTGTTGTCGCCCACATACTGGATGGGGGTGTTGATTTCGTGGGCGATGCCCGCGGCCAACTGCCCGATGGACTCCAGCTTCTGGGCCTGGGCCAGTTGGCTCTGGAGGATGCGCCGTTCGGTGATGTCCGCCCCCAAAAGGAGGAGCCCGGCCGGTTTGCCCTCATCGTCGTGGATGGGGCTGAGGGTGAGGCCCAGAAAGCCGTCCTTGCCGTCCCGGCGGCGGTAGGCGACGTCGTCCAGGCGCAGGGGCCGGCCTGTCTCCCATGCTGCGGCCAGTCCCTGGGCCACCCGCTCCTCATCCCAGTTCAGGCCGATGTCCGAGAGGGGCTGCCCCCAAACCTCCCGAGACGTCAGACCGAAGACCCGTTCCGCCGAGTGATTCCACTGGATGATGAAGCCGTCGCCGGAGAGGCTGATAAGTATGGAGGGCAAGGCGCCCATCAGTTGCTTCATGTCCGCGTGGGCCCGCCGCAGGGCCGCCTCCCGGCGCTTCTGGTCGGTGAGGTCCAGGATCACCCCCACCAGACCCCCCAGACTGCCGTCCCGGTGAGTAAAGGTGGCCTTGCGGAACTCCACCTCCCGCACCCGGCCCTCGGCATCCTGGACCTGTGATTCATAGACCTTCACTCCAGGCCGCTCGAAGAGTGCCTGGTCCATGCGGTGGTGCAGCTCCGCCGACTCCGGCGGGTAAAGGTCGAACACGGTCTTGCCCACGATCTCGCCCTGGTCCCGGCCCAGGTAGCGGGCGAAGGCGGCGTTGCCGCCCAGGTAGCGGCCGGCCGCGTCCTTGAAGAAAATGGGGCTGGGAATAGTGTCCATCAGGGTCTGGAGAAAATGAAACTGGTCCTGAAAGATTTCCTCCAGCCGCTTCTTTTCGGTGATCTCGTAGAATACTCCTTCCACGAAATCCACCTTGCCCTCGGGCGTCAGAAAAATCCGACTGCGCTCCTCGATCCAGACGGGGCGCCCCCGGGCATGGCGCACCCGGTATTCCCGGACGTAGCTGCGGTCGGTCTTCAAGGCCTGGAGAAAGACCTCCTTCACCCCCTCCAGATCGTCCGGCTTAATGATGTCCATCCAGGTGAGCCGCCGGGCGTCGAAGTCCTCCTTGCGGTAGCCCAGCATCTCTTCGATGCGGTTGTCATAGAAGTCGATGGCCCCGTCGATGTATCCCCTGAACACCATGGCGGGGATGTTGCCCACCAGGGTGAAGAATTCCCGCTCTTTTTTGCGGACGTCGAACTCCGCCTTCCTCAGGGCGGTGACGTCCTGGGTGATCTGCAGCACCCCCACCAGCTGGCCCTGGCCGTCCCGGACCGGATAGCCCCGGATCTCCCAGATGCGGCCGGCGGCGTTGACCATCTCGCCTTGGTGGGGCTCGCCGGTGGCGGCCACCTTCCTCAACGGGCAGTTCGGGCAGGGGTCGGGGCGCTGGCGCCACAATTCGTGGCAGGTCCTGCCCAGCATCTCTTCGACCGGCAGTCCCAGGGAGTCGGCCGCGGCCCGGTTGGCCCAGACGATGCGGTGCCCCAGGTCCTGGTAGGCCAACATCTCGGACAGGCTGTCCAGAATCAGCGATTTTTCCTGGTCCGCCTGCCGGCGCTGCTCCTCCGCGGCCCGCCGGTCGGTGATGTCCAGTCCGGCCCCCAACATGAAATGGCGCTGCTCCACCGGAGACCAGACCGGGGCGCAGCGCCATTCGATGAGGCGCTCCTCCCCGCTCCTGGTGCGCCAGGGATTTTCCTGCGGCAGGCGCAGCTCCGGGGCGAAGGGGTCGGCGAAGCGCCCCTCCACCACCGGCTTCCAGGCCGGCGGCGCCAGGAGCTCCATAATATTCCGGCCCAGCGCCTCCTGCCGGGAATAACCCGTCAGCTCCTCACAGGCGCGGTTGAACAGGACGATGCGGCCGTCCAGCTCCGTTAGCACCAAGAGGCAGTCCACCGTCTCCACCAGGGCTTCCAGGAGCTGATAGGTCTTTTCCAGTTCCGCCGGCAGTTGGGCGCGCCGCAAATTCTTGAGGATCTTTTTCCGTGAGAGCAACAGCGCATGACTTTCGCCGGTCATGGTTCCCCCGCCGTCTGGTGGGTTCAGCTTATACCAAGATGCGGTCATGGGGCGATGCCGACGGCCCTCGGGCGGCCCGCGGCCGTCGCCCCCGGCAGCAAAGACCGGCCTGCGGACGGACCTCCCCCGACCCGCTTGCCGGAATCGCTTAACTGCTTATTCGGCAGGAACGGCAAAATTCTCGAGAGAAATCTAACCGCGGCGCCAAACCAGGGGAAGAAGCCGGGAAAGCAGGTTTTCTGCTCTGAAAAGTTCCTCAGGCGGCCTCGAGGGTCACCTGAAATCCTAAGTTCCGAAGGGTGCGCACTGCGCACCGTAAGGATGCTTAACTTTTCATAATTTATGGGTGAGCCCCAGGCTCATGAGCAACTGTCTTGAAAAGTCAGTGACCTTCTCTTTGCGCCCTTTGCGCCTTTGCGAGAAATTTTTCTCACGCTCAGCCACCAAGTTCCGTAGGGTGCGTCTCACGCACCATTGCCGGGGGTCGTCGGCGGGCAGGGACGCCCGCCCCACCGGCCTTTTCAGGTGTTATGTGCGGGCCGACGGGCCAGGCGCGACTGGTTGGGAATAAAAAAATGTCAGGGTTTGCTGAATTTATTCTGCGAATCGCCGATGAAGATGCTGGAGGGGCGAATCGGCCTGTTAGGGTGGCGGCGCGCCTCAGAGGGGAGGCCCCGGCCGCAGCGGGACCGGCCGGTCCGGCCACCCCAGGTCGGAGGGGAGACACGATGCTGAGCGCAGGGCAATGGGGAGATGGCGGGGCCGAGTCCCGATCCTATCTCTGGCTGCCGCTGGCGGCCTGGACGCTGGTGGTGGCCGCCTCTCTGGGGATGAACATTATCCAGGAACACCGCAGCCTGCTGGAAACGGCCCGCCTCAGCGCCCGCATCAACTATGAGAAGGATATCCTCTACCGCCGCTGGAACGCCCTGCATGGCGGGGTGTATGCGCCCGTAACCAAAGATAACCCTCCCAACCCGCTGCTGGCTCACCTGCCGGAGCGGGACGGCGCCACCGCCGGCGGCAAGCAGTTGACCCTCATCATCCCGGCCCAGATGACCCGTCAGGTGTACGCCCTGGCCAATATGGACGGAGACATCCGCGGTTCCATCGTCAGCCTCAAGCCCTTCAATCCCCAGCGGACGCCGGATGACTGGGAGGCCCGGTCGCTCAAGGAACTGGAGCAGGGCGCCCGGGAAGTGAGCGGGGTGGAGACCCTCAAGGGCAAAACCTACCTCCGGCTGATGCGGCCCCTCCTGGTGGAGCAGGGCTGCCTCAACTGTCACCAGGACTACAAGCTGGGGGACGTGCGGGGCGGCCTCAGCGTCGCCGTTCCCCTGGAACCCCTGTGGGAGGCCGGCCGGCCCCATCGCCTGGCCATGTGGGGCGGCCACCTTTTTCTCTGGCTGCTGGGTTCGGGGGGCATCATCTTCGGCTACCTGCGTCTGAAGGACAATCTGCGGTTCCGGCGGGAGGCCGAAGTGGCCATGGTGGACGCCAACGAAAAGCTCAAGGTCATGGTGTACGAATCCAGCTTGCGCCACCGGCAGGCCGTGCTTTTAAACGACATGACGGAGATGCTGCAGTCCTGCCTCACCATGGAGGAGGCCCACCGGGCCCTGGGCCATTTCCTGCCCCGGCTCTTTCCCGAGGAGTCGGGCGCCCTCTACCTCTTCAGGGAATCGCCCAACTTCCTGGAAGCCGTGGCCGTGTGGGGCAGCGACCCGCCGACGGAAACGCTCTTTGAACCGCCCGACTGCCTGGCCTTGCGGCGGGGCCGGCTGCATCAGGTGGCGGACCACAGCCGGGGTTTGGTCTGCGCGCACCTGAACCAGGCGCGAGCCTCTTACCTCTGCGTGCCCCTGGCGGCCCAGGGCGAGACCCTGGGCGTGCTCCACCTGCGGGCCGAAGCCTGGGAGATCGGCATGGGCGGGGCAGGGGAGGAGGAGGGTTTGCCGGAGATGACCCGTCAGTTGGCCGGCCTCACCGGCGAGCAGTTGTCCCTGGCTATATCCAACCTGAAGCTGCGGGAAAGCCTGGCCCAACAGGCCATCCGCGACCCCCTCACCGGTCTGTTCAACCGGCGCTACCTGGACGAAACCTTTCCCCGGGAGCTGCACCGGGTGAAGCGCAAAGGCGCCTCCCTGGGGGTCCTGATGCTGGACCTGGACCACTTCAAGCGCTTCAACGACACCTTCGGCCACAAGGCCGGCGACGTCCTGTTGAGCGCAGTGGGGAATTTCCTCAAGAGCCGCATCCGGCGGGAAGACCTGCCCTGCCGCTACGGCGGGGAGGAATTCGTCCTGATCCTGCCGGAGATCAGCCTGGAGGACCTGTGCCTCCGGGCCGAGGAACTGCGCCGGGGCATGGAGGAGCTTCAGGTTTTCCACCAGGGGCAGTATCTGGGAGAGGTCACCGTGTCCCTGGGCGCGGCCCTCTACCCGAGCCACGGCGACACCCCCGACGCGCTGCTCCGGGCCGCGGACGCCGCCCTCTACCAGGCCAAACAGGAGGGCCGCAACCGCCTGGCGCTGGCCGGCCTGGCGCCCTCTCCCGAGCCCTCTGCCGCCCCCACTCCTGCCCCGGCCGCGCCGGCGCAGGCGCAAGAGCCCTCCCCCGAGGCCGATTTTTAACGCCGGCCGGCCTCGCCATTCCATCCTCGCTTCCACCATAAAGTTGTTCCGTAGGGTGCGCACCGCGCACCATGGCCTGGGTCTGGCGGCGGGCGGGGACAACCCTGACCCCCTTGCGCCATATTTTCCCCGCCGGCGTGGACATTTCCCTCCCAATGATTATGTTTAGAAATAATATTGTAAAAGCAAAAGCCGGCGCAGTCCGGCCCCCAACCTCCTCCTGTGAGGCCATCATGTCATGCTGTCGGCCATCCTGGTTCCGGGCGGCGCTGATCATCTTCCTGGCCGCCCTGTTGACGGCCGTGGGGCTGACCTTCTCCCCGGGCCCGGTCATGGTTCAACCCCTTTTGGGAGCCAATATTCCCGACACCTCGGAGGCGCCCCTGATTATGAAAACATCTTCCACTGACGCAGGCAAAAACCCGGCGATTCCCCCTCTGGACGCGGCCCCGCCGGGCCGTCTGGAAACGGCCACCTTCGCCTTGGGGTGATTCTGGGGTCCGGAGGCCCGGTTCGGGGCCTTGCAGGGCGTCATCCGCACCCGGGTGGGGTACGCCGGGGGCGCCCGGCCTGATCCCACCTACCACCGCCTGGGCGACCACAGCGAGGTGGTGCAGATCGACTTCGACCCTCGGCAGATCACCTACGCCCAACTGCTGGCGGTCTTTTGGCAGAGCCACGATCCCACGAGCCAGGCCTGGTCTCGGCAATATCGGACCGCGGTCTTCTATCACGACGACATCCAGCAGCGGCTGGCCCAGGAGAGCCGGGAGCGGGTGGCCGCCCGGCTGGGAGGCAGGATTCACACCACCGTGGAGCCGGCCACCACGTTTTACCTGGCCGAAGGCTACCATCAGAAGTATTACCTGCAGCAGTCCCGCACCTTCTGGGCCGAGTATCTCAGGGTGTATCCGGCGGTGGGCGACCTGATCAATTCCACCGCCGCCGCCCGGGTGAACGGCTACCTGGCCGGCTACGGCGCGGCACAGGACTTTCAGGCCGACCTGCCCCGCCTGGGGCTGTCCCCCGAGGCCCGGGAGAAGCTTTACACCCTGGTGGCCGGCTCGAGGCGCTTCCGCCAGGCCGAACAGAAAGGGGAAGAGGCCGGGGCCGCCTGCCCGCGGCCTGGCCAGTGAGGCAGGTGTCAGGTGTCAGGTGTCAGGTTCTATGTTTCACTCTGGTTACCAAGCTCCCGCTTGGGAACCGGATTGCCCGCAAAGCTCTGCTTTGCTCCTGGACACACCCGGCGGGATGCGCCCCGCTTTCCCGCCCTACAGCTCTGAGCCCCATAACTATGCATAACTTTTCATGCTTTGCGGGTGAGCCGGAGGCTCATGAGCAACTGTACTGAGAAACACTTAAATGTCCAGCGCCGTTTCTCCCAAGCGCGAAACATCAGGGTCAGGCGGAAGGCGCTTTTCAGGGATGTCCCAGGGGCAAAGATCGTGCCGGGTCGCCATGATTCTTAACTTTGGGCGAGTTGACGAAAGGAGAACAGTTAACCATGCGGCTTTCTTCCTTCCTGCCCCGGGCGCTGCTGGGGGCCGCCTTGCTGCTGACATTGATGGTGGCCGCCGGGGACCCTGTACTGGCCGGACCCTCTTCCCCCCCCAAAGGAGAAAAACCGGTGATCGAAAAAGTGGTGAAAACCGACGAGGAATGGCGCCGCCTGCTGACGCCCGAGCAATACCGCATCCTGCGGCAGAAGGGCACGGAGCGGGCCTTCACCAGTAAATACCATGACTTCAAAGGCAAGGGGGTTTACCACTGCGCCGGGTGCGACCTGCCGCTGTTCAGCTCCGAGCAGAAGTTCGACTCGGGCACCGGCTGGCCCAGCTACTGGGCCCCGCTGGCCCCGGAGCAGATCCGCACCCAGGACGATTCGAGCTTTTTCATGAAGCGCATCGAAGTGCTGTGCGCCCGCTGCGACGGTCATCTGGGGCACGTCTTCAACGACGGCCCGCCGCCCACCGGCCTGCGCTACTGCATGAACGGCGCGGCCCTAAAATTTATGGGAAAGTAGGAGCTTTCCCCCAAAATTCCGGCGGCGCGCCATGGTCTCCCCCATATCAGGGGGCGCGCTGCGCACCCTACGGGCTGACCACCAGTTATAGGGTGGCCCGCGGCCGCCGACCCCGGCGTGCACGGCACGCCCTATGACAGTCCCGCCCTTTCTTCATCCGGGCAAAATCCTTGAGTTGTTTGCAGCGGCCGCACCACCCGTCGTTCGTAGCGCACTGCGCACCATAACCATGGGCCGGCGGTGGGCAGGGACGCCCGAACTTTTCATGGGTTACGGCTGGCCCGACGCCCCAGGCGCGACTGCCTGGAAACCTTATGGCCCCGCCGTCCTTCCCCTCCCTTTTCCCCAGTCCACCGGCCAGGCAGAGCCTGGCCGGCCGGCGGGTTCCCCAGCGGGAGCTTGGGAACCAGGAAGAAACCCAAAACTAAGCCCTGACCCCACAACTTAAAAACTCATATTGTTTTCACATTGCCCTGCAACAAACAACGTAATCGGATAATAACGCAGGGGCGGTTCGCAAACCTCCCCTCGATAAACGTTGGTTGCATGTGAAACGGAAAATGGTATAAGACCTGAAGCCTAAGCCCTAAAAACTAAAAGCTAAAACCTGAAACCTAAAACCTAAAACCTATAACCCAGAACCCGGAACCCAAAACCCGGACCCGCTCCCCCCTGCCGCCGGGCTTTGCAGGAGCGGGTGAATGTGCTACAGTGCCAGGTATGCCGCCGGGGCGCCCGGCTTCGGCGCAGGGGATTTCATCAAGGGAAACATCGCCTCCATGCCCAGCAAAACCTACAACGGTCTCTCCTCCCGCCTGAGAGGCCTGGCCCGGCAGGACCCCGCCGTCATCCCCAGCTTCTTCCGCTATGAATTCCGCCGCCGCTGGGGGGGCGCCCAGGACCGGCGCCTCACGGCCGGCGGCGGGGCCGTGCTGCCGGCTTTGATCAGCCTCAATCCCACCCGGCGCTGCAACCTGCGCTGCCGCATGTGTTTCCAATACCGGCGGGAAAGCGAAATCCCGGACACCCTGGCCTGGTACCACGCCGACCAGGAACTGCCCCTGTCGGCCTGGGTCAACCTGTTGGACGAGGTGGCCGCCTGGCGCCTGCGTCAGAGCGGCCCCCACGGGCCCCCCTTGCCGCCCTGGAGCCGGCTCCTGGACCGGCTGGCCACCTGGCGCCCGGTGGTTTATGTCACCGGCGGCGAGCCCCTGCTCTATCCACAGGTCGTGGAATTGCTGGCCGCGGCCCGGTCCCGCCGGCTGCTGGTGCACCTGCAGACCAACGGCACCCTGCTGGCCGGGGCGGCCCCGGACCTGGCCTCCCTGGGGCTGCAGATGGTGTCCGTCTCCCTTGACGGCCCCCCCGAGGTGCACGACCGCATCCGGGGCGTGCCGGGCAGCTTCCGGGTGCGCCGCCGGGCCCGGGGCCGCATCCCGGTGGGCTTCTCCCCGGACTTGCCGGACAGCCTGCTCAGCCCCTATTACCTGGACCTGGCGCACCCGTTCCCCCAGGAGTGCCGCCACCTGTGGATGGCCTGCCGCATCCTGCCGGACGGCTCGGTCTCCCCGTGCCTGCACCTGGTCATGGGCCGCATCACCGAGGCGCCCCTCAGCCGCATCTGGAACAATGACCACTGCCGCAGCCTCCGCCGCCTGGCCGCGCAACGGCTGTTCCCCGGCTGCACCCGCTGCTGTTACCGGCGGTTTCAGTAGCGTCGCCCGCGGGCGCGCCCGGGCATGGAGGGAGGGGTTTTGGGTTTTGGGTTTTGGGTTTTGGGTTTTGGGTTTTGGGTTTTGGGTTTTGGGTTTTGGGTTTTAGGTTTTAGGTTTTGGGTTTTAGGTTTTAGAGCGTAGGGTGCGCACCGCGCACCATGAATAAGGCCAGGGGAACCGGTTGGCGGCTAACGGCGTGGGGGGGGGGAACGGGGCAGGATCCCGGCAGCCCCGGCCCCCTCCCCCACCGACAACTTTTCCGATACCAAATTCTCTATCCATGAGTGCCGAGCCTATGCCTCTTGCCGGGCGCCGGCGTGAACAATCCCGGGCCCGCCTGGCCGCCTGGGCCTGTTTTCTCGCCACCACGCTGCATCTGGCCTTTCTGCGCCCCAATATCACCCTCATCACCGGGGAGCGAGCCAAGGTCTTCTCCGGCCTGCTGTGCGCCCTGTGTCTGGCGGTCTGTCTCCTGGACGCCCGCCGCCGGGAGGCCGGCAGCCGCACCGAAGTCCTGGTCTCCCTGGCCCTGGCCGCCCTGATGGCAGCCAGCGGCCTGGCCGGCCTCACCCCCTTCTCTTCCTCCCTCAGGGGCTTCGTGGTCCTGGCCTCGGGACTGGGCGGCTTCTGGTGCGCCCGCCTCCTCCTGACCACCCCCGAAGCCCGGCGCTTCTTCGTCCGTTTCAGCCTGGCCACCCTGGCCGGCGTCCTGCTGGTGGGCCTCATCTCCCATCTGGTCTGGGGGGAGGTCCACCGCGCCCTGGACGTGAACCAACACCCCGCCGCGGCCCGCATCCTCCTGCTTTGGTTCGCCCCGCTGGCCGTGCTCCTGGGGCCCGACGCCCCCCCGCTCCCACGTCTGGGCGCCTGGCTGCTGCTGGGGTTGAGCTACCTCGTCCTTTACCTCAACATTCTCCGCTCCACCCTGGTGATCCCCCTCCTCCTGGGGGTGCAGGCCGCCCTCTTCAAGGCCTGGCGCTGGCGCTACCTGCTGCTGGCCGCCCTCCCCCTCTCCCTGGCAATCCTCTATTTCTTCCTCCACCTCCCCCCGGAGCGCACCGGCAAATCTGCGGAGCCCATCTATTACCGGGTGGAAAACTACCGCTTCTCCCTCTATCTGGCCCTGCGCCACCCCGTCCTGGGCATCGGTCTCAGGGCCCCCCGGGAGGGCTTTCTGGATGCTTACGACATCAAGTATCCCCACGTCACCAGGGAACAGTTCACCGAGTCCGTGCGCCGCATCCGCACCTCGGAAAACATCTTTCTCACCTTTCTGGCCGAAGTGGGGATTCCCTTCACCCTCCTGTATGTGTTCGCCCTGGCGACCCTCCTCACCCGCCTGGTGCGCCGGGCCCGGGCTCCCGACCCCCGGGCGGCCCTCCCCCCCCTGGCCCTGCTCCTCCCTCTCACCGCGGGGCTCCTCCACTTCCAGGTCCTGGACGGACTTTTGCACCCCCAGGTGAGCTGGTTCTTTCACGTGCTGCTGGGCCTGATCGGCCGGGACCGGCACAAGGGGGGACGGAAGGGGGTTTTGGGTTCCGGGTTTTAGGTTCCGAGTTCCGGGTGTGCGCCATGACCGGACCCGGCCCAAACAGCCGATGGGGGAGGGAAAAAAGTCAGGAGAGAGTTTTTTTCCCCTCTACTCCCGAAGGGGGGAAAGGGGGGGACTGAACGGGGGTGCGGCCCCGGGGACGCAGGAAGGCCCCCGGTCAACCCGGGAGCCGTCGCCTCCTCAGATGGGGGCCTTGCTCTGCAGGGACTTGATGACCTCCGACTTCCCGGCGACGATGAGTCCGTCTCCGGCCTGCAGGATCTCTTTGCCCGTCGGAGCCGCCAGCCGGCGTCCATCCCGGCGTATGCCGATGACGGTGACCCCGAAGGTTTCGCGAAATCTGGTGTCTGCCAGGCTCCTGCCTACCAGGGGTGATTCGAAAGCCAGGGGAATTTCGGCGATGCTGAACCGTTCCTCCACGGCCTCTTCTTCGGCAAGGCGGCTGAGGGCCAGGAAAGCCTCCGCCTGAGCCAATTTCTCAGGCTCCCCCGACAGCACCAAACGGTCTCCCGGGTACAGCGGCATGTGGGAATCGGGGTCAAAAAAGGTCTTTTTGCCCCGGGTGACGGCGATGATGCTGACCCCGGTTTCCCGGCGCAAGGGGATGGCGCCGATGAGACTACCCGCAAAGAGGGAATCGGCTTCCAGGCGAAAAATTCTCAGGCCCACCGGCCAATCGACGCTTTCGGTAAAGACATAGAGCGCGGCGGCCAGGTAATCGGCCGCCTGTTCGGCGGCGTCGAAGAAAGGCCGCAGGACGATATCCGCCCCGGCCGTCAGGAAATCCCGGGCCTCCTCTTCATGGCGGGCGGTGAGTACCAACTTGCCGGCATAACCCTGGGCCTGGAGATTTTTTTTGAGATTCAGGTTGAGATTTCGGTCCCGCACCGTGCTGACCACCAGGCGGGCCCGGCCAAGAGGCAAATGCTCCAGTAATTCCGGGTCGCCCACATCGCCGTAGAAGACCGGCAGGCCTTGCTTCTGCCAGGCATCCAACACCGCGGGATCGAAGTCCACCCCCACCAACTGCCTTTTTCTCTGCAGCAATCGCAGGGCGATGCCGCCGCCGTAATTCCCCAGGCCGATCAGGATGATATCCGTGGCGGGGACTGTGTCCGTGCTGTCCAGGGTGGTTTCCTGATAGGGGACCTTTCTCTCAAAGGGTTGGAGCCAGGGGGACAAGAGTTGATACAGCGGCCCGGAATACAGGATGAGATAGGTGGAGATGCCGATGGTCAACAGCCCCACCAGGGTGATCAAGCCCATGGTCTCCATGGTGATGTGGCCCAGGCTCAACCCCAGGGCTCCCAGGATCAGGGAAAACTCGCTGATCTGGGCCACCGTCAACCCGGCCAGGAAGCCGGTGCGTTTGCGGTAGCCCAGATAACCCATGATCACCAGGACAATGAGGGGATTGCCGATGAGGACAAACAGGGAAAAGACCGCGGCATTCCCCACCTGCGCCCCCAGGAGGGCCAGGTTCAGGCGCGCCCCCAGGTCGATGAAAAAGAAGATCAGCAGAAAGTCACGCAAGCTGACCAGACGGGTGCTCAGGGCCTCCCGGTAGGGAGTGGAGGCCAGGGAGACGCCGCCCAGGAAAGCCCCCACTTCCTTGCTGAAACCCAGGGCATCGCCGAGGGTGGCCAGCGAAATGGCCCACACCACCGCAAAGAGGACCAGGAGTTCCTGGGACCGGGCCAGATATTTCAGCAGGGCAGGGAGCACATAACGAGTCATGAGAGCGATGCCCGCCAAAAAAGCGACGCCCGCGCCCAAGACCCATAAAACATGCAAGACGACGTTTTCCTGACCGCCGCTGCGACCCCCCAGGGCCGTCAGGCCGATCATGACCAGGACGACGACGATGTCCTGGATGATGAGAAAGCCGATGGCGATGCGTCCATGCAGGGAGTCTATCTCCCGCTTGTCGGATAAGAGCTTGACGATGATGATGGTGCTGGAAAAGGTCAGGGCCACGGCCACATAGACGGCTTCCACCACCGCCAGCCCCAATCCCAGCGCGATGACGAAGCCGAAGACGGAGGTGAACAACACCTGCCCCAGGCCGGTGGCCAGGGCCACCTTCCCGGTGGTGCGGATCAGGTGCAAATCCAGCTTGAGACCCACCACAAAGAGCAGGAGAGCAATGCCGATATGGGCCAACAGTTCGATCTGGTCATGACTTCTGATCAGGCCGAAGCCGGAGGGGCCGATCAGGATCCCGGCTGCCAACAAGGAGACGATCAACGGCTGCCGCAGCACCAGTCCGATAATGCCCAACCCCGCCGCCGCCAGCAGAATCGCGGTGATCTCATGGAACATATTGTCAAACATCATGGCGCTTCACTCACATTGACACCGAGGTCGAAGGGAGATATTTTTTCCGGGGCTTCCCCTGTCTCCCCCGGCAGCCCCGACCCGACGCCGGCCGGCCGGCAGGATTTCATAATGGTTCATTTCCTGAAGACGACCCGCGGCGCTGCACCGGGGACAGAGGTTTGATATAATGCACCGTTATCGTCCCGCGGGCGGCCTGACGCACCGAAGGCCCTGCAGAACGCTGTCTTTGGGTGACTTTGCCATTCTATCTTGTCCGAGGCTGCGATGAAATTCCTTCCTTCCCAGTTAATATATTTTCTCCAGACCCGGGAGACCACGAAAAAAATCCGCACCTTGCTCAAGTTTGTATTGTTGTTGGTTTTTTTGATTACTACCTACAGCCTGCTCTTTCACTTTCTGATGGAATACGAAGGCCGCCGGTTCAGCTGGATCACCGGCTTCTACTGGACGCTCACCGTGATGTCCACCCTGGGGTTTGGAGACATTACCTTCACCAGCGACTTGGGCCGGGTTTTTTCCATCGTCGTGCTGCTGTCCGGGATCTTATTGCTGCTGATCATGTTGCCCTTTACTTTCATCACCTTTTTTTATGCCCCCTGGCTGGAGGCCCAGTCCAAGCTGCGGGTGCCCCGGGAGTTGCCGGAAGAATTCGATGATCATGTGATCTTTACCAGCTTCGACCCCATCACCATCAGTCTGGTGGAACGCCTGAGACATTACCAACGCCCCTACGTCATCCTGACGCCGGATATCCAGCACGCGCTGGACCTCATCGATCAGGGCTACAATGTGGTGGTGGGAGACCTGGACGACCCCGAAGCCTACCGGCGTCTGCGAGTGTCCCAGGCCGCCATGGTGGTGGCAAATAATGACGATATGAAGAACACCAATATCACCTTCACCATCCGGGAGATAACCACCCGGACCCCCATCGTCACCAATGCCGACCTGGATGAATCCATCGACATCCTGCATCTGGCGGGCAGCACTCAAGTGTTCCAGTTCATGAAAATGCTGGGGCAGGCCCTGGCCCGCCGCGCCCTGGGGATCAGCCCCCGGGCCAATGTCATCGGCCGCTTCGACCGCCTGCTCATCGCCGAAGCCGCGGCCATGCGCACCCCTCTGGTGGGCAAGACCCTTCAGGACAGCGGCATCCGGCAGGCCACGGGCATCAACGTGGTGGGTCTCTGGGAACAAGGGCAGTTTCAGGCCCCCCGGCCCCAAAGCCTCATCAATCCCACCACTGTGTTGGTGCTGGCCGGCTCCGAGGAGCAATTGGCCGATTATGACCGTTTTATGGAAGGCGTGGGGGAATTGACCGCCCCCATCCTGATCCTGGGCGGCGGCCGGGTGGGGCGGGCCGCGGCGGAGGCCCTGGAGGAAAGAGGCCTTGATTTCCGTATCATAGAGAATAATCCCGACATCATCGAAGGGGACGACCGGATAATCCAGGGCAGCGCCGCCGACCTGCACACCCTCATCCGCGCCGGGATTAAAAGGTCTCCCTCAGTCTTCATCACCACCCACACCGACGACCTGAACATTTATCTGACCATCTACTGCCGCCGTCTGCGTCCGGACGTGCAGATCATCAGCCGGGCCACTTTGGACCGCAACATCAGCATCCTGCACACCGCCGGGGCCAATCTGGTGATGTCCGCCGCCTCTCTGGCGGCCAACACCATCTTTAATCTGCTCATCAGCAACAAGGTGCTCATGATCAGCGAGGGGCTCAACATCTTCCGGGTCAAGACCCATCCTTCCCTGGCCGGCAAGACCCTGAGAGCCAGCAAGATCCGGGAAGAGACCGGGTGCACCCTCATCGCCGTGCAGGCCGAGGGAAAAATGCGCCTCAATCCTGATCCTGACCTTCCCCTGAAGGCTGCGGACGAGTTGTTCCTCATCGGCACCGGGGAGGCCGAGAAACTTTTCCTGACCCGCTACCCGGAAGTGCTTTAACAACGCCTTTGCAATACGCGAGTAAAGGAGTGACGAGTTGGACCGGTATATGGGGCTGGCGGCGGTGGTGGTCGGTCTGGTGACCTGTTTCTAGGGTGCGTCAGACTCATCTTCGACAGTTGTTGGTCGATTTTAAGGGTCTTTGGAGCATAACTTCTTGAAATTACTAACCCAGGTTCCGGATAATGTTAAAAATGTAGTGGCCAACTAATGCCATTTTCGCTATCTAATGCAACAAATAGGAGCACTGGCAAAGCTCCTTGAAGCGAGTGGCGGTCAGGTTGAGCAATGCCTCTGCCATAGTATTCATCAGATCATCCAGGTAGGCAAAAAGCCGGTTCCGGCAGACATGTTTTTTTAATCCTACTACGTGGAATTATTGATTAACCCTTAACAAATACTGACAAATCCCCCCTGACCCCCTTTAGCAAAGGGGGGAAAATGAAAGGACTTTTGGACTACTGAACGCAGTAGCATTAACCACTGCCACAACTTCTCCACCGGGTTAAACTCGGGAGAATAAGGCGGGAGAGACTTAAGAATAATATTTTCAGGTACTTTTAAAGATTTTGCTTTATGCCAGCCGGCTTGATCCCAGGCGACTTCATCTCATGGTGTCAAACTGGGCAGCACCAGTTGGAAAAGACGGCCAGCATGTCCAATTATTTATGACGCTATGTATAGCGCCAATGCAGGGGGGTCGGGGGGGGGAGGATTCCGCAGGCGAGACACCGGCGCCCCAGGAACCGCCGCTCCCCCAGCCAATCCTGTTCAGCGTTCCTCCCCTCCCCCTCCGCCTCAGTTCAAAGCCACCCAATCGGAGCTGGTGGCGCCTTTGGCCTTGTACCATTTGCCGTTGGTGGTATCCAACAGCTCCTCGCCGATGAAATAGGGGGTGACGCCGCTGGGCGCGCCGCTGCTGGTACGATAGCCCGTCTGGCCGCCCACCACCCAGGTCCCCGGCGCGCCCGCCGCGGTGCAGACCCAGTGGGTCGCCTTGCCCGCGTCCGGGCTGGAATTCAGCCGCACGTCCCCCTTGTTGCCGGAAATCCTGAGGCCCGTGCCGGACAGGGTCGCCTGCACCGGGTCTTTGAGATAGACCGCGCTCAGGTCCCACTCCATCTGCACGATCTGGGTGGTGAGGTTCCCCCCGGAGGGCCCCGCCCCGGTGATGACCACCGTGTCCCCCCGGCAGAAGGTGGAGGGATTGGTGACATTGGTCAGCTTATAGGGCGTGGCCGTGCTGGTGTTGCAGGTCTGGTTGGCCGGGATGGCCGAAGCCACCGCCAGGCGCAGGCCGTAGAGGTAATATTGCCGCAGGAACAGGGAGGGCGTGATGAGCCCGCCGATGGTGGAGATGAAGCCGTCGTTCTTGTACTCCTGGCTCAGGCCGACGATGCCGTCGTCGTAGTACCGATGATTCACCACGCCGCCGAAGGAGCTCACCCCTTTGGTGCCCACCGCCACGCCGTTGGGCCCCTCGGTCACCATGGCGCCGCCGGCGGTGGGGGTAGACATGAAGATGGCCGGCCCCTCCAGGTCAGCCTTCCCCAGACCCGCCACTTCGGTGCAGGCCTGGCTGTCGGTCCGGTTGGGAATCACCGTCCGGTCCTTGTACAGCACTGAGTCGCCGGAATCGGCATAGCTGATGCTGCTCATTTTCAGGGAGATGACCCCGGTGCCGCTGCCGGAGGCGCCCACCAGGTAGCTCGGGTTTTTCAGGTGCAACTGGCAATCGGTGAAGGTGATGTGGTTATACCGGGGGTACATGGCGCCATCCCGGAAGTTGACGCCGTAGCTGGTGGCGTTCAGGCCTTCAAGCCAGCAGCGGTCAAAGTAAAGCTGCACCGTCTGGTGGCTCACGTCCACGTAGGCGGTGCTGGTGAAGCCGCCGAAGTCGTCGGCGGTCAGGCCGGAAAAGGTGGCGTGGGCCCGGCCGCCGCTGTTGTAGACCAGGGTCTTGCAGCCCA
>Ga0194125_10000521_pt1 | contig 64082 bp, 47 predicted proteins | sample TA2KigC250mmetaG_FD_148626 | JGI IMG/M metagenome (GOLD analysis project Ga0194125, IMG submission 148626) | Freshwater microbial communities from Lake Tanganyika, Tanzania - TA2015034 Kigoma Deep Cast 250m | ecosystem: Environmental > Aquatic > Freshwater > Lake | place: Tanzania: Lake...
CAGCCAGGCGGATGCGCCGGGGCGGTTCGGGGGCGGCGTCGCGGTCACTGGACCGCAGGGCTGCGTGATGTACCCGGGGCTGGACAACTACGACCCGCGCCGGGGCACGGTCGAGTTCTGGGCGCAGTCGCGCGCCGAGGCACCGATCTGGACGGACGGCAAGGAGCACTGGTTGCTGGTCCTCTACCCAGAGCGCGCGGGCGCATCCCCGCGTTACGGGGTGGCCCCGTACTTCGTGGTCCTGCGGAAGATGGCGGATGGCACGCTCGACTTGCGCGTGGTGAACGCCTCGGTGGCGCCGTACGCCGCGGCGGTGAGTCTCCGGGCGGCCCGCAGTTGGTCGGTGAGCCTGCCTGCCGATGGCCTCGCGCCGGATGGCTGGCACCACCTTGCCGCCTCGTGGGACCTGGAGGGCCCCGGCCGGGCATGGCTACTCGTGGACGGACAGGGCGTGACCGCTGAGCTCGGCCTGCCGGCGAACCACCTTGCGCCCAATCCGGGCGGGCTCATCGTGCTCGGCGGCATCTGGGGCCTGCCGGGCGACGGAGTCGAGAGCTCAGGCTGCAGCCTGGATGACCTGCGCATCCAGTCCTCCACCGTCGCAGCACGGCTCGAGGGCGCGAGTCCACCGCCAGACCAGACCTTGGACGAAGCCCGGCTGATAGCCGACGAGGACTCGGCAAGAGCCATGCTCGACCAGCTCCTGAAGCTGCAGTTCCACGGCGGCTGGGGCGCCAGCTATCACTGGCCGACGTACACCCCCTCGGGCTGGGGCTTCATCGGGCGAGGCGTGGACATGTGGTTCCCGCACTCGGCCGAGGCGGGCCAGGCGCTCCTGCGGGGCTGGATGCTCTGGGGCGATGACCGCTACCTCGATGGCGCCATCGAGGCCGCCGACATGTTCTGTCAGACCCAGATGGAGAACGGCTCGTGGGCGTATCACTACACCTACAGCCGCGGCGAGTTCCAGCGCTGGGGCGACCACGCGTACATAGCCCAGTCGATGCAGAGCAACCAGATCCGCTTCCTGTGCCTGATGAGCAAGCGGTTGGGCTACGAGCGCTACGAGCAGGCGATCCGCAAGGCCGGCGATTGGATGGTCTCCATCCAGTTCCCCAGCGGCGCCTGGGGCTGGGAGGCCTACCCGCTCGGGCAGACGGGCCCCTACGGCCATCCGGCCCTCAACGATGCCGTGACGCCCCAGGCCATGTACGACCTGTTCGTCATCTGGTGCGCGACCGGGGACGACAAGTACCTCCAACCGATTCTGCGCGGCGCCGACTGGGTCATCGAGGCCCAGGCCGACGCGCCCACCTACGGCTGGGCGGACCAGTACAACGAGAAGAACGAGTTCATCTGGATGCGCAACTTCGAGCCCCCGGCGGTCTCCATGCAGGCGATCAGCTCCGCCACGTGGGGCCTGTGCCTGGCCTATGACCTCTCCGGTGACCCCAGGTACCTGGAGCCACTGAAGAAGGTCCTCGAGTGGATGGACACCGTACCGGAGGATCAGCGCGGCTGGCTGTGGTACGACCCGGCGACGAGTGGCCCGGTCGTGGCCTACAACAACGAGATGCTCCCCGTGACGCACCCGAAAGCCATCGCGGAGATGATCCCGCGGTTGGACGCGCACTACGGCACCAAGTACCCCTGGCAGGCCGACCGCATCCGCAATGAACTGAAGTACCGGGAGAACGGACCGGTGTACTGCGACTGGCACGGGTGGTGGCGGCCCCGCAAGGAGTTCGCTCAGCCGCGAACGGCGGCCGAGTTCGCCGAGGCGTTCAAGGCCGACCGTGCGAAGGGCGCCCGGGAGCAGGTTCAAGCCTGGGCCGCGGGCAAGCCGCTCGGCGGCATCCTGGGCGGGAGCGTCTCGGACGGCCGGACCTTCGAGATCGGCAACGCCATCCGCTACTGCGAGCAGCTCCTCACCGAGAGCGAGAACGCACGGGTCGGCGTCGGCGACCTGCCGGTTGAGAGCATCCCGCTCTACTATCGCGGCGGCAGCAACAACTGGACCTACATGGAGCCCCAGCGGGACTACTTCGCGACACCTCTGGGCGCGACGGGAGGGGGATGACCGTGGGCAAGACCATCCTGATGATCGGCGCGTTCGACACCAAGGGCGCGGAGTACGCCTTCCTGCGAGAGCGAATCCTCGCGCAAGGACACGGGGTACTGACCGCCAACACGGGAGTGCTGGGCTCCACGAGCGTGTTCCCGGTGGATGTCGAGGCAGACGAGGTCGCTGAAGCGGGTGGCGCCAAGCTGTCTGACCTCCGCGAGCGCCACGACCGCGGCGAGGCGATGAAGGCCATGACGGCCGGGGCGCCCGTCGTCGTCCGGAGGCTGTTCGACGAGGGCTGCTTGGACGGCATCATCGGCATGGGCGGCACGGGTGGCTCGACGGTCGTGGCGGCAGCCATGCGCGCGCTGCCGGTAGGCGTGCCGAAGGTCTGTGTCTCCACCGCGGCCTCGGGGGACACCTCAGCCTACGTCGGCACCAAGGACGTGACGATGATCCCCTCTATCGTCGATGTGGCCGGGGTCAACCGCATCTCGCGCATCATCTTTGCCCGCGCGGCCGGCGCGATCTGCGGCATGGTCGCGGCGGAGGTGACGCCAGTCGCGGAAGACCGCCCGGTGATTGCCGCCTCGATGTTCGGCAACACCACGGAGTGCGTGAACGCGTGTGCGAAGGCGCTGGAGGCCGAGGGCTACGAGGTCCTCATCTTCCACGCCACCGGCGCCGGCGGACGGACGATGGAATCCCTCGTGCGTGAGGGCCTGGTCGATGCGGTGCTCGACATCACGACCACCGAATGGGCCGACACCGTGTGCGGGGGCGTGTTCGACGCCGGGCCGGAGCGCCTGAGCGCGCCCGGCGAGATGGGCGTGCCGCATCTCATCGTGCCCGGCTGCGTGGACATGGCGAACTTCGGCCCGCTCGACACGGTGCCCGCGAAGTACCGGGACGCGGATCGCCTGCTCTACGAGTGGAACCCGTCGGTCACGCTGATGCGGACGGATGTCGAGGAGAACCGCCTGATGGGCGCGGTCTTCGCCGGGAAGGCCAACGCCGCGAAAGGCCCGGTGGCGCTCCTGGTCCCTCTGCGCGGCGTGTCGATCCTCGACGGCGAGGGGCAGCCGTTCTGCGACCGCGAGGCCGATTCCGCCATGTTCGATGTCCTCCGCGAGAACCTGCGCAGCGACATCCCTTACGCTGAACTGGATGCCAACATCAACGACGCGGCGTTCTCCAGCCGCGCGGTCGAGATGATGCTGGAGCTGATCGCCCGCAAGCGAGGTGCATGATGGGCTGTGACGAGAAGCTCGTGTTCGTCGAAGAGGCCGACGTGGAGACACAGGTCTTCGACTGGGGCCGCCTGTCGTGGCTGAGCGAGCCGCGCGTAACCGCCGCCGAGCGCTTCAGCGCGGGCGTCGTGAAGCTCGAGCCGGGCGGGGGCCACGACCGCCACAATCACCCGGGCGTTGAGGAGATTCTCTACGTGATCAGCGGCAAGGGCTGGCAGGTTGTCGATGCGCCGAGCGGCCGGCAGGAGCGCGAGATCGGGCCCGGCGTCCTTGTCCACATCCCGCCGGACGTGTACCATTCCACTGTGAACACCGGCGAGAGGACGATGGCCATCCTGGCGATCTACGCGCCGCCCGGCCCCGAGGCGGAGCTGCGAGCCATGCCGGGCGTCATCATCGAGCCGCCACAGCGGTGAGGGAGGGGCCGGGGAGGTGTGGAATGACCGACTACCACATCAACATCTTCTACAGCGACGAGGATGGCGGCTACATCGCTGACATTCCCGACCTGGAGCACTGCTCAGCCTTCGGCGACACGCCCGAGCAGGCGCTGGCAGAGGTCGCGAGGGCCAAGGCAGCTTGGCTGGAGGCCGCGCGCGCGGCCGGCAAGCCCATACCAGAACCCCGCTACCGTCCTCTCATCTACCAGGTCGCCCATTGAGCCAGTCCGACGCTGAGTTCTGCCGGCGTTCGGCAGCCCAGGAACGGAGGGATACCCCATGTCGTTCACTCGCTCCGAAGTCCTCGCCCGTCTGCGCAAGAGCATCGACGCCGGCGTCCCGATCATCGGCGCGGGCGCCGGGACCGGGATCAGCGCCAAGTTCGAGGAGGCCGGGGGCGTCGATCTCATCATCATCTACAACTCCGGCCGCTACCGCATGGCGGGGCGCGGATCGCTGGCGGGCCTGATGCCCTACGGCGACGCGAACGCCATCGTCATGGAGATGGCCGGCGAGGTGCTGACCATCGTCGAGGACACGCCGGTCCTCGCAGGCGTATGCGCCACCGACCCCTTCCGCCAGATGGACAAGTTCCTGCAGGAGGTCAAGGCCATCGGCTTCGCGGGGGTGCAGAACTTCCCGACAGTCGGCCTCATCGACGGGCTCTTCCGCCAGAACCTGGAGGAGACGGGCATGGGCTACGGGCTGGAGGTGGAGATGATCCGCCTCGCCCGCGCGATGGACTTGGTGACCACGCCCTACTGCTTCAACGCCCACGAGGGCCGGCTGATGGCCGAGGCGGGGGCCGACATCGTCGTCGCCCACATGGGCCTGACGACCAAGGGCTCCATCGGCGCGACGACGGCGGTGACCCTCGAAGAGGCGCCCGCCAGGGTGCAGGAGATCGCCGACGCCGCGAAGGCCGTGAACCCGGACGTGATCGTCCTGTGCCACGGCGGCCCGATCTCCGAGCCCGAGGATGCCGAGTACGTGTTGCAGCGCACTCAGGGCGTCCACGGTTTCTACGGCGCATCGAGCATGGAGCGCCTGCCCGTCGAAGTCGCGATCACCGAGCACATGCGCAAGTTCAAGGCCGTGAGGTTCCGCACGCCATGACCGCACGCCAACGCTTCCAGGCGATCATCCGGCACGAACGCCCCGATCGGCTTCCCTACACCTTCGGCGGGCCGCGCGCCTCGACGTTCGCGGCCTGGCGCAAGCAGGGCCTCTCCGAGGAGCAGCAGGCGAACTGGCATCGGTTCGTCGGCGAGGACGGCGCCACGGGGATCGGCACGCTGGACTGCGGTTGGCGCCCGCCCTTCGAGGAAGTCACGCTGGAGATCGACGGCAACAAGCGCATCTGGGTCGACTCGTGGGGCGTCAAGCGCCTGGACGCCATCGCGCAGCCGACCGAGGGGTTCCAGACCCGCAAGTACATCGAGTTCCCGGTGAAGTGCCCGGCGGACTTCGAGGCGATGAAGCAGCGCTTCGACCCTCACGATCCCGCGCGCACCGCGAACGAGGATTGGCGCAACCACCTCGAGCGGTGCCGCGATTCAGCGGTGCCCGTCATGGTGACCGTGCCCGGGCCGTACTGGCGCACGCGCGACTGGTGCGGGTTCGAGGGGCTGTCGCTGATGGTCTACGACCAGCCGGCGCTCGTGCACGAGATGTTCGAGTTCTGGACCTGGTTCCTCATGGAGCTGCTCGACGAGCCCCTGAAGCACATCGAGGTGGATGAACTCATCACCAATGAGGACATGGCCTTCAAGGGTCAAGCGATGCTCTCCCCGGCCAAGATGCGCGAGTTCCTCGTGCCGTGCTACCGCAAGCTGTACGAGTTCCTCAAGGAGCGCGGCGTGCGGGCCGTTGTGATGGACTGCGACGGCTACAACAACCAGATCCTCGATACGATGTACCCGGAGTGTCTCGATGGGATTCAGCCCATCGAGATCGCCGCGGGCAACGAGCCCGAGGAGATTCTGGCGCGCTATCCCGGCATCTTCATCCACGGCGGTATCGACAAGCGGGAGTTGCGCTTCAGCCGCGAGCAGGCGCGCGCCGAGGTGGCTCGCCGTTTCCGCACCGCCCACGAGCAGGGCGGGTACATCCCGCATGTGGACCACGGCGTCCCGCCCGACATCCCCTTGCGCAACTTCCTGTACTACGTCGAGCTGGCGAAGGGCTTCGCGCGCGGCGAGGACCTGGAGACCTACAAACCGCCCTGCGAGCTGGAGCAGCAGCTTGGCCCGATCGAGGAGATGTTCGACCCCCGCCGGGCAATCGCCCTGGCCTATGCCGACGACGACGAGCACTGAAGGGAATGCGGGGACATGACCCACCGGGAATTGAGGGACATGACCCAATTCGGTCGTATCGAATTGGGATCGTGTCCCTCAATTCCCCCGAACTCCCGGCCGAACTCCCGCCCCAGAGAGGACCCGCGATTGAGAGTCGTCCTTGCGGCGCTGCATTTCATCGATTACACCGTCCACCTCGCGAACGCGATGGCGAAGCTCGCGGACACGACGCTGGTCATCGCGCGGCGGAAGGCCGAGCACATCCTCGGCGCCATCGATCCCGCGGTCACGCGCCACGAGGTCGATCTCCCGCGCGTGATGTCGCTCGGCGGGTACCTGTGGGGACGGAAGCTGGCGCGCGACATCCTCGCGATGGCGCCGGACGTCGTCCACATGCAGGAGGTGAACCCCTGGTTCGACCTCCAGGCGCCCTGGATCGCAAAGCGGGCGGCGCTGGTGAACACGGTGCATGATGTCGAGCGCCATCCGGGCCACCGGCAGGCGAAGCGCGTGCCCTTCATCCGGCGAATGGCGCGGCGGGCGGCGCACCGCCTCATCGTGCACGGGCAGGCGCTCAAGCGGATGATGGTCGAGGACGAGGGCGCGCCCGAGAGCAAGGTGCATGTCATCCCCCACGGCAACTTCCTCCACTACCTCACCTGGGGCGACGCGTCGGTGCCGGAGGAGCCCGACACGGTCCTCTTCTTCGGTCGCATCTGGGAGTACAAGGGCCTGGAGTACCTCATCCGCGCGGAGCCGGCGATCTCGCAGGCAATCCCCAACCTGAAGATCATCATCGGCGGACAGGGCGAGGACTTCGCCCGCTACCGGGCGATGATGGTTCACCCGGAGCGCTTCGAGGTGCACAACGAGTTCGTGAGCCGCGATCTGTCGGCCGACCTGTTCCGGCGCGCCAGTGTCGTCGTGCTCCCGTACACGGAGGCCTCCCAGAGCGGCGTCCTGGCGTTCGCGTACACGTTCGGGAAACCCGTGGTGGTGACGAACGTCGGCAGCCTGCCGGAGGTGGTGGACCAAGGGGAGACGGGCCTTGTCGTCCCACCGAGGGATGAGGAAGCCCTCGCGAAGGCTGTCGTGGCGATTCTCGACAACCCCGAGAAGCGACGAGAGATGGGCCGCAAGGCTCACGGGAAGGCGACGACCGATCTGTCGTGGGAGAGAATCGCCGAGCGGACGCTGGCCGTCTACCGGGAGGCCGTCGCGGCGCGCCGTCTTTGAGCCGGTGAAGCCAGAACGAGGAGCGGATCGACCGCTCCCCGTTCTCTCACGACTTCGGTTGTCGCCGGAAGGCAATGGCGCCCTCCCGGGCCCTGCTACGGCGTACGCTGCGTGTAGCCCGTGGAGTTCCTGGCTCCCGGGGGTCTCCTGGGCGCGGTGCGCGCCCGATCACCGACCGATCCGAGTCACAAGGTCCACGTCACACGTCCCAGACGATCACTCTCCCCTACTTCGGCGTCCTCCCAGGAGTTCCTGCCGGCCCGCGAAAAAAAAGGTGCGCCGGGGTGCCCGCCCCTCACCGGCCGTCCGGCGACTCCGGCTTGAAGGGCACGGGCGGCTCGCCCTGGCGGCCGAGTTCCTCCACCACTTCGCTCTGGCTGAGGAACGGGAAGGCCGACGGGTCGCCAGCTGGCGGTACTGACGCCTTCGGCCGCGGGTCGCCCACACGGGAGCGCAGGCCGGCGAGAATCGCCGCGATCACCGCGAGGACCAGCCCGGCAGTCCACTGCCGGCAGATCAGCAGGTAGAGAGCGATGAAGCCCACAGCCGTCGCGCCTAGCACCAGTGCAAGCGCCAGGTAGTCCGGTGGGTCTGCCGCGGTGTCGTACGGGTCCCACTGCTCCTCCGGCCACTCGATCTCGCGGTCAGACCGCAGGAAGAGCGCCGCCCGCACGAACGCGTTCCACGACGCCGGCGACAGGCTGCCCGACCCCACATTGGGGAAAAGGCCAGCGCCTTCACCGACGGGGCCTCGCAGTGTGTACTCCGGAAACTCCTGCCACAGCCGGACGACCACCGCCAGGACCGCCGGATCGGGGTGCCCTGCCTCCTTCGAGGCAGTCGCGAAGCGCCTGAACCCACGCCCAAGCGCCGGCCCGTCGATCGGGTCGCGGAGGAAACCCTCGATCCACGTCGCCAACAGGTCACGCAACTCGCGGTTGACCATTGCAGCCCCCACAACCGCCCCTACAAGGAGGTTGCCGGACGGCCTCAGAGCGCCACGACCCTCGCCGTCCTCGCCGATTCCAGCAACCCGCAGATCGCCGCCATGTTGCCGAGGCTGTCCTGACGGGACAGGATGGGAGCCTCCCCCTCCGTGACCACGCGCCCGAAGTGCTCGACCTGCAGGACGTACGGGCTGGCGCCGGCGATCTCGATCTCCTCGCGACCGGAGGCGTCGTGGACGACGATCTTCGACGCATCGCCCGGCTTCCAGGGCACGGGCACTTCGATCCGGCCCGTGCTGCCGACGATCTCGGCGCTGCTACGGCCCGCGTGCTGGACGCCGACATCGAACTGCGCGTGGATGCCGCCCTCGAAGATGAGCGTGCCTGCGAAGCTCTCATCCACGCCGCTGTCCTCGCCGAACTTCGCGGCGGCGAAGACGGCCGTCGGCTCGGCACCCGCGATGAAGCGCGACAGGTTGGTGCAGTAGCAGCCGACATCCATCAGGGCGCCGCCGTGGAGGGGTCCGCTGAGTCGGATGTTCGCGGGGTCGCCGATGAAGAAGGAGAAGGTCGAATGGACCAGCCGCAGCTCGCCGATTCGGCCCGAGTCCACGATCTCCTTCAGCTTCGCCGTCTGCGGATGGCAGCGGTACATGAAGGCTTCCATGAGCCTCACGCCGTTCGCGTCCGCGGCCGCGAACATGCGCTGCGCCTCCTCGACCGTGACGGACAGCGGCTTCTCGCAGAGGATGTGCTTCCCGGCCTCGGCGGCCCTGACCGTCCACTCGCAGTGCAGCGAGTTTGGCAACGAGTTGTAGACGATCTCGACCTCGGGGTCGGCGAACAAGTCCTCGTAGGACCCATGCGCTCTGGCCGCGCCCTTGTCGTCAGCGAAGGCCTTCGCCCGGTCCGGATCGCGGCTGCCGACCGCAACCAGCTCCGCCGCGTCCGCCGCGTTGATCGCGTCCGCCAGCACCTTCGCAATCATCCCCGTGCCGATGATGCCCCAGCGGGCCTTCAGCATGCTCCCCTCCAACGCCCGAATAGCCAACCCGAAACTCGCAACCCGGAACCCGAGACTCCCTACCCTCCCCGTGCCGCCTTGACGGCCGCCACGAACTTCGCCGCCAAGTCGGTCAGCACGTCCCATTTGGCCTCCGCCATGGCGTCCTTCGGGGTCATCGCGCTTCCCACGCAAAGCGCCGCGGCGCCTGCCCTGATGAAGTCACCCGCCGTGTTCAGGTCCACGCCGCCGGTCGGGACGAGCCTCACCTGCGGGAGCGGCGCGAGCACATCCCTGAAGTAGCCCGGCCCCACGACGCCGGCCGGGAAGACCTTCACCAGGTCGGCGCCGGCGCGCCAGGCCGCGAGGATCTCGGTCGGCGTGAGGGCGCCCGGGATGACGGGCTTGCTGTAGGTCCGGCACATCTCGATGACGCCGAGGTCCAGCGTCGGACCAACCACGAACTCCGCGCCTGCCAGGATGGCCGCCCGGCAGGTCTCGGCATCTAGCACCGAGCCCACGCCGATGACCGCCTCGTGCCCGAAGCGCCGCGCGGCCTCGCTGATGACAGCCAGGGCGTTCGGCGTCGTCATCGTGACTTCGATGCACTCCACGCCCCCGGCCTTGATGGCCTCCACCACGCTGATGAGATGCTCCGAGCTCTTCGCGCGAATGACGGCCGTGATTCCCGAGTCGAGGATCCGGCTGAGTGTGTCCATGGTGCGCCTCCGGAGGGTCGTCGCATGTGGGGCGGGAGTTCGTGGACCAGGATGGAACGCCCTTCACTCCAGGCAGTGGGGCACGATCTCCGCAAGGGTCAGCAGGTCGAGCTGGTTGTGGCGGATGACGACCTCCAGGAGCCGAGCGTCTTGCGATCGGACGAACTCCTGGTAGCGACGGGGAATCTCGGCGCCGGGGATGTCGTCCTCGCGCGTGCGCCCACACAGCATCGTCTCCAGCGTCTGCAGCCGGCAATCCGGGAAGCGCCCGCGGAACCGCCGCCGCGCCGGTTTCAGAAGATCGACGTGCTCGGCCGCCAGCAGCCAGTCCACGGCGTGGTAGATGGCCCGCTCTTCGAGCAAAGGCAGATCGAAGGTCGCCCCATTGTAGCTGAACAAGATTTCTATCCCCCGCAGCGCGGCCAGCGTCTCGGCGAGCAGGGGCGCTTCCTCAGGGAAGTCGCGGGCGAGGATCTGGGTCAGCTCAAGACCGCCCTGATTCCGATGGAGGATGCCCACCAGGAACACCGGCATCGAAGACAGGCCGAGCGTCTCGATGTCGATGAACGCAGCCGATGGGCCGACTGCAAGTGGCTGCACGCCGCCGATCTCCGGGCGCATCACGTAGCATGTGCCGAAGTCGTTCTCGACGACCTCGCCGGGTAGGAGCACCTCGACCGGCACGGGTGCGCCGGGCAGGCTGTCGCTCGACCGGTCGGGTTGCGGGGCGGAGGGGGCCTCTTGCGGGGGCTGGCTTTCCGGCTCGGCGGCCGTTGGGCCATCGGACGGCAACCGGCGGCGCAGGGCCGAGAGCTTCTTGCGCGTCTCTCGCGAGAAGAGCATGGCGCTACTCCGCGGCCAGGCTCGAGAGCTGGTCTACGGCCTTGCGGTCGGTGTCGAGGGCCTCCCCGGCCATCCTCACCGCCGCCAGGGCGGCGTCCCGGTAGCCGGGCTGCGGGACGCCCGGCTGTGCGCCCTCGGGGGGACGCGGGAAGCCGTCATGCAACTGGGCGAGCTTGGCGGCCAGCGAGCGGTACAGGGCGGCGGCCGTCCGCGCGTGCGAACTCATCGCGCCGGGGAGTTCCCCCGCACGCTGCTCCAGGAACTGGGCCGCCGCGGTCCGGCTATCCCGCAAGGTCATCAGCGGTCCGTCGGCCCAGGAGGCCAGATCGGCCGCATCCTCAGGAACGGTCTCGGTAGCGTGGGCCTGCAGATCCTTGACCAGGGCGTCATAGCCGGCAGTGCCCCCTGGCGACCCGAAGATCGCCGGACGCTGTAGAAGCAGCGCGACGCCGCGACGCGAGGCCGCGCGCACCAGGTCGGCCGAGGTTGCCTCGGTCTTGCGCGGCCCCAGTGCGAACTGATAGAACGAGTCGAGTGCCCCGCCCGCCTGGTCCGTGGCCGCCTTCCAGCGGCCGGCGAACTCCTCGAAGCCCTGGGTCCGCTCGCCGCCGCCGGGCCGCACGTAGACGAACTGCTTGCTGCCCCGGTCATAGCCGATGACGACGACCCAGTCGCCGTCGGTGTGCGGCACCATCGTCGGCTTGCCGCGGTCCACCGCCTGGCAGAGGCTGAGCATGGCCTCTTCGGCGGTGCTGCTGGAACTCTCCAGCGACGAGAACCCATAGGCCGACGCACTCGCCTGGAGTGGGTTGTCGGCGAACACGGCCGACCCGAGGCTGCGGTTCTGCGGGTCATAGACGAACTGAAAGGCCGTGCCTGAGACCGCCATCAGCGTGTTGAGGTCGGCGCTAGTCCCGCGGTGCTTCAGGAGAACCGCCAGCGCGTCGAGGGTCACTGCCTGCACGCCGCCGCCCTCATGGGCGAAGGCGGGGACGCCGTCGATTCGCCTCTTGGGGAGCGGCGCTGTCGCCGGCTTGCCCTTCGGAGAACCGCCGCGAGCGTAGTAGAACCACCCGATGCGCTGGTAGGCGTCAACCGCGCTGGTCGTCTCCGGGAAGTTCTTGCGGACGCTCTCCCACTGCTTCACGGCGGCTTCGTCATTCTTGTCGATCTTCTCGAAAGCCCGCCCGAGGATCAGTTGGGCCTGCGCGCACTGGTTCGGCTGATCGGGGTACTTCTCCAGGATGCTCTGGCAGACCGACTTCGTCTCGGGTCGGCCCGCCTCCAGGAGCGCCAGCGCGAGTTGGATCCGCGCCCGGGCGCAGCCCGAGCGGCTTTCGGGGTGTTCGGCCTCCAGACGGTTCACCGCGGTCCTTATGAGCTGGACGTTCTTCGCTGCCCGCCCCATCGACGCGATCCACTGGAGGGCGTTGTCGGCATACGTGCTCCTCGGATGGCGGTCGGCAATCGTCTGGTAGTGCACCAACGCCTTCTGGGGGTCGGCGAGGTAGATCCGGTACAGTGAGGCCAGCTCGAAGTGCGCGGCTGCCGCCACCGGGTGATTGGGGTGCTTCTGGACCAACTGCTCGTAGCGGGCGGCCGCCAGATCGGGCTTGTTCTGAAGGCGCAGGGCTTCCGCGATTCGGAACTGGCGCCGCGCGCGGTCACTGCACCCGGAGACCAGAAGGGTCCCCAGAGCCGGCAAGAGCACCCAGGCTGCCCACGCCGCTCGACGCCTCATAGGTTCGTCAGTTCCTCCAACACGAGGCAGACCTCTTCCATGACGGTACGGTTCGCCCCGCGCTGCTCTTCGGCCTCGTGCGCGCAGAAGTCGATCAGGTCCAGCGCCTGAACTCTTCGCTGGATGCGGGCGGTCTGCTCGGCCTGTACGCCTGCCGGCATGTTGGCCAGCTCCTCCAGAATGAGGCCGACCTCTTCGTACTGCCGCGCCTCCGCCGGCTGCCGCTCAGCGACCTCGAAGGGCGGCGCCACGATGTCCCGGTAGCGCGGGACGAGGTCGCCGGCCACCACCCGGTTGCGAAGGCAACGCGCCAGGAAGTCCTCCGTAGAGGGGTGAGAGGCGCCGACGACTGCGGCGACGGCGCCCACGAGCAAGGCCAGGGCGACGGCGCTCGGCAGGAGGATCGTTCGCTGCCGGCTCGCCCGGCGGTCGGCCGTCTCCCGGCGAAGGCGTTCGCCGTGTTCGGCGAGGCGGTCCGTCACAGGAAGCAGCGCGGCGGAAGGCGCTTCGAGGAACGCGCTGCTCTCCGAAGCCAGATGATGCGCGGAGGCGATGGCCCGTTCGACAGCCTCCTCGGGGGCGGTCTCGGCCAGCCGCTCCTGGCAGACCTCCAGGATCAACATCGCCAGGTCGGGCCGCCGCCGGGCCGTCCCCAGCGAATCAAGCACCGCGTCCCAGCACTCGCCGAAGCGAGCCGCGGCCGCCGCCTCGTCCGCGGTCACCTGCGCGCAGGCGGCCCACACCAGTGAGGCATAGCGGTGCACCAGGCCCCGCAAGGCCTCCAGCTCCCCCCGGCGGGCGCGCGTCAGCAAAACGCGCTCGGCGCGCTGGTCGGAGGCAGGCTCAGTCTCAGGCGCAACCATGGCCTCTCCGCAGGACGCCGCGGCCTCAGCCGCCGGAGGACTGGAACAACGCGTCGCTCAGGCCCGTGTTGACCCGGTAGCCCGTCAAAGTGATCGTGGCTTCCGCCCCCTTGCCGCCATCCGCTCGGGGCACGTTGGGCGCCCGGCAGGTGATGATCGACGGCATCCAATAGCGGCCCCCGACCAGCGTGTGCTGCCAGTCCAGGGTCAGGTGCGTCTGCTGGCCCTCGACGACCTCCATGCGCTGGATCGTCCACCGGCCCCCGTCGATGGTCACCAGCACCCGCCCCTGCTCGTCCTGCTCTTTCGGCTTGATCTTCAGCGTGTAGAGCGGCACACCGTTCACCGTCTTCGTGCCAACCAGGATGATCTCCGCGTCTTCCTCGATCCGTTTGGATAGGTTCCCGAAGGTGAACGCATCCCTCGGCACGATCACCAGGCTCTTGCTCTTGATGCTCACCTTGTCGGGGCGCTTGAAGTACACAGTGAAGGTCGGGATCTCGTCCGGAGCCCCCGCGAAGCTGCTCCGCACCTGCACTTGGGCGGTGTAGTCGTTGACTTCGGCGCTCAAGTCGAGCGCGCGACGGAGGACCTCGTTCGCGGTCGGAGCGGCCCAAGCCGCACCTGCCAGGCAGGCCGCCCCGAGGGCCGCGAGGGCGCACCACGCTGCCCTGCCAGGCCCCCGGCGAGGTGTGTTCGTCAGCATTTGATCTCCCTCCGCCCCATGATCACGATGGCCCCCAGGAGGCCCGTCGCGGCATAGCCGGAGACCCAGAGAACCGCCTTCCGGATCTCGGCCCAGTCCGGGGCCTTGTCGAGGACGTGTTCGAAGGCGGCCATGTGGGTGGTCAGCAGATACGGCTGGATCTTCTCCAATGACTCGAAGGGCATCACGGCGACCATGCCGCTCAGCAGCAGGAAGCCGACCGTGATTCCCGCCGCCGTGGCGCCCCGACCGACCGCACAGGACATGCACAGCGCGATGGAGGCGATGGCGATCATCGACAGCCCTTGCAGCAGGTAGGCGAAGGTCAGGTTGCGGATCGCCTCGAGTTCAGGCACAATCTGGAAGCCTCCGCCTCGCTGCATGTCGATCCAGACGAGGTCTCCGCCACCGAGGAAGATGTAGCCGATCCCCAGTCCCGTCGCCCCGAGGAACAGCGTGAGGCTCACCGCATGCGTCGAGTTCACCAGCCACTTGGCGAGGACCACGTACGTCCGGCGGACAGGCCGACACAGCAGCGTCCGTAGCGTGCCCGACGAGTACTCCGTGGCGACCGCGCCCCCCGCGGCCATCGCGACCATCGCGGCCAGGAACACGTACACCGGCAGCTTCGCGAACAGGATCGCGCGCGGCACGAAGGCCGCCGTCATGATCTTCCCCGAGACGATGAAGTCGCCGCCCAGGGAACGCTGGATCTCGGCCTTGGCGCGCCGCTCGTGGTTGCGGGCATCCTTGGCGGCGGCGTAGACCACCAGCCCCGACAGCCCAAGCAGCAGCACGAAGCCCGCATACGTGGCGCGGTGACGGTAGAACTTGCTGAACTCAACCCGTAGGGCCGCCCACATGCCCACTCTCCGCCATGAGGGTGAGGTAGATCTCCTCCAGTGAGGAGCGCGCCGGGGTCAGCGCCGACACACGCAGGCCCGCGCCTACCAGGTCGTGATTCAGGTCGGCGATCAGGTCGCCGCTCAGCGTGACTCGGATCCAGCTATCTCGGACTTCAGTCCCGGTCACGTACGGAAGCGTCCCCGCGACCTGCACCGCGCGGGACAGGTCGTCCACTTGCACATCGGCCTGCGCCGTCGAGCGCGCCAGCAGGTCCGCGACCTTGCCGCGCCGGATCAGCTTGCCCCCGGACACCACGCCCACGTCGGTGCAGATCAGCTCCACCTCGTGCAGCAGGTGGCTGGAGAGGAAGATCGTCATGTTCTCATCGTCGCGGAGGTGTCGCATGAGTTCGCGGACCTCGACGAGGCCCTGCGGGTCGAGGCCCGTGGCCGGCTCATCGAGGATGATCAGTTCAGGCTTGGGCAGCAGGGCCTGCGCAATCCCCAGCCGCTGCCGCATACCGTGCGAGTAGCCCCCGACGCGGTCGTGCTGCCGGTCACTCAGACCCACAAGCTCCAGCGTCTCGTCGATCCGCTTCCGCTCGCAGCCCCCCGACAGGCGCGCGAGCAGCTCCAGGTTGCGCCGCCCTGAGAGGTAGTCGTAGAACGCCGGCGACTCCACCATCGCGCCGACCCGGTCGCCCACCCGCAGGCGCTCCCCGGGCAGGCGCGCGCCGAGAACCCACGCCTCCCCGCCCTGCGGCCTCAGTAGGCCCAGCAGCAGGCGGATCGTCGTGCTTTTCCCCGCGCCGTTCGGGCCCAGGAAGCCGAAGATCTCCCCAGGCCCAACCTCCAGGTCGAGCCCATCGACCGCAACCCGCTTGCCGAAGCGCTTGGTGAGACCGGATGTTCGGATCACGGGTTCCATCAGGTCATTCGTCCGGTCGGCGGAGAGTGGTCAGGCTGCCGGATTATACCACGGGTCGGAGTTGCTTGACAGGCCCCCGTCCGTGGGATAGCATACGGGTGCGGGAGGGGCACCGCGCGGGCCTGTGTTTGTCGGCCCGCGCCCTCTTGTTACTGCCCCCCGTTGAGCTTCGGTCACCGGACCGGCGTCGGCACGCTCCCCAGGAAGGAGGCAGTCACGTTGCCGCAATACTCGAAGCGATGTCTCTTCGCGGGCACGGGTGCTCAGCGACTCGTCGAGGCCGTCGCCAAGCACCTGAGCCGCATCAACCGGAAGCCCCAGAGCGTCTCCCCGGCGCTGGTCGGCAAGTGGGCGAACGCCGAGACGCGCGTTCAGCTCCAGACCAACGTTCGCGGGGCGGACGTCTTCATCTTCCAGTCCTTCGCCGACCAGGTGAACGACCGCATCATGGAGCTGATGCTGCTCGTGGACGCGGCCTTGCGCGCCTCGGCCGACCGCATCACCGTGGTCGCGCCGTACCTCCCCTACTCGAAGCAGGAGAAGAAGGTCCGCGGCCGCGAGCCTATCGCCGCGAAGGTCCTGGCGAACATGCTGCGCGCCGCCGGCGCCAACCGCGTCATCTCCGTGGACCTCCACGAACGCGCCATCCAGGGCTTCTACGACATCCCCTTCGACCACCTGACCGCGCTGGGCGTCCTCGCGGAGCACCTCGCGAAGCTCGGGTACAACCGCAACGACTCGGTCGTCGTTGCACCGGACGAGGGCGCCATGGAGAAGTCCATGGCTCTTGCGCAGATGCTGGGTGTGGACGTTGCCGTCGTCCTCAAACGCCATCCCGAGGAAGACCCGGAATCGGTAGAGACCGCAGCGTTCATTGGCAACGTCAAGGGGCGCCGCGCGGTCATCTGGGACGACATGATCCTGGGCGGCTCCACGCTCGTGAACGCAGCGGAAGAGGTCCTGAAGGGCGGAGCCAAGGAGGTCGTGGCTTGCATCACCCACGCCATCCTCTGCGGCACCGCCGTCCAGCAGATCGAGGCCTCCAAGCTCTCCAAGCTGATCGTCAGCGACACGACCGCACCCGAACGCGCCTACGCCAGCGAGAAGATCACGGTCGCGAGCATCGCGGGCCTCCTGGCCGAGGCCATCGACCACATCCACCGCAACCTCAGCGTGAGCGAGCTGCTGCCCGACGAGGTCTGACGGCGCGTCCGAGAAGGGGTGGAGCCGTTGGGACTGTCCCAGTTTTCGGCAGCCTCACCGCCGAAAACGGGACTGTCCCCTGTTGGCGGTGGCCTCCTCTGGTTCCCTCTGAGTCCGTCGGCCGATAGGCCGGGGTCTGGACATGCCAACGCTGCTCGGTCTGGCCGCCATCGCGACCTCCGTTGCTCGGGCAGGAGGTGAGACCGTGGTCGTCGAGGGCGTTGATCACTACCGCGTCTGCGAGCCGATGTTCGAGGGCCTCCGCATCGTCCTCGCGCAGCGCGGCGAAACCTACTCACCCGCATACATCCAGGGCCTCTCCGGGGCGGCCTTTCGCATCGCGGGCATCTGCCCCTGTGCGCCGACGTGCAACGGCGCGATGGGCCCTCAGGACCTCCTGAAGCTCCTCGGCTACGACTTCGAGGAGTGCACGCTGACCGGCGAGGGCCTCGACCCCGAGCGCGACGTGCCGAAGGTCGTCGAGCGCGTCACGCAGGAGATCCGCGCGGGGCGGGCGGTGCTCGTATGGCACGCCTTCACCAACGCCGAGTGGGATGTGGTCAGCGGCTTCGACGACGAGAAGGGCGAGTTCATCGGCTTCGGTTCGTACACTGCGGGCAAGCCGGATGTCTGGCGGGCCGCCCAGACGCGCATGGCCAAAGCGGTCGAGATCTGCCCGGCGTACGGGGCGCTGCTGATCGGCAAGAAGACCGGCGAACTCGACGCACGCGAGGCTGAGTTGGCGGCGCTCGAGGAGGCCATCCGCGACTGCCATGCGCCGCGAGACGCCGAGTTGGACAACGCCGGCGACAAGGAAGCGCCCTGGAAGTTCCGCAAGGGGAAGGCCTGCTACGACGCGTGGGTCCACAACTACCGCGCCAACCCGCAGAAGGTCCCGGAGGCAGGGGACCGGTACTGCCTCGGCGTCTACCGCAGCACGCACCGCATGGCCGCCGACTTCCTGCGCGAGATCGCGCCGAAGTACCCCCGGGCTGCCGGCCACTTCGGGCAGGCCGCCGTCCTGTTCGACGAGGAGGCCGACGCCCTCGACCGCTGCTACGAGAAGCTATGTGGTGGCTGGGAGGGCTGGCAGGAGCCGAACCCGGGGAAGGCGGAGAACATGGCGGAGGCGCTGCAGGTAGCCCGCAAGCGCTACGGCGCAGCCGTCAAGGAGATCGAGCGGGGCCTTGGCGAGATCGACCCCGAGCGCGTCGAGCAGGCACACCGCCCGCCGCCTACGGCCGGTTGACGTAGAGGTCCCCAAACGGCCGATGGGACTTCGGTCGCAGAACGGTGAAGGGCTCCGACAGAATCTCCCCCAGCGTGAAGCCGAACGCCTCCGCAAACGCTTCCAGGTCCTTCTCGATCGCCTTCATCTCCCCGGCATCCGCCTCGGCGACCGCGATGTGCTCGGTCGAGACGTGGTACGGATCGTACGCACCGCGCAGGTAGATCTGCCCGCCGTGGATGCCGGTCCCGCAGTAGTCGCCCACCAATGGCTTCCCGTCGCGCTCCATGCCCAGCAGCACCAGCGTCCCGCCCGCGAGGTACTCGCCAAAGAAGTCGCCCGCCGTGCCCCCTGCCACGATGACCGGCGACTGGGTCTTGTACGCCTTCATGTGGATGCCCACGCGGTACCCCACATGGCCCTTCACATGGACGCTCCCACCCCTCATGCCGTAGCCCACGACATCCCCCGCATCCCCATGCACGAACAGCCGCCCCGCATTCATCGTGTTCGCGCAGCCATCCTGCGCGTTGTTCATGACATGCACCGTCGGCCCATCCATGAAGGCCGCCAGGTCGTTGCCCGGCACGCCGTTTACCTCGACCGTCACATCGTCGCCGCGCAGTCCGCCGCCGATGTAGCGCTGACCGTTGACGTTACGCAGCACGATCCGCGTCTCGCCCCGGCCGACCGCCTCGCGAATCTGCTCGTTAAGCTGCTTGTAGTACACGCCTCGTGCGTCGATCTCCATCCGAACCTCACGTCTCAGGTCGCGTGTCTCGTGTCTCGCGTTTCAGGTCGCTGCCGCGCCTTGCTGGCGCCCCCTGCCGTGCAACCCGAAACCCGAAACTCGAAACCCCAAAACCAGCCTTACTCCCCCGCGTGCTTCACTCCCAGCACGTCGAGGCTCTCCTTCGTCAGGTTGACGCCGCGCAGGCGATCGCGCGAGCCGCGCAGCGATTCTACCGCATTCACGCCCAGCGCGCCGAGTATCTCCTTGAGTTCCTCGGTCCAGCCCTCCAGTAGGTTGGCGGCCATCTCGGCGCGCACGGACGGGTCCAGGCGCCGGGTCAACTCCGGCCGCTGGCTGGTGATCCCCCACGAGCAGTTGCCCGTGTGGCACTGCTGGCAGACGTGGCAGCCCAGCGTGATGAGCGCCGCGGTGCCGATGGCAACCGCATCCGCGCCCAGGGCGATGGCCTTCGCCACGTCGGCCGACGAGCGGATGCTCCCCGCGCAGATGATCGAGGCCTCGTGGCGGATGCCGTCCTTTCGGAGGCGCTCATCCACCGCCGCCAACGCGATCTCGACGGGGATGCCCACGTTGTCGCGGATGACCGTCGGCGCAGCGCCCGTGCCGCCGCGAAAGCCGTCCAGGTAGACGTAATCGGCGCCCGCCCGGACGATCCCCGAGGCGATGGCCCCGACGTTATGCACCGCCGCGATCTTCACGCCGACGGGCTTCTCGTACTCCGTGGCTTCCTTCAGGGCGTAGATGAGCTGCCGTAGGTCCTCGATCGAGTAGATGTCGTGGTGCGGCGCGGGAGAGAGGGCGTCCGAGCCGATGGGAATCATGCGGGTGCCCGCGATGTCCGAGGACACCTTGCGTCCGGGTAGGTGCCCGCCGATCCCGGGCTTCGCGCCCTGCCCGATCTTGATCTCGACCGCCGCCGAGTTCCTCAGATACCCCTCATGCACGCCGAACCGACCCGACGCGCACTGGACGATGGCGCAGTCCGCGTAGTCCTGCAGGTCCTCGTGCAGGCCGCCCTCGCCCGTGTTCCATAGCGTGCCGATCTTCTTCGCGGCCATCGCCAGTGACTTCTGCGCGCTCAGGCTGATCGAGCCCAGCGACATCCCGGCAAAGATGATCGGCGTGCTGATCCGCAGTTGCGGCGCGATCTTCGTCTTGAGCTTCGGCTTGCCGTCGGGGCCTGTCTCCACCTCGATGCGCTCGGGCTTGCGCCCGAGGTACGTGCGCAGCTCCATCGGCTCGCGCAGCGGGTCGATCGAGGGATTCGTCACCTGGCAGGCATCGAGCAGCAGGTTGTCCCACAGCACGGTCCACGGGCGGTCGTTGCCCATCGCGCTGAGCAGCACGCCGCCGCTCTCCGCCTGCCGCACGATCCGCTTCTGCATCGCCGGGCTCCACACATCGTGGCCGGCCTGCGCGTAAGGCCGCTCGTGGATTTGGATGCACTGCTGGGGGCAGTGATCCGTGCAGAAGTGACACGCCACGCATGGGTTCTCGCCCGGCATGACCCGGTCGGTGAACTCCAGCGCGTTGAAGCCGCAGCCCATCACACACCGCTTGCACTTGATGCAGCGGTCGTGGTGGACGACCTGCACGAACTCACCGGGTACGGTCGACTTCGTTGCCAGCCTCATCTTGGCGCCTCAACCGTAGCGTCGTAGGTCGGGATTCCAATCCCGACACTGCCTTTCTCAACACAATCCGTGCTGCGCCCAAACGCGCCTCAGCTCGTCACACTCTCATCGAGCCATCCGATGACCGGATGCCCCGCCTGCGGCGTCCAGACCCGGTCCGGCGACTCGCACATGATATGGATCGCCGCTTCCTCGCTGGAGATGAAGAGCATGTCGTCCTTCTCCGCCGCCACCATCGGACGGAGCTTGATCCGGTCGTTGAACCCCACCAGGCCGCGCGAATGCCCGAACAGGATCGCGAACGGCCCGTTGACGGTCGCGGGCGCGTAGGTGATCCGCAGGGCTTCGAGCAGTTCGGCCTCCTCCGGGTCCATGTCCGGGCGGTCAATCGTCTTCCAGAACGGCGGGGCGAGCACCTCGCACGCCATCTCGATCGACAGCCCATGGCGGCGGATCAGCAAGTCCAGCAGGTACACCATCACCTCGGTGTCGGTCTGCAACGTGCACTTGTAGTCGAACTGCTCGAGGTACCTCCGGTTGATTCCGTACGACGAGATCTCGCCGTTGTGGACGACCGAGTAGTCCAGCAGGCAGAACGGATGCGCGCCGCCCCACCACGCCTGCGTGTTGGTCGGGAAGCGACCGTGGGCGGTCCAGATGTAGCCCTCGTACTCCTCCAGTCGGTAGAACCGCCCGATGTCCTCCGCGAAGCCCACCGCCTTGAAGGCGCCCATGTTCTTCCCCGAGGAGAAGATGTACGCGCCCTCGATCTCGTCGTTCACCCGCATGACCGTCTTCATCACCGTGTCGGCTTCGCCTTCGGTCTCGCTGCGGGTGCTGCGAGGCGTCGCGAAGTACCGCCACAGGTTCGGCGCGTCGCCGATCCCCTCCGTCGGGCGCGTGGGGATGAACTCCGAGTGGGCGATGCTGAAGTGCCCCCGCAGCAGGTCCTCGGTGAGGTCCTGGGCCTGATCGCTGTAGTACATCGTGTGCAGGGCGTAATGATCGGCGTAGTCGGGGTAGATGCCGTATCCGGCGAAACCGCCGCCCAGGCCGTTGCCGCGATCGTGCAAGTTGGCGATGGCCCGGATCGGCACCTCGCCCGAGACCTTGCGGCCCCGGCGGCTGATCAGCCCGGCCAGGCCGCACCCCGAGATCTCCTTGGACCAGTCCCAGCGATGCCTCATGCGGAATGCTCCGAACGACGGTTACAGGTCTCGGGTTTCGGGTCTCGGGTTACGGACACAGCCACTCCAACTGCCGCTCCGCCGGCGCCAAGTCCCGGCGGCAACCCGAAACTCGAAACCCGAAACGGCCTCACTTGCCCTCGGCGAGCACTGCCTGCAGCTCCTCGACGCCGCTGTCCGACACCTCCGGCAGCCCGAGCTTCTGGCGCTGGGCCTTCGAGGGCTTCGTGAGCTTGCCGGTCTTCTTGAAGGCCTCCAGCCCGGACAGGATGGCCTTGGGTGCCAGCCCGCGCTCGATGGCCAGCCGCTTCAGGGCGCGCATCGGCTCGATCATCCCGAACCGCTGGAAGCAGCGTTCGTGGCACTCGTAGCACTCCAGGCACCGCCAGATGTGCTCGTGCCCCAGCACCTCCTCGACGCGCCCCTCGACGATGGCCTGCATCAGATCGAACGCGCTGTACGCCTCGTCCGTGCGATGGGCGGCGCAGACATCGCTGCAGGCCTGGCACTCCAGGCACTTCCGGAGCGCGACCATGTCCACGCCCTCCAACACGCCCGTCACGCGCTCCGCCCGCGCAACCCACCCCCGGGCCGCCTCCTCCATCGGCACGCGGTGCATGCCCAGGGCCAGCTCCTCCACAGGGATGCCCATCGACAGCGCGATCAGCTCCATCAGGTAGGCTACCGGCGTCTCGAACTCCTCGCCCTCGCGCCGAAAGCCGTATTGCTGGATGTCGTACTGCATGAAGCACGCCGGGCAGCTCACGCACAGGCAGTCCACACCCACCTCCCGCAGCTCCGCCAGCTTGTCGCGGGTGAGCTTCGCCCCCTCCTCCACCAGCCCCGCCGTGTTCTGCGTGCCGCCGCAGCACATCAGCTTCGTCTCGTAGTCCACCGACTTCGCGCCGATGGCCTCGACGATCGCGTCGAACTTCCGCGGGTTCAGCGGGTCGTCGGCGTTCACGTCCACGCTTGGCCGCGACTGGTGGCAGCCCGCGTGGACCGCCACGCGCAGCCCGGCCAGCGGCAGCGTCACGTGCTTCCCAAGGTACTCGAGCCCGATCTCGTCGTGCAGGAGATCCAGCAGGTGGAAGACCCTCACCGCGCCGCGGTACGTCCGCCCGACGCGTGCCAGCCGCCGGTTCACTTCCTCCCGCAGGTCGCGGTGCAGCCCCAGCTCCCGCGCGGCCCCCGCCAGCGACCCCACGCAGCCGTTGCACGGGCTGAATAGGTCCACACCCGCCTCCTCCGCGATCGCTAGGTTGCGGGCGGCGGTGACCAGCCAGTTCAGCTCCGACTCGTTCTTCACTACCGACTTCTCGGGGCAGCACGTGAGGCCGTCCAGGTCTACGAACTCGAACCCGAGGCGATCAAGCACGAGCCGCGTGCTCTTCTCCATGAAGGGGAAGCGCCCGGCGATGAAGCAGCCCCAGAACGCTCCGAGACCCATCGGTCCCAGCCTTTCCTCGCCTACAGGCCGTCCGGCCGGGTACGGGATGTTCGTGGCCGGAGGGGCAGAGTAACGGATTCCGTTCTCGCGCGTCAAGTGGCGCGCGGTGTTTCTCGGCTCGTATAGCGCGTCTCGGACCCCGAATCCGGCCAACACAGGCCCACCGCGCCCTGTTCCGGCCGCTTCGCCCAGCGGGCGCTCGCCCTGCCGGGGGCTTTCCGGTTGGCTTCCGGTCGAGGCGCCCGGAGTGTCGCGGTTGGGTACGTCGCCCCGCCTTCGGGGACCAGGAGAGAGGGCCGCCGGGCGGTACAGGCGGCAACGGGGCGGCAAATCCTGGGGGGCGGGGGCCAAGGAAGAGCCGGCGCCTCATCAGGGAGCCGAGGCGCCGGCTGTTTGCTGCTCGCGAAGGGAGAGGCCCGAACGGCCTAGCTGTTATCGGGCTTGGGCGGGTCGGTCGGGTCGCCGGGGTCGCCCGGGTCGGTCCACTTCGTCAGGTCGAAGTCCACCGTGGTGGTCTGGTTCTTCTCGATGGTCACGTCCTGCCCTTGCCAGTCCCATCCGTCGGCCCAGCACTCGATGAAGTGGGTCCCGATGGGCACGTTCAGCGAGTAGTGGCCTAGCGCGTCGGTGAGCGTGTTGAAGACCTGGATCTCAATCCACGGAGGAGGACAGGCGCCGTCCGCGCACGGCATTCCTCCGCCGCCACCGGGGCGCGTCTGCAGCCACTTCTCGACGCCGAGCATCGGCACCGGGACCGGCCACGGGCTGCCCGTGGTGAGCGTGATGTGCGCCCCCTCGATGGGAGCACCCTCACCGGTCACCAGCCCCTCCACCGTCCCCACGCCCTGCTCGGGCGCCGGGTAGACGCGGAAGTCAGCGACGGCCGTTGAGCCCGCATCCACCCACACGTACTGGATCTGCGGATCGTAGCCGGGCACGACCACGGTCACGTCATAGGAGCCCGAGGGCACGGCCTCCATCAGGTACGAACCGTTCGCGTTCGTGAAGGCGCTGATGACGATCTGGTCCGGGTCGCCGGTTCGGCCCACGCCAATCGGCTCGTTATCCCCGGGCTGCGGCTCCACCCAGTTGATGGCGGAGGTCGCGATCACCTCGACCCCCTTGACCGCCTCGATGGTCCCGTCCTGGAGCACCTTGGTGACGATGCCCGCGATCTGTCCGCCCAGCGTGGGCGCTACATCACCGATCGCCGTGCTCTGGCCTCGGCGCACCACGACGGCCCTATAGGCGCCCTGCATCCCGCCCGGGCCGACGAACCCGATCGTGTGGTTCCCTGGGGGAACGTTCGGCACGGTGAAGTCGCCGCTCGCGTTGGGGCGAGCCGTAACCGGCTGTCCATCGACGGTGATCGTGTACTGCGGTGCATTGTTGGCGCCGGCCAGCCGACCGGTGATCTGCCCCGCGTTGTTCGGTGGCGGGTTCGGTCCGCCTCCGCCGCCGCACCCGATCACAAGACACACCAGCAAGACGCCGACGCAAATCAGTGCAACCCTTCCCATGTGAGTCCCTCACTTCCCCTGCGGATTGGTGAGATGGGAGACCTCTCTGCGCTTTGGACGCATCGCCGAGCGCTCCTGTTCCATCACGCGTCAGCCGTTTTCACGCGCCAGTGCCAGAGCCTCCACCCGCGCAAAGGGGATATCGGCCAGGCTCTTGACCACTATGTTCGCCGCCGCCAGCTCTTCACCTGCTACGGTGCTCGTGACCGCGATGCACGGACAGCCCGCGGCCCGCGCCGCCTGGACCCCTACCGGCGCGTCCTCGAAGACCACGCACCTCGCCGGCGCGAGGCCCAGCCGCTCGGCCGCGAGGGCGTAGATCTGTGGGTCTGGCTTCTTCCGGGTCACATCGTCACCCGTGATGACGACGTCGAACCACTCCAGCTTGAGGCCCGTGCCCTCGATCACCGGGAACTGCTTCGCCTTCTGGCCCGACGTCGCGATGGCCAGCCCAACCTCCGGGCCCTCCCGGGCTGCCTTGACCAACGCCGGCACCCCGGGTGCTGCGGGAAGCGGCTCGGACTCCAGCAGCGCGAAGAAGCACTCCGCCCGCCGCAAGACCGCCGCCTGCGTATCGATCGTGACACCGTACTTCTCGGCGACACCCTCCACGTACCGCTCATCGCCGGTGCCCACGAACGGGCGGAAGTCCTCCGGCTGCACCGCCACGCCGTAGAGCTGCCGGAACATCTCGACGCTCGCCTTCGCGTTCAGCGCCTCCGTGTCGGCGATCACGCCGTCTACGTCGAAGACCAGGGCCCACTGCACGGGAGATGCACCGCCTCAGGTTCGGAGGATGGCCCTCCACTTCGCCGCCCGGCCCGCAGTTCCTGCCCCCGGCCCGCCGCCGGGCGGGAACATGGGGGTATGCCTGTTGCGTTGGAGGCGGTAGACGAAGAGGGTGCTGGTGAAGGCGCGAGCCGGCCGTTCCCAGTCGGCTTTCGCTCGTCTGATTCTGTGTTCGCAGGGAAGGAATCGCGATGCGCGGGTGGCCGGTCGTGTTGGTCGCGGCAGTCCTGATACTCACGTTGCCCTTGGTCCTGGCGGGATGCAAGGGGCAGACCGAGAAGCCGTCAACCGAGACGGCCTCCTCCGAGACGGACGAGCACGAAGGCCATGACCACGAGGCCGAAGCCGCGAAGTCCCCTGGTGAGGAGGGCAAGGAGGAGGCGAAGAAGCCTTCGGCGGCTGCCAGCGCCGTCCTGAAGGACCTCACCTCCGACGACGACTCCCTCCGAATCTCGGGGCTTCAGCGGGTCGCCAAGCTGGCCGCCGGCGAGGAGCGCGACCAGGTCCGAGACCAGGTCCGCGAGCTCGCCGTCGGCCGGGACATGAGCGCCGAGGTGCGACAGGCGGCGATCGAGGCCTGGTCACCGTGGGCCACGGAGGACCCCCAGCCTCTGTTCCTGGCCGCCGACTCCCCCCATGCGCCCGTGCGGATGGCGGTCGCCGTCGCGCTGCGGAAGGTAGGCCGCCCGGACGTGCTGGAGGTCATCGAGAAGCTCAAGGCGGACCCGGACAGCACGGTGAAGGCCGCCGCCGCCGAGACGTACGCGGGCTTCATGCGACAAGCCGACACCGATCAGTCGATCGGCCTGCTGATCGCCGACCTGGGTCACCCGGACGGCGACCGCAGCGCACAGGCCGGAATGACCCTCGAGCAGCGCGGCCGCGAGGACCGGCGCGTGATCCCGAAGTTGGTGCAGGCCCTCCGCACGAGTCCCGACCCCGCCAAGCGCCACAGCTGCGCCGTGGTCATCGCCCTCGCCTCGGCCGGCACGCATCCGGGTCAGAAGCGCTTCGCCTCAACCGTCAACGCCACGTTCCGGTCGGATGCCACCCCCGCTCCGGTCTACGTCGAGGGAGCCCCTGCCCTGATCGAGGCCCTCGAGAAGGACCCGTCCCCCATGGTTCGCGAGGCGGCGGCGTTCGGTCTCGGAGTGCTCGGCGTCCCGCAGGGCGCGAAGCCGTTGGGCCGCGCGCTGAGCGACCCGGACCCCTACGTCCGGCGAAGGGCGGCGGCCGCACTCATCGTCGTGCCGCCGGACGAGGTGAAGGACCAACTTCTGCGCGCCGCCCGCCGCGACCCGTCGCCTGAGGTGCGCCGCTTCGCCGTCGAGGCCATGGCCGGCCTCAAGGGCGATGACGCCGCAATGACGGTGGCGACCTGCCTGCGGGACCCGAATCCCGACGTCCGTCTCTATGCGTGCGAGGTGCTGAAGAAGATCGGGACCCGCGCGCAGACCCAGGCGCTGCTCTGGATGTTCGAGGACCCGGACGAGGATGTCCGCTGGAAGGCCGTTGCCGCGGTCGCCGAGTTCGCCGATCCCGCAGCGAAGAGCCAGCTCATTGCCGCCCTCAACGATCCGTCGCCGCGCGTCGCCCTCGCCGCCGAACGCGGGGTCCATCGTCTCGGCATCGGCGCCCGCGTCCTCACCAAGGAAGAGCGCGCCGGCCTGGGACCCAAGCAATGAGCTTCGCACAAACACGGGAATAGTGGGGCGGGCATTCTTGCCCGCCAAGGGGCCCCGGCGGGCAAGAATGCCCGCCCCACTGTTTCCGTATCTCTGAGGGACCCAAGTAGGAGGGCCTTCCGATGGCCGGTAGTCGGCTAACGGCCGCCGCCCGGTACTTCCGGACGGCGGTCGATCTGCTTCAGAGGATCGCGGACGACCAGGCCGACGCGATGGAGCAGGCCGCGCAGAAGATCGCCGGCGTCGTGCGCCGCAGTCGGCTCGTCCACACCTTTGGCTGCGGCCACTCGGGCCTCCTCGCTCAGGAGATCTTCTACCGCTCGGCGGGCCTGATGCTCGTCAACTACGTCCACGCCCCCGGCCAAACCCTCGACGTGCGGCCCGTACGGATTACCAGCCATTTCGAGCGCCTGAGCGGCTACGCGGAGATCCTCGCCGCCGGCCAGGACATCCTACCCGACGATGTCGTCATCGTCATCTCCAGCTCCGGTCGCAACGCCGCCCCCATCGAGTTCGCGATCGAAGCGAAGCGCCAGGGCGCCCTCGTGATCGCCCTCACCTCCCTGATGATCGCCGCCTCCGGCGTGAAGAGCCGCCACGCGAGCGGCACCCTCCTCCACGATCACGCAGACCTCGTCTTGGACAACCACCTCGACCCGGGCGACGCCATGGTGGACCTGGACAACTTCGCCCAGCGCGTCGGCCCGATGTCCACTGTCCTCGGCGCGGCGATCCTGCAGGCGGTCGTGGCCCGCGCCATCGAGATCCTGGCCGACGAAACAACGGACCTGCCGGTCTTCATCAACGCCAACGTGGACGGCGGCACCGAGCACAACGAGCGGTGGATCGCCCGCCTCTCCGGCCAGGCGAGACATCTGTAACAGGCAAGCAGGAGACTCGCGCGGGTCCGTCGAACCACCCACAAAACGGGAATCCGCGATTCTCGTCCGAGCTGTTCCCGTGTAGGGGCGCGATTCATCGCGCCCGCCCATGTAGGGGCGCCATTCATGGCGCCCAAGAACCGATACCGCGGATTCTCATACAGACCCCCGACCACCACGGATCGGCGAAAGGGGAAGCGTCATGGCGATCAAGGGCGTGCTACACCGACTGGCCTTCGTGGACCTGAACACCGGCACGGTGACCTACGAGGACCCGGGCGACGAGCTGTACGAGAAGTACCTCGGCGGCTACGGGCTCGGCGCATACATGCTCTACACGCGGCAGAAGCCCGGCCTCGACGCGCTGGCGCCCGAGGCCATGCTCGGTCTGCTGACCGGCCCGCTCACCGGCACCGACGCGATCACCGGCAACCGCTTCATCGCCGTCGGCAAGTCGCCCAAGACGGGCACCTGGGGCGATGCGAACTGCGGCGGGTACTTCGGCCCGGCCCTCAAGGAGGCGGGCCTCGATGGCGTCTTCTTCACGGGAGCAGCCAAGGACCCGGTCTACGTCCTCGTGCAGAATGGCGAGGTGACCGTCGAGTGCGCCGCTGACTACTGGGGGCTCGACAGTGTCGAGACCGAGGCGAAGTTCCAGGCGGCCTACGGCAAGCGGGCGCGTGTGGCGTGCATCGGGCCTTCGGGCGAGCGCGTGAGCGCCCTGGCCGCGATCATCAACGATGGCGGGCGCGCCGCCGGCCGCTCGGGGCTCGGCATGGTCATGGGCTCCAAGAAGCTCAAGGCCGTCGTGGCCGTCCCGTCAAGCCCGGTCGAGGTCGCCGACGCCGATGCCCTGAAGGCCGTTCGCCAACGCGTGCTGGGTGAGTACTACAAGGCGGGCAACCCGGCCTACGAGCTGTTCAGCAGCTACGGCACCTGCGGAATCACCGCCGGCTCGGTCCAGAAGGGCGACGCGCCGATCAAGAACTGGTCGGGCACCGTGCACGACTTCCCCACCGCCGAGAAGATCAGCGACGATGCGGTCATCGCCACCCAGACCCGCAAGTACGGCTGCTGGCGCTGCCCCCTTGCTTGCGGCGGGCACGTGAAGGTGGCGGAGGGCGCCTACGAGGTCGAGGGGCACAAGCCCGAGTACGAGACGCTCGCGGCCTTCGGCGCCATGTGCCTCAACGACAACCTCGCCTCCATCACGGTCTGCAACGACATCTGCAATCGGATGGGAATGGACACCATCTCGGCCGGCTGCACTGTGGCCTTCGCCATTGAGTGCTACGAGCGCGGCATCATTACTAAGGAGGACACGGGCGGCCTGGAGCTGACCTGGGGCAACCACGAGGCCATCGTCAAGGTCACCGAGCAGATGGGCGACGGCACCGGCTTCGGCGGCATCGTGCTGGGCGATGGCATCAAGACCGCCGTAGGCCGGATCGGCCCGGAGGCCGAGGTGGCGGCCATGCACTGCGCCGGCGAGGAGCTGCCGATGCACGACCCGCGCTGCAGCCCCGGCATCGGCGCCAGCTTCGTGATCGACGCAACGCCGGGCCGTCATACGCAGTACGGCAGCTGGCTCGACGAAGCCGCCTTCCTCCCGCCGGACCTCGGCCAGCCCCTCCACGCCGACAAGTATGTCTACAACGGCAAGGGCGAGAACGGCGCCTACGTCAGCCGTTGGGGGCACGTCGTCAACGCTTCGGGCCTCTGCATGTTCGGCTGCACCGTGACCCCGGCGCCCGCCGTGCCCGAGTTCCTCACCCACGCCATGGGCGTCGAGTACACGATGGACAAGGTCCAGGAGGTCGGCGGCCGGATCGGCGCCCTCCGCATGGCCTTCAACATCCGTGAGGGCGTCCGCAATCCGCTGGACTTCAAGCTCCCGCGCCGCGTGCTGGGCGACCCACCGCTGGAGCAGGGCGACACCGCCGGCGTCACGGTGGACAACATCGTCGAGATCAAAGACTACTGCGCCGCGATGGGCTGGGACCCGGAGACCGGCGTGCCCAGCCGGGAGACGCTCGAGGGGTACGACCTGGGCTTCGTCGCGAAGGACCTGCACGGGTAGCGGCAGGTGCTCGAATGTCGGTAACGGTGCGCGTTCCACCGTACTGGAGGCGACACACCGGCCGCAGGGCCGATGTCTCCGCCGAGGGCGCGACGGTCGGCGAGGCCCTCGCGGATGTCGTGCGGCAGCATCCCGAGCTGGGCCCGCTCCTCTATGGGGACGACGGGGAACTTGCTGCCGGCCTCTCCGTGTTTCTGAACCGTGAATCGATCACCCGGCGAGATGGTGAGCGCACCCCCGTCTCGCCGGGCGACTCTCTCATGGTTGTGCTTGCCATTGCGGGAGGGTGAACCTCAGCCAAACAGGAATCCGCGATTCCCGTCCGAGCCGTTCCCATGTAGGGGCGCGATTCACCGGCCGTTGTTGTGTAGGGGCGCGATTCATCGCGCCCGCCCATGTAGGGGCGCCATTCAGATTGTGTTGAGAAAGGGCCCCGTCAAAGGAAGAACCCTCTCCTACGCGCTCTACGTGGCTCGTAGGTCGGGATACCAATCCCGACAATGCCTTTATCAACACAATCTTCATGGCGCCCAAGAACCGATGTCGCGGACTCCCATACAGCCGGATGCCCCTCACACAACCACCCGGAGCCGACCCATGAGCAGCATGTGGGCAGTCGTCGCGACGCCCGCCCGACGGATGGCGGGCGTTCTTGCCATCGCCGCCTTGGCCACCGGCCTCGGCCACGCCGCCGATGAGGAGACCTGCGTCACCTGCCACGAGCAGGCCACGCCCGGCATCGTCCTGCAGTGGCGCAGTTCGGAGCACGCCAAGGTAGGCGTGCAGTGCTCGCAGTGCCATGCCGCCAAGGCCGGTGAGCCTGACGCGTTCGACCACTACGGCGAGACGGTCGCGATCATCGTCTCGCCCCAGGACTGCGGGCAGTGCCACGCCAGGGAATTCGCGGAGCAGAAGGGCTCGCACCACGCGAAGGCCGGGGAGATTCTCGGCTCGCTCGACAACCTCCTGGGCGAGGTCGTCGGTGGCGAGCCCGCGGTTAACGTCGGCTGCCGGCAGTGCCACGGGTCCATCGTGAAGGTCGATGCCAAGGGGCAACCGACGCCCGGCACGTGGCCGAACACGGGCATGGGCCGGATTAACCCCGACGGCTCGCGCGGCTCCTGCTCGGCGTGCCATGCGCGACATGCGTTCAGCGTGCGCCAGGCCCGGCAGCCGGAAGCGTGCGGCAAGTGCCACCTCGGCCCGGACCACCCCCAGATGGAGGTCTGGGAGGAGTCGAAGCACGGCATCATGTACCGCGCCACCCGCGAGGAGCTGAAGCTCGATGCGGACCCCTGGCGAGCCGGCAAAGAGTACTTCGTCGGCCCGACCTGCGCCTCGTGCCACATGAGCGCAGCGGGAGAGCAGCCGGTCACCCACGATGTCGGCGAGCGCATCTCCTGGACGCTCCGCCCCGCGATCTCCGCGAAGCTCAACCTCATCGTGCTGGAGAACGGAGCGCAGGTCGATGTCCTCGGCGACGACCCGCAGCTCCCGAAGGTCGGCGACAGCTACACGCCCCCAGGGAAGGAGGCCCAGAAGGTCCGCGCGGTGCTCAACTGGCAGGCGCGGCGCGAGCGGATGCAGGATGTCTGCCGACAGTGTCACGCCGTGCCCTTCGTGCAGCAGGCCTACGCTCAGTTCGACGAGGCCGTCATCCTGTACAACGAGAAGTTCGCGAAGCCCGGCAAGGCCCTCATCGACGACCTCCGCAAGGCCGGGAAGATCACGCCGGTGGACTTCGACGACCCGATCGAGTGGACGTGGTATGAGCTATGGCATCACGAGGGTCGGCGGGCGCGCCACGGCGCAGCGATGCAAGGCCCTGACTACGCGTGGTGGCACGGCATCTACGACGTGGCCAAGACGTTCTACCAGCACCTCCTCCCGCAGGTCCGGGAGGTAGCCGGACCGGAACTCGCGGACGAGCTGCTGAAGCGGGACGTCTACACCGTGCCCGGACACGAGTGGCACCGCGATGGCATGAGCAAGGACGCGCTGGAGAAGATGCAGCAGTTCTACCGAGAGCGCTACGGCCAGTAGCCGTTTGGAGGGGCCGCATACGAGTCCCGCCCTGGCGGGACGGAGTATCCGGCCCAAATCCTCACGGCTTGTGAGCCGCCCGGTACTGGTTGATTCGGCGCGCAGCGTCGCGGCAGCCCTGGGCGGCGCTCTTCCTGCCGATCCAGATGTTGTCCAGCTCGTTCTGGTACAGCTCCCGGATCTCCGCCCAATCGGGCACGTTCGGCGGATCGACGCCGTAGCTCAGGGCCTCGGCAAACACCCTCCGCCCCTGCCCGGTGTCCCCCTTGACGTATGGCCCGTTGATGACGGATAGCCGCGAGGGCATCTTCTCCAGCTTCTCTGCCATGAACTGCTGCGACGCCGCGCTCATCAGGAACTCGAACAGCTTCCAGGCCGCGTCCGGGTGCTTGCTCTGCGTGCAGATCGCGTAGTTCTCGGTGCCCAGCATCGTGGCCCGCCGCTTCTTCATCGGCAGCGGCGCGACGCCCCACTGCAGGCCCTGGCTCTGCGTGGCTTCGCTCAGCGCCTGGATGTCCCACGGGCCGGTCATGTACATCCCGATCCTCCCGCTGCTGAACTCCTCCCGCCCCTCGTTACGCTCCTTCGGTTGGGACTGGGGTGTCACTCTATGGACCTGCAGCAGGTCGGCCACGAACTTCACCGCCTCGATGTCCTCGGGCGAGTCCAGTGTGCACTTCGAGCGGTCGCGGCTGAAGATGTCGCCCCCGTTCTGCCAGAACCACGGGTACAGCCGTGCCTCCCAGAAGTCGATGAAGCACCCCCACTGATCGGTCGTTCCATCGCCGTTCGTGTCCCGCGTGAGCTTCCTCGCGGTCTGCAGGTATGCGTTCCAATCCCACGGCTCCTGCTTGTCGGGGTAGGGCACGCCCGCGGCGTCGAACAACGCCTTATTGTAGAAGAGCGCGTACACCGACGTGTAGCGGGGCAGCGAGTACAGCTTGCCCTTGTGCCGGCACAGGTTGAGCAATCGCTCGTTGAAGTCCGACACCGACAGGTCTTGGGATTTCGCCAGGTAGTCGTCCAGCGGCAACAGGGCGCCCTTGCTCGCCAGCGGCACGAAGTACGCGCCGTGTATCGAAACCAGGTCCGGCGCCACCTGGGCCGCGATCGCCCCCTGCAGCTTGGCCATGGGCTCCTTGCTCCCGGCGGCATTCTGCAGCTCCACGCTGATGTCCGGGTTCGCCTTCCGGAACTCGTCCAGCAACGCCTCGTTCGCCTCCTCCTCCGCCGCCTCCGTCCACGTGTACATGGTGATCTCAACGCCGCCGGACTTCCCCTGCGGCGCCGAGGTCGTCCCCGCCTTCTCCTCTTTGACGACAGTACACCCAACCACGAGAGCAACGGACAGGGCGACAACACCCAGAACCGTGCAGTGCTTCAACGCGGGACTTCCTCTCACGCGACAGCGCTACGCAGAACGCGCGGATTATAGCACCGCGCCGCCCCCCACACAACGGCGGGGTCACATCTTTAAATTTTAATCTTCTGCCGCTGTCGGGGTTGGGGCAGCGAACGCGAGACGTCGCTCGGGGCGTTCGGACTCGCTCTGGAGGGCTCGCAGCTGCGGAGGGCGAATCAGCGAGGCCGACCGCTCATCGCCAGGAGGCTCCTCGTGTCTCACGTCGCACCACAGATGCCGTCCGTGCCGTTCGGCCCGGTTCAGGTATCCCGGCTGGTACTCGGCGCCAACCCGATCAACGGCGGCTCCCACCTGTCCGGCTTCGTGAACCGCCAGATGAAGCGCTACTTCACGGAAGAGAACATCCTGGCGCTGCTACGCCGGTGCGAGGAGCTGGGCGTCAACACCTGGCAGTCCGGCGAGGTGAACCTCGACCTGTGGCGGCGCTACCGCGAGGCCGGCGGCGAGATGCACTTCCTCGCGCTCGCCGCAGACAGCCCGGCCGATCCCGAGCAGGTAACGCGCCTCGCGCAGGCAGGCGTGCTCGGAATCGCGCACCACGGGGAGGTCACGGACAGCCTGTTCAAGACCGGACGTCTGGCGGAGGCGCGCCAGTTCTGCAAGACCCTCCGCGACGCCGGCGTGCAAGTGGGCGTCTCGACCCACATGCCGGCCGTGGTGGAGACCATCGAGGAGCAGGGCTGGGACATCGACTTCTACATGACCTGCGCGTACGAGCGGCACCGGACCCGCGAGGAGCTGCTGGAGCTCCTCGGCCACGTGCCGATCCCTCTGCGCGAGGTGTACCTGGAGTCCGACCCCCCACGCATGTACGCAGCCATGCGCAGCACTCCGAAGCCCTGCCTCGCCTTCAAGATCCTCGCCGCCGGTCGCCTCAGCGACTCAGCCGAGCAGGTCGAGGCCGCCTTCCGCTCCACCCTCGAGGGAATCAAGCCCCAGGACGCGGCGATCGTGGGGATCTACCCGGAGTACCGCGACCAGGTCGCCGAGGATGTGGCGCTGACGATTCGCTACGGGGCCCCGTGACCGCCCGCCTACAGCCCCAGTTCCGTCCGCGCGTAACGCACGCCCTGCTCCACCGCCTCATGCTCCCGCTCCCACGTCTCCTGCGCGGAAGCCCCGGCCGGAACCAGGCTCTCGAGCTGCACACTCGCCTGCGGGGCTTGTTCGTGCAGCAGGGCCACGATCTCCCGCAGCGGCACGATGCCCTCGCCGAGGGGCACGCCGTGCATCAGCGCTGTGTCCGCCTGGAGGGTGATCGTCGCGTCCTTCAGGTGGACCATCAGCACGAGGGGCGCGAGGTTGCGAGCCGCCGCCAACGGCTCCTCCAGCACCGCCAGCGAGTTGCCCGTATCGAAGCAGAAGCCCAGGTTCGGGCTGCCGACTCGCGCGGCGATCTGAAGCAGCTCCTCCGACCGCAGCTCCATGTGGTTCTCGATGGCGACCTTCAGCCCGAGTTCCTCGGCGAACCGCATCGTCTCGCGTAGGTTGGCGACCGCCGCATCTGCTTGCACCTGCACGGGCGGCTCGTAGCGGCTGCGGCTGACGAACGTACGCAGCACCGGCGACCCGAGAACCGCCGCCGCCTCCAGCCACGGCCTCAGCGTCCCGAGGTCGGTTCCCATGTAGCCCAACTCCAGAGCCAGACCGCGCTCCCCTGCGACCTCACGCACCCGCTGCAGGTGCGCCTCCTCCAGCGACCCAACATGCCCCGCGTCGATGTAGACGGCCTCTAGCCCGAGCCCCGACGCGCGTTCGAGCACGTCGAAGATGTCGAACGCCTCCGGCACCCCGGGCTGTCCGGCCAGCCCGAACGAGTGATGGTAGCTGTAGGAACCGAGCCCGAACCTCATCGGCGCCCCTCCCTCGTTGCCCTGCAGCGTGGAAAGCACCGCCCCCGCCGTGTAGGGGCGTGATTCATCACGCCCAAGCGTAGGGGCGCCATTCATGGCGCCCAAATGTAGGGGCGCGATTCATCGCGCCCCTCCTCGCCTCTCACACGCCCGCTCACACGATCTCGTCCGTGTACACCACCCGGCGCTCGCGGTATGACCGGTAGCCTGCGAGGTACGACCGCACGGTCAGCAGGTTGTCCTCGCCGCTGGAGATGTGCGGTCGGTCGTCGGTGATGGCGTCCATGAGGTCGCCCATGGTCCCCAGGTAGCTGTCGTTGCGCACGCGGTCGTCGGGCAGCGTCAGGTCCCACTCAATCCACTCCTCGCCGAAGTCCTTCGAGAGCAGCCTGATCGTCGAGAACGGGTGCCCCTCAATCGCGCCCTTCGTGCCCTCGATTCGGAAGCGCCAGTGCCCGCTGCCGTGGACGGTCGTCTGGTTCAGCGCGAGGCACGCTACGGCTCCGCTCGGGAAGGTGACGCTGAACGACATCGCCATCGGTCCCCGGAAGTTCTGGCCGGGCCGACGCGTTCCGGTGCAGTAGACGCTCGCGGGCGTTTCGCCCGTCCAGAATCGCAGGAAGTCGAAGTGGTGCGCTCCCCACTCGATGTTCATGAAGTCATCCAGCCCCGCATTCCACCGGCGGTCCGGCATGACGTGCCAGTAGATGTGATCCTGGTTGCCCAGCATCTCCTCGGAGAGGTAGTACACCTCGCCGATCAGCCCCTGCCGGATCAGCTGCCACGCCGCGCGGAACACGTTTAGCCAGCGATAGTGCGAGTTCACTCCGAGCTTCACGCCGGCGCGGTTGGCGGCGGCCACCATCGAGCGTCCCTCGTCCAGCGAGCGTGCGAAGGGCTTCTGCACGAGGAGGTGCTTGCCGGCTTGCGCACAGTGCTCGACGATCTCCTGCCGACCGAAGGCCTGCGTGCTCAGGTCGATGATCTCGACCTCCGGCAGTTCGAGCATCTCACGGTAGTCGAGGAAGCCTCTCTCGATCTCGAACCTGTCGCGGACGAAGTCCAGCTCCTCCTGCTTCAGGTCGGCCACGGCCACGACGTTCAGGCCACACGCGCGGTAGGCGGGCAGGTGGTAGTTCTTCACCACCCATCCGCAGCCGATGATCCCGATTCCGTAGTCGGTCTTCTTCGGGTGTGGGCGGACGTCCAGGTCAGGCTTCGCAGCCACGGGGCAACCGCTCCCTTCCGCGCGGGCTGGGTTCGAGCCGGCATCCGGCGGTTCGTCAGGGGAAGGCGGCTAGCCTCTCTGGGGGCACGTCACGCGGGGGCTGGGGCCGGTCGAGCGTCGCGAGAGGGCTTGCTGCGAGCTGCGAGCGCGCTGTCGATGGGTTCCTGCATGCGCTCCCAGACGCCGCGCACCGTCTCCACCTCGTCCGAGCCGACCTCCGTGGGCGAGTACGCGGCCTTCACGTACAGCCCCGTGAGGTCGTCCGCATCGGGGCGCGGCATCCCACCGATGTACGCCGGAAGCGCGCGGCAGAACTCATAGGGCGTCTGGTTGTCGGCCCGCGCGTAGCCGATCAGGTCGGCGAAGGCCTGGAACGCGGCGTAGACGTGCCGCACGACTTGCGCAGGCGTCAGCGACTCGGCGAGTACGCGGTCGGCGAAGATGTCCGCGAAGGGGTCCTCGGGGAGGCCGTCCTCCTTCAGCTTGATCCGCGGCCGCCAGCCGAAGAGGCGCGCGAGGAATGCGAGCGCCGCAGCCACGGCAGCGGCCACCCGCGCCCACGCATCGCGCATCCCCTCCTTCGTCGCCTCCCACAGCGCGCCCAGCCACCCGCGGAAGGACGGGAGGTTCTTCCGGTTCTTGTAGGCCCGGTAGATCAGGTAGGCCAGGAGCAGCAGGAGCAGCAGCAACAGGAGCAGGATCAGCAGCCAGAGCAGCAGTTGCTTCAGCAGGTCGATCGCGCCGGAGGCGCCTCGCTCGTTCTTCCCGCTCGGCTGGGCCTTCTCTTCGCCCGTCCCCGCGCCGCTCGCGTCAGCCTTGCTCTCGTCGTCCCCGCGGCCCTGGTTGCTCGCGCCGCCGCCTTCCGAGGGCCGCTCCTCTTTCTGATCCTCCCCGCTCTGTTGGCCGTCCTGGCTATCGCCCTGCTGCTCGGCGCCGGACTTGCCGGAGGCTCCCTCGCCGCCCTGTCCCCCGCTTGAGCCGGTGCCGGCCTCGCCGCCTACGTCGCCGCCCGAGCTGCCCGATCCCGCGGCGGTCTCCCTGCCGGCCTTCTCACCGTTGGAGCCGCCCGTGGGAGTCGGATTGTCGTCCTCCCCCGCCTTCGCGTGCTTGCCCGCCTCGGCCCCTTCCGCGCCGCTCGAGGAGCCTTGGTCCTCGTCGGCCCGGTGGTCGCCGCCCGCGTCGGCGCGCGGCTTCCGCGAGCCCCAGGCCGGCCCGTTGTTCCACGGCGTCTCCGGCGGCTCCCGCCAACCGCTGAGGCCCCGCGCGACCCGCTCCCTCGCACGCTCCACCGCATGGACTCGCGGCAAGAGCGCCGCCATGGCCAGGATGACCGCCACGATGGCCATGCTCGCCGCAGCCCACACCGGCGTGATGGTGGTCGCCACGCGGATGCGACGCTTCCGCGCGGACATCCGCAGCGACGACAGCGACGTCAGCGCCAGCAGCACCAGCGCGAAGAACGAGTAGGACACCATGCACAAGAAGGCGTGGCGCCGATGCGACTCCGACGAGGCGCCGACGAGCTGCTGGCCGAGCGCGAAGATAATGAGCGCCGCCAGCGAGGTCCACATCAGCACCCAACCCGGGTGGCGGGGCGTGTCGCCGCGATCGGTCTTCTTGCGCTTGGGCCGCGGGCGCGCCGCAGTCAGCAGGCCTCGGTCCTCCATGACCTCGTAGTTCTCCTCCGCCGTGCACGCACGCGTCACCACTCCGGCAATCCACCAGATCACGCCGACCAGCGCGTAGTTGAACACGAGCGCCACGACCTGGCTCGCCGTGTCCGACGAGCCCACGAACGAGCCGGAGTACATCGTCACATGGAAGACGAACAGGATCATCGCCAGCGCGAGGCCCAGCATGTACGGCAAGGCCAGGATGTGCGCGCCGTACCGGCTTCTCATGCGGGTGGTGAGAATCGTGCCGAGCAGGAACCAGAAGCAGACCCAGCGCAGCCCACTCACGCCGCGGTCCCCGATGGCCCCGCGCAGGTCGATCAGGTAGTAGAAGAAGCTGGCGAGCAACCCGAAGACGGCAACGGGGATCAGGACCTCCGTCAGCCAATCGAACGAGGGCTGTGCAGGCGGCGCCTCGATGGCTTCCGCCTCAGGCGGAGCCTCAGCCGGAGGCGGCGTCGGCCGCGGCGGCGGGGGAGCCGCGCTCGGCCGCTCGGCGGGTGGTCGGAAGTCCCAGGCGTCCATGTCGGGGCGGCGGACTCCTGTGCGCAGGTCCCAGGCTCAGACTAAGGACGACCGAACCTGGCCGTTCCCTACAGTATACACCAGAACCGCCCGCGTCTACACGCCGAAGTGCGGCGTCAAGGACTGTCCAAGTCTCGATCCCACAGGGATCGAGACGCAGGACTGTCCCTTGTTGGCGGTGGGGTCCTGGAACTCCCTCTAGTCTCCCGGTGCCTGCCGTGTGACGATGGGAACATACCCTACCTCGAAGCCCCGCGGCGGGGTCACGATCAGCCTCGGGTCGATTCCCGCCAGCCTTCCGCGTGCGGGCGGCGCGAGGTAGTCGCGGTCCTTCTTCCAGCTCCGATGGATTCTCTCGACCCGGGCCTGCATGTCCTCTCGCTCCGCGGGCGTCAGATCGGCGTTGAGCAGTGCCGGCTGGTCCGCGAACCGGTACCAGTAGTAGGTCACCACGCTCCCGTCCCCGAGGCGCGCCTCGAAGGGTCCTGCAACCGGGCCGGGCCTCTTCCAGCAGCTGTTCGGATCGTCGGGCGTGACGTATGCCTCGGGCTGGGGCTCGGCGGGCCGGTCGAAGCGCACCTGGGCCAGACCCGTCTCGGCCGGCACGTCCTCGGCCCGAACCGGGACCCACTCTGTCTTCTTGCCGTCGTTGACCAAGTGGTAGTACTGAGGCAGCGTTGCCAGCAGACCGTCCTTCGAGCCGCTCCTGGAGACCAGTTCGTAGTTCCACCGGTATCCGAAGGTGGTGGGGTCCGGCGCCTGGGGAGTCGCAAAGGAAGTCCAGGCGACGGGCCTCCTCTCCTCATTCGGTGTGGACGGGGCGTAGATTCTCCAGGTTGCCCCTCCGCCTCCGCTGAAGGTGTGCAGAACGGCTCCCTGCGGATCGATGGCGCCGCTGGCCTCGGGCCCGCCCTCAAACCACGCCTTCACGCCGTCCCATAGCGCAGCCTTGTTGTAGGACGTGACATGGTGAACGACGACCGAATCGCCCTCCGGCCCCCGGGGGAAGGAGGTTGGGGCGATCCGCGCCCACGTCTCGCCCTTGGCGTCGACCGCCTGGACGCTGGGGATGTACTGGGTCTCCATCTGCAGCGCCCTGTTGGGCTCGGAGGGACGGCTGTCCAGCAGCATCCCGGCCAGGCGAGGCTCCGGCACGGTGGAACGCGACCAGAAACAGGGCAGGAAGAAGGCGACCGGACCCTTGAAGTTCCGCGTGTTCAGGAACAGCGTCCAGCACTGGTCGCCCGTCGGGACGTCCTTGCCGTCCGTGGTGGACTTGGCCTTCGTGAGCGGAAGCGGGAGGTACCCGTAGCCGAACAACTCGCCGCAGGTACCTTGCGCCAGGTTCAGCCCATCCGGCGGCCAGAGCACCCAGGGACTGAGCTGGGCCACTCCGTAGAGGCCCGTCGGGTTGTCCCAGTCCCGGCCCTTGCCCGCTCCGGGCCCGTTGGCCCATTCCACGAAGTTCAGGGCCACGCCGCCCATGATGAACTTCGGCGTCTCCGTGGCGAAGCGCGTGTCGCGCCACCACCCCAGGCCGCCCTCGATGTCGGAGTACGCGTTCTTGGGCGCCGGACCGTCGTACTGGGCGAACATCCATGTGCCGGGTAGACCGGTCTGGAACTGATGCCCCGGATACGTCTTCAGCAGCGGCCAGGCCGCCACGTACATCGAGAACCCGGCGTTGTACGTCTCCGGGACTCTCTCGTTCGGCACGAGCAGGTACCCGGCCATCTCGCCTTCCTCGATCCTGCCGTCGGTCGCGAACACGGAACCTTCGGGCCAGACGCATGCGACCGCCAGGCAGGCGATGAGCAGCTCGACGAAACTCCTTGTCACCATGACCGCACCTCATCCCATCGCGGTAGACGTCTGCTCGACCCGCGCAATGCACGCCCCCTCGCGCTCCGCGGCCTCGGCCAACAGCTTCACCCTGGCCTCCGCCTCCAGCTCCTTGCTGGCACACCGCTCCAGGAGACCGGCGATCGCAGCGTACTCCTCGGCCAGCCCCACGGCCTCCGCGCCGGACGGCAGCAGAGCGGCGACCTCCCGGAAGTAGTCCGCGGCACGCGCGCGGCACTCCGCCCACACCGTCCCGTTCCACCAGTTCCCGTGGCTCGCGCCCTGGCCCGCTTTGACCGCCGCCGACCAGTTCGCGTACCCGTCGGGCCCCATGCCATAGTGCTCGCCCGTGTGGGCCTTCGCGTTCCGCCACAAGTCCACCGCGTAGCGCAGGCTGTCCGCAACGGCCTTGCGCAGGTCCGCGGGCTCGCAGCGGTGCAGCACGTGGAAGTCGACATGGAACTTGTCGCCGAGTTCGGCCCACGTGCCGAATGCCAGGTGCTTCGGCGGGAAGTCGTGGCCGGGCCAGGGCTGGGTGGTGAGGAAGCCGGTGTCGTCCCAGCCCATGATGAGCTGGTTTTCCATGTTCACGAGCATGCAGGGCGCGCCCGCCCCGAGGCTCTCCCGGAGGCGGCACTCGACGGTCGCGCGCTCCTCGGCCGTACTGCCGCCGTGGAAGAACCCGAGCGGCTCCCGATGCAGGCCCACGTTCTCCAGTAGAGCGTCCAGCGGACGCGCGTCCCAGCAGTACGGCCCGCTGGGGCACAGCTCCCTGTGGATGTTGAGCACGAAGGCGTGCCCGCTCGCGCCGTAGAGAACCGCGTCCCAGACGGCGAGGCCGTAATGGTCGAGCGCTCCCCGCAGAGCGCCCATCATCGTGCAGTTGAACGGCGCCTGCCTGAGGTTCTCAAGCTGCATGGCCCCTGCTCCTTCCTTGCCTTGGGACTCCCTGACGTGTCATCGTAGGCCCACGTATCTCGTAGGTCGGGATTCCAATCCCGACACTGCCTTTCAACACAATCCGTGCTCTGCCCACGGCCGGGCGCAGCACGCTGCGCCCCTACTTCAGCCTCCACAGCCGCGTGCTTTCTCCCCCCATCTCGACCCGGAACTCCGTCGCCTCCTCCGCAATCGTCTCTCCGCTGAAGAGGTCCGTGACGGTCGCCCGCTTCGGCAGCCGAACCGTCCGCGTGCCGGCGTTGTCCACGAACAGCGACAGCAGGCTCGCGTTCGCATAGACCGTGTCATCGCCGTCCACGTAGATGTGCACGCCGGCGTCGCGGGCCAGCTTGCGCAGCAACCGCGCCGGCAGTACCGGCGCCGCCGAGAAGATCGAAGTCCAGCCATCCATCTGTTTGACCACCAGGCCCGCGCGCTCGCTGCCCGCGAGCTTCCCGAGCACCTGCGCCTCGGGATCGTCCGCCCACACGACCGGGGCGAAGGCCTGGTCTGTCCCGTATGCGCTGCCATCCGCGAGCGCCACCTTCAGCGGCGCCGCCTCCTCGCTGAAGCGCAGGCGGATGCCCGTGAGGTCGAGCATCGACCGCTCGTCGAGCTTCCCGCCGCGCACGAGCCCCGGCGCGTAGAGCCACAGAGCCGTCGCGCCGTTGCGCTTGACGACCGTCTCGATGGCCGCGCGCTGCTCGCCCGTCGGCGCCCACGCATTCGCCAGGATGTACAGTCGCTGCGGCGGCATGTCCGCCAGGTCGCTCAGGTCGTAGTACCCGAACGGCGCGCCGCACCGGCCTAGCTGCGGGAGCTGGTGCAGCATGAACCAGTCGGTCACGCCGTTGTGGCTGCGCAGGTACCCGAGGCTTTGCGGATCGACGATGAACGCGATCTGGCTGACCGGCCGGCGATCCCACGCGACCGTCTCATCGGCGATCGCCTTCATCTGCCCGATGTCCTTCAGGATGCGCGGGTCGTCGTACCAGCCGCCGCCCATGTCGAACCACCACTTGCCGCACGCGTTCGAGATGACGTTCGCAAACTCGCGCTGCTGCATCGCGAGGCTGCCCTCGTACGTGTCCTGCTTACCCCACTCACCCTTCTGGCCGCCGGTCAGCCACGTGCGGATGTCGTTCTCGTCGAACCACATCTTCCCGTGCAGCTTCACCGAGTCCGTGAGCGACATGAAGTGGCTGAAGCCGCCCGCCAGATTCCGGAACGCGTAGCTCGTCGGGCTGGTCAGGAAGTCCACGTCCGGCGACTGCCAGACCTTGAGCGGCGCGAGGTGCCCCGCGTTCTGCTGGCGCTGCTCGAAGAGCTGCAGCACGTATCCGTAGAACGTGCCAAACAGCGTTTCGCCGTTCGTCGCCTGCTTCACGACACGCGCGAAGTAGTCGATCGTCTCGGCCGTGAGGTCAGACAGGAAGAGCTGGAAGTCGATGACATCCCGCGCGGAGGTCGGATCGCGGAACGCCCCGTGCTCCGTCGCGACGCGCTTCTGGTAGCGCGGAATCGCCGCCGTCGCCAGCGTGACGCCCGCCTGCCCCCACGCCTGCTGCAGGGCCGCATCCGTCCCGTACTTCGCCGTGAGCCACTGGCGGAAAGCCTCCACCGTCGGCTTGCTGTAGTCGCAGTACTTGCCCTCGTTGGCGCCCCAGTACATCCACTCCTCGGTGGTCCCGCTCGCGACGTGGTACCCGATCACCCGGTCCGCGTAGGGCGCCTGGCGGATGTGCTCGATGTACCTGGTCAGCGCATACGCGGTGTCCGTGCGCCAGACCTCCGACGCCCAGGACGGGCACGGCTTCCGCTCCGTCTCGTAGAAGAGCTTCGACTCGCCCTCGCCGTCATCGTAGAGCACGAGATGGTCGGGATGCAGCTTGTCCCACCAGTCCGGCGAGTTCACGTAGACCCGCGGGAAGATGTACGCGTTCGGGTCCGCCTCCAGGATCTTCAGGATCTGCTCGTCGAGCTGGCTGAAGTCGAAGTGGTCGCCCGGCTCCAGCCACGCCTGCCGCGCGAAGCCCTGCCACGTGTGGCGGCTGCACGTCGAGGGGAACGAGTAGATGTGCACCCCGTGCTCGCCGACCTGCCCGTAGTACTTCGAGTTCGGGTTGTACGTCATGTAGACCATCGCCGAGTTCGGCTTCCCGTCGATGAACAGCGTCGGCGCGCCGTTGTGCATCTTCACCTTCGCGACAACGGGCTTCGGTGTGCGCTGGTTCATCTTCACCGTTCCGATCACCCCATCCGTGCGGTCCTTGTACACGACATCCGCGAAGCCCACGCGCAGCTGCACCTCATGCGGCCCGCCCCAGGCATAGCGCGGAATGCGAAGCTCTGTGCTGACCTCTACCTCGGCCCCGACCGGCCACTCGGCCGGCCGCGTCGCGGTGGTCACCGCCTGCTCCACCATGGGTTCGCCGTTGCGTAGCAGCCGCAGCGCAACCTCCGCGTCGGCCGGCAGCGCATCCGCCGCCTTCACCCGCAGGCGCAGCGGAACCGTCGCTCCCGCCTCGGCGCGCTCCGGTAGTTCCACCTCGCTGACGCTCACGAGTGGCGGTTTCGGCCGCTGCACGCTCAGCTCACCGAGGAAGACCTCGTACTTCACATCCGCCTTCACATCGAACGCGATGATCGCGAGGTACTTCGCGGGCCAGTTGAACGCACCGTCCGGGTCCTTCGACCATCCCGCGAGCGCGAACTCGCTCCACGGCCAATCGACTCGCTGCCACTTCCCGTCCGCCTCCAACCGCACCGGCTTGGGCGTGTACTCCGCATTCCCCCGGTCGGCGATCTTCACCGACAGCGTGAATGGCGCGTCCGTGTTCCGGATCAGCAGCGAGAGCGTCTCAAAGGGCCGCTCGATCTCGCGCCGCCGGAAGATGTCGTTGAACCCGAACCCCGGCTTCATCGTGAAGGCCCAGCGCGTCACGTCTCCGCGCTCCGGGTCCTTCGCGTCCTCCAGGCTCCACTCCGTCATTTCGCTGCGCAGGCGCGCCTCATCCCGCGCAAGGTCGAAAGCCGCAGACGGATGCCCGGGCCACAGGACCTCGGTGCGCATCTCCTGGGTGCTACCTGAGCAGGCCAGCAAAGCCAGCAACGCCAGCATGTGTGCCGTCACTCCTCCCACGCGGGGCTCCGTGGTTCCCGTCCTCGCCGCCCTCATGTAGGGGCGCGATTCATCGCGCCCAAGTGTAGGGGCGCCATTCATGGCGCCCGAGGCTCGCCACCGCCGGTTCCTACCCAGCGCTCCGGCAGAATCCCGAACCCATCAAACCAGTACTGCTGCCCCTGCTTCCCGTTCCCGTTGGTGTAGAAGCGGAACATCTGGAGCAGCTTCACATCGGGGAAGACCTCGCGCACCCACCGCGCGTCGATCTCGACCTCGTGCCACTGGTCGTCGTCGGTCAGCGTGACCTTGCCGAGGTCCTTGTAGTTGCCCACATTGCGCGTCGCCGTGCCGCCAACGCACACCGCGCCCTGGCCGTGGTTCGTGCTCTTGAAGGCGTGGAGCCACAGGCCCACCGGCACGCCCGCAGGGATGCGGTAGGCGAAGCGCACGGTCGGGAAGCGGTCGATGTCCCACCAGGGCGGGCGGATGTCACACGAGAGAATGGCGCCATCCCTCTCCGCGTAGACGCGCATCGAGCGCTTGCCGCTGGAAGCCGTCGTATCGTCGATCCGCGCATTCGTGTTCTGCTGGCGGCTGAAGTTCCAGAGGTAGAACCAGTTCTCCAGGTCCTCCGGCTCGAAGCCGACGGCAACGGTGGGCTTCGTCGCCGTCTCCATCGTCTCGATGCGCAGGCCGCCGGGGATCGCCGGGCCCGCGTACCACTTCTGCTTCTCCGCGCCGCGCTCGTACGCGCCGAGGTCCGGCGCTTTGCCGACGTACGGCAGCGCGACCCCGTCGCCCTTCTGCCACGTCGCGTCGCGGTCGAGCGTGAGGATGTTCGCCTCGATATCGGCCTTCACGACGACCGCCTGCTGCTTCTTCGCGCCGATGAAGACGAGGTCACCCGTCTCGCCCGGGATGCCGAAGCCGTCGTAGAATGGCCGCGCATCATCGACCGGCACTTCGCGCCCCGAGCCCGCCTCGCGAGTTAGCGCCAGCGGCTCTCCTGCATCGAGACACGGGCTGCCCTCGCGCAGCCGGTAGTCATCCTTCGCCGCATCGACGAAGAGCGGATCGGCATCCAGGTTGCCGGCGAACTGCGCGGGCTTCTGCGCATCCGCCTCCGCGGCCGTCATCGTCAGCCCGTCCCAGGTCGAGACGCCGGGGAACTTCCAGTCATAGCGCACCGTCTTGTCGCCGGGTCTGCTGCCGAAGAGCACGTTCGAGCGGAAGATGTTGTCCTCCGCGATGTTCGAGTAGAGCAGCAAGGAGAGGCCGTCGCCGCCCGAGTCGTTGCCTGCAAACACGTTGTTGCGGAACACGTTGCCCGCCACGTAGTGCTGCTCAGGCTTCTCGCTCAGGTCGATCATCTCGTAGCCGTACTCGAGGTTGCGGTACCACGTGTTGTAGTACAGGTGCGAGCGCAGCATGCCCCACGGCTCGTTGGTCTCCCACTTGTACGAGTTGATGACCAAGGGCCCGTACCAGTTGCGGTAGATGACGTTGTGCCGGAAGATCGAGTCCACGACAAACAGCTTCGCGCGCCCGTCCGCCGAGCCCGACCCATCGAACCCGTTCGTGATGACGCAGCGCTCCATCAGCAGCCGCGGCGTCGAGAAGCACTCGAAGTTCCGTCCCCACCGGCAGTCGAAGATGCACTCCCGCACGACGTTGTACGGGCAGTCGAACCACAGGCCGAAGGGCCGATGCCCGGCGCGGCTGATGTGGATGCGGTAGAAGAGGTTGTGGCTGCAGTCGAAGTTGTTCCACATGTCCCCGCCGACGTGCCCCCATTCGCCGAGGGCGAGCGTCCGGAGGCACTCCAGGTTCTCGTAGCGGTTGTAGTGGCACCCCTTGCACTCGATCGGGCTGTAGACGCCCGTGGCCTGCTCCATGTGGCAGTTGGCGATGCCGCAGTGGCTCGCCGAATCGAGCTTCATCCACCCTCCCGCCGTCGGCAGGAGCGACAGCCCGTCGATGGTGATCCAGTTCCGCTCCTTGAGCCGGACGCAGGTCGCGACGTCGTCGCTCGATTTGCCGCCCGTGACCACCGCCTTCAGCGGAGATGCTGCGCGGTACGTGATCCGCTTCCCCTCGGCGCCCGAGTTCGCCGGCTCAATCACGCCGGGGTACTCGCCATCGAGCAGCACCACCGTATGGCCCGGCTGCAGCGTCGCATTGGCCTTCGCGAGCGTCTCCCACGGCTGGGCGCGCGTGCCGGCGTTGGCGTCATCACCGGAGGGTGAGAGGTAGTACTCAGTCGCGGTGGCCACCGAGGCGAGGACGAGGATGAGGGTAAGCATGTTGTGAGGCGCCTCCCTGGGACCGCGCGCACCCTTGCGCGCCTGCGGTGGCAGCCGTGGCCGTCCACCTGGGACCGCGCGCACCCTTGCGCGCACTGCTGTCGCACCATCGCCGTCGTAGGTCGGAGCGCCGCTCCGACACGCCGCCTACGGCAGCAACTCCCGCCACGTCGGCATGTGGCAGCGCACGGTGACGTATCCGTCCTTCGTCTCGAACCCGACGGACTCCCCGTTCACCGTCACCCGCCGGACCGACCCGGGCGGATGCTCCGCGCAGCGCAATGTGATGTCCTGCTCGCCACCCACGAGTGGCGCCGTGACCCACAGGCGTAGCTCATCCTTCTCCTGGGCCAGCAGCAAGTTGGCCGGCGCGGTGCACTCGACACACAGCTCTCCCTCGCAGTCGAGTCGGGTGAAGCTCACAAGCAGTAGTCCGTCCAGGGTCTCGTCGCCCGTGCCGAGATCGAGGAGCATGGCCACCTGCGCATTCGTCTCCGCGTCCTCGAACTGGTGCGTGCCTGGTCCGTGCGCGACCATGACCGCGTCGCCGAGGGAAGCAGCGAAGCCCTCTCCCAACACCTGCGCATAGTCGATGGGCGGAGCCTCCCCGGTTCCCGGCCATAGTATGGCCAGCACGTCGGTCTCAGCGACCCCAGGCAGCGTCGCCTTCAGCCGCTTCTTCGTCTCACCCTTGCCGCCGTCGGCGGTGTGGTCGGCGACCTCGCACGTGAGGCCCTTGGGATAGAGGATCTGCAGCCGCAGCCTCGCCTCGCCCTTGGTGATGTCCCAGGCTTGGTCCCCCGCCGGTGTCCACTCCCCATCGCAGTGGTACAGCCAATCTATCGTGCTCGGCTGCTTCGCGGCGATGTGGTCGTGCACGAGCACGTACGAATCGTCCACGTACAGGAGCGTGCGGGTGAATCGGTCCAGACCCTCGTAGGCCGCGCCCGCCTCGCCCTGCACGATGCCGCACCCCGGCGCCGCGAAGAACTCCGTGATCTGCGCGCGCCCGCCCATGTCGGCAATCGGCTGCGTCCAGCCCTGCGCCTCGCCGATCTGCCCCTTGCCGTTGACGAGGATCGTGTTGTGGTCCTCGGTCTGCTTCCTGGTGTGGGCGTAACTCGCGTCCATCGCGAAGAACTGACCCTTCCAGTAGAGCATGAAGCTGTTCGCGTCCGGGTGGTCGTGGGCCACGTTCACGTAGTGCGGCTGCTCGAAGGACGTGCGGTACTCGTTCAGCGCGTGCCCGCCGTACGGGCCGCACTTGAAGAACGCCGCGAGCGCGTTCGGGTCGGTCCAGCTCGACCGGAACGCCGCGATCTCGACATCGGGGAAGTACCGCCAGGTCGGGTAGTCCTCGACCTTCGCCGGCTGCAGCTTGTCATCGAAGAGGAGGCAGTTCCAGTTCTGGTAGTCGTAGCTCGCCGGCGCGGCCTCGTAGTTCGCCATGTGCAGCGCCTGCGCGAAGCCATCGCCGAACAGGCTGGCGCAGAGGAAGTGGTAGTGGTTGAACCAGCCCACATCCCGCCCGCCGTCGGCGTAGTCCCAGACGGCCTTGCCGCCGGGCAGCACCATGTGCGCGCGGAAGTGCGGCAGTTCACGGATGCCCGGCTGGTTAGTCAGCAGATCGACGGTCGTGCAGCGCCTCAAGGCCCAGAGCCACGGGACGAGATACTGCGTGCCGAAGGCCTGGTACCCGGCCGCTTCGTGGTTCGAGCCGTCTTCCGGCAGCCACTTCACGATCTCCTCCGCCTTCCGAATCGCGTAGTCGAGGTGACCGTCGATCTCCGGCACATCGCCGTACAGCGCGAGGCTCGCGAGCAGCAACCCGGCCATGCGATGCCACAGGTGGTTGTTCTGCGGGTCCTGCTGCCAGTAGTGGTTGCCGGGGGAGTTCTGCATGAAGCCCTTGTCGTAGAGCCGCTGGACCTGCAGCCACAGCTTGTCCTGCACGAAGCGCCGTTCCTCATCGGTGAGGTCCTTGTAGACCACGTCGTAGCCGATGGCGCAGCCCGCGAGCACGTTGGCCGCGCCCATCCCTGTATCGACCTCGCCGCCCGTCTGGAAGTGCCGCGACCGGCACATCGCCAGCAGCAGCCCCTTCGTCGTCTCGCGGTAGCGGAGATCGTCCGACAGCTCCGCCAGGAACGCGATCGTCGGCATCTTCCACCAGCCCCACCGCTGCGCATCTGTGTCGTTCTTCAGCCAGGGCTCGTCTTCCGGGACAGTCAGCGAGGCGAGCCCATACTGCACCGCCGCATCGAGGAACCGCTTGTGAGTGGTCCGGCAGCGCGCCCGCAGCGCGGGCAACTCCGCCCGCGTGAAGAACAGCCGCGGATGCTGGCCCTTCATCTCCGGCCGGAAGGGGATGGCAAACTCCCCCGGCAGCGGCTTGCGCTCGATCACCCCCGGCTTCATCTCCCCCTCGATGGTCACCGAAATGTCGTCCACGATGGCCGCGTCCGGGAAGTTCTCCTTGCTCCCGTAGATGACAACCGAGGTGAAGCCCGAGGGCATTTCCGCCGATTCGTAGTGCACACCCCGGTCGTCGAGCTGCACCTCCATCCCGCCATCCGCGAGCACCTTGAAGGTCCACTTCCGCCAGCCCGCCTTCACCTGCCCGCCGGCCCACAGCCGACTCGGCCAATCGCCCGTCACCGCGTTGATGTAGCCATAGCCCGTGTTCCCCGCGAGGTACCGCGCGTAGATGCGCCCGTACACTACGTCGCCGCCGTCCTGATCGCGCAGACCCACCAGCGGCCCGAAGGCATACTGCTTCTCATCCTGAAGCTGCGTGCCCGCGTCGTAGTACCAGATGGTCACGGTGCCGTACGCCGGCTTCTCGCTCACCGGGATCACCACGACGCCCTTCGGCTCCACGCGCAGGGCCCTCTGGCCGCCATGCACGGGATCGCCGACGACCGAGGCGTCCCCGGTCGTCTGCGCGTTGGCGGGCAGGCCGGCCTCGAGGTCGAGCGTAACCGTGGCCGCCGGAGTCTGGGCGTGCGACACGGGCGCCCAGGGAAGGGCCATGAGAAACGCAAGGGCACCGGTGAGTGCCATCGGACACCTCCAATCGAGGGGAATCGCCAGCCATTCGCCTGCCCTACCCGCGCAGCCACTCGTAGGTGACGTAGGCCATCAGGACCACGAAGACCAGCCGGTAGGGCCGCTGCCATCGGGTCACCGCACGGGACCACTCCCAGACCGCAAGGGCCGCGATCGCGGGGGCGCCTGCGCCGGGCAGGTACAGCTTGTAGGGGAACAAGTCGTAGGTGTACGCATGCGCGATGGGAGCATACATGATGGCCATCCACGCCACGAAGCACGCCACCAGACGCCACTGTCCGCGCACCAGGACGTAGGCGCTCCCCCAGAAGGCCCCCGCGTGCAGCAGCGCGTCCCAGAACGAGGGAGTCAGCACCACCCAGCCGGAGGGCGGCATGGACGGCAGGCCCCAGGTTGCGGTCCACGGCGTCACAAGCATGAAGCGCACCGGCAGATACCAGAACCGGGGCCGATGGATCATGGCGGCCATGTCCTGGTTGAAGAAGAACCCGCGCACCTCGAACCGCCAGGCAAGATACAGGGCCACCACCACGCACATGCCGAGTAGCGGCCAAATCGACCGCCTCCATTCCGACCGCGGCCTCGTCAGGACCATCCACGCGACGAGGAGGGCGGGGAGCACGAGCGCATGCTCCTTGGCCAGGAGCGCCGGCGCGAGCAGAGCCACCGACAGGACCGCCCGGCGCCGCGGCGCCGCCGGGTCGGCCACCCACCCAAGGAACAAGTAGGCCGACAGGTACCCACAGAGCGCGACGAGCAGGATGAAGCGCTCGGGGTAGTATAGCACGGTGATGCGGTTCTCCGGCGCAGCGGCATAGATCAGGCCGGCCACGGCGCCCAGCGCGCGGCTGCAACCCAGGCGCCCGAGCATCAGCCCGAAGGCGACGCAGCTCGCCGCGAACACGAACAGGTTCGTCAGGCGGTAAGGGAAGGCGACCGTCGGGTCATGGGCCTGCCTTTCGAGGTCCTCCGTATCGAGGCTCCCATCGGCGCCGTACCGGACGTGCGGCCGGTCCCACAGCGCGCGGTCGATGAAGAGGCTCAGGAAGCCCAGGGGCCGAAAGCAGGGGTAGCTTGTGCCCGCCGACGTGCACCACCGGCCGAGGTCGTCCCAGTTCAGGGGACCCAGCTGACGGATGTAGACCGACTCGTCGAACCCATCCGGCCGTGAGTACAGGCGCGGGCCGTAGATCGCGAACGCAAGGCCCACTACGGCGGCGGCCCACAGACACCCCGCCGCAACGCGGTGCCGCTCGTCGGCCAGCCGGCCGCAGAGCTGCTCCCACGTTCCCTGCAGCCTCGCAAACCCAACCGGCATGGTTCGCTCCCCGGTGGGTCACCGCTTCGTGATGCTGTCCGACGTCTTCACATTGGCCGCGGAGTCGTACGTCCACCCGCTCTTGGAGAGGCTGTCTACGGTGAAGGTGAACGTGCCGGCGGACCGGGTCTTCGCCGAGCTCAGCGTCACCTGCCCCGACGAGTCCGTCGTCCCCGACACCGTGCCCGTTACCACGCCGCTCCAGCGGCCGGCGACCAGCACACCGGACACGGGAGCGCCGCCTGCCTCGGCCACCGACACCGTCGCCGTCGCGTTGGTGAAGGAGCCCCTGGTCTGAAGCCCCATCGTGATGCCGCCCACGTGCATGGCACTGGCGGGCGTGGCGCCCACCGTGAAGGCGAACTGGTCGTCGCTCAGTGCGTGGGCCCAGAACCCCCCGTCGGCGTAGTTCGTCTGGCCCCAGGGGTACTGCGACGCCAGTGCCGGCGGCACGTTGTGGAAGGACTCCTCTGTCAGCAGAAGCCGACAGCGGTAGCTCCCGCCGGGCAGCGTCACCTGGCCGGGTTGCGGGCGATTGGGCTCCCCTTCGGCGTACACGCTGGTCGTTGCGGCACTGAAGGGCGTGCTGTAGACGTCCGACCTATACGTAACGGTATGCTCACGCGGCGCGCCGTCGTTCGCAGTGGGGGTTCGCTGGTCCGTTCGCCAGAGCACATGGAAGCTGCTGTCCAGGTGAATGTCGCGCAGGGCATTGCCGCCGATGTCGGTGATGAAGAAGTCGAACAGCAGGTACCCCAGAACCCAGTGCCCCCGGTGTCGGCTCAGTTGGTTGTCGGCCACGTTCCACCCGCAGGTGTTGCACCACCATCGGCCCACGCTCCCGATCTGCTTGTTCGACCAGTTGGGCGGATCGGCAAGGTCGGTCCCGCTCCAGGGGTAGGGCTTCACGGGCATGCCCTCCAACTTCACCTGGTACGCGAAGTGCGGGCGGAGACTGGCCGCGGTGAGCGTTCCCGCGAGTGTCGTCGCGCCTCCGGAACCGGACGTGAACGTAACCAACGCCGGCGGCGCGTAGCACTCCGCACAGGACCCGTCACCCGGGCTGAAGAGGTACGGGTGATCGAGGATGTCCCGATAGCGGTAGTACTGCCCCGCGGGCGGGTACGGCCCGATGCTCAGGGCGTGCACCAATGACCCACCGGGGGGGACGGGCCCGGTTGACGAACCGCAACCGCTCACCCCCCAGGCGAGCAAGCCGACGAGGGCAAGGCTGACACAGGCGGCCGTGATCGTCCGTCGCGTTCGCATTGTCTGGCCTCCCGGCTTCGTGAGGTCGCGTTTGGTCGGTCGGCTAGAACGCCGCGGCCACCTCGAGACCGGACACGCCCACGGCGTTGTCGGCCTGTATCCGCCCCCACCCGGTGCCCGAGTCCCACCCGGCCGGACGCAGGTCCAGCGCGGTGTCGATCAGACGCTGGCGCACCTGGGCGGGCGTCCGCGTCGGATTGGCGGCCAGCAGGAGGGCCACCGTGCCGCTCACGTGAGGGCAGGCCATCGAGGTCCCGCTCTTGAGGCCGTACTGGTTGTTCAGGATGGTCGAGAGCACATCGACGCCCGGCGCCGCCACGTCAACCGCGGGCCCGGTGCTCGAGAAGCTCGCGCGTCGGTCCCGCTTGTCCGTCGCGGCGACCGCGATGACGCTGTCGTACTTCGCCGGATAGCCGACGGTGTCCGTGCCGGAGCCGTTGTTGCCCGCCGCAGCCACCAACACGATGCCGGCGTTGTAGGCGTTGTCGCACGCATCCTTCAGGAGCGTGGGTGGCGATGAGCCCCCCAGGCTCATTGAGGCGACCTGCATCCCGTTCGTCACGCACCAGTCAAGGCCCGCGATGAGCCAGCTCCACTGACCGCTGCCTCCGCCCAGGACCTTCACCGCATACAGGTCGGCCTCCGGCGCCACACCGATCACGCCGATCTCGTTGTCCTCCGCCGCGATCGTGCCCGCGCAGTGCGTCCCGTGCCCGTTGTCATCCATCGGGTCGTTGTCCCCGTTGGCGAAGTCATAGCCCCCCGCCACGTAATTGGCCTTCAGGTCCAAGTGGTTGTAGTCGATGCCCCCGTCAAGCACCGCGACCTTTACGTTCGCGCCCTTGTTCGTCGGATGCACGAGTTCGGCATCGATCTGGTCCACGCCCCACGGCAGCTGCTCGCCGGACGGCGGCGGTTTCTGCGGCTTGCCGAGTTCCTCGCACTCACCGTCGGGCTCGACCCGCAGTACGTTCGGGTTGCGCTCGAGGGCCTCCAGTGCCTGTGGGGGAACGGAGGCCGCCATGCCCGGCACGATCCGGTACGTCAGATGCACCTTGCCGCCGGCCTGTCTGATTGACTCGCGCTCCGCGGCGCCCGGGGGCGTCTTGAAGGTGATCAGGACCTTTGCGTTCCCGTCCGCATCGGTCGTGAAGTCCCGCGCCCCCTTGAACGCTTCGTCTCTGGGGGGCGGGCCGCCACTGCCGCAACCGTACAGCGCCAGCAAAGCAGCCAAGAGAATCGCCGTCGCCAACGCCAACCTGATCGCCCGCATGTCGCACCTCTTCTTGGTTCGTGGTCACGCTACCCGCGTGTCGCGTCCCAGCCGTTCCCATGTAGGGGCGCGATTCATCGCGCCCAAGTGTAGGGGCGTGATTCATCACGCCCAAGAACCGCTGTCGCGGATTCCCCCATACGTTCGTCGTTGCCTCCGGAAGACCTGCACGATCTGCCTTGTCGCGACGCAGGACTCGGGGGGCTCCCTAGCGAAGCCTGCTCCGCGGGACGACGGCACAAGGGCCGGCGAGCCCCGCAAGCGTTGTCCACGGGAGACCTACGATGCAGCTCGATGATCGACGCGTTCGCGTATCCGAACTCACCGACGAGCAGCTCGCTGCGGAGCTGAAGCAGCACGGCGTCGGGTTGACGCCGTTTGAGGCCAGGCGGATCGTGGAACTGATCGGCCACGACCCGACGCTCACGGAGCTGCACATCTTCAACGTCGAGTGGAGCGAGCACTGCTCGTACAAGAGCTCGCGGGCGACGCTGAAGGAGTTCCTGCCGACCGACGCCCCCAACGTGATCCTCGGGCCGCAGGAGGACGCGGGGATCATCGAGCTATGCCGGCACAAGGGCCGGCGCTATGGCGTCGTCATCGCGCATGAGAGCCACAACCATCCCTCGCAGGTCCTCCCCCGCGAGGGCGCGGCCACCGGCATCGGCGGGATCGTGCGCGATGTGGACTGCATGGGCGCGCGCGTGATCGCGACCGGCGACCCGCTGCGCTTCGGCAGTCTGCAAAGCGAGAACGTCGAGCGGACGCGCTGGATCGTCGAGGGCGTCGTCGAGGGCATCTGGCAGTACGGCAATGCCCTCGGCGTGCCGAACCTGGGCGGGGACGTCTACTTCCGCGAGGCCTTCGACGACAACTGCCTCGTCAACGTGGTCTCGCTCGGGATTGTCGCCGAGGAGGACATCATCCACTCCGCCGCTCCGCCCGAAGCCGCCCAGGAGCCTTACGACCTCATCCTCGTCGGCAAACCGACAGACGACTCCGGCTTCGGCGGCTCGGCGTTTGCCAGCAAGGTCCTCAGCGAGGAAGAGCAGGCCGAAGACCGCGCTGCGGTTCAGGTGGACGATCCCTTCCTCAAGAACGTGCTCGCGATGCGCAAGGCCAACGAGGCGGTCCGCGAGGCGGCGAAGGCCCAGGGCTACCCCATCGGCATCAAGGACCTCGGCGGCGGCGGCTTCGCCTGCGGTTCGTCCGAGATCACGGCCGCCGGTGGGTTCGGGGTGGACATCGACCTTGACGCGGTCCACGTCGGCTTGGAGAACCTCCACCCCGAGACCATCTGCTGCGCGGAGACCCAGGAGCGCTACGTCCTCGCTGTGCCCCGGCAGTTCACGCCCGAGGTCTTGCGCATCTACAACGAGGACTGGGACCTGCCGAACGTCTACGAGGGCGCCTGCGCGCGCGTGGTCGGCACGTTCAACGACACGCAGCGGTACGTCATCCGGCACCAGGGCAAGATCGTCTGCGACGCTCCCGTCGAGGCGGTGACCTCCGGCATCTCCTACCAGCGCGAAGAGAAACCTCGCGAGCCGCAGCTCGCCGAGCCCGACTTCGAGCAGCCGGCCGACCTCGCCGCCGCCTTGCTGAAGGTCCTCGGCCACGAGAACGTCTGCTCGCGCGAGTTCATCTACCGCGCGTATGACACCGAGGTGCAGGGCAACGCGGTGATCCGTCCGGGCGAGGCGGACGCCGGCGTGTGCGCGCCGCTGGAGGGCAGCCGGGCGGGTGTCGCGCTGGCGATGGATGGGAACCCAGCGTACGGTGCGATCAGTCCATACTGGGCGGGTGCGAACGCGGTCGTCGAGGCGTGCCGTAACGTCGCTGCGGTCGGCGCCATGCCGGCGGGCCTCACCGACTGCCTCAACTACGGCAACCCCGAGACTCCCACCGCCTTCTGGGAGTTCCGCGAGGGCGTGAAGGGCATCGCGGATGCGGCCCGGCAGGTCGGGCTGAAGACCCATCCGGGCCAGCCGGTGCCGGTCGTGTCCGGCAACGTGAGCTTCTACAACGAGTCGGCGACCGGGCGCGCCGTCGAGCCGTCGGGCATCATCGCGTGTGTCGGCGTGATGGCCGACAGCTCGCAGGCCGTCACCATGCAGCTCAAGCACCCAGGCGACACGCTGTATCTCGTCGGCCCGCGCTACGACGAATGCGGCGGCTCGGCCTACTACCAGGCGTTGGCACTGGGCCTCGGCGCCAACGTGCCCCACGTCCGCTGGGACGAGCAACGGGCGGCTATCTACGGCGTCCTCGATGCCATCGACGCCGGGCTCGTGGCCGCCTGCCACGACATCAGCGACGGCGGTTTGGCGGTCGCACTCGCCGAGATGGCCCTCGGAGGCTACGCGAGGGGGAAGCTCGGGGCCGAAGTGGACCTCACTCCCCTGGGTGGTGACCTCCGCGCCGACACGCTGCTGTTCAGCGAATCCGGCGGCTTCGTCGCCGAGGTGAAGGCGGGCCGCGAGGCCGAGTTTGAAGCCCTCTTCGCCGGGCAACCGGTCACGCCCATCCGCATCGGCACGGTCACCCCCGAGTCGCAGTTCCGGGTCGCCGGCCTCCTGTCGGTCACGATCGCCGACATGGCCGAGGCCTGGACCACCGGCCTCGCCACGCGCCTCCGCTAACCCCCATGTAGGGGCGCCTGCGCTAGCCCCCATGTAGGGGCGCCTGCGCTAACCCCCATGTAGGGGCGCGATTCATCGCGCCCACATGTAGGGGCGTGATTCATCACGCCCCATGCCGTTTCGTCCTTGCATCCCGTCCTTGCATCCTCTCCGCCTGCGGCGGCCCTCTTGGCCCGCCCGGTTGTTTGCATCTGGCAAGGGTTTTTCTGAAACCTCGTACAGACCACGCTGTCTACACCTCCAATCGGGAGTGTAACTGCTCCCGGGCTGAAAGGACTGGGTCGATGAGAAAACCGGTCTTACCCGTTGTTGCTGCGACGATGCTGCTTGTCGCAGGGTTGTCGTCTGCGTTCGCGCAGACCGCCCCGCCCGCGGTACGCATCGGCGTCGTGGACCTCGAGTTGGTCGGTCGCAAGTTCGATCGCAAGGCCAAGGAAGAGGAAGCGCTGACGCAGTGGTATGTCGGGAGGCAGAGCTTCCTGCAGGAGCTGGACAAGTACATCTTCTGCGTGGACGACGAGTGGAAGCAGGTGCTCGCGCTCCTGGACACGCCCAAGGGCCAGCGCACCCCGGAGCAGGATGCCCAGTTGAAGGCCCTGCTGGATGAGGGCACCAAGCGGGAAACGCGGTACAAGGACCTCGAAGCCAAGCAGGCTCAGGGAGCCCTCACGAAGGACGAGGAGAACAGCCTGAAAGAGCTTCGTGAGACCCCGACGGCACGGACCGCTGACCTGCGAAACCGTGCTGAGAACATCGAGAACGAACTCCAGCAGCGCATGGCCGCGATCCGCGAGGCGCTGATGAAGCCCGTTCGCGACGCAGTGAACGCGATCGCGGCCGAGAGAGGCTTCGCGCTGGTCCTGGAAAAGGACTGGGTCTACTTCGGTGGCGAGGACATCACCGAGGACGTCATCAAGAAGGTGAACGAGATGGCGCCCCCTCCGGCGGGCACGGCCGTCCCACCCCAACCGGGCACGCCTCCGGCGGGCGGCGAGAAGCCCAAGGAGGGCGACGGTGGCAAGCCGCCGGGCGGTGGCAATCCCTAAGCCCTTCTGGGCTGCCGTGTTCTGCCTGGCGCCCTGTGCGCCGGCGGTGCTGACGGGGTGCTCGCGGTCGGGTGCGGTGACGGGTCGCGCGGGGCCCGAGGCCGTGCGGGTCTATCCCGCGCAGCTCATGTCGGAGCACCCGCTGTATCGCGAAGTAACGGAGTTGTCCGCCCGCATCGCGGCCGTCAATGCGCCGCCCGACCTGCGCGAGATGCGGGCGCTGATGTCCAGGCCCTTGGGCCGACAACTCCTGCGGCCACCGAGGGTGCAGGAGCCGGATCGCCTGCGGTTGACGGCGTGGGAGGCACAGACCGACGCGCAGTTGGCGGCGGAAGTCCAGGAGGCGGAGGAGTCCCTCGGCTTCTGGTCCGAGGCCGACCTGAGCAAGCGAGAGGCGCGCCTGTCGCGTGAGGTCGCGGACGCGGTGCGGCAGGAGCAGAACGAAGCCGAACTCGCGCGACTGCGGACGGAGATCGGCGAGATCGAGCGCCGTCAGGGCGAGCTAGACGAGTTGCGCCGGCTTGCGATCTCCGAGGATCAAGAGGTGGCGGCGCGCGCCGTCGAACGGCAGGCCGCGCTGTGGGCGGAGATCGCGGCCAAAGCCGAAGCCGTCCAGCGCGAGGCAGACGCCAGGCTTCGCGAGCTCAGGGAGTCCGGCGAAGCCGACATGCGGAAGGCCCTTGCCGAGGCCCGTACCCGGGCGGAGGCGGAGCGAGCCGCCCATGCCAAGCAGCTTCGGGACGCCGGCGCACAGGTGAGGGAGCGGCTGCCCGAGGGCGTGCAGGCTGCCGCAACGCCGATCACACCCACCGAGGACGCGCAGAGCGTTCCTCCGGCGCCCGCGACGACAGAGCTGACGGCGCTTGTGGGGGAGATCGAGGCGGCGCAGCGGGCCGCGCGAGAACGGCGACTGAATCGGCTGGTGGCGGCGCGCGGGCGACTGCTCCGGGAGATCGCCCTCAGCACACAGAGCGCGGTACGCGCGGTCGCGATTCGCAACGGACTTGATGTGCGCTTCGGCCCGGACACGGACCCGGGCCTGCGAGACGCGACGGAGGACTTCCGGCCGCTCCTCCGCGACTATTGGGCAGCGCGACCGGCGATCTCCGGGGGCCCCACCGGCCCCCGCCACTGAAACCGTCGTCATGTACGGGCGCGATTATGGTCATGCACAATGTGATTAGGCGGGCGTCGTTGTAGGGGCAGAGCGTGGATTGTGTTGAAAAAGGGCTGCGTCGAGGAAGCACGCCTCTCATACGCGCCGTACGCGGCTCGTAGGTCGGGATACCAATCCCGACACTGCCTTTATCAACACAATCCGTGCTCTGCCCAGGTGTTGCTGAACGGACGGCATGGGCAGAGCACGCTCTGCCGCTACAACGACCCGACGATGTCAGGTTATTTCGTGCATGACCATCATCACGCCCGACGCCGTGCGTCTGATACACCCTCTGAGGCCGCACGCAGATCGTGGACGAACATCGGGAGGGGCGAGATCCTGACATGACCATCCCACTAGCAGACATCGCAGCAATGGTCAACGGTAGCCTCACCGGCGACGGGCGCACGCTCATCGTGGGCGTGGGCAGCCTGGAGACGGCGCGGGAAGGTGAGATCACCTTCATCGACAAGCCCGAGCTCCTCTCCGTGGCCGACGTCAGCCCTGCGGCGGCGCTGATCGCGCCGGCCAACGCGCCGCGCGGCAGGAAGCCCATGATCCTCACCGAGGATCCGCGCCTGGCCTTCAGCAAGGTCCTGGAGATCTTCGCCCCCAAGCGCAACGTCTACCGCGGCGTGCATCCGCGGGCGGTCGTCGGCGAGAACGTGACGCTGAGCGAGAACGTCAGCATCGGCGCTCACGCCTACGTGGGCGACGGAACCACGCTGGAGGCCGGGGTCATCATCTACCCCAATGCGTACGTGGGCGACAACGTCACTCTGGGCGCGGGCACGATCATCTGTCCCCAGGTCTTCGTGGGTGACCGCTGCGTCCTGGGCCACCGAGTCGTGGTCCATGCCGGCGCCTCCATCGGCGGGGACGGCTTCGGTTACGTTCAGGAGGGCGGCAAGCACCGCAAGATCCCGCAGATCGGCGTCGTCATCATCGGCGACGACGTCGAGATCGGCGCCAACTCCACGGTCGATCGCGCGACGCTGGGCGCCACCAAGATCGGGCGCGGCACCAAGATCGATGACCACGTACACATCGCGCATAACGTCGTCATCGGCGAGGACTGCCTGCTCTGCGGCCAGGTCGGCATCTCCGGCTCGGTGACGGTGGGCGATCGCGTTATCATGGCCGGCCAGGTCGGCGTGAACGACCACATCACGATCGGCAGCGACATCATCATCGGCGGCCAGGCCGGCGTGTTCAGCGACCTACCCGAGCCCGGCTACTACTCCGGCTATCCGGCCAAGCCTCACAACCACTCGCTCCGCGTGTTGGCGGCCACCCAGAAGCTCCCCGACATGGCCAAGCGCCTGAAGGCCGTCGAGCGCCTGCTCGAAGAACTCCAGGCTGACGCGTCGAAGGACTAACCGCCCTCGCCGTCGAACTACGGCACCATCGCGCCCAAGCGGGGTCCCGCGGTTCCTCTTGCCGTCATGTAGGGGCGCGATTCATCGCGCCCATGTGTAGGGGCGTGATTCATCACGCCCAAATGTAGGGGCGCCATTCATGGCGCCCGAGGGTCCGTATCGTGGGTTCCTGTCTTGGCGGAGGCCCCAATCGGGCCTCCGCTTCGGTAAACCGACACCACAGGCCAGCACCATGACCTCGCGCACCACGCTCGCCGTCTTGGAGGACAGGCATTCTTGCCTGTCCCAGCCCGCCGCGTTGGAGGACAGGCATTCCTGCCTGTCCAAGCCCCCCGCGTTGGAGGACAGGCATTCTTGCCTGTCCAAACCGCACCCGGAACGTTGGGGACTGACGACGAAACCCAGCCCCATCGGGTTTCGTTGTCTGTCCCCGAAGTTGCCTTTCGCGTTCCGTCACTACCCCCGACGAGCCGACACCATGACCTCGCGCACCACGCTCGCCGTCCTGGAGGACAGGCATTCTTGCCTGTCCAAGCCCGCCGCGTTGGAGGACAGGCATTCTTGCCTGTCCGAGCCCGCCGCGTTGGAGGACAGGCATTCCTGCCTGTCCACTTGCCTGTCCAGGGTCTACCGACTGTGCCTTGGCCTACTGGCACTGACCCTCGCCGCCGCCGGGAGCGCCGATCGCCGCCTGGACTTCGCCGCTCGCGAGCGCGCGGAGGGCCCTCTGCGGATCGGGGAAGTGACGGGCGGCGGGCAGGTGCTCATCCGCCTGCGGAGCAAGGCCGGGTCCGTCCTCCCGCGCGCCCAGAAGGCCGCCGAGGGCCTGCAGAAGGCCGCGGTTGCAGGCCTCTCGCCTCCCGCCCTGACCGTGGTGGTCGGGCCCGACGGCTCGTCGATCCTCAAAGGCGATGGGCAGGAGATTGTCACCGCCGACAAGGAGACGGCGCAACTCTCCTCCACGACCCCGACGGCTCTGGCCGCGAGCTGGCAGAGCGCACTCAACACGGTGTTCCGCGAACCCTACCTGGTTCTGTCTGAGCCGGACGGCCTCCAGGTCCCCGTGGACGAGGCGCGCTACGTCGCCTACGGCGGGCCGCTTGGGAAGCACCTCTCGGCAACCTCCGGCGACGAGGCCGTGGCGCTGGCGAAGCTGGAGCCGACGAACCGCCGCCTCAAGGTCTACGGGGCCGGTCCGGGTGACACCGCGGTCGCGCTGAAGGCGGGCGCCCTCAGCCTCGGCCTCCCGGTGCAGGTCCGCTTCTGGGCCGCGAAGATCCTCCCAACCGCCGTGGCGGAGCTAACCGGCAGCGGGCAGGACGGGCACACCGCAACCAGGGTTGCCGTCAACGCCGCCCTCGCCGCCGCGCAGCCTCAGCCCGGCGCCACCGTCTCCGCGATCTCCACCGACCGCGAGGGGCCGCTGTTCCGTGTCGGTGTCCTGGCCACCGGCCAGGACTGCATCGACGCCAAGAGGCAGGTCGAGGTGACACTGAAGTGGGTCACGCCGCCGACCCTCGAGCCGGTGGACGTGTTCGTGAGCAACTCCCCCGAGCGCATCGTCGCCCTCGGAAGCCTCATGCGCGAGCAACTCCTCCCGGACCGTGCGGCGCGCTTCTTGTACCATCACGTCAACTCGACGGAGCAGACCGTCCTCTTCGTTGCCCGCATCGCGAATGCGGGGCCCGGACCCGCCGCCGCGCACGTGATCCTCGGCGAGTCCGGCCCGGACAAGGACGAGTTGGGCGTCGGCCACGCCGCGGCCGCGCGGTTCTGGAGGGAGCAGCGGACCGGGAGCGGCTACGTCCTGCAGGTCCCGCCGATGACTGCCTCCGACATCGTGCGCACGCCCGTCGGGCGCGAGGCCATCGTCAGCGGCCTGGCCCAGATCACCCCGCTCTCGTCATCGCCGCTGCTCCTCGAAGTCGCCGCCGTGCCGGTCGGCCACGAGACGGAGTGGGTCGAGCCCCTCCGGCCGGAGGACTACGCCTCGCCCAAGTTGACGACCTTCCGCTTCGGTGCGCGCAAGGCCGTCGAGCTGAAGCACGAGATCGGCGGGGCGTGGACGTTCTTCAGCCTGGGCAAGGAGGGCTCGACGAACGAGGCCGGCACGTACCTGGCCGGCGACTACGGCGTCCTGCACGAGATCGACCTCGAACTCACGAACGCCCGTGAGCAGACCGGCTTCGCGGAGATGGAAGTGCGCGCGAGCGGCGGCGTGATGCGCGGGCTGTTCCTGATCGACAACGTCCTCCACGAGACCGGTCTTCTGGTCGGCACCCAGCAGGAACGGGTGCTCAAGCTGGAGGTCCCCTCCGGAGCGACGCGTCGTGTCCGCATCGAGACGATTCCGGAGTCCGCCTCCAACTACCCGGTGCACCTGATCGTCCACTCGCGGCTGCGGAACGTGCCATGAGGCTGCGCGACACGAGTGAGGGTGAGTTTCTGCGCGCCGTCCGCCAGACGCTGGGCGGCGCCGGGGGCCGAGTGTGTCTGGGGATCGGGGACGATGCCGCAGTCCTCGACTGCCCGCCCGGGCGCTCCCTGGTGCTCACCTGCGACGCCGCGGTTGAGGGCCGTCACTTCCGCCGCGAGTGGTTCTCTCACCGCGAGATCGGCGAGCGCGCCGTGCGCTGCGCCCTCAGTGATCTCGCCGCCATGGGCGCCGAACCCGTGGCGGTGCTGCTCACCCTGATCGTGTCACCCGAGGAGGATGAAGTGGCGGCCCGAGCGGTGGTCGAGGGCGCGGCCGCGGCGTCCGCGGAGTTCGGCGCGCGCCTGGCCGGCGGCGAGACCGTCGGCGCTCAAGGTCCCCTGGTGCTCGACGTGGCGGCTGCCGGCCTGGTACGCACGGGGCGGGAGTTGCGCCGCTCCGGGGCGCAGCCCGGCGACGTCATCGCGGTCAGCGGGACCCTCGGCGACGCGGCCGCCGGCCTCGCCGCGCTCCGCGCCGGTCTTGGTGGCCCCGAGGCGACAGCGGTGATCCGTCGCTACAAGGTCCCCCAGCCCCAAGTAGCTCTCGGCGTCTTGCTGGCCCAGTGCGACGGCGTGCACGCAGCCATCGACATCAGTGATGGTCTCCTCATGGACGCGGGTCACATGGCCGAGCAGAGCGGGGTAGGCATCGAGCTGTTCGCCGACGCTCTCCCCCTCTCCCCCGCCTGTGAAGCGGTCGCCCGGGAACTCGGGGTGCAGCCCTCGGCATGGGCCCTTGGCGGCGGGGAGGACTTCGAGCTGCTAGTTGCCATATCGCCCCTGGAGTTCGGGAGAGTGCACCATCGGGCCAAGCAGGACTGTGCACTTGAGCTACTCGGCATCGGGCAGGTGACCGAGGGGCACGGCGTCCGCCTCACAGGGCCTGACGGAACGGACCTCGCCTCGCCCGCAGCGGGCTGGGACCAGTTCCGCTCATCGTAGTCCTTCACATGTAGGGGCGCGATTCATCACGCCCAAATGTAGGGGCGCGATTCATCGCGCCCAAGTGTCGGGGCGTGATTCATCACGCCCAAATGTAGGGGCGTGATTCATCACGCCCAAATGTAGGGGCGCGATTCATCGCGCCCAAGTGTAGGGGCGCGATTCATCGCGCCCTATTGTGTAGGGGTTAACATGAAACGGTCCGCCGTTGGGGAAGACTCAGAGCAATGACGCACCGAATCCCCCACGAAAGGCGGACC
>Ga0194125_10000523_pt1 | contig 64031 bp, 46 predicted proteins | sample TA2KigC250mmetaG_FD_148626 | JGI IMG/M metagenome (GOLD analysis project Ga0194125, IMG submission 148626) | Freshwater microbial communities from Lake Tanganyika, Tanzania - TA2015034 Kigoma Deep Cast 250m | ecosystem: Environmental > Aquatic > Freshwater > Lake | place: Tanzania: Lake...
CAAAAAAGATAACATTTGAGCTATCAGGAATGGGAAGTTCCCTGACAATCGTTTTTTGGGCATTGCTTTTGACTCGACAGACAAAGTATTTACCTTCGTCGGCCCAAGAATCAAAGCGACTGGGTAGAAATACAAGAGAGGGAATTCGGAACCGGATTTTGCCGTAAAAAAAGGACTTGACAAACGGAATTTACCCTTACCAGCCCCCTCCAAGGAGGGGAAAGAAAAAGTTGACAAAAAGAAATAATTGGAAGATAAAAACTTTTCTTTTTGAAAGAAAAGTTTGGTTACCGTTTCTTTGTTTTTAGCCACCGCGCAGCAAAATATATGAGATTTTCCATTATCCGTCTATTGGTGGCAACCTGAAAAAAGGTTTCATTATGTAAACTCGTTAATAAATACATCCCATTACCATATTTAAGCATACCAAAAGCCATATCAAACCCATTATTTGTGGTTGCCAACACAGTATATTTTTTGCTCCACTGACACCATGAGTTTTCCAGGTATACCTGCCCAGACATAATTTTATTGGGACGTTTAAATAAATCCAGCGTTTCTTTAGTGGGCTCAAAATCCATTGTCTCTTCACGTTGAACACCAATAATACTTTCTGGAAGCCAATCTATTTGATCTGGCATAAAGTCATTATCCTGCCCGGAAACAATAACAACACCGCCATTTTTGACAAAATTTTTTATTTCTTTCTCCATTCTATCGCTCAAAAAATATTGTGCTTCTCTGATAGCGCCTTGGCCAATCCAGAGGATATTTGCTAAATTCAAACCTGCCAGTATTTGAGTTGTGGTTTCCTGGAAAGCAAACTGATATTCACCGATTTTACGAAACCTACATAAAGTGCGAAATTCCGTTCTATATTGTATCCCGGAAAGAACCAAAATCTTTATATCCGCTTTCGATGCCTTATCAAATGTCGGCCCAGGTGGTCGCGCGAGTATTGCAGCATCAGGATTTTTAAGGATTTTGCGGACAGTTTTTTGTAAATCCTCGGTGCGACCGCTAAAAGTCCGTTGCAAATAGATTTCGATATGCGTAAAATTCCACCAGCATTTTGTCCATTGTGGGTCATCTCCCACAAAGGTTTTACATTGAAACCATTTACCATTAACGTACCCGATGCTATTTAACTGCCCATAATGTTTGTCATAGAAAATGACAATAGGTGCTCCGGGTTTAAAACATCGTATCATCTCATCAGGACTGGTCCCCGGCCTTATTTGTCCAACGGAGAGATTGATTTTTATTTCCGAAAGTCCACTCTTTCCGGCGACATCCTCATCCACGACAATAATTGTCAAAAACCTTTCTGTATTCACAGTTTTGACTTTGCCAAATACAATATTGGTACAAGCTTCGATAATTTCGGGCAACGTGTAATTTCGTTCAATGAACGCATAAGCTTTATGCTCGTAAATAGATGGAACAACAAAAGTTAGTGATAATAAGATTACAACAAATGACTTTAAGTTCATAAGTATGCTCCTATCAATCAGGAACTGAATATTTCACAAACCCGTCTGTTATCTTCTTTTAGGTCTGCTTTTACGTAAATTACCATCGTCTTTGCTATCAACAGAACCACCGAGAAATAGAGATTCTTAGTGAGTTCTAAAAAATTTTGTGAAGTTTTTTACCACAAAAACACAAAGAACACAATGTTTTTTTGTTCCTTCGTGTCCTTCGTGCCTTTGTGGTTCTCTTTTGAAGCATGGAAAAAGTTAAAGTTCTTTTTTAGAACTTACTTATGGTTAGTACCTTCCAAAAAACAGTGTAACCTTTTCCTACGTCGTTTTTTTCTCACCGCAGAGGTCGCAGAGAACAGACGAAGTTAAAAGGAACGAAGCCATCTCCGTGTCCTCTGCGTCTTCTCAGTGTTCTCTGCGGTTTAAAAAGTAAACAAACTTTTTGGGAACTTACTTTTGTAATCTTTTGCGTCGAAATAACTGGAATATCCTAATCTAGACCATGGTAATTCCTTACCGAGATATCCTCTCAGTACATTGTCATTTATTATTCCTGTAGGAGCCATGATAATAGCACCATCTGACCACTCTACCGCACCTGGATAAAGCTCATCAATTTCATGAAGAGTGGCATTCTGACGGTTAACTAATTGAATTACTCTTTCCTCTTTTTCATAAAGCTCACTTAGAAATGAGTCTAAATAGGGGTCGTTAACTATTCTCTGACCATGCTTATCAAGAACGGTGATTTCCATTCTTCCTTCGGAATCAGAACCATAGTGAATCGTTTCATAGCGGTCTATATCCAGACTATTTACGTGGTTAGCGACTTCTTTTGCTGCTTCATCTATCGATTGCTGCACTTCCTCGTAAACAGGAAGAATACGCATTAGTGCATTAAATAATTCAATCTTCTCTTTTAGTTCAGCAGGGAGTTCTTGTTCTTCAATCTCCTCTTGTTCTGAAATTTTCTTTGATTCCCCTTGCGGCGATTGTTTCGGAGCATCAGGCCGTGCAAGAAATTTATCAACTTGCTCTTCTACATCCTGGTCGTTTTGGATAACCTTCTCACTCTTGTTCAGACGAGAGCTCATTTTCGAGATAGGTTTTTGCTTAACCTCCGACTTGACTTTTGGTTGTTGAGTTACTACTTTGGGTGATTTGACATCGGGCTGATGCGTCACAATTTGAAATCCGATAAATCCTGCGGCAAGAACACCGATGACGCCAATTGTTACCTTTGCACTTGTTCCTATCTTCATTGCCACGATACCTCCTGAAATGATTTTTTTGAGAGGAAGAATCTTTGGCAAACCGAAGATTGCATTCAACAAATCCTTCATACGAGCGGCGAGTTTTTTTCGCGCGCGGTAAAGCCGACTCATTGATGCCTCAACAGAAATGCCGAATCTTTCGCTAATTTCCGCATGGTTCAATCCATCTATGTGCGCACGAACAATTTCTCTATCCTTCGGCGGAAGGGCTTCGACCGCCTCCATAATGGAATCTATCAATTCCTGCTTTAGAATATGTTCGTCAGGAGCAATTTGGGCCAGGGTTGCAATCTCCGATTGAACAGGAAGTTGTTCGTCTGTTAAAGAAAAAGTTGGTTTCATCTGTTGCATGTAATTTTTGCAACGATTCTGCGCTATCTTTTTGAGCCATGCGAAAAATTTGTCTGGCTTTTTGAGTTGGTTGAGCTTCAGATAGGCCTGGACAAACGTCTCCTGAGTTACCTCTTCAGCATCGTATGTATTCCTGAGAATTGCGAAGCAGATAGAGTAAATTTGCTGGTAATACTTGCGAAAGAGTTGGCTGTAAACCTCGCTATTTCCGTATCGGATTTGTTCAATCAATTGTTCATCAGTTGCCATAGCTTACTTCCTCCTGTCATTATATAGACAAAAAATCAGGAATAATCTGGCAATTTTTTTTCTTTCATTAATACATGGATTCGATAGGCAAAGCAATATTAATTTCAAATGCGTAATGCGTAAAACGTAAAGCATAATTACTCAGTAACAAGGAAGTCAGAAATTTTTGTTGAAATAAGGCTGGCAATTTGGTAAAATTGATAATGGGGGTGATAAAAATGAAATCGAATGTAATCATGCTATGCATTGCCATTTTAACTTCAGTAATTTTGCCTTCTTTGCTTTTAGCAAGTGAACCTGGCAAATATGATAAGGGAACGGTTTTTTCCTTTCACTTCAATGAAGGAAAGGGAAAAGATGTTTCTGACTCGTCGGGGAATGAGAACCACGGCATACTTGGAGGCGGGAAGACACCAGAATGGGTTGATGGACCTGAGGACAAATTTGGTTCTGCTTTGGAATTTAAAGACGCCAACTACGTTGAGATACCAGAATCGGTTAAGCTGGACACAGACGAGGAAATCACATTTGAGGCGTGGCTGAGACTTAAAGCATTGAAAGCAAGTTGGGCAACGCTTTACAGTAAACACGGCCAAAGCAATGGTCAGGGATTCCATTGGATATACATCTACAGCGATAGTGGAAAGTTGGCTTACCAATATTGCGATGGTACCAAGTATCTCGCGCCGACCGCGGAGGTGAATTGGGAGTTTGGCAAGTGGACTCATGTCGCCATAACTCACAAGATTAATGGAACCAAAGGCGGAGTGATAAAGTGGTATATTGATGGAGAACTGATAAATGAACTTGAACATAAAGAAAAAGCTCTTGTGGTCATTGGTGGGAAAGCCTCAATCGGGACCTATCAGTCAAATCCAGCGCTGGATAGATATGCTTTCGATGGCGCGATGGATGAAGTACGTCTTTCTCCCTGGGTCAAAACTGACGGGGAAATCATGGAATCTATGAAAGGTTTGGCGGTGAAACCTTACGGTAAGATTGCCAATACCTGGGGAAGGATTAAGCAGTGAATATAGAACTAAATAAAGTATTACAGAGTTTCATCGCGAAATTAATATTTTGGGGCAAAGTGGCAAAGGGGCAAGTTGGCAAAAAGGGTAAATGGCAATTGCCGTCTTGCCATCTTGCCGTTTTGCTACTTTTAGGAGGGAAATAAAATGGCTCTCAGACCTTTAATATTCGTTCATCCTCCTTATGACTATCTGGAAGATGAGTGGGCATTGGATAAATTTCTTTCTGGCGGTGTAAGGGATGTGATGCTTGGCTACTGGACTATTATAGATGAAAGTCAGGGGGAGAACGTTTATTCGTATCCTTCGCTTATTTCAGCACACTATGGGGGGAAGTCCGTAAAAGGTAGACCTGTTCCTGCATTTCATCCAACAGCGGAATTCTACAAAGATATCGGTTTTATCCCGCCAGACCTACCCAAAGAAGCAGAAGAGAAGGCTGAAAGATTCAGAAGGAGCGTAGAAAGAACAACTGAAAAGGGGATAAACATCTATACTTTCGGCATTTCTGATGGTTCGCCCAAATGGACTCGCAATGAGCCACCATCTCATCGGGACTCAGTCGAGTATACTGCGACGAGATTACAGGATTATTATCTCAATTTTTCAATAGCCGGCTGTGTGCTTGACGGACCCGGCTACGGTTACGAGATACAACCTGGATTCGGGGGCGGCGGCCAGGCGTTTGCAAAGTTATGTAACTGTGCGGAATGCAGGGAAAAAGCTGGTTCTATGGGGTTGGACATAGAAAAAATGAACGCTAAGCTGGATGAGCTTTTCAACCTGCTTCATGGTTTGAAAAAAGAACAGGTAAGCCTTTTTCTTGAAAGTCAGCGAGGAATGTTCGACGCCATTGACCTTCTGCTTGAAGAGCCAATATTTTTCGACATCCTTAGATTTAAAACCCGTTTGATAGATGACCAAATTGAGCCAGTCTATCGAAAGCTCAAGCAGGTGGATGAAAACATTATCTTTGGAATCTGTCCCAGGCTTCCTTGTTTCTCCACGATGCAAGGATGCAACTTCAGAAGACTTAGCAAAATCACAGACCTTATCAATTCTAAACACTATCTCTGGATGGCTGGAATAGACGGATTCAAAGGGACTATCCATAGATATGCTCAGACGCTCATGGATTGGAATCCCGACCTGGATGAAGAGATTATTATGGAACTGATTTTCAAGATATTCGGATTCAGAATGCCTGAAGGATATACTCTCTCTGAATATGAAAAACCGTGTCCGAGAGAGTTTTTCCAGGGAGTGGTTTACACTGAATCGAAAAAGATGCTTCAGAGGATAGGTGATGTTGAGAAAGTATCGCCTTTCATTGGCCTGGAGCATGGAGGTGTGTGGCTAAATGCCCAGGAGCTAAGGTACTTGCTTGAGGCTATAGAGGATGCGGGACTAACGAGATTTACATATTATGTCTTCAATACGATAACGGATGAAATATGGGATGTGATAACCGATTTTACGCCGAGTTATTAGTAAATGGACTATCCACGAACCTACATTTGGGAGGATTTAAAGCGTATCCACAAAGGAGGGATGGGGTTACGCACCTTTGTTATGAAAAGCCGCTTCTTTTCGTAACAAAGCTCAAAACCGGTTGATGGTCGTTTCAAAAAGTTCTCCTTGTGAGACGCGTTTCGTTATCATTGAAAAGTCTTGATGTCATTTGGCTGTCCCAATGTTCGACTAACCTTTTTTGACTGTTAACGGCCTAAATATTGAAGCGAGTGAATGAAAGATGCGGCAGGTGTTGCAAGGAAGCGACAGCAATTATCGCATTTCTTGTTCTGCCGTTTCTCCTTTTTCCTCCCGTGCTAACGCTTCGTAGCTTACGAGCAGTTCGATTTCCAGCAGGTTGATTGTCGTCGTCAGTTCGGGTGCCAGCCTCGTCGGCGTGACTTGTAGGCGGTTCTCACCCTTTCTGAGCTGGGACGGCTGCAAGGTGATGTCGTATTCCAGGTATGGTCCGAGAGTAACGGTGTGCAGCCGCGTATCGCGCCCGTTGGCCGCGTAGCGCACCTGTTGCTGACGGGCATTGACCGGTTGGCCGTTCAGGCTCGCCTGAAACTGCTCGTCGCCCCTGACGTTTTCGAGCTTGAAACGCAACGTGATGGCGTGTGCGCGGTCGTAGTCCTCATAGCACCGGAAGGACGCTGTCAATTGGCCGTCGTCAGCCGGACGAACCAGGCTGGCCTGGTCGGGGTCGTGATGGCGATAATCAACGTTTTTGCTGAAATAGAACAGAAAACGCTTGTCTTTGCCGCGCAGCAACTCGGCGCGGCCGAGTTCGTCGAGGGCCCGACCGACTTTCGTCAAGTCCGGGTGTCCGAAGGCCCGCAAGTCTGGCAGTTCGGTCTTCACTGCTTCCGTTGGCAGGGGCATCTGCATGGCCAGTTCGAACAGGCACGGATAGTTGAACAGGTAGATGCCGTCGGCGCTGCTCGCGTGCGCATTGGCCGCCGCGGCCCGGTATTCCTCGAGTCCGAGATACTGTCCCGTCTGCGGTGAGCAGTTGACGTACGCCAACACCGGCGTCCCCTGCACGAGGAGTTCCTTCCACTGCTCCAGGGGATGATTCATGTATGCCTGGTAAGTCCCCACGCTTACGGCGTCGAAAAGCCCCTCGGCATCCCAGACCGCGACGTCGAGACCACACTCCGGGGCCAGTTCAGGGGTGAGCGGCACATTGATGGAAAGCAGGTACTCCGGCCGCTTCAGTCGCTTGGCTTGCGCAGCCAAAGCCATCTTGATGTCGCGAACCAGTTCGGTAAACCGCGGCGCGTGTTCTCGCCCCTGGCCGGGCGGAAAGAAGAACGGCGAGCGCATGGCGTCAAGTTCAATACCATCGAGCTCCGGGTACAGGTCCACGAACTCCACAACCCGGTCGAAAAAGTGTGTGCGGACCACGTCGGACGCATAGTTCAGGCAGCCGCCGTAGTATCCGTAGCCCGAACCGAGGGTCAGCTTGACATGCTGCTTCCAGAATTCGCTCACATTGGGGTTGTCGCTTGTGGTGAAATGGGCGTCGTTCATTCGGAAACTGGCCAAAACCTTCTTGCCCAGCTCATGGAGGATGGCAAAGACGGCGCCGAAGTAGCCGCCCGGCTGGGCCGCGAAATTCTTGACATTCTGGTACGCGCGCCGTTGACGGAGATTGTCACCGCCAACCACTGGGCTGGTGCGTTGTTGGCCGACCCTGGTGGGATAGAGGGTGGGCCAGGACATATCGCCGACGCAGTAGGCCACTGTGCTCACCCCTGACCGACAGTAGCTCTCAAGGTAGCGTCGGAGGTCACTCTCCTGGAGGTCGTCACTCAAATTCAAGAACACATGGCCGTCGTCGTTGAGCACCAGAAGACCGATGGCCGGTTCGAGGCGGGTAATTTGATTCGTCATGGCAAAATCCTTTCCTTTGAATATTATTAAGACGTCAGTCCGGGATAACAACAAGTTGTTGTAACCAAACTTTTCTTTAAGAAAGAAAAGTTTGATCAAAAGAAATAAGAGGAAGAAGTATAGGACTGACGGTTTTCCAATTTTCGTGGCTTCGCGCTGTCCCCTCCTCGGAGGGGTTGGGGGTGGGTACTTCTAAAACCGCCGTTTGCTTCTTTATACCCCAACCGGCTTCGTAATTACAGTTATATTTTCTTCATCACAAGTAACTTTGTGCCCCTTGATGCCGCCGGCGGAATTTATCACCTCTTGAGCCTGGATGAGATGGTCTCGTAACACCGCGCATTTGTCAGGATGATGCTCCTCGTTGTTATCAATCGGATAGAGCAGGTGTTTGGCGGCCCAATAATCCAACGCCACTGGGTCAAGGCTGGCTAAAAGCTGGTCGAGTCTGGTCGTGTTTTCAGGTGGATAGCCAGCCCAAGCTATCTGAGTTACCCAAATACAATCAAGAATATTTAGCACTGGTGTTCTGACATGGGCAATCATTTCGCCGCAGTGTTGCCCTAACTTAGAATAATGTCTCTCCTCGCTTTTCCCATCAGCCATCGACAGCACACCATAGAAATTCTTTAGAGCCCCAGTGATGCCACAGCCGTCGTGATGCTTTAAAACCGGAATATTTATCAATTTGAGCTTATCGTCGTAACTGGTACCGTTGAAAAGCCCTTCTTTTAATTCTATCCTATTCCCCTTAACGGTAGTGAAACAGGGATATGAAACCTGGTTAAATTTCCTATACCCCGAAGTTTCGTGGTCATCATTACAGATGAAGGTTTCCCTAAGCGGGTCAAGAAGATACTGTGAAACTCTCTTATCAGCAAAGACTTTATCAACCAAATAGGAGAACGAGTGACTTTCGTCTTCGGCATTCGCATGAACTGAAGTATCAGGATACCGGCCTCCACACCTTGTATCACAGTCCAAACTCCCAAAACGTTGCCCGTTTTCAAAGAGAACTATCTCACCTGAAAACCCCGAAGGGTGTTCTAAAATTCGCTGGATTAATCCTCTTATCACATCAGAATTGGTACACCCCTTATACTTCCACTGCGCATTAACTTTGATGAGAACAACATCCTCTTTATCAATTAAACCATCTTTGCCGCCAAGGTCCACATCTCTATCCGTCTTGTAAAGCTTAATCCCATTTGACGACATTAGGTTTAATAGGGTATCTAACCCTTGATGATAATTTCCTTTGCCGGTGGGAATCGGACAATTGGTGACCCTGTAAATCAACGATTTCATTTTTAGTCTCCCCCAATGGATTTGTTTCAAGTATAGCAGAAAAGAAAATTGATGCTAAGCGTTTTATCAAACTGATAAAGTACATGCTGAAAGCAAGTTATCTTGAGGCTTTCAATATCATCCAACTTACAGCGGCACCCCGCAGGGCAGGGTGATTTCATCACCTTGTGGTTATCGCAACCGTCAGCTGGAGCCGGCGGTTTTCCATGATGCCATCCTCGGCTCCGCTCTCCGCGCCGACCTTTACCACAACCATGTTCTGCGCGGCTTCCTTCACCGCTTGGAACGTGCGTTCGTCGACCTCGGAGCACACGACGCCGTGGCAATGACTGGCATTAATCAGCACATTCGCGGGCGAAATATTAAGTTCCTGTTGCAACCGCGCACACACTTTGGGCAGATAGTCGTTGTTGAGGTGTCCGATCTCGCCTATCGCGACGGCATCGACGGTTATCAACACCGCCGTCGTCGCCTCATTCTTCAAAACGAGTGCTTTGACATATAACGTATCATTGACCAAACCTGCCGCTCTGTTGGTAATGTTGACTTTCGCGACTCCCGCCCAGAGCCCAGCCGCAGCGGCAGTGCCGGCGGGGCTCTCGGTACGAGCCGATTCGGCGGTCAAGGAAAGATGTCTGGTGATGCTCATGGTTTCCTCCTTTATGAACTTAGGCAAGAATTAGATAGCTTCTAAGTACCTGACCGCTCATAAGCTCCCAGTTCTAAATCTTGACCGCGCGGGAAATTCTTACCCATCAAATACTTGATTTCCAGTTCGACATCACGAATGTAGACTGGAGGCGTTACGTCTGCGTCGCGGTGGAGTAGTGTCACTTCAAAGGTGTTGTCGCCTTTCTGTGGCCAGCGAGTCTGGTCCAACCGATAGATGAACCAGTAGCCTGAACCAGTGCGGTAACGTGGCGCCTGCATGCGGTACATCTCGTTAATTTGGCGTAGCAGGTTATCCGGCAAATCTACTCCGTTGAGCCGGAAACGTAGTCGGTCGCTTTCGGTGGTATTCATGACTCGGATGCGCAGAAGCACTTCATGTATACGACCAACCTTGTTCCAGCGGGATAGGTCGTCGCTGATTTGAAACCGAACTGTGGTCGGCTGGTTCAGTTCCAGCGCCGCAGGCAATGCTATCGTTATCCCAGGCTCCGTCACGGGTTTCGGATAGCGACCGGTTTCTGTGGGGACATAGTAATATTTGTCCTTAGGAGCCATAACCTCCGGATGCGGCAGTTCGCGCAACTTTTCGTAGAACGAGGCCTGATAGGGCCAGTTGCCAAACCAGTGCGCTAAGTAAAGTCCATCGACACCTTGAGCCCAGTAATTGCATGCCGCCGCCCGAATCATTTCGATGGTGGCTTCTCCCAGACGGTCGGAGTCCACGTGGCTGTGGATTGCGGCGTGAATTCTGCAAGATGTACCCCTCACCGCCTCGACGAGGGGACGGAAATCGGTCATCGCATCCAGCAGTTCCGGTTGCGACAACGTTTGCCCAATAACCACGTCCACAATCCCCTGCTTAAGCCAGGTTCGGACATCAAGTCCTATCTGAAGGCAGCCCTCGATGCTGGCTGGAATCCGAACCGCCAGTTCGCGCTCAGAGCCACTTCGCTTCACAGCTTCGTAGACTTGCCGTATCCATGCGGTCATGATGTGAAGACCGGCTTCGACTTCGTCGGGATGAAAATAATACGGAGAGTAGTTGAGTTGCAATTCGAAGCCATCGACCGGATAGTTGTTGATAGTCTCTTCAATGAGGGCAAACCGCTCCTCCCGGACCTCATCCTGTTTGAAATCGAGACAAGTTAGCCCCGGAAAGTCCGGCGGCAAGTCACCGCGGGCGCCTATCTCCAGGTGCGTATTCTCAAAGCGGAAATCGGAGCAGCGAACGTCCTCACCGCGTTGACCGCGCCCTTGCTGCACCAGGAGGGTGGCATAGACCAGCATCCCTTTAGCATGGGCGCGGTCGCAGATGAGGCGTAAGGGGTCGAGGTTATTCTGAATTAGGTGTTTCGCATTCTGATGCGCCCGGCGAAAGATGAGGTGGGGCCATTTTTCCACATTGTGCCCCCATAGTTCGCCAACTTTCGTATCGTGCAAGACCGTTCGACCATCCCCCAAGCAGAACATCAGCGCCTCTACCGGCGTGCCAACCAATTCATCAACTGCCGCCTCGTATTCCTCTGGTTGCATGGGAGGTTCATACATATAGATGAGCGGATGACGTCCATCGTGGTAGAACATGATACGTGGCTTAGACATGATAACTCCTCCTACCAAACTTTTCTTTTAACAACCCCCCTTCCCCCCTTTATTAAGCGAGAAAGAAAAGTCCCCCTTATCAAAGGGGGGTAGGGGGGTTGTATCAAAAGAAATAATAGGAATCCTTTCTTAACGGAACCAGTCATAGTGGAGTCCCAGAGAACGGTCCTTAAGCGGTAGGTCGACGCGAACACCGCTGTGAGCCGAAGACTGCTTGAGCGCAATCTCCACCTCAAGAGCCACAGCGACCCGTCGTCCCGAATTCTTGGGTTCGTCCAACACCCCCGCCAGGCAATCCATGATATCAGCTAAACAGTAAACCGCACCGTAAGGCGGCACGAACTGAGGTTTGGGCCAGGGCATCTCCACTCGCCGCTTGCCCAACGGTGTGTCTACTTCCTGCCATAATCGCCAGCCGGGTTGGTAGTCGAAGACAATTTCGCCCGCTGTTCCACTGAGTCGCACTCCCGGCGCGCCTTTGCGGAAGTGGACGACCAGGCCGTCTTCTGTGACCATCATCCCTTGACCGGTGAACTCATCACTACCGGACTCACGGCGTGGTGTATCACCTGTGCCCACCACCCAGGAAGGCTGGCTGGAAAGAAAGTAGGACCAGTTCTGGTGCTGTGCTGAAGGTCCACTCGCCTCGATAGATAGGAGTCGCCCGATAGCGCCGCTCTGCACCAACTCTTTAGCGCGAGCGAAAGAGGGGTGGGTCGTGGTGATAGCGCCACAGCACAAAGGGACACCAGCCTCGGCACTGGTCTGTACCATTCGGTCAGCTTCTGTTAAGGTGTGCGCCATCGGTTTTTCGGTCAGGATGCCTTTGGCGCCGTATTTGACCGCCAGACAGGTGAGGTCTGCCCGGTACTTAGTATTCGTGCAGACGGCGACAATGTCTGGCTTTTCTTGGCGCAACATTTCTTCGGCATCAGTGTAGAGCGCATGGATGCCGTAGCGTTCAGCAAAAGCCTGCAAACGCTTTTTATCCCTATCTGCCCCGGCAACCAACTCTACTGAGGGTCGGTTCCACAGCGCTTCGGCATACGATGAAGGCAGCCCCTCCTCGCCTGGGTGCTCATGATGGTAAAACTGGCGGTGGATGTTTAGCGGCGGCGTCGGACGGTCGATGTCATCAATGTCGAAGCGGTCGGAAATGCGTTGCGCCAGGTCATAGAGCAGACCCATCCACCCTAGTCCGATAACCGCCGCACGGTATTGAGCCATGATATGCCTCCTTACGTGATAAGTGATGAGTGATGAGTGATTGTTTACTTATCATACGGCTTTTTCACTTATCGCTCTTGTGTGGTAAAGATATGAGAGGAAACAGAAGGAAAGGATGGAAAGCGGGGATAGCTTTCCTTCCTTTCCTTCCCGCTTTTCGGTACAAGATGCTGGTACTATTACCCTAAGTGAAAAACTCGTGTTATCACTCATTATTCATCAGGCTGAAATGACACCCCCCTGACCCCCGGAATTGGGAATTGGGATTTCGGATTTCGGAATTATTCTATTCCTTAATTCCGCATTCCACATTCCGGATAAGGGGGACTATTTTCTGAAACATGCCTATTTATATCAATACAAATTTTTTGATACATTATCAAATCGATTTGGCGCTCAAACATTTCATGGGTTTGACTCACAGGCAGGAAACTTATCTTTCCATTACCACGCCTTCCCTTTCGAGCCGTGCCAACATCTTAGCGTACGCCGGCGTTCCATCGTCGTCCCAATACTCCGTCGATATGGGCGCGTCATAGCTCATTTCAATCAATCGCTTTCGGTCTGGTCGCACCATGAAAATAGAATTCTTGGGGTCAGCGAGATTGTACATCTTCGTCCCGTTCTTAGGTAAATTGCGATTTGATTATCCACCGTTTCTGTTCAGGGAGTTCCAGTTTCTCCAGGCGTTCCAGTTCAGCGCGGTCGAGTGTAACACCCAAGCCCGGTTTCTCCAGTACCCGTACCAACCCATTGACCGGTTCAAGGCGCTCCTTCACGACATCGCTCTTCCAGGTCTCAGTATCACTGAAGAAGTGGAAATTGGCTGTGGGAAATGCGGCCATCATGTGGGTAGTCATGGCACGAGTGATATTGCCGCCGACGTTCTGGAGCATGAACGGAATATTGCCCGCGGCAAAAAGCCCAGCGCGACGGATGGCATCACCTATCTTCGCGTGGCCCAACATGTAAGCGTCAGCCGCACCCATCAGCACTTCGTAGGTCGCGCCCAAAGCCGAGTGGTGAAGGACGATGGGAAGTTGTGACCGCTTGCGAAGTTCAAGGTAACCGGGTATATCCTCTGCCGGGAGTGGGTCTTCGAAGCAACCGGCAATCGGATACCGGGCAAGTTTTTCCAGCAGCTTTAATATGTGGTCGTCAGTGCCACCCATGGTGAAATCATAGTGAATCTTGAACCCCGCAGGCGCCACCGCCTGCATCGCCTCGGTCTGTTCGATGACGTTTTCAAACGGCGAGAGGTGGAACTTCATCCAGGTGTACCCCCTCCCCGCGTATTGCTCAACGGCTTCGGCCATGCGCCGAGGATGGGTAGAGACGGTCCAACTGCCCACCGGAACCCAACAGCGGTACTTCTGCCCGAACAGTTTGTAGACTGGCACGCCCGCCGCCTTGCCCATCAGGTCATACATCGCCGTCCCCAAAGCCAGGGAAGTCTCGTCCCCTATCCAGTCAAAGGGGTTTGTGCCGATGTACTGGTCGATTACCTCCTGCGGCGCCTTAGTCCCCCCTTCTCCTATACCTTCCAGACCATTGTCGGTATGCACAACGTACACGGTGCGTCGTGCAGGACCATAGTAGTGATTAAGCTGGTAGGCAATCCAGTCTTCATATTCAAGCGTGATTTCGTGGACTTCTATCTCAGTGATTTTCATCGTCAAATCCTCCCCTGTGTTTAACCATTATCTATCAATATGCCGTCCCGATACATCTTCCCAGCAGCAAAGCCATAACGAGCTCGAAACCCGAGCAGTTTTTCGGCAGTGCTGGTATCATAGCGCTTTTCCGGATTGGCTCCTGAGATGAGACACCGGCCCCACTGAATATTATCTTTTTCGATGGCGAGGTGGACGGCGCGGACGACGTCGTCAATATGTACTCGCGTGCAGGCATAATCAGGATGTTCTAAGTCTCTGCCCTGAGAGGCCCAAAGCTTAGGAAAAGTCACGCTGTTAAAGCGTAAGACGATTGTCGATAATCCCTGGCGTAGTGCGTAGTGTCGGCAGAGTTCTTCGGCCAGCCACTTAATCGTCCCGTAATGCTCGGCTGAAAGAGTCTCGTCGCTGTCTTTAAGAAAATCTCCCTTTTTGGGGTAACAAGCGCTGTAGACATTCAGGCTGGAAGTGTAGACGAACCGTCTCACCCCAGCCTTCTTCGCCGCGTAGAGTAGCATATCGGTCCCCTTGACCCCGACGTCCACATCAGTCTGGATGTATTCGTGGTAGGCTTGGCAGCGCTGCTCGCCAGGATTGTGGATAGCCAGGTGTACCACCGCTTCCATGCCTGCCACCGCGTGCTTGACGGTTTCCCAGTCCGATACGCTACCCTGCAGTACCTCTCCTCTGGGTAACGGAATGGGGCGAACATCCAGCAGACGCAACTGATAGTACTTGGCCAAGTCGTGGCATACTTCTGTTCCCACACGTCCGCCGGCCCCGGTAATCAGAATTCTCATGTTTACCTCCTTTCTCGCACCTTGACATGCTCTACGACCCGCTCCCGCACCCCTTGCTCCCTCTCCTCCTCCGGAGGGGTAGGGGTGGGTGGGAAACGGTTCGCCCAAGCGTTGTTCGTTATCAACCCTTCACTGCGTTTGCGGGCAGGCCGCCGCTGCCCAGAATGTCTTGAGCAGCACCGAACGTCTCTTCGGCCTCGTATTCGTGTCCAATACCCACCACGATTCCGTCCACGTTCGGCAGACGGCAGACGTAAGCCATGCCCTCCTGTGGAGCGATGCGTCCCATCGCTAAAGGTTTCATCGCAATGACCTTCTTCTTCGTTTGCCGGATGGCGTTGAGCACCATCTCTTCACAAGGACACATGCGCCACGTAATCTTGTTAATCGGTGTATTGACGGCTACCGCGTCGAAGGCTTCGGCTGCCGGAAGTACCTCGCCAGCGTTGTGAGTCGACATCGCCGGCACAAAGCCTTCGTCTCGTATCTGCTTCAACATCTGTGCAAACTCAGATTGCATCGTTCCTTTAGCCTTGATGTACAGCGCGTCCGTAATCTGTCCGTGAACGAGCATAACCTGGCAATTCAGTTCACGGTATGCTTCTACTTGTTCCTCAAAACCGCGGCTGATAATCATAAGCGTCGGCAGCAGTACACCCGTCTTATCAGCGGCACCAAACAGCGCCTTCTGAAGCAGTTCGGTGAACCCGTCGCGAGTGCTCGCCATCATCCCCCTCACCCCCATTTCGATAGATTTAACGATAATGCGTTCCATCGCCTGATAATCGGTAAATGTCTCCTGGTACACCCGCGACCGCGCCTGGCTCATGTAAGAACCACCGAGAAACGGATTGTGGCCGAGAATCAGCTTAGAGAAGGTTCGGCCCTCAAGGTCAAACGTTGGGAAAATAGATGAATCAACCATGATAATCTGTCCTTTCTTAATTATTTGTAATTCGGCGCCTAAGTTTTTATATCTTACCCGTTTATTAACCTTCACATTTGAGTCTCAACCGAAAGTGCCAAAAGCGTCGGTTGCAAAAGCTCATCAGTGCAGTGCTACGAAATTCTCTGTCCCCTAGCAGCACGACAGAACCGTTTTTGGGAAGCAAGGGTAAAAGCTGTTTGAGCAAGGTAGCTTGCTTCTTGAAATCAGTCGCCCCTTGGTTTTTTAAAACTTCCCAAACTAATGGAAACGTTCTTCCTCTGTAGCAGAGACCAATAAAGAGTAACCAATGTTTATCCTTCCATCCTTCCATTTCCCTGTTCTCTCTTATTCCCCAGGAAGCGCACCTATCAGTTGCCCCAAGCGTTGCGCATAATAGCAGTAATTTTGCCACGAAACATCGTTCGGAATGCCGTGGTCAAGCTCTGGGATGTAGCAGCCTTTTTCCATCGCCGGGCGTATACGCCCCAGCTCACTATCAATGGCTTCTCTTCCTTCAGCCAGCGCGCGCTTGTCAATTCCACCCATTAAGCCCAAGGTGGGATAGCGTTCGCGGTACACATTAACATCGCAACCGGCGGCGACCTCCAATGGCCAGAGGTAGTTGACTCCAGCTTCCAGCATCGGTGGCACAATCAGGTCAGGTTGCCCGTCGGTATCCACTGAAAGAATAGGAATGCTGCTCTGAACGCAGAAGTCATGGATTCGCCGATAACAGGGTGCCATGAATGCGCGCCAATCACGCGGCGAGATTAACGGGCCCTGACGACCACACATGTCTTCCCAGAGATGTACGACATCCACGCGTACCTCGCGCACCACCTGTTCAAACAGCGTCAAGTAGAGACTGGTCATGTGCGCCATGATATCGTGAACCAGTTCAGGGTCCAGACGAAATGCCAGAAGGCATTCCTCGTCGCCCAGCAACCACCGCACACTGCCATAAATACCCACGTCCGGGAAACTGCCAAGCTGGATGGGAATTTCCTGACGCATCCATTCCTGACATTGCGCGCGCCAGTTCCCTGCTAATCGGTCAGGATGATGAGGGTCCAGACGCTCAACCTTGTAGCGCTCCCAATCAGCGCGGTTTTTCACCGGAAAATCGAGGAAAGCAGGCATAGACTCTCCCAGCTTGTAGTCCCGGCGGGTAATGCCCCAGTGGTCGACCCATGTGACGTAGTTCTCGTTTTCCTCCAGGACCGTACGCGGAAAGTGTGGAGAGGGGCCACAATTGATGGGTACTACGGCTGGCGGTGACTCCACCGGCCAGAGATTGCGATGGTTAGCTTCAGGCGGTTTACCATCAGCATTCCAACGTTTTACGGTGGTTCCCCACGGCCCCCAGAAGAGCCAGAAAGGTGGTCTGTCCACAGGCTGGCCCAGGACACAATGAATAAACCGTTCGCGTGTAGTAAGCATAAATTCCTCCTTTATATTCAGGTTATTTTCTTCACCGACGACGCCATTTGAAATTTGCAGTTTGCTATATCAACTTTACATTTCAAATATTATGCCTTTAAGTTCCTCCAGCTTTTGCTTCTGGTTTTCGGATAATACTTCCATCATTTCTTCGTTTTGTTTTTTATTTATCTCAGCAGTTTTGGTGCGCCTTTCATCACGGGAAATATCACCTCCATATAGCTCAAGCCTTTTCTGGTTATAATTAGCTTCTATTGCTGATAATCTTTCTTGTTGCTCTTTGGTGATTACAAGAGTTTTGATCACCATCTCATTTTTAAGCGCGGAGATTCCTGATGCCTGCAATGTAATCTGCTCAAGCCTTTTCATTTGTGCGGGCTGAAGTATCGCTTTAAGTTGAGCTTGATATTTGGGCAATAGCTTTTGTGCAAGTTCCATTATCCGTTGCCATTCATCTTGACTTTGATCAGGTGATTCGCTGAAATCGTTCTCCATTTCTGAATAAATCTCTAACTGGTAATCTTCTGCAATCCCATATATACTGTCAATCTGGTCTTGTGTAAGCATTATCTCTTTTTGCACTACGGGTTCAAGCCCAAGATAGACAGGATTAGCAACTGTGTTGCTTTCACTGATAGGACGCTTGGGCTTTGGTTCAGGTCCAACGTCCTCAATCTGTTCAAAGCCTAGATCACGCATCAGAACAGCAAAATCGTTATCATTATTCGCTGGATCAAAGCCGATTGATTTTTCAAGTGCAATCAAATCCCCAAGACGTTTGGTGAGTTTCTGACGCATATCAGCATCTTTTGTAGCGACATAAATGCCAACCTTATCAAGCTGATCCTTGATTTTTACTCCATCTGAGGTTGATTCCCACTCAACGTCATATATGCAGTCGGCAGATACCCTAAATAAGTCCTTTATCCCTTTCAGATAACTCGGCAGTTGGAAAGATACATCAATATTTCTTACGCCCTTAAAGCGAAAAACCTGAGCTTTCCTGTCTGGTTCATAATCAAGGTCGAGCATAAAGAGCAAGGCAGAATCAGGCGTTATAATACTGTTAAGGTCAAGGTTAGGGTTGCCATCACAGGTTATTCTCTCATGCTTATAAGCATCGCCGGTCAGATAAAACTTATCAAGCAAGCGCATTTCTCTGCCAATTCGGGTGGTTATGTCTAAGACATCACGATATTTCAGCACCGACCACGATTGTAAAGAATACCAATATAATCCCATAACACCATTTGCCAAGCCTTGATAAGCCTGCAGGAGAATCTCATCGGGGGTTGGGACTTTACGTTTGCGATACAATTCACCTTCCCCACCCTCATGTATGTGCTGCGACCATAAGGCTATTGGCAAAGGTCTGCTTATTGCTTTTAATGTCCTTGTCATTTCGCCTATTCCCTCAAGAGGCGCTCCCCATAATATCTTTTTATCCCATCGATCATACAGCCACCATGTATCTGCGGATGGCGCTGTAACTCTATAGGCGTCAAAATGAGGAAAATCGGCTAGTCCTGCATAATAGCGAAAACCGGAATCGTCAGAAAGCGTTAATGTAGTTGGATATTTTGCCCGTTTATATTTTTTTAGTGCATCATAGGTTTCCATCGGCGTTTGACCCATTTGCGGTTCACCAACGGCATCAACACCGTGTATTTTCGCCACCCATTCCTCCGTATTATAGCTATTTATATCGCCAAATCCACTCATTAGGCGCATTGGATAGCGAGTATATAATCCTGCCTGTCCCAAAGAATCTGTATATCCTGGAACGTTTTCAAGGTGTGCTAGATTAACGTGCATTCGTTTTAGCAGCTTCAGATATGATTCTTTCGTTACAGGCACGATGCCCGGCCTGCTCTGTATCTCTAACCATCCCGAGCCTATATCAAATTGGTCAACCTTGAATCTCAGATACGCCCATATTGAGCTTTCTTTTCCATCTTCATCCTCGATTACCAATTCCAACACACCATAGGTTAAGGGCAATTTGCCTGTATGAAACATAACACCTGACCTATCTTTTGGTGGTAGAATCTTGTCTTTTGTAAAAGTCTCAAATTCGTTAATTGCCTTTAATTCTTCCAAACCCGTTGGTGTTGATGCAAAGAGACGAATCTGCTTGATTTTATATGGTTTTTCAGCCTTGTTTTCAAGATGAACCAGTATCTTATCTGGATAGATAGAGCGGTCTTCTTCTGTGAAGCATGCAATCTGGTTGATACTGACATCCATTGGTTCAATTTGTATAGTGATAGACTCATTTATTCCTGTTTTGGCATTCCGAAGATTAAGCTCAAACTTGCTTCCAATAGCCCATTTTTGGGCATTAAAAGTAAAAACAGCCATCTTGCCCGGATGGAGTAGATAAGGTTTACCTTCTTCTGATAGGTTTTCGGGCATCTCAAACCAGGCCCAATCATCATTGGCAACCAACTCAGATGGCTTTTTGCCATTAAACGCAAGCTGTAACTCCACCGGTTCACCGGTTGGGTTGCGGTGCATAACAAATAGTCTTACCAAAGAACCAAGTTCCTCAGAAACCTTTCTGGAATAGCGAAGCTCTTTGGAGTAGGTGTGTGGTATAACAGATATTCCAGCTATTTTGAGGGGTAATTCTTGACATACTAGTACACTGTAAAATAGCATTTTGACTTCCTCGGCAGATAAATTTGAACAGAAAAACCAGCCTATTATTACAAGACCTATAACCAAAATATGTTTCATTTATTTCTCACTTCCCCTTTAATTACTTGGTTGATTTGCCAGCGTTAGACAGTGACTATCTTTTCTAAAACTCACCTAACTATCAATAACCCAAGGTAACTCCCCCATCCACCGTCACAATTGAACCGGTGAAATGTCTCATAAAGCTCCGGTCATAGGCGTTCGCGCGCCAAAGCCGCCAAGCACGAGGCTGAAATTGGCCTCGGCTATCTCTTTGTAACGGGCGTCCATGTCCTCCTCTGCCGGGGGGTCTACCCAGAAACTGATAGCGAAGCGCTCCTGTACGAATCTTCGGGTATCTGGGCGACCAAGGAGACAATCGGGATGTTTAACTTGTTTTGGCATATATTCTCCTATAATTACATTCTATAGAGACACGGAGACCTGTCTGCCACCAGGCAGGCAGGGAGAAAGAAAGCTGAAAAATGCGATATTTCCGTGTCTTAGTGGTTTTCTACCTACCCCTTTAGCGTCTCCTTTGCTTCTATTTTCGAAGCTAATCCTACGGCGACACCATTAACATTTCTAAGACTTATAGTAATGACCAAAAAGTTATCAATAACTACCATACCTAAAAATTCTTGTCAACAAAAAAAACCGCGCCAAATTGATGCGCGAGCGCCATTTTAAGATACCTTCGCCATTATATGAGCCGAGGCAAAAAGTTTTTGGCAAGTAAAGGGTTAGGTTCTCGGATGATGGTTCCTCAAAAATCATTATTTTTGTTTTTTCGACAGTCGATTGTCGAAAAAACAAGACATTAGTTCCAACCTGCGCCAGATGAGGGCATATAGACATTAAGAATAAGACTTACGATACTCCAGATGCTCCGAAGGGTATAATCTCCCAAGACTAGACCAAGGAAAAAGACAACCGCTTTCCGATGCACCTTAATCCCGCCGTATTTGAGGAGAAGCGATTTAATCAGCCAACTTACCATGACAGGAAACCAAAAATAAATCATGCCTCCCCATGCTCCACCAGAAAGGACATAGCCGGAAGGGTAAAGCGGCCACCAGAGGAAGCGGGTGCGCATAGCCTGGAGGAAAAACACAAAGAGAAAGCCGCCAGCCATAAATGACAAAGCTCTTGCATCTGTCCTCGTGGGATACTGGAGCCAGCTCTGAAGTGGATTAAAACTCTCCCAGCCAGCTCCACCTATCCATCCTTGAAGTTTTCCTAAAACCCCGTAATGATATGAAAACCCAAGATACGACCAGAAAGCAGTCACAACTCCCACACCTGTGGCAAGAGTTATGGCCTGCATCAATCTACGGTTATCCATACCGGCTCGTTCTGCCATCTTAAACGCCTCTATCTGGCAGGGCATGGGATGTGCTCTGTTGCACCGATTGAAAGGATAGAGGAACGTCAATATGGTCAAGTTGTTCCCATGCAAGCCTCTTGAACCAAACATCTGTATCATCATCCCTCTTGGATTAATGCCGATGACTTCGTGATACGGTGGGCCCAGTTCGGCGCGCACTCTCGCAATGGCTATAGCCAGGAAGAAATAGAGAACATAAAAGACAAAGATTGCCCAGATAGACATCCCGGCAAAATAGCAGAACATAGCGAGGGCAACAAGGCTTAGAAGAAAAAGTAAGGTTGCTGACCTATATCGCATCGGTTCTTGTGAGTCATCCATCCTACTCATACCAAATACATGTTTGACAAAGTTTATCAGGTGATGTCGCGTAACCCAAAAAGCAATGATGGCAATGCCAATCCAAGCTCCCGAAGCGCGTTCGTTCAGATATAATGTTTTCCAACCCATGACGCTGGCAAACACTCTTTCCGCCCTGGTCAGCCAGAAGAAAAACCAACATGAAAAGGAGAGGTTTAGCGGCATGAAATATGTCAGTCCGATTATCCCAAAGTTGAAGTACATCGTGGTATACCCTATGGCATTCCAAGGCTTGTCCGTGAAAAACTGGTCGATTCTGTAGGTGTAAGGAATCTCAGGTATGTTGGGAAAAAGGTCATGAAAGCCGTTTATTATCCGGATAGAAGCGGAAACCGAGAGGCCAATCCACATCAGCCACAATTTGAAAAAACTTCGACTCGTCGCCATGGCCAAAGGCAATTGCACGATGGGATAGCTGAGTTTTTCCTGCTCGACCCAATGTTTTCTCAAGATGGAGTTTAGGGATAAAAGCGAAAAGTAGAGAAAGAAGATAAAGAACGACCACATTAGAATAGGAACAAACCATGCCTTCAGATACCTCCTTGTGTGAAATGTCGCTTCTCCGTTAAAATAGCCTTCCAGTATCTCCGTGTCTGAAACCGTAAACCAGGAGGGTATATATCGCCAGAACAGGCTTTGCCATTCGTTTTCTGGTGACGCGAACCAGAACGGCTGAGTCAACGTTGCGAGCAATGGTGTCATGGTCGTGTGTCCCGATATCGTTGAGGACATTGTGACCATCACATATATGACCAGCAATTCAGCGGGCGATAGTGCCAGGCTTGTCGAAATTTGGCGCAAAGCAAAGCCTAAAGCAATCAGAAAGGTCAGAGTGAAGATGGCGTTTGAAAATGGATTCACCAGTGTGAACATGCAATACCACATCTCACTCGCAATACCAACCCAGTAGGCATTTACGATAACCAGAAGCAAACCAATCAAGATTGCCCGTATAGTGATATTACTTTGGCCGGATATCTTATGAGTATAGCTCATTGGACTTCATCATCCCAATCACTATTCAGCTCTTGTTTCGTTTTGCGCTTCCCAACTTCTATTTTCCCAGCTATTTCATCAAGCTCTCTAACTACCATACCTCAAAATCCCTGTCAACCAAAAACCCACATCAAAAAAATTTTGATATGGTCTGAATCAACGAATGCAACCTAAGAAAAATCAATCAATCAGAAATTCCTTGCACAAAATCAAAGAGTTCTGTATAATTTATTAGTTCTCCCGCGCACCGGTTTCAGAGTCAATTTTAATAATGCTTCGTGGTTACCCCAGTAGGGAACAACCACGCTATCTAGTTCGAACTGATGGGTCAATGCTTGCGTGAACCTGTTCCTTCCGACGTCGAATTGGCGCCATCATATCGGGTTTGGCACCAGACGGATAGTCGCCCCAACTTACCGCCATCAGTGCCAGCACATTCGCCCACTGAGAACTATTGTCTCGCCCCGTGGTCGAGCCCAGGAAATAACCGGTCGGCGCGGCCCGAAGCGTTTGACGGCATCCCGCCCGCACGTCGTCCGGTGTTCCGTCAGACATACCGATGCCTTGTATATGTTCCGCCAAAGCCTTCAGGAACTCCTTTGCCTCTTCACGCCAGAGCGTTGATGCAAATGACTGTTGAAGCTGAATCCCATCTGAAGTAACCTCACACTCCTGCGGATGAAGTTCTTGCCATCAGGGCCTATTCTGCTCCAGGTTGATGCGCAGATGGAGACGTGCCTCGGAATCAGCTTCTATGATATTAGCGAATTTTGCATCAAGCGTGGCAAAGTCAAAATGTCCTTTTCGGCCTTCGCCGGGTCCACACCACGCCTCGCCGATATCAAAGGCGTATAGATGAATATCGGTCTCGCCGGCATACTTTTTCACCACTTCGGTGTCGCTGAATGAACCTGCTGTGAGTGTTGTTAACCACAGGGCCGAATAGAAAGTGGGAACACCATCAAGGAAGAAGGTCGGAGCACTGTTGTAGACTTTAACTTCGGCGTATGGAATATTCTTGGACTGGTTCATCAAAATACCTCTCTTGAAAGATTATTCGCTTATTTTACTAGTTTTTCACTTACGGGTGAAGTAGAACATTCTGCCAGCTTGTTTCTCTAGTTTCGATACGCTTTGCTACTCAACCCAACGTCTTCAAACGAGCAGGCTGCACGTTCTACGATACTAACTGAAAAACTCGTATTATTTTAAAACGACTCAAATTGTGTGAATCCTGTTAGAATAACTGTCCTAAAAATGTGGATATCAGGATTCTCGCTTGGTTCTATCCAGGTTTCTTCGTAGTATTCATCACGAAAGAGTAACGGAGACTCAACCGTGCTCGTAGGGAATCACAGGTAGAATAATGTGTGAAGGATAATTCCTGTTATGATATACCGTTTGCTCAACAATAGAAAGCTCGCTATCCATGCCAAATTCGTGCCCGGTGTTGGGATTGCGGTCAAAGCGCGGAAAGTTACTGCTGGAGATATCGACCCGAATTCGATGCCCAGCTTTGAACACATTACCCGTGACCCAACAATCAAGGGTAAATTCGTAGACCGTACCAGGCTTCATTAGCTTTGCCTTCTCGAAGGATTCGCGGTAGCGCGCCCGAATGATTCCATCGCAGAGATTCATGGCATAGCCGTCTGGAAAGACATCCACTAGCTTTGCTGTAAAGTCAGTGTCAGTGGTTGAAGAAGCAGCATAAAGCTTGACAGCAATTGGCCCTGTGACCTCAAGGTCTTCAGCCAACGGTGGTGTAGTATAAACCAAGACATCGTTGCGTCGTTCCGCGGGCCGTTGGTCATACGCTCCCCATGCTACGATATCCGGGCTGCAACAGTTGTTCCCACCTAATGTTGGAACGGGATTGTCTGGGTTGTAGGTGTATCTATCTTGTGGTTCGTCTGCCGGCAATGTGGTTGAGAGTATCCCGTCGCCAGCAAGCGAGTTTGCCCTTCCAGAACTGTGGAAATAGTAGTTTACATACTGTGTTCGCGCCAGCGGCCATTCGTATTCATCCCGCCAATAGTTCGCTCCCATAATGAATAGTTTTATCGGAGCTTCTTTCATTATCCCGTTGTCAATGCCTTTAAGCCAATAATCGAACCAACGGAGTTCCATTCCTTCCAGGTCATACTTTGAATCTACTCCAAAATCCACTTCACCCGTTATCGTAGATGCGCTCAAGGGGTGAGGCCAGGCGCCCATAATCATTTTGGTTCCCTGGCGAGCTTCTTGGGCGCCACCGCGCTGAACCATGCCATTGTAATTCACAAAAGTCTGTTTCGAGTAGAGGTCATACCAGCCTCCCATAATCAACGCCGGTACCTTAATCTGTTCATACTTTTCTTCAATACTCACCTCCTTCCAGTAATCGTCGTAGTTCGGATGCCTGACCCAATCCTTCCAAAAAGCAAGGTTACGACCCGCGACTTCATCAGCGGTGATGAGAGGCAAGGTCCTGAAAAGCTCAGGCCAGTTGTAGTGCTCGATGCTTTGGTTGGTCCGCCCTAACTGACGGAACCCCCAAAGCATGTTCAGCGCCAACTGAAAAGCACCGCCGGAATAGTTCGGACTGTCATAAAAATTCGAGGTAATGACACGAGGAACCATGGTTTTGAGATATTGACTCCTAAGTGGAGCCGCAAGCCATTGAACCAGACCGAGGTATGAACCTCCGGCAGTACCTATTTTCCCATTGCACCACGGCTGCCTCCCAATCCACTCCTGCGTGTCATAGCCATCCTTAGCCTCGTCATGCCAGGCATAGAATTCCCCTGCTGAATCGTAGCGCCCCCGGCAATCCTGCGCGACTACCACATAACCGCACTGGGCATACTGTATGCCTTTTGTAATAAGGCTGTTGTTGTCATACGGAGTGCGCATGAGAATCACAGGAAACGCTCCTGCGATTGAAGGGCGAAAAATATCCGCCGAAAGAAGAACTCCATCTCGCATTGGCACTTTCACATGAAATTCCTTCTTTACATCATAATTATTAAACATGAGTTCTTATACTCCTTACGTAAACGCTCTGCGTCAAACTTCAATTTTCGTTTTGATTTTGTGTGGAATTACAAAATCAAAACATCTATTGCCGGCCGTAAATATAAATTCCATCTTGTCACAATAGAGACTGCGGCTGACCGGTTTTAATCGATTCAATTGCCTTGACACCAAGTGTTGTTGCGAGGACAGCGTCACGAATCATTGCTGCGTTGGTTGGTTCAATATCCTTACCGACCCAATCTATCAACGCGCGCATTTCCTGTAGATAACCATGAGCGGCCAGGTTATCTTCACAACCTGGCAAATCTGACCTAGTCAACCGCTCCGGTTCTGCGCCCCACAAGCGCACTTCTGGCTCACCATGTAAATTGAACAAGGTTGCAGTGACATTGCCCGCGAAGACTTGATATCCTGATTTACCCAGCAATGCCGGCTTGCCAAAATCACCAATGGTAATGTTAGCGACGGAACCGTTGGCAAAGCGCAAGGTGCAAGCCACCGTGTCGGTAATCGGTAGCGTTGGATGCTGGAAGTTTCCACCTCCAGCGTAGATAGATACCGGCTCGGCATCATTGAGAAAACAGGTCGCATCGAAGCAATGGCAGCCCTGACTTAACACATTGCCGCCGCCTTCAACGGGGTCGTTCGCCCAACTACTTTCACCCCACTTAGGGTCAATTATATGTGCAATGGTCACCCACGGTTGGGGCACAACTTCCTTCAGCTTGAGCAGGAACGGCGAGAAACGAACCTGAAAACCGCCCATGAACTTAATGCCTGCGGCCGCGACTACTGAAGCAACAGTTTCACAATCCTCTATTGTCAGTGCCAGTGGCTTCTCACAAAAAACATTTTTGCCCGCCTGCGCCGCTGCGACGGACATCGGCGCATGCAAATGATGATGAGTACATATAAGCACTACATCGACGCTGTTATCATTTAACACTTTCTCAAAATCTGAAGTAACAGACTCAGCATTATGTTTGTTTTTTTGATAATCGACTATCAAAAAAACAAGAAATTAACTTCTTTTTGTAATGCTAACGCTGCTTCTGCGCGTACATCCACCAAAGAGCGTAGATGTACCGCTTCAAATTTCGCCAGATTGCGGGCGTGGGTTCTGCCCATTCCACCACAACCGACAATAGCAACACCAACTTTGTCTGCCATGACCTCCTCCTGATATAGCTTTTTCTTGCTGTATGCTACCTATGAAACTATCCAGAGTCAATCGTATTTCACTCATCATGTGCTTCTAACCAGCGCAACAGGTTATTGCCTAAGACCTAAAAGCAAAGGTTTCATCTGCTTTTCTTCCCCAGCGCCTGAACCTGGCTATCATTGAGGGCGCCACGGTAGAGGCGCAAATCCGCCATCAAGCCGCAGAAGTAGTTCTGCACACCGAACCCGATGGTGAGCGGCTGGGTATTCGACACATCAAAGGTATGGCCTTTGGGCGCCTCGGATGAATGGGACAATTGCCCATCCACATAAAGACGAAGTTGCTTCTCCGCGCGAACCGCAGCTAGATGAGTCCAGTCGCTGCCGATATCCCGTTCGTGGCTGACGACTTGTCCGGTCTGCACAGCATAAACCCGCCCTAGGGTGCCATCAGGGTCCACATCAAGGCTTCGGGCTTTACAGGCTGAAGTGCTGGCAAAAAGCTTGCCTTGATAAGGCACCAGGCTGGTGACACGTCGCCAGGTGTCAACCTTGTCATCGGCGTAATCCGGTCGACTGGCGAGGCATCCTAAGAGAGTCCAGTGACCATCCGCTTCGTAACGATAAACTTGCGCCTTGGGTATAACCCCGGCATACAGTTTACCGTTGTGAACGGTCAGGTCGTTGATTTCGTTGCATTGATACATGCCTTCAGAGAGGCCGAGGCGACCGATGTTGGACCAGTCCCCGTTGTTGTCGTATCGTAGAACATACCCTTGCGGCCAGGTGCCAGCATGCAACTTGCCGCCTACTGCTTGGAGACAGTGAACCTGAGTAATGCCGAAGGGATGGTCACCGATGCAGAGCCATTCCTGGCCACCTTTGTAGCGCCAAATCATCCCGTGGGTGGCGCCATAAAGGACGCCGCCAAGGGGTAGGAGATTTTGGACGTTATCACCATTGGGCGCGCCGCAGTCGAGCCATGTGCTGCCATTGTACTTGAAACAATGCCCTCCTCCGACCCGGTCCAACCCGACATACAACTCGTCATTGAAGCTGGCCATACAGAGGACACGTATGCTCTCGCCAACCTGCCCGAGGTCGCGCCATTCCGTACCGCCTTCATACACGAACACGTGTGAAAGGGCAGGCTCGAAGCCCTGACCGCCAGCGCGTATCCAGTCGAAGACACCGGTTCCGGCGTAAAGTCTTCCCTGGTGAACGAGCATGGACATTACGGACAGATGATAGGGATTACGACCCAAGCGTCCACAGTCTTCCCAACCCTGATTGCCGTCCCAGCGAAAGACATGGGCCGCGTCCGTCGGATTATCGGCATCAGCGATACCACAATAAAGTTGACTCTGGTAAACGATGAGGTTGAGAACACCGGAGTTACTTGGCCACGGTTTACCACAATCCTCCCATGCACTCACATAGCCATCGTCAAGGCCGAAGTGGACAAAGCGCTGTTCCGACATGGCGTTGTAGCCTGGAGCACTGGAGGCGAGGTAGAAGTTGAAACCGCAGCGTTGCGCCGGGTCGAATTTGTGGAGCAGAGCGCCGAACACACTGCGCATTGGCTTCTCGTCGCGCATCCAGACCGCAATAGAGAAATCATTGCTGCCCAGATGCAGCGTCTTACTATCCGGCACTTCGATGACGCTGTCGCGCCCGTTGAACCTCGCGGCGCTTTCTGGCGAAGCATCTGGACCTTTACCGAAGGAAACGTTGTGGGCGATGCCGTGATTCATTCCCATAACATCATTGACATCCCCTCGGAAGGGCCAATGAGCGATTAGTTCTGGCTTAAGCATGATAGACCTCCTAATTTTGGCCGAAGCAGATAATTGACACCAATAACAAAGGGCATACCCAACAGAATATTCTGAATATTTGGAAAACTCTTTTTCTAAATCAATTTCAAACGGTGTAGTGGATGCAAACCGATTTTCACGGGCATTTCGCAGTTTTTCCGACCATGTTCGGCTAATGCGCCTTCAACTAAGTTGTAGACCTCCTCTTCTGTCAGACCGATGTCCAACACATCTTTTGATGTCAAATACAGAATTTCCCTGCCGATTTCTATGGTGTGTTCCATCTCTTTTCAACTCCTCTTATTCTGATGAAAAGCCCAGACAACCCTGTGATATTGGCAAGATTGCAGTAAACACAATTCCTCCTTTCAAATCCCGCGCGAATCGTCCGTCGTAACCAAACTTTTCTTTAAGAAAGAAAAGTTCCATCAAAAGAAATAAGTGGAAAAAAGTAACGGCCCAAATTCAGTTGCTTGGTAGAGCCGGAACCGTGGGCGTACCAACCTCCGTTAACTTGGGCGGCGCAGCACTCGAGTAGCTGTACAGGTATTTGAACATCAAGTAATCCACCAGTTCGCCGTAGGCATTGTCAACCTTCTCCAAACACGAGTTGGTATATTCTGTGACGAACCTTTCGGCACGTGCCGCCCCGTACTTGATGAAAATCTGGACCGCCGCATCCTCGAATTCAGGCTGGAGCGCCAGAAACCGCGCTTCGGCCGGTTCAAAAACACCCCTGACATCCTTTATCGCCTCCTGGTATTTGAGACCAGCCAGGTCCTCAACCAATTGGAATTTCCACTGCACCTGCGTCCGGTCAATTCGGACGAAGTTTGGGCTGCGGCTCCAAGATTCAGCGAGCGCGGTTACGCCGGAATAGATAGGCGCGAAGCAACTAGTGAAGCTAGGCCCGAGAGTGAACCATAAACAGCCGCGAATCAGGTCGGGCAGCCAATTTCTGATTTGCGAGATATAGACGTAGCCGCTCGTCTCCGAGCCGATGCAGCGCTCAGGTTTGATATCCACCAGGTTAAACAGGTCACGGGAACCGAACGGGCGGGCCAGCGGGCTTTTCTGACCGCCGGGATTGAACGCCAGGTGTTCGGTTACATCGAATGGCGTCCCCTGGTAGTAATCCCGCATGACCGCGGTCAAAGCCTGGACGCTGACTTTCCTGTCAGGCTTCACTGAGAAAGGATACCGGTCCTGCTTCGGATTACCCGTGGCCGCCAGGCGCAGCGAAGGCGCGAGTGAATTCAGAGCGGCCCATTCTCGAAGCGAATTTGCCCTTCCTCCTACAGTACCATATACTTCGTACCAGATGAATGGCCCTCCGGGCTTCCACAGTTCCAACTCTTCAGCAAGCGAGTAAATGTTTGGCGACGCGGTGAAATCATCCGGGCTTGAAAGGTCCACTTCACCGATGCGGCTGCGGTTGGCGTTGCACGTCACTTCCCCATCCACAACCCGTTGCGCACACCAAACCGCGCCAGGCTTCCCGCTTCCTGGAGTCCAGTCCTTACCCGGACCGAAAATCTCCATAATCCATGCTTCTCTCCCATCCACGACCGGTATGGCGCACCCGGCCTCAGGCGCCCAGTAGTACGTGAACCCATACTTCTCCACCATTGAACCCATTAGGCCAACGGCTTCCCTGGCGGTCTTCGCCCGCATCAAGCCGTTGGCTATCAGGGAAGTTGTCCAGTGGTTGCTACAAGTGCTGACAATGCCTTTGTGGTTAACCAGTTCGGGCTTCATGCCCAGGTACTCAATGCCCATACTCAGACCGTGTTCGTTGATACCCCCAGTTACGCTGTCGGCCAGGTGACCGGCAGCAAGAATACAACGGTAGGTGCGTTCGAGGGGTAGATATCCGACGAAAGTGTAACCTTTCTTCACTTGTTCCTTATGCTCCTCCCAAGTCGATGGCGCTGGGAAATCATAGAACATCCGAACCTTGGCATCCTTGTAATACTCCTTGGCGGACAACACATAGATGCGACCCATAATGTTGCCGTCACACGATGTAGCCATAAGAACCGAGCCGTCCACAGTGGCGGCCTTTCCGGCCAGGACCGTTGTGCAGGCGCGGACGCCTTCGACAGACAAGGGCAACGCGCCGACAGGAAGAATAGAAGCGAGTTCACTTGACTCTTTCAACTTTGCAATACCTCCTCAAGTCCTAAGATTCCCAACAAAAAACAGATTTGATATCTTAATTTATACCTCCAAGCCATCAAAGTCGTTACCTCCATTACGTTTATGGCGTATTATTTTCGCCATCTATTCCTCCAATACTCCCAACTTATCGATACTACCTGTACTCGTAGAACCATTCGAGCGGATAGATGCGCATGACCCCTTCTCCCGTCATTTCTGCGCCGCGCTCTTCGTAGTCCGGCCACATGCGCGGCAGAGACCGCGGTCCGGACACTTCGGTTGAGGTTTCCCGCGCTTTTGGCCACATGCGACTATATCTGATGAAGACTGTGTCTCCGACAATGTCAACGTTGGGATAGGTGAACATCGCAAACCCATCGGGGAGTTGACCCAGGCCCGGCCGGCCGCGCGTTACCCGGGGGATAGGGTACTCGGGGATAATGCGAGTTACGTCCTCCATCCCCTCTTGTAACTCCAGGGTTTTGAAGTGTTCCCATGTCATCCCGTTGTCTTTAGACATGGCCACGGACAATCGCCCTCTCAAGAAACCGCGTTTAATTTCCTCCGCGGACACTTGATTCCAGACACACAGCAGGTCACCTGTTTGGGGGTTGTTGACTAATATGGGCGGTGACTGGGAACTTGAAAGTTCGGTGGGCACAATGCTCTGCCAGGTCTGGCCACCGTTGAGACTATAGCTCTGTACCAGACGGCCGGTTTTTGAACGCGCAAACAGCAGCACTCGGCCGTCCCTGGTCTCCGCCGCCGTGGGCTCGTAGACATCGATGATTCCACCCTCGCCATTGGGGACGCCGCGTTCATCAAACCAGCCGAACAGTCCACCCTCGGCCTGCTGCCAGGTCTGGCCCTCATCATCGGAGTAGTAGACCAGACAGATTCCCATCTCAACGCCGCGGTGCCCCTCCATGAACAGCACCCGCTTGCGCCAGAGCCCCCAGCCCGTCTGCGTGTAACGGTGCGCATCGGGAGCGGTCGCGTTCAACCCCTCCCAGTAGCCGACCAACAGCAAGCGTCCGCTAGAGAGTTGCACCATGGAATGGTGCATGGCAAAGAAGTCCGGGTAAGTGGGAATCTGAATTGGCATGGTCCAGGTCTTGCCGTCATCAATTGATGAGGAGAACTTCCAGTCCCCCTTTCCGCCGCCGTAGAGCCCCAACGCGCCGGAATTGAGTCGGATGACACCCTCTGCTCCTACCTCGCAGTTCAACGTCTGGGATTTGCCCCAGGTCTTTCCGCCGTCGGTGGAGATGCGATAACTGCCCCCTTGAGCGAACATCAGTGAGCCATCCTTCAACTCGACAATGCCGCCATTGGCGCTAATGCCTGTCAGTTCCACCACACCATCAGGCGCCGGGCGAAACTCAGGACGTGTTTCTGATGCCGTGGTCCCGCCTGTTACCGACACTCCTGCAACGAGCACCATGAACAAGTCGGACAAAGACATCGGTTTCAATTTTCCTTGCATAGTTTTGATTTCTCCTTGAAGTTTTGGCAATATCAGCTTCTGATAATTCCCCTTGCCAATCTTTAGTTGATGTTGAGTAGATAATAAATCATTCCATCCGTATCAGCTTTGCAGTTTGGACTGGAAAGCTGGTAGACTTTATCTCTGGGGAATATCTTTTGCTCCATCCCATACGGATCAACTTAAGACCATTTCGCACCCCCACCCTGCCCTCCCCCTTGATGGGGGAGGTTAGGTGGGGGTGAAATCGGTGACCCCACCCCTCACCCTCCCCTAACCCCTCCCATCAAGGGAGGGGAACTGGTGGGAATATCTTTTGCTCCATCCCTTCGCTACGCTCAAGGGCAGGCCTTCATTATCCTGCAGACTTCAGCCACGGCATCGCTATGGAGAAAACATCCTCCCTGATTATCAAAACGCAGAAAAGCTGCGGTTTCATAGAGAATAAAGCCGTTGAAACGACCATCCCGCTGAACTCGCTTGAATTCTTCTGGGTAATTGGGATTGACGTAGCGATTGACGGTGAGAGGAATTCCCTTCTCTTCACAACTGACAATCATCCTGGTGGCAACGGAGTCGTTAAACACAGTGTCAAATGGTAGTTGGAACAGACGAAGAATGCCCTCATCAAGGAGACCTTCGTCCACCCATCTTTTCCAGTCATAGTGAATGTTGGCAGGATAAGCTAGACGTCGGACTGGCGGTGGGTCGGAACGAAACCAGTCGATATTGAGGTTGATGCGCATACGCTTACCATTGGACGCAAGCAAATGTTTGGCTTGGCGCAGAAAATTCGTGTAGGCATCCCCTCGAACCTGTGCAATGGTTTCCCTATCAGTCTTTCCAAGTTCACTACACTTCTTCTGAATCACATCGTTATAACCATAATCCTCGAAGTAATCCGTGTGGGTTGAATGGTTCTCAATGCGGAAGTCCACTCCATCCACACCAGCATCAAGCATCTCCTGAATGCAGGATAGCCAGAAATCACAAACTTGCGGCTCCGTCTCACAGAGAGCGCCGGGGAGATACTCGTTCCGTCCACGTGCGAAGGCTATGAGTCCACGCCTGCCGGAAGTGTTGGGCTCATCAAGGTAGATAAGGGAACGTCCGAAGCCTGTGTCAAATATCAGTCCCCAATTGCGGAAGTCCACACGGTTTGCCTCCCAGACACCGCCACCGGTGGCGAAAACACCGGGTATCTCTTCATTATTCTCATCCAGAGCCACAAACAGATTCGTTCCTGTATTCCCAAAATCCGGTTTACCATCAGTGAAACTCGTTGTTACGAGGATGTAGGGCTCGGTTAATCGAAATCCTGAAAGAGTCAGAATACGCACCGGGTCTCCCTTTTTTGTAATCAGAACGCCGTTGATATCTCGCACTTCCTGCAACGACGGTTGCACTGATTCCTGTAAGGTGAAATCCACCTTCAACTGCTGGTAGCGATAGTTGAACTGGCTAGACCATATCTGCAAATGCTCTTTGGTAATACGGGTAGTGGCATCATCACTTTTCACCAGTTTGATAGCACAAATAGGAATAGTGGAAATATCCTCAATGGAATCATCAGGTTTATGACGGATGCGGAGATTGGGATGGTCGATTACGAATGGGTCCATCCATGTTAGCCAACCACCCTTTTGCCTTAGACGCCCAAATCCTCTCCCTTCAGGAGAACCATCAGGGAGATAGATTCCAGGACCGGTTTCGTAGGGCTTGTAGTAGGCGTAGAGTTCCATTTCATGACCATGAGCCGCCTCAACCGCAACACGCAGTGGGTTTCCCAGAGTTCTGAGTGTCTGGGCATAGTTGTGCCACTGGTCGTTGAGCTCAGAAGGGAACATGTAACCACCATGCCCATCGCCGTAGTAACCCCAACTTACCCGTGTAACACCCATCTCCCGCAATTTTGCCATCATAGCGTCCACATATGCTGGTGTGATAACGGTCTTGAGAGCATCATCCGGGAAATCCACCAGAGCTTCGAGACGCAACCGAGACTTAGCTCCCTCGGATACTTGAGCCAAGACGCGGGTACTGAAGATGAATATCAGAGCTAAGGTGGTCAGACCAATAAAGAAGCTTAAATACATGAGTGTTAATCTCCTTTTTTCTTTCTCAGTTACCATAGCAACTTCGGTAAGCTGACTGTCGCTCAAAATGGGGTAAACATCGTTGCTTCTGACATTCATATGGTTCCCGCTGGGGTACCTGTGCCACCGGTGAATAAAGTGTCCCTTATCGGTATGCGAGCGAGTGATTACTATGATTCATCCGATAAAGCTTTTATTACATGTGATCGGCATTGGATTCGACCTGTAGTGACGCGCGTAGCCTGCCTATTTTTGTGCCCAAGGTGGCTGGCGTTGGCCGAGCATGTGGCTGATAATATATTTGCCGGCTGGATGATGAGATTGCTTCACTGCTGCAATTACTGCCTGGTGATTATAGTCTACCAGACAATGCTGAATCTGGTATCCCTGTTTGCCCGCTTCCAGAATGACATAGCTGGCGCGCAGATCTGGCGGCAGAGGATTGCTGACACTGCCGAGGTTGACAATGCGCATGTCTTCCACAGTAAAGTCCATAGGCCAATGCGTATGTCCCACACACAACAGATCAAAATCACGTCCAGCTAATAGAGATTGCAGTTCAGCATCGCTGACATCAGGTCGCATTCCTCTTCCACCATCTCGACCGGGCGACGCGTGAACGCCCAGCAATCTTGTTCCGTCTGGCAATTCCATACGCCGCTCTATGGGCAAAGATGCCATCCATTCAAACCATTCTGTGACTGTAACTACGCCTTGCGTCCAGGAGAAGCTGTTATTTATATCCACGAGTTGCTGTAAGATTACCAGATCCGCTTGCGCTTCCTCGAATGTTGGGCCAGGACGGTCACCTTTAACAACATAGCGTTCAGTGTTGCCGCGCACAAAATGCACATCGGGCAACTCTGTTAGGCGCTGGAGTACACCAACAGGATCATAGCCTATCGCTGCCATGTCACCCAAAATCCAGTACATATCAACGCCGCCTTGAGCCTGAATATCCCTGATAACGGCGTCCAGCGCGATAGGATTCCCATGAATATCTGATAAAAGAGCAATACGCATAGCTGTTAGCGTTACCTCCTTTGAGATCAGTAACTCGATTATAAACCAGAAATATCGAGAAATCAATTGTATATACATGTTTTTATTTGACGACTGCAAAAAATGGAGGTACACTATACTCAATACTAATAGAGATAACTTCCAGCATTATATAATACTTGAGGAAGTGTCACGAATATAGCTTATGACGGTTGCGGTAAAATCCTCTTCTGCATTTGCGGTAAATGGTGACACACTTGGTTCATAACCTCCTTCAGCAAAGGCTTTTTTAGTTGGCAGATAAAGTAATGTCCCGTTGGTTAGACCAAAATAAAAGGTGTTTCTGTAAGAGGAATTTGCTCTTACGTTCATGGCAATCTCACAAAAGAGTTCCAACGGCGCGCCCCAAATCAGGGTGTCTGGATTTATCCTCAGAAAGTAAACCGGTATACGAACCAGCTCCTGTCCATTTATCCGGAGATACTCCGTTAAGTTATCAATCCAACCGATATCTGTTCTTTTAGGTGTTTCAACAACGGTCTTTCCTATCCAGAAATTTATATCTGAGTAAGTATCCTGAATAGCTCGATTCGCGTCCAGAATTTTATCGCCCAGCAATGCTTTGAATTCGTCCAGACGACCACTGACAAAATCTGAACGTGTGCTGTATAAAGGTGCTATATTTCCCTGTGCGCCATTAATGAAGAGCATGGGCGCGCCGATTTTACTCTCAACATATTCTGCTACGACACCGGGGGCATCCCCAGTGATGAGACAATTCCCCCCCCCTAAAACTGTTCCGTGCATGGCATAATTGGCTATCAGAGCTATTGGAACGCCATCTAACCTATCAAGACGCATCAATCCGATCTGGCGGTCTACTGCCCCATCAGGATTTACCCCAAGATGGCATTGGCCATCGGGGGCAAATTGACGACGATTTACGTTTGCTCTAGAAGCCCCTTTGCCGATACCAAGTCTTGCAGGCTCAAGTTTTGATTGAGCTTCTTTTATACCTTCAAGCAGGGCATTTTTAAAGAATTGCGTATATTCCGGGTTTGATTCGTGAATGTATCTATCAGGTAGGAAAAGCAGAGCAAGTCCTTGATGACCAACTTCCGGCGCTGAATGAGTATGAGTTGATGTCCACCACACTTGCTGGGATTCGATTCCAGTTTCTTGCTCAAGTTCCTTACAGAATTCATCATAAAAGAATGGCGAAAAACAGGCATGGTCGGATGATACCAGAAAGAATAAAGTTTTGCCATCATCCATACCAACAATGCGATGATAGAGGTCATCATGTATGCCGTTTGATTGTCTTGCACCATACCCCAAAAGCCATTGGGGTTTATCAGGAGTGATATTGACTTTAACACATGAAGCTCGAAATGGAGTTTGATTAGCTAAATTGACCATCGTTTATTTCTCCTTTTGATAGTTCCCCACGGCGTGCTCGATTTCCTTTTGAATATCACCAGGTTGAAACTCTTCGCCGTGAGTCTTCCGAGCGGTATATCCGCCCCAGTGATGAGAAGTTTTACACCAACCACGATTCCTTCAGGTTGAGATACGCAAATCTGTCCAATGTGTCGGTTGATAATACACTATTACAACCATTCCGACATTTTTGATGTCAACGAAATGAACAGTTCTACGATTGCCTGTGGCTTTATCTCGCCATATCCCTCCTCTAATGCGGGGAGGTCATCTTGCCATACTTCAGTTAGTTTTTGACGAATCTGATCCGGGGTTAATTCATATCGCAATTCGCTTTTAACAATGGAGTTTTTATCATTTCCAACGAATTCCTGCCAGATTTCCATAGAAACTGTCAGGTCTCCACCATCTGATTTACCCATCTTCTTTCCCACAGGCGTGTCTTCCCAATGGATGCCGGAACCAGAATCTTCCAGCCGCATTACTGCCGGGTTGCCATATATAATATTATGGTCACTTTGATTGTCTTCAGCCTTTGGGACTTCAGGATTCAGACTTATGGCACCTCGCTTATTGCCCCTAAGTGAGTTGCAGAAAATACGGTTGTGGCTGGTAGTCGTTGGTTTATCGTCAGCCATGCGATTAAATAAGTTTCGCAACCTTACACCATAACCTACGCAGTTCATGATGTAATTGTTTATATATACAGCATTATTGCCGTCATGGGAATAAATTCCCTCACCCCACTCACTGCCTATTGCATCACTAGTGCCAATGATGACATTATTATCTGCCAATATGGGACCAGCGCTGACTTCAAAGAAGAATCCAGCGCCCATATTATCAGTAAGGATATTCTGCGTGACACGGTTGCGCTCACATTGATAATCAAGCCATATTCCGAAAGAATTGTTTCCATGTGCGCGATTCCTTCGGATAATACAATCTTTAGCTTGATGAATCTTTATACCAGCAGCCTCGTAGGCATAGAAATTGCCCTTCTGGCAATTGTAGTTTGTCTCATTATCTTCAATCAGCAGATTCTGTTCCTTGCCTCCCCATCCTACGATACCCGCAACCCCGTGATAATTCACTCTATTACGGCGGATTTGATGACAACCTGTTAAATTGCTTACTATTGGCTGACCTGACAGGTCAGTTCCCCAGCCTTCTCCGCCGATATCGAGTCCTTGAGCATTACTCCATTCTATCGTGTTGTCCTCAATGACCCAATGATGACCGGCACGAACGCTCATAATTGCACGATGACCGATGGTATCCCAGTTATCCCCGTTAGATTCTGGGGCGCAAGCATGAAGCATAGTAAGCCCTTGCACTCGTATATATCCCAAACCACGCACAGCGGGTGCAAATATCTGCTGCCGCATGGAACGTTCTATAAATCTCTCATCGGGCAATCCATCAATGTGTATCCATAATCTTCCTGATACATCATCAGTAAAAAGGCTGTCAATCTGAGTATTTAATTCTTCAAAAGTGTTGACATGGATAAGTAGTTTCCCATCAACAAAAACCTGTTCTGCACGATGCATTGGTCCATTGTTAGGTTTAGTCCATGATTCAGGATTATCCCACGGATGACGGTGATATGGGGTAGACCACAGGTTATTACCTTCATCCTGCCATTCTGGTTTCCATTCATCAGACCCTTTCAGGACTGGTTTCTCATTCGGTGCGGCGCAATAGGTTATCATACGCTCATAGCTTTTCCCACCTAAAAATGGTCTAACGAACTCCCGATATATGCCGTTATGAATTACCACTGTATCACCGTGGCGCAAAGTCTCAGCGGCTTGCTGAATCGTTTTCCAGGGTAATTCATCAGTCCCGGGGTTGTTATCATCTGCCTGTGGGTGGGTTTGAGCGACATGGTAAATACGCCCATTTTCTGAGTCTGGTCGTGGATTAATTTCCTCTATGGCATAAGTGGAATAGCCCCGTAAGATTATATCTTCATCTTTATTTGCGACTATTTCTTTGAGAACAGATAATACTTCTGATGTTGATGCGGGATTATTTGCTATTTCGGCAGCACATTTTATTCTTGCATTTATATCCTTACTATGGGCCAAGATCTGAAGCTGATGCAAACAATTATTCGGCATAAATATCCTCCTTATATGTTATGCTTTAATAAAATGTTAAAAGATGCAGGATTCAAGATATATCAATAAAGCTGATGTCATTGCTCATCTCCTAATTATTCATTGAAAGCTTTGCTACAAAGGCATCTCCTGCGCCTTTATATGAATTTTGACAGGCGTTCTTAGTTGGCAGGTTTCCACTTGATGTGCTTCCTGCCACAATCATACTGCCATCTTTTCCCACACAACCAGCACGGCCATTATCATTGCTATCGCCGCCAAGAAAAGTGCTGTAGATAATTCGGTCTAAGTTTGGGCTTAGTTTTACAATAACAGCATCTTCCAGCATTCCTTTGGTCAATTGATAGGCATCTTTTGAGGTCGGGAAGTCACCAGAGTTGGTTTGTCCGAATAGCACAAGATTACCTTGTGCATCAAGGCGTATTCCATCAGGATTATCACCGCCATCTCCTCCAAGTAATGTGCCAGAAAGAAGCGAACCAGTTGGAGAAAGTTTCACAATACCCCAATCAACCTTTCCACCAAATGTCTTTTGAATGGCATTTGACGTGGTAGGGAAATTGGAACTAAAGGCGCAGGTGGAAGAATAGCAATTGCCTTCACTATCTACTACAAGGTTATGGGTATTCAACCAATTGTCACCCTCATCACCAATGTATGTACCATAAACAATATCTGAGCCATCGGGTAAAAGCTTTGCAATATACCAATCCATACCACCATTATGAGTTCTATCAAAGGCCCCTGAAGTAGTGGGTATATCAGTTGATTTAGTCTGAAGTCCCACATATACATATCCACTTTCATCCACATCAATAGAAGCTTCTATGGAATCATCTTGCGAACCACCCAGATATGTTGCCCACAAAACTTTTTTGCCATCGGACGAAATTTTGGCCACACCGCAGTCGATGCCACCCAGGGGTTTGGGTTGAAAGGCATTCGCATTCCAGACTGGGTCCATCCAGCTATCCCAATGAACTATATCATTCTCTTTAGGTCGAACTCCCCATGTGACATAGATGTCATCGTTCTTGTCGAGTGCTAAATCACGGTGTAGGTGGTCAATACCAAAGAAGCTTCCCCATACCAGAGATGACCCATCAGGAGTGAGTTTGCAGATATAGGCGTTCTGGGCGGTATTATGTGGATTACCCGCATCACCTCCTCCGCATCCTTTGAACTGCTCCTGATATACACCTTTTGTAATCGGTGAACCCATTGCGCCACGACCATGAACGATAACATATCCTTTACTGTCTATCTCAAGTCCATAAGCCTCTTCTGAATTGGGGCCGCCAATAAGTGTTGACCATACCAATTGTCCAGAAGGGCTAAACTTAGCCACGAAAATCTCAGAATTATATCCCCAACGAGTTTTTCCCAGACTCGAATCAAATCCTCTATCATAAGCGCCTGGTGTTGTTGGGAAGTCGGGAGAGCGTGTCGTGCCTGCGACATAAATGTTACCGGAACTATCTGCTTCTATATCACGTATTCCCTCCCCATCACTCCCGCCGAGGAAGGTAGAGAACGCAAGATTATGTGTTTGGCTGTTTGATGCAATCAACAAAAACATTAGCACTACCATATTCAAAGAAAGCAAAATTGTGTTCATGCCATGCTCCTTTAACTTAATTTATTCATGCAAATATTATTTTTGGCCAATATAAATCACATTGGCTCAATCCGGTTGCCATTTAAATATCTCTGGTATTCTATCTCTTTCTTTTTTCTCCTGTTCGATTAGCTCTGGCATAGTGTATTCACGCCCCCACTTGCCCCTAAGTTTGCCTTCTCCTTTATCAATGTTCTCCCAGATGAAATTGATAGCTACCTCATAAAGTTCTATTGCTTCAGTGGATAATCTCAGAGCATTTGCTCTTTCAACCTTATCACCATTAAAACTGTATATTAAGGCAGATATTGCAGAGAGAACTTTGCGTTCATAGTAGTCAGTAAGTAGCTTATATGCTTTCATGTAGTTGTAAACAATTATCGCCTCGTCCATATTTTTCTTAACTGTCTTCAGGGCTAATTCTGCTTCTCGCAAGCTTTCCTCACCCAATCCCCTGATATTTCTTATATGGGCTTCGGGAGTTATTGGATAGTCAGCAAGACCCCAGATTATCTCCTGAGCACCCGGATGGTCACGATTCTTAGAATAGTCTGAGCCATTGTTGTCTCTATACATATTGCCAAACTGAGCCACAACCTTTGCATAATGCCTTACCGGCAGAAGTGTTCCACCTCGCACAGGTGATACCATATAACTCCAGCGAGAATCCTGCTCTGACCACCACCAGTAAGGAAGCATAAGTTGACGTGAGATACCTCGATCCATCGGACACCATGCTATAGCACTCAATTCAGGCGTTATATATGCAGAAGCATTGTAAGCATTCAGGAAATGCTTTGCTGCCTCCCGGTCTCCATACCGTTCCTCAAGCGCATCTATCCATGGTTCATCGTAGTATGGCACATCATTCTTGCCATAATATCCCAATGCCGCTCTAAATAATGGATTCGCATCATACCTTAAGCACCAGGAGAGAAAACCAGCACAGTTCGGAACTCTCTTATATTCCTGTATCATCTTATATGCAAGCAGAGGTGAATTATGTGGGAATCTTCCCTCAAAGTTATGATGAACGAGCTCAACAATAGTCGGTAGCCCTGGTTTTTCTGCCCAGTTGAGAACCATAGGATAAGGTTTCGCGTCAGTTATGGTTTCTCCATTATGCATGACTGAGACCCACAGGTTATCATAAACATGTTTGGATACAATATCCTCCATGAATTCATCCAGTGGCAGCATCCAGTTCATCATTATAAAAATAGGATTCCGTCCTGAGCGTTTCAAACCCGGGGCAACAGCTTCTGTAAACCATGTGCTTTTCTTCCCTGGCAAGGACTCAGCCATTCCGCCAATCAGTCCATCCAAATCATCATAGATTTTGAAAAGCTCTGCTATAGCGGCTTCGGTATATGCTCTCGTTAATTCATTTCTGATACCATACTGGGCGCCCATAGTGTCTTTCATATTATGGCGCCAGTCCACGGTATCTGATTCAGGCATTTCTTTATCCATGCTATGGGCTTTGGCAAAGGCTGGGGTTGTGACAATCTGGTAAGTGAATAGGTAGTTTCTCATCCCAAGTTCATGAGCCGTCTTGAAAATCCATTTTATATGTTCGATCACTTGCTCGGATTGCTCAAGTGTAATGCACTTTGCCTCAGGAAATTCTTCGTTTCTAATCAACAAGTCTGACCACTGGGTTTCTTGCCACGGTTCAACGTAGTAAAAAATCCCATTGTACCCATAAGAAGCCCATTCATTCAGATTTCTATTCCAAGTATCCCTGTCCCAGAATAATTTGACTTCATCATTTTGTCCGTGTTGCTCAAGCCAATATGGATTTTTAATCTGCTCAATAGCAATCCGATGACTGAGAGAAGGTTTATGAACTATATTCCCCTCACTTACTGCTATATCTTTTGGCACTTTCACATGGTAGTTTATTTGACTATATGAACCTGCCGGGTTAAATATAAATATGATTATAACAAATGCAAGCGATATACAATATTTCACCTTTATCTTTATCTCCTTATGATTATTTATCATCAATATCTATAATATTTTTCTGTGCTATCACATAACCTGTGAGAAGCCCCATCGTCAGCGGATTCGCACCTGAAACGTGAAATGTGAAGAGTGAAACGTGAAACGTGAAGAGTGAAGATTAATCACGCATCACGCATCACGTTTCACGCATCACGGGTTTTTGCGAACGATGGAGTGCCACCAACCGAAGAAATCTTCTCACGGGTTTAGTGATAGCACACTTGCTTTTTCCTTGTAAACCGCTTCACTTCGTTCACCAACGCCCTTCGGGCTTATGGGTTCGCTTCGCTCCGCCTCTACCCACCCCTGCCCCTCCAGAGGAGGGGATTTGCGCTTCGCTGGTTTTCGGAAGCTAAAACGGTGTGGCGGGTGGCTGGCGTAAATTACGATTAGGGCTCTGCTGCTATATGGGCATGTTCGGCGACATAGCGATAGGAGTATAGCCAACCATTGGCGACATACCATACATCCTTACGGTTTGCGACATGGGATAAATGCTGCATAAGTGTCGAACCCTGTACCCCGTCGATGCCTGGGGCCGCATCATACAAGACACTGTTCTGGAATTGGTCTGGATGCCAGAGAGCGTAAAAGATACCACCAGCCTGGTAAACGGTGTCAAAGGCTTCGTTCAATTCCGCAACGTCACTGGCATAGTATCGTCCTCTGGGTTCGCGACGCGAAAGTAACGTGTCGTAACCTTTGGTAGAAAGACCGCCAATGCCATAGAAGCGATATTTGCCGTCCCAGGTTGCGTAATCGGTGCTCTTGGGATTATCCAACCAGTTGAAGCCGCGCACAAACAGGAATTCTCCATCGTCGGTCTCCTGAATCGTTTCATCCACAAAGCCGTGAGTGAGGATGTGCTCGAAAACATATTGTCCGTATGGGATGGTGTGCAATCGCTTGAGGATGTCATCGCGACAACCAAGGATTTCCCGCTGGTATCCATTGACCAGGTAAGCCTCCCGGTTCTTGGGATGCTTCCACCCGTGGACGGCTGGTTCCCAGCTATTGTCCCTGAGGCCCAATTCTTCCTGCATTATCTGCCACATCGTCTCCCCGCCTGAAGCTCGACTGTTGATGGCGATGGATAAAGGGAGGTGGAAACTCCGGCAGACATGGAGGGCCGCCTGGTAGCAATCCGACTTGTCGTTATTCGGCCCTTGCCATCGTGCGCCGGGATTTGCCCAAGGGTTGCAGCCCCAGTTGTCATTCGACAGGGTGTAGGCGGCCTTGCGATTATCGTAATAGCGTGCAATGGACTCAAAGGCGGCATTGCCCACTCCGGAGAACTGTATCTCAATGGTGTTACTGGCATGGAAACCAATTGAGACAAAGGTTTTACCCAGGAGTGAATTTAGCCGAACACCTTCCAAGCCATTGAAGAAATCACCCGCACTTCTATGCAACAATGGCTTCCAGGCACTATCAAGGTTGGCACGCCACCTTACTTGCCACTGTGGGGAAACACCTTCGACCCTGAAAATATATGTTACTGGATACTGAAAGCCCCACCTGGCCCACATATCCCGGTCAATGGTAGCCACGAACCTGTGGTCAGGGCCGCTAATGGTCGCAGAAGGACTCGCTTCAAGTGCAGTAAGTCCATTAGGTTCTTCTGACTGCGCGCGGTTACATCGTGAAACACCTAATGTTGCATTAGTTCGGTTATTAGGTCTCTTGCTTGAATCTTTTTCAATCATAGTCAATCACCAGCTTACGCTTCAGACCAGGTGTTTCTTCACAATCGCCTGGTCAAGCTCAACTCCTAAGCCTGGACCAGTTGGCGGGATGATATAGCCGTTCTCAAATTGAATCGGCTCCCTGAAGAGCTCACTATGGAGAGCATTGACGTTGTACTCCTGGATTAGAAAGTTTGGTGAGCACGTATCAAGCTGAATCGCGGCTGCCGCGGCTACCGGACCACAGTACATATGTGGTGCTATCATGGCGTAGTGGGCTTCGGCCATACCGGCAATTTTCTTCGACTCCAAGATGCCACCACATTGGCCGACATCCAACTGGATGATTTGTGCGGCCTGCTTGTTGAGCAGTTCCGCGAATTCGAATTTGGTCACCAGACGTTCGCCACTGGCAATGGGGATGTTAGTGTGCCTGGCCACGCGGGCCATTTCATCTACATTCTCCGGAGGCACAGGTTCCTCAAACCAATAAGGGTTGAATTCTTCTAACGCTTTGGCGACACGGATGGCTGAAGCAGTGCTGAACTGACCGTGGGTGCCAATCCCAATTTCCAGTTCATCGCCGACGGCGTCACGGATGCATTGGAAAATCTGAGCAACGTGACGAATCATCTTGAGCGGAAAGTCACGTGGGTGCGGAAATAGCGGCGTGAAGGGATCCAGCTTACAGGCGGTATTGCCTTGCGCGACAAGCTGGGCGGCAATCTCACCCGCCTTTTGAGGTGTTTCCCAGATGCCCTCTGCCGGCATATAAGCATAGGCTCTGAGCTTTTTGTGGTACTTGCCACCCAGCAGATTGTAGATGGGCTGATTGGCGGCTTTACCGATAATATCCCAGCAAGCCATCTCGATGGCGCTTAAGGCTGGGGTCGAGTCTAGCCCAGGATGGCGGTAGTCGTGCCGAGAAGCAAAGATCCGTTGCCAGAGTTCCTCGATATCGAAGGGGCTAGTGCCGATGGCAAATTGCTGGCACAAATCTTTGATTAAACTAATCTGAGAATCCAGATTGATGGCGTGGCCTGTGGGCCGTTCGCCTATTCCGACAATACCCTCATCCGTGAAGAGTTGGACCAACAACCAGTATTTTCCCCCTCGATAGGGAGTAATATTGTTGATAAGAATAGTCTCGACGTCAACGATTTTCATTTTTCTTTCTCCTTAAAAATAGGATGCAAGATTCAAGAATAATCTTATAATTGTATCTTGCGTGTCCAGTATTCTTACAGAGACTCTACTAATTTATAAAATTTGCGTTTTTTGCACCCCCAAAAAGCTGCAAATAATTACCATATCGGAAAATGCCTGTCAACCAAAAAAGCCCAGGGATATCGGAATTTCTAGGCTTAATTTCGTAATAGTCAACGTCCACGCTACGGTTGCTCATCAGGATATAAGCCGCTGAAATGTAATCTGGAGTCGAATGAGTCAGATTATTCAACTACTTCCCCATCTGCAAAGGTTACTTGACTAATAACCTTCCCGGAGATGTTCCAACAGGTAGCTACTCCTTCACACTTGAAATTGCGCCAGGTGGACTCGGCTTTCTTTTGTCCATTGGGCCACCACTGCGTCCAGACACTGCTACCATCATCTTTATGTACCCGGCGCCACAACATTCTGCCATCACGCGACCAGTAGGTTTCTTCGCCTACCTTATATCCGAGTCTATAGTTGGCTTTCCGTTGCTTCTTGCCATTTGGGTAGAACCAGGCTTCAGGTCCGTGAAGCAGATAGCGGTCATCGTCGGCAACGCCAGCACTCCAGGTTGCTTTGATTCTACCGTTGGGGTGTTTTTCTTCGTAATCTCTAACATTCGATATGGTGGTCGCAGTAGATTTCATCAGTTCTTTGTCGGGTATTTCCTCGGTACCTTCATCGAGAATCCAGACTTCGTTCATCTCAAAATGCAGGCAGGGGCGGTTCATGGTGGTGATGAGATGGATGACGCCGTTTGGAGCTTGGCGCGCAGCAGAATAGCCGATGGTAGCGCCCTGCATCAGCTCTGCTCTTTTAGGGTTTTCGTGTACCTGAACGCCGATTAGTTTTTTGACGCGCCAGGTTTTGCCCTCATCTTCGGATAATGCCACATAAGCTCCGTGCTGGCTGATGTCTTCAGGTTGGAGTCCGTCAATACGTTGGAAATCTCCAGCAAAGAAAAGTCGTCCACTTTGCAGACGAAGGATGCTTGGACGCTGGTTAGCTCCAAGACAGCAGAATTGTGTCTTGCTTACTTCCCAGGTTTTGCCACCATCGCGCGAAATGGATTTGGGCATAAACCCATCGATGTCGGTGTTTTTGCCGCCCATGCCAAGGATGCCGCCATCCTTCAGCATGACAAAGGTTGTATGTCGTCCGCCGGTGCGACTGCCTGGGTCAAACCAGGTATTGCCGTTGTCATGGCTGACCCACAGCACGGAAGTGTCGGCGTCGCTGGGGACATACATCGTGCCGTTGGAGTCGCGGAAAGCAGTGTTGATGGGTTGTTTTGAGTGTTTGCCTGCTTCGTTTTTGAAGTCGGGGAACTTAACCTCGCTCCAGGTCGCACCGTTATCCGTAGATGATGTCCATTGAAAGGGAAACGCGTTGACAATACCCGGATTACCCCAGAAGAAATGTAGTGTACCGTTGTCGTTCCAGAGCAGCGGCGCGTGGTCGTTGGCATTTGGGAAATCGAATATCGGAGATGGCATATCCCACTCTTCGGCGCCAAAACGCAGGCGGCTCGCAATCAATGAAACTTCCGGTTCATATTCGCTATAAGATGTATAGATAATCAGCAAAACATCGCCATTGGGACATATCTCCAACGCCGGGCTGTGGTTGTGTCCCCTAAATGAAGGATGCAAGCCCGCTGCGTCTATCACCTCTCTGCTGGAGTTTTCCAAAGGCGTCGGGAGCATGTAACGTTTTCTAAAATACGGATTGTTGATATCTGGGCCCTGTTTGACATGCTGTGTCGTTTGCTTGATGCCTTGCTGGACGAATGGAGGATGATATTTACTCAGTTTAGTCGTCGGCATAGGCGCTTGAACCACACGAAAGCTGATGTTATGTTTGCCGAATTCATTTATTGAGTTGGGATAAGGGCCAAACGCTGGCGCAACTCCTGCTCTATTTGATGGACGAGCGTATTCAGCGTTTCTGCACCTCTTTGATTCTTTATCCAGCCCGCCACCACGAATGACGCGTGCTATCCCGTGTTCTGGACCCACTGGGTCAACCTGGGCATCGTATGGATAATCTCCATACCAATCTAAACACCATTCTCGAACACCCGTGAGCATGTTTTTCAAACCCCAGGGGTTGGGAACGTCTGATTCAGGCGACTCTTCGTCTGCCGAAAACGGTTCCTCACTGCCAGCTCGGCAGGCGTATTCCCACTCTGCTTCGGTTGGCAGGCGATACGGCTTACCTTCCTTCTGACTCAGCCATTTACAGAAGTCCATCGCATCGTACCAACTGACGCCAGCAGCATAGGGGTTATATTCCTCAGCGCCGGTGAAATCAGCCCGAAACTGCCGAAATTGTTCCTCCGTCACTTCCACCTCGGACATATAAAACGGCTGAGTAATGGTAACTTTATGAATCGGGTTTTCATCCCATTTCGCAGGGTGCGTTTCCGAACCCATGGAGAAATCGCCCGGCTCGATACGAACCATTAACATACCAATAGAGTTAGTAAATGATTTTTCCAATCTTATCACCTATGAGGATTCTATCTTGACTTTGGTAGGTTAAAATACCGTACGGTTGTAGCGATAGGACTAATGGGAAAGAAGGCTAAGTGGCAAGAAGGCAAAGAAGGCAATTGCCTCTTTACCTTTTTGCCTATTCGTCCTTTGGCGATATGGTTTATGGTTTGTCTCACTTCTATTTACCAAAGTCAAAGTATATGTGCAAGATAAATTACAGCTTGGCCAAATCCGGCTCAGTAGCTGGCTACAACCACCGCTTTTCCCGTCACTCCCGTTAGTTCAATGACCTCTTTGTCCTGGTCAAAACCGGTCCAGACCTGACTGTTAACCGTCACACTCTCAATCGGTGTCGCCTGAGGATGGCGGAAACGGACTTTGACACTCGTGACCGGCTTGCGACTGGGTATCTCAATGGTCGCGGTAATCTTACCCTGGTCTACATCCGAGACTATCTCATACGCCAAAGTCCCGAAATAGGTCGGGGCATTCTTTACGGTAATCTTCTTGCCCTGCTCCAGCCACACCCGAGGTATAGCCCGCGCCACCCACAGCGATTGACCTTCCTCCATCACCAGCAGGTTGCGGAAATTCTCCATGAACCATCCCGCTGTCCCATTGTCAGGAGCCTCACAGTTCGTATAGTTACCCAGATGCCAGTGTTCCCATAACTTGCCATCGGCGCCTACCATCGCCGCATAGGAATTCATCCAGAAGCGCAGAAAATTCGGCACATCGTCTTGCAGCAGGTAGATATTGGCATTATGCGAGGCTTTCGGTAAAATTACATAGCTTTTCCAGAACCAGGCATCTTCTGTGGAAAGGCCCTTGTTCTTTCTTGCTGCTTCCAATTCCCGCACGGCGCTGACAGACGTTCCTTGCTCCTCCATCACGTTCAGGGTATCAACCATGCTTCTGGCGCTGGCCTCTAGTACCGCGAAGGGTTCGGACAGCGGTAGCGCCCCTACAAAAAGGTCACACTCTGGAAACTGGGGAGCGCCTAATTCCGGACCAGTGAGACCTCGCGCATACGCCATTCTTGGGATATAACTGTGGAACATGCCGTCACGACCCAGCCGCACCGGCGATAGCGCCACCTCCCGCTCCACCGCCCGGCGGATATCTTGGCGAAAGGCCTCTGCTTCGTCCTGATACTTACGGGCTGCCTCCGCATCAAACTCCGCTAACGCCTCCGCGAAACGTTGGACTCCCTGCAGAGATAAAGCATTATCAACATAATACCAATGCCAGTCGCAAGTAGGTAAAGCATAATCGCCCAGCATGCACGGGGGCATCAGACCGGCGACAAAGAGCTGCTGCCGGTTGGGAATATCCTTCATATAGAGTGTCCGCTGACGAATAATCCAGTCCGCCGCCGCCTGTAGCCGGACACGATTCCGCTGGAACCATTCCTTATCACCCGTCAGGAAATAACGCTCCGACATGGCAAACAACAGTCTGCCCGTCGAGGCGTGCGTCCCGTCATGGCTGTAGCCCATGTCGTGTCTCATGGCCGTCGCCCACTCCAGTGCCCCGTCACCATCCGTATAATCGCCATCCGACTTGGCACCCGGAGCCTTCAAAAAATGCTCATATACCTTATCAGCGTCATCGTGCAGACCAATCATATCCATTTCATGGACCACTCGGCCTACTTCAAACGCCAGACCACCCCACATGTGCGGGCCTCTCAACTGAAACGAGGCCGCGCGCCAGGCAGCCGTCCAGCCGGCATCCGGCAGTTGGACCTCCATGGCCGGGTCCTCAACCTGGGGAAATGGCGCAAGGGTCGTTCCCTCCGGGCAGGTCCACAGCCGGACCTCCCGCATAAGCTCTTCCCACGAGGCGGCCTCATGATGTTCGCCGGTCATCTGCCGAATACTCTTGAGATTCTTGACCGCCAATTCCCCGGCAAACTGCCGCGCGGTTTGCCCACTGCCTGCCTTCGTCACAAACACACCATATTCCGGAATCAACATCGAACCATTCTCAAGGTCACTGATACGAAATGTAAAACCAGCCGTCTTCGTCCAAACGGTCACCCGGCTATCCAAACCGGGGCGACTGCTGGGGGCATACAACACCGGTAGAACAATACCCCGTCTGCTATCACCCGCAGCCCGCGATTGCCACTTGTTCCCACCCGTCATCTTTGTCCCTTTATCATCCGCCAGGGGCGCCACCGGACCGGTCATTGCCATATATGACTCCAAGCAGCCGTCAAACTCCGACTTCTCCGTTCCCGCTTGGAACCCCCATTCGATTTCCACATCCATCCGTTTCCACACCCCGATACTCGACCCGATTACCCGGATATTCGGAATCGCTGTAATTGGTGACTTGCTCTCCTCATAGAAAACTGCGACCATTTCCGTAGCTGCATTGACCCGGGCGTTATAAGCTGAGTCCATTTTGGCACCAGGCTCGCTCTTGTACGTCCATATACGCCCATCCCCGGATATCTCCGGATTGCCAAGAATCTTATCCACCGTCCACCCAAACCAACCCCACGAAGTGGGATAGACCCGAACCTCCACCGCTTCTGGGGATGGAATTACCTGAACATCAGCCGGCCACTGTAGTTCCACTTTATAGTCCACCACTCCTCCCGTCCAGAGCAGCCCCGCCTGCAGCTTTCCTTTTGGTTGCGGCGGCAGCGGCTTCAGCAAAGAGGGCATATTATAATAGATGCTTTTCAAGTCCTGCTCCGGCATTTCATCATAAGCCGTCCGATACACCTTATCGATGCGCTCCAACCGACGCGGAATAAAATACGCCTCCGGTTTCTCCTGTACCGCCCTATCCGCCCGCCACGCATAAGACCAGGGTGCAATATCCACCGGCTGTTCTACCATACGGTCCAGTTGTGCCTTATCCGCTACCACTGCTGCTACTGACATTTGCAATGTTCCCTTGTTCATAACTTTTCCTCTTTTCTAGATTTGATTGATACGCTATTGGTTTCTACAGCAATTCCAATAAGGTCCCGTTGGTTTGTCAGACCCATACGTATCAACTTAAGAACCATTTCGTGCGCACTCCTGTTCCTCCCCCTTGATGGGGGAGGTTAGGTGGGGGTGAAATTGTGCTTCGCACCTTTTTACTTCGTAAACCACATGGCACCTTATCCCTCACCCTCCCCTAGCCCCTCCCGTCAAGGGAGGGGAATTAATGAGAACCCTTAAGTTGATACACATGGGACACTCAAATATCTCACCCATGACACCCAGACGCTCTATAGAGCCTCCAAAGCAATTGCTGATGTCATCCACTTCATAAGTAGGATAGAGGCTTATGATTTCTTCACAGCTCCAGCTTCCATATATGGATTGCTAATCTGTTCCATTAAGTATAGATGATTTTTTTCGGTACCAATCTTCACGAGCTCTCCTTCTGCCCATTCACCTTCTTTTATAATCTCGCTATTGGTAATATCACGGATACGGGCTTTTACAGAAAAAAATGGATTATATATACTCAAAGAGCCACCAGCAAGGCTGTTTATTAAGACATAGCTGATCTCTTTCCCCTGCTTCTCTGCGCTGACCAGAAACGCCCCTTCAGCACGAAAATTGTGGAAACTTGCTGATAAATCCGATTGCCATGCAGGAAATATTCGTAATGCACCATCCCAGCTTTGTAACATCATTTCCTGCAATGGTGCGATGACTCCGAGAGATTCAGTCCATGCCCCGCAATGTCCATAGTTAGCCATTGCCATTCCCCAGATTATACCATTCGGATGCCGCCATCGCTGGATGAGCTTGCGGAACTCACCAAAGTCACGATTAGCTATGAAAGTTCCTCCCCTTAACTGTGGCATGAGCCACAGCGGCGTCTGACCGAAATACCACGACCATAGCCAAAGAGCGCTATAATCGCCCTTCTCTATCTTAGCCTCTTTTGGTTGTGGTTTATATGGTCTGCCGAAGCCCAATGAAGGTGAGTTAAGTTCAGCACATCGCTTTTCAATGCCAGCAAGTTTTGGCGCAGGCTTGCCATCATCAGGAGCAATATTTTCTAGTCTATCTTGCCATTGTGTGCGTAAATCTTCATCTATACCTAGTTCCTCACTCGCTTTTATCGCTGACCTAAGACAATAGCATATATGCCGCATGACCTGTGAGCGGTCAGTATAATCTTTGGGATTACCAGTGAATCCATCCTCTCCCTGATTTGAGGGAAAGGCGTGGTACAGCCCATCATCGCCTTTTTTGAGAAAGTCAGTATAAAAAAGCGCACAATCACGAATAAACGGATAACCCTTTTCTCGCAACCAATCTTTATCCATCGTATAAAGGTATCTCCACCAATATTGCTCCATCGCCCATCCAGTCATATATGCCATCCTGCCCATAGGGGCAATCCCAAGATAGTCGTCTTCTGCATGGATAGGAAAGCCACTTAATTGTATGAAAACACCACGACAACCATAATAGTCATTAGCTATTTTGCGACCGATTTGAATGAGATACTCCATGCCGTCAAAATAGGCATCACCTATGTCTAAATGATTTGACTGATAATCACCCCAGAAGGGCTGTTGAAAATTGTAGTTGGTATGGTAATCACCATGCCAGTGGGAGTAATCAGAAACGGTGCTTGGTAAAAATAGCCCCGGCGGAGTAGTTCCAGAGCGATAGGCACAGCGTCGAAGATAAATAGTCTCATACCAGAGGTTCTCAAAAAATTCATCAGCAATAGTGACGCTGGATTTTGCCCAGAATTCTTCCGATGCTTGCTCTAATTCCTTCTGCCAGCGTTTCATCGTATTAACCGGATTATCTCCGAGTGTGGCTCTAAGCCTCTGAAACTCTTCTAATACATCACCCGCCTCACTGCTAGTAGGAATATCAACCGTCAACCATCCCTCAGTGGCTTCATTTTTCGGCATGATTCGGAGCCTTGCTTCTTTAAGGGGTGACATATTCACCGGCTCTATGCTTGTATCAGGGGCATACGGTGCCATCCAATAACGAAATCCTTCCGGAAATAATCGGTCTTTATAAAAGGTCTGCTCTATGATATAAACACCATCTATATTCTGAACGGAAGGTGAAGGTAATGGAGTTACTTTTGGGTTTTGGTATGTATTAAAGGCCCCGTGCATGAAATCGGCATTGAATCTTGCCGCATATTCATCCAATGGCGGGTCAGCCCAGCGGTAAAGCCAAAACCATACCGGCGGTTTATTTCCAGTGATAGTAGATTTATTCCAGTTTTCAATCTTCCAGTGAACCACAAGCGCATTGGGTGAAACTGGAATAAAGCCAAAAGCCGTGATTTTTAAGCCTGAATCCCACATGCAGGTAATATCAAGACGTCCTTCCTCGATTACTAAACGCTGGTTAATCTTCATGTTAATCTGGTCTGGCGGTAATTGCATAACCAACTCACCTACAGGTTTGGGACAAGGATATGGTCTGTTTTTTTCGCCAGGCGGAGTTCCTTGACATACTTCCTTCATTCGTTCAGGATTGTCAGTGCCATGCAATGCTTCCACAGGGCCGCCATAAGGGCCACATTTCCAGCCCTCATCTTTGATTCCATGAGCAAGTTCTTCGATAGTTATCGGAGCGGGATTGTCGCTCAGGTCGAGACGGCGATCCCAGACATCTCCCTTACCGAATCGCCATATTATTCGATCTACGGTCTGATAAACACTGACAGATAGGTCACCATTCCCAAGTATCAAGCCATCATCAGGGCATAGCAAACGCTCATTTATCTCAAGAACATGCGTTTTCTTGTCATCCGCTTTCATAAGTTCTCCTTTACTTTATTCCTCTTATACCATTTTTCTAATGTGATAGTGCATAACCGCTTCCGCAGGCGTCCACGCCGGCGGAAGCGTGGCGAGGACGCCACGACGGAGCGTTTTTATAAATGCACTCTTAGTCAAGGAAAATGGTATTATTTCTTATGATGGAACTTTTCTTTCTTAAGGATTTATCACCAACACGTAAGCCGAAGGCGTCGGTGAGCGCAACGAACATAACCACAGGTAGCGCAAAGAAAAAATGTTTGCATCCCCCTTATAATAGGCAATAGCCGTATTCATGGCTTCATTTGACCCTATCATACGCACGCTCCATATCCAGGGCAACCAGTTGGAACTCCAGATTAGTTCCCCACCACCCGCCAAGGGAACGCGTTCAAGGGCATACTCAGTATATCGCATCAGTTGATAGCTCTGGAACATATCCGTCATATAGAAATCAATGGGATGATAAATAGTGGGCAATTCCACGGATGTGTGCAAGAGTTGATTGCCAAGTAAATCCTTGTATTCAGCATAGTAACCTTGTTCTTTAAGCCAGAGAACTCTGTCCACAGCTTGCTTAATTTTCTCCGCTTCCGTGCAGAACGGTGTATCATCCTCTCCGAGTCTGCGAACCATCTGGGCGGCCATCAGGTTTGCTCTATAAGTATAGGCTGAAGCCTGAGTGCAAGGGCTTCCACTGTACCAGTGCGCGTCGCTTATATGAGTGTTAGCGTAGTTCTCGTAAAGTCCGTCGTTGTCGGGGTCAAAACAGCGCTTTTCCCAAGCAAGATGATTTTTTATTACAGGGAATATCTCTTGAGCATACTCCTCGTCGCCAGTCCAGCGATAATGATAGAGAGCTTCATCTATAAATACCTCCTGCATGTTATATAATGAACTATCGCTGTTGGGCTGCGACCAGATTCTACCTTTAGTGTGCATGGTTGAATCCATCGCCTGCCGAGTCAACCGAGTTTCAGGGTCAGGTTTAGGAGGCGCTGTCTCTGGGTCTTGCATCTGCGTCGCGGCGTAGGTTTTTATAGCCGTCCTGACTCTATCGTGCCAGCCGAAAGCATCACCACCATACATGCTTCTCCAACCTAAGAAAGGACAATGCCACGCCACAACACCGTTGATGACATGAAAAACTTTGGACCTAAGGTGAAAGTCTTAGGGTTATGGATGCTGAACTCACCCTGGTAGTTGCATCCTCCATATATAGGGCGGTCGCCAGTCGTTTGGGCTCTCAATGAAAATGAGTTGCTGCTTAACTCAACACTGTTTCCAGAGCAATGTCCGGGATGAAAAAGCATATCCAGTTCATCCACGTAACCATTAGGGTCGGGATTCCCTGTCGCCGGCGCGCCATGAATCGGGGCAGCGCCGCCAAATGTCCATACCAGGTCAAGAGGATAGGTCAAATTTCCAATAGTTATCCGCACGACCATAGCATCGGATTCAACTGAAGTTACCACGTCTAACTCTATCTGTATTTCCGGAAGCTCGCTATCACACATTATGTAGTGCATTATTCCCGGTTCGTAAGTACTTATTATATTGTCAAACTCCTGAAGCCATTTAGAGGCGCGAGGTGATATGACTCCAAGTGACAGAGTTCCGCCTCTTCCAGGCAAGCTCATCATCACCTGTGGCAGGTCACCTGCGAAGAGCATAAAAGCTGAATTGTTGCCGTAGAGAGGCCTATTGAAGGAACGCCTGCCGTTGATTATGCTCAATCCTTTAGGTGTAGCGCTATACCGCGTCTGGATATCCTGGAAGGACTCTTCATTTCTTTCAAATTTGCACATTTTATTTTCCCCCTTTTCTTCGCTGGAATCTTTTCATTTAATTTTACCCAGGTTTTTCTTACCGCGAGTCGCGCTATCTCAGGCAAACCGTACCACATTTGAGACGAGCCCATGAATCGTTATCTGAGCGACATGGCCGATACGCTATGGTTCATTGGCTACCTAAAATCGCTTTCACCTGTACGTCGCGTATCTCGTGCGCGGCATCCGGATTCTCCAAAACGACCTTGACGAACATCGCATTAACATCCACTGGGAACGTGGCACTCACGCGCTCCCCAGGCCCCAGAGGTAAGTTAAACGTCGCAAGGTACTCGGTATTAAAGTGAATCCCGTCGCTGCTCGCCTTAACATGCATCACCATACCGCGCGAGGCCTCGGCATGATACGTCCCCGCAGTCTCAAGCGATAACCTGGTAACACGCTCAAGACTGATAGGGGAGCACGCCGCGAGCTTACTCGACTCCCCACTGGAGAGACTATCTAGCGCAAGCACTGGCATCGGCAAGCGGAACGGAGTTTCGGTTGCAAAGACTTGAACGCCCAGGTCTTCACCACCCCTCGAAATGTACCGTAGTGTATGGTAGACGTAGAAAAACGGAGGCTCCCATAGCGTATGTACTTCAGCAAAGGCGTTCGCATCCGGATTCCGATGTCGGTCACCGACCGGGTTGGCATGATGTTTATGCCAGCTCATTCCATCAAGACTGTAAGCATAACCAATGCTTTCTAGCTTCGACCATTTCGTCGCGCCATAGAACATATGAAACACGCCATCGTGATACAGAACACCGGACTCCGAAAACCCGCCATCGTCCCATGAGCCCCAATCATCCGGTGTCAGAACCGGGTTGTTGTCATACGCCGTCCACGGTCCCTCGGGTCTATCAGCGGTTAAGAGGATGAATGGTCCTTGGTCGGGTGAGCTTTCACCGATTGGATATTCACAGTACATAAAGTACTTTCCCTCGACCTTCACGACACCGCCGATATAGCAGCGGAGCTCATGAATGGGATTGCCTTCGTATTTCGCCCAGGGCCCTAGTGGGTTCGATGCTGTGGCAAGACCAATGTATCCGTTGCCGTTGTACCACAGATAATATTTATCGCTTCCCTCCTTTAGAACAGCGGCACAGGCAACCCATCTGTCTTCCCAACTGCCTTCGGGCCCGAGGTCAATCACCGGGTTGCCAGAGTATTTCGTCCAGGGGCCCAGAGGATGGGGTGCTGATGCGACACCAAGCCGGTAACCGGGCCTCCCACCCCACTTTTCAGGCCTGCGGGTTCGGGCGTGATAATACAAATAATAAGTCTCCGGCGTGTAATTATCCGACCAACCGGTCATGCCATCCCGGAACACATTGCAGCATTCCAGAATGCTACTGTCCCAGGCGCTCGGGTCTTCAGCGGGACGAAGAATGGGGTTCGGGCCGGGAATTTGGATAAATCGCATCGCAGCTTCGGTTCTAAGCTGATTCAGGTTTTTTTTAGGCATTTCATTACCTCCTGGTATACTAATCTCCCACAGAGTGCACCGAGAACACAGAGAATTGATGCGGGAGTAGTCTCGGCCACCTCCATGGGAAAAAGGTCCCGTCAATGAGACTGGGTCTGCTACAAAAAGATACTCCCGCATCCAAAGTCTTGTAAACCTATATTTCAGCTTTGCTGTTATCATCAAAGACTCGCTCAACACCTCATTGGTTGTTCGTACCGTCTTAAGTTTGAGTGCCCAAGTAAAAAGAATTAAAGACACGACTAAGGGAGGCTGTAGAATGTTACGCATTTCCGCCAGGTTGTGTGTTCTCTTCTACTTTGGCAGACTTATGGATTCAGGAGATTATGATGCTAACACTTTCTTGCCTTGACAATATAAAGACTAAACTTGCTGAAGTTTCTTCTTTAGATGAATTAGAGCAAGAAGACCAACAACTAAGCTGATTGAAAAGCATTACACTCTTTTCGTTGGCGCTGATGTCAGCCAAGACAACTTCTCTATCGCTGTCAAGAAGATAGGGCACGGTGCGAGTGGTTGCTTTACCGGTTCACCGTTATCTTTATACCTGAGAACCTCGGGCTTGCGCCAATGCTCACCATCGTCATCCGAAACGGAATACCAGATATTCCCGCATAAACGGCAAAAATTAACTCGACAGCAGCTTTCACTGCTGTTTCAAAATTATTCAACCTGAATTTTAACACTTTTTTCGCTTTTGTTCAACAAACATTTCAACTTTTCTTCGATTTTTTCTCTGTTTGAACACACTCTCCCCTCAACCCGTTTTCCGCTTTTTTGAATCAACCCGCTGATTCACTTGTTCGCTTGGAAATTCTACCCGCCATAAGTTCCCGTCACCTTGGCGAGACAGGCGATGATATTAGCAACAGGCATCACGAACTCGGCTGTAATCCCGATATTGTCGGCGAGGGTTTGAAAAACATATAGCCGTGGTTCTCTGGTGCGCGGTTAATCTCAGCATTGACTAACTGACGACGAAAATCCTCAAGTGAAATGCCACTGGCAAGAAGGTAGTGAGGCTCGTCAGCCTTGTTTCTCCGAAGCGCTGACATAATCGGGACCAAAAGATGACCGCGCCAACTCTTAAGTACAGATTGAAAAGGATGTTTCACTGGCCAGTGTTGGGTTTCGTCTGGCGATACACCTCGTACTGCAAGATGCATCCCCTCCAATGGTATATGAGCAAAGAGTTGCGAATCTTTGAGACAAGCTTTTGCTCGGCAGAACAGTGCAATGAACTGACTATCTTCACCTTCCCACAGAAAAAGACGCACATCGTTGCTCAAGATTATCAGTTCTTTGAATCTGGCTGAGGTAAGAAAAGGCGCGCCACTGACAGACAGCTCAAAGTCATTCTCAATGGGATTTGTCAATCCCATGTAGTATGGGAGCATAGCTTTCCAGGTCATGGCGCACTGTTCAAATCCTTCGCCAAAGGCTACACATTTCACTTGTTGAGGCGCATAGACCAAGCACTGGTCGCGAAATTTTTTCTCAAACTCCAGTGCTAGAACGCGGTTATAGTATATGACCTTCAGAGCCTGATAACTCCAGTCATAGCCAATTGTTCCACAAGCTTCCTTGATTTCGGCCTCTATTTCCTCGGCTAAACCCTCTGACACCTTCCGGCGACCAAAATCAGTCAACATGTTATGGATAAACTGATGTTTGCCCGGCAGTTCCTCCTCATCCAGAAAACGGTGGATGGGGTCAGAAACATTAGCGAGAAACTCCATGCTCGCACATTGCCAATCAACCAAGACAAAACGCTTCCTACGGGTCTTTTGGGAATGCTCAATAAGTTTGCGCATAGGTTCTGAGTTGCCGATAGGATAGAGTATTAGGGCCTCATCTGGTTTCATATTAGAGACAAAATTGAGATGTAAATCATGGACTCTTAATTCCCAGGCAAGAATAGCGTTCCACAATTTAGGGTCGCATCCATTTGGAATATCACTATACATGCTCCAGCAGTATGGGTGAATGCACCAAAAGATTTTATTAATCATAATCAATCTCTCCACGCATAATCTTTACTGGTTCGTAAAGAGTTTTCTCGGTGTCATTTGTTCCCCATTTCCAAGCATTCAGATATGCAGACGTAGTTCATCCAGATTTTGCTTAATCTTAGCGATAGCAGCGATAAAATCACCCATATCACTCTCGGAACTAAACCGCCTGTTCTGGGGAAATCCTATCCATCGACCCACTGCGTTTTCAGCATTAGGACAATGCACTTTTGTATAGTCCACCCGCTTGGCACTCTGGAAATGGAATTTCGCTTGAGCAAGGCCATTGAAGGCTTCGGCGTCATAGCGCCTCCGGGGGTAGACATAGCTCGGTTGAGTTATTCGTTCATCTTCCTGCGGCCAACTCAAGCCGCCAACTTCAGCTAATCCTTGCAGAGTTCTTTGTCTCGCTTTACTTCAAAACGATTGTCGAACAAATTCATAGGACTTCCCCGCGGTAGTGGAAAAGGTATATTCTCTCTCGGACGGACGACCACATTCAAGCGCCACGCCGTCACAAAGGACTAAAAATTCTCCTGGTGTATCAATGCGCACAAAAGCCTTCTTTCCCAGCCGTGAATGTAGTGTAACTTGCTCCACGGCGTTTTTTTGCCATCTAATATCGACTTCAAACCCACCACGTGCAACAAATCCTTTTACCTCGCCTTCGCTCCACTGTTCAGGCAGCGCCGGCAGGATACGAAGTAATCCGTGATGGCTCTGAAGTAACATCTCAGCCACTGCTGCCGTTCCTCCGAAATTACCCTCTATCTGGAAACAATCACCAAAAATCAAATCCAAGAGTGAGAAGGTAGTAAAATCGGTCAAAAGAGCACGCAGATGTTCCCAGGCCTTATTACCTTCAGCCAGCCGCGCCCAGCAACACGCCATCCAAGCATGAGTCCAGCCACAATAACTGGTAGAGTGGGCTTCCCGACGTTCCAAGGATGTTTGCGCTGCTTGGGCCAGTTGAGGTGTTTTCTCCAGGCTAATTTGGTCGCTTGGGAATAAGGCAAAAAGATGAGAAAGATGGCGATGTCCCGGTTCGACTTCCTCATAGTCGACAAGCCACTCTTGAAGCTGTCCATATTGGCCAACCTGTAGAGACGGGATGGCATTGAGGATATCTTGCCATTTGGAACGTTCTTCCTCATCGATGCCAAGAATCTTGCTCGCCGTCAATATGTGACTGAGGACATCATGGATGAGTTCTAAGTCCATCGTTGCTGCAACACACAAAGATACCGGTTCACAACCTCCGACAACCCGATTTTCGGGCGACTGCGAAGGGACAGGGACTAAACGCCCGGCTGAATCTTTGACGAGGTAATCCTCATAAAAGAGAGCAACCTGTCGCATGAAGGGATACGCTCTATCTTTAAGAAAAGCTTCATCACCGGTAAATTCATAATGCCACCAGTAATGTTGAGCCAACCACGCTGCTGCCCCTGTCCAGACATCCCAACCTGGGGCTTCAGGGGTGCATTTTGCCCAGACATCAGTAGTGATGGGGATATAGATACCTCTTGCGCCATACAAATCCAGAGCCGCTGTTTGCGCTTCAGGAATAAGTCCGTCGAAGAAATGAAAGAGTGGTTCAGCACATTCCGAAAGGTTGCATACCTCAGCAGGCCAATAATTCATCTGGAGATTTAAGTCAAGATGGAAATCGGAGTCCCAAGGCGGTTGGAGCATATTGTTCCAGACACCTTGAAGGTTAGCAGGAAGACTGCCCGGTCGAGAAGAACTAATGAGCAGATAACGACCGAATTGAACATAGAGAGCCAGCAAATTTAGGTCATCCTCGCCGTTTTTCATGGCAGTCAGTCGTTCATCAGTAGGTTTATCAGAAGCGCCCGTGCCCAGAGATAAGGATACTCGGTCAAAAAGCTTTGGATAATCCTCGAGGTGCGCGGTGCGGAGTGTCTGATAATCCAATGGCACATTATCCAGATATTTTCGGCAAACGGCTGCAGGCAAATCGGTTGTCTCATCCCCCTTACTCAAGGGGGTTAGGGGGTTGTTTTCCTCTGTTGCCATTGTCAGGACAATGAGCGCCTCATCCGCACTCTCCACGCAAATTGTTCCTGGGCATTCAACGTATTGCTTACCTCCACGCTGCTTCACACGCGCTTCAGCCGCAAATTTCACCCCTTCGATGAAGGAGGCACAATATCCTAAAGCACCATCCTCTGCCCAAGGCTCTAAGGTGCAATCTTCATCAGCAAGACGCGCCAGTTTGATTTTCGTTGTCAGATGAGAAGGAGTGTCGCAGGTCAGATAGAGCACAATAACCTGATGGACGAAAGAGGCGAAGATTTCGCGCCGGTATTTTACGCCAGCGACAGCATATTCAATCGACACCACACCTTGGGATAAGTCTAACTGGCGTTGATAGTTTTGCGCCTTTTCATGTCCCGCAAAAGACAGTGTCAAATCACCGAAAGGTTGGAATGGCTCTACAGCATGCTCTGGACCACAAAGCAGTTTGTTAGCCAATTCTCCCGCTGCCTTCAAATCTCCGGCAAAGAAGCGTTGACGTATTTCGGATAAATATTGGGACTTCTTCTCGGTCGTGCGATTTCGGCTTCGGCCGCGCCACAACCGGTCGTGATTGAGCGCTAATCGTTCCTCTTGTATTCCTCCCATAACCATTGCGCCAAGAGTTCCACTGCCGAGGGGAAAGCCATCTAACCACCGCGTTGCCGGCTGTTTATACCATAATGTGAGTTCATTCCATAAGACGAAGTCGTTGGTGAGCGAAGCGAACATCTTCATACACATCTCCTTAGTAATTTGCCAAAAATCTTCTTGAGGTATCGAAAAGTATAAACATACTTTCCTATACCCTCGACTCCTAAGACCACCTACCATAACTCTAACTGCAAAGGCTCTGGCGACTTACCCGAAATGAGGATAAAAGGTACCGCCCGTTTCACTTTAATTCCAAGCCCCTTCAATTCTTCTCGCGAATAAAAGCTATTCTTTATCCGATGCTGGACTATCCTTTGCGCAAATTGTGGCCCAATACCCGGTACCTTCAAAAGTTCCTCCTTGCTGGCTCTATTTATTTCTACCGGAAACGGCTCGGGATGATTCTGTGCCCAGGCCAACTTAGGGTCAATATCAACAGGCAAATCCCCTTCCACATCATACACCATCTCATCAAAGCTAAAACCCTATTGTCGAAAGAGAAAGTCTGCCTGATATAGCCTGCGCTCACGAACCAATGGTGTGTCGGGATGGTTCTCTAAAGGTGTTTCTTCTACCGGGGAGAAGGCGCTAAAATAGGCCCGGCGCAAAGAGAGCTTTTGGTACAACTGACTACCATTTTTAGACTGTCCCTCCCACTTGCTCTTGGGTTTAACATTCAATAATGAGCTGTTGTAAGACAACCGATATGAGCTTAGATGAGGCCCATTGACCAAAATATTCCACTCTTTGGAGGTTTTACGATGTTTATGTTTTTCATTGGTATTGATTGGGCAGCAAAATACTTGGTTTTTTGTATAGTAACTAGTACACGTCGGCAGAAGTTCTTAACCCCCTTTTACGCCTTTAGTGGATATCCTGTATAAGTCCATTTAAAAGGCTTCGCCATTGTTGTATTGAAATACTCAATGAACTTAATGAGACGTTGGCGTAGATTTTCTTTGGATGAAAAGCTGGCTCTTTTTAGCCGTCGACGAACTAAGATGCTGAACCAGATTTCAATCTGATTAAGCCAGGAGGCATGTTTTGGTGTATAAACCAAACGGATGCGGTGGCTTTTGTCGCTAAGAAAAGCGGCACGTGTTTTTTGTGATTTTAAGATATCTTCTTTTCCTTTGCTTCCCAAGTCACACTCTATACCGCAACGGGAAGCGACCAAACGTACCAGGGCTTCTGATTTATGCGTGTTGAGTTGGTCTACAATGAATATCCACAAAGCTTCTGGGTCAGTATCAAGCGTTCGTTGAAGAGGAGTTGAAAAGTCGTTTTCTTTACGGGTATCAAGAATAGAAGGTGCCATGATACGCCCTTCTGCGACTGAAAAATTGGCAATCAGGCATTGAGTGCCATGGCGAAGGTAGAAAAATTCCTGCCGTTCGACCTGCAAAGGTCGCATTGGTAGTGTAGGATATTGGCGTTCCAACGCTTGTATTCCCGTTAGTTCATCTGTGCAGATAAGATGGACTGAGACTTTCTTAAGCTGAAGCGCTTGCTGGTAAAGGTTACATATCTCTTTCGTTTGTTGACTGAATGCTTGAAGGTCTTCTCTTTCTGGATTCTGCCAGTAACGACTTCGATGTGGTTGAAGGGATGACTGCTTTAAAAAAACGCCCCACCGAACGGGGTGAGATGCTTGCTACAATCCCTTGTTTTTGGGCTTCGTCTGCTAACTCCCTTGCAGTCCAGTGGGTAATAGGACGTGAGAACTGCTGTGGGTCTTCGCAGGCCATGGCCACTATCTGCACCATTGCTTCTGGGCTGAAAGTGGGTGGTCGACCTAATCTTTGTGAATCGCTGAGAGCTGTTTTTATTCTTTCAATCAATGGGAAGTCATCGTTGCCCTGATTTTCGGTTAACAGAAGGTCCTCTTCTTGACTCTTCCAACGTCTTATACTGGTTTAGGCTTGATGCTTCCGGTTTTGGTAAGTGGGTAAGTGGGCATTGGAGCACTGGAGACATGGGGCATTGGGGCACTTCTGCGTTGGAGACATGGCACTCCAATGCCCCAATGCTCC
>Ga0194125_10000524_pt1 | contig 63818 bp, 58 predicted proteins | sample TA2KigC250mmetaG_FD_148626 | JGI IMG/M metagenome (GOLD analysis project Ga0194125, IMG submission 148626) | Freshwater microbial communities from Lake Tanganyika, Tanzania - TA2015034 Kigoma Deep Cast 250m | ecosystem: Environmental > Aquatic > Freshwater > Lake | place: Tanzania: Lake...
GGGGCGTCAGTGGCGCGGTTTTTAGGGGTAACCACTTCGTTGGTCAATCACTATGCGAGTTTTGAGAAAGTGGGTAATTTGGATCAATATTTATAAGTTGTGTTTACACCAACGTCCCCTATCCCAACGTCAACGTCCCCTATCCCCGTTTTAAAAATCGGCAAAGGGCCAAGCCCAGGCGTCCGGTCCCAAAGGAAGTTTCGTATTCCCCGGAGGCCATACAATTATGCGTTTAAATTGCAAATTTGCAAGGAGATAATTGAAAGACTCCCCTTTAATCGGTAACCGGGGGCATCCTTTCTGAAATTGCTTTGTTTAATTTCTGACCCGGCTTCTTTTGGACAAGTAGTCAACCCGTCTTGGAAATCATAAACTATTTTTGATCTCCTGGGACAGCAAAGAAAGCGTCGGATCGCGTGCACCCATAAGAATCACTACGTCACCTGGCTTTACGTGCTGTTTAAGGGCAGCAATAAGCCTGATACGGTTTTGAGGCGCATAGGACATGACGCCGCGCTTGCTGACTAAGTCAGATAGATCTTCGGAAGAGATATCCTTTTTGACTGTGCCACCTGCGTAATAAATGGGCAGAAAATAAACTTCGTCGGTATCACGAATTAGCCGGGCAAATGTATCCACCAATTCGTCTTTCAGGAAACGGGTTGGGCTGTATCCGTGCGGCTGAAACACCGCAAATATCCGCGCTCCAAAATCACGGGCCGTAAGAATTGTAGCCATTATTTTTTCGGGGTTGTGGGCATAATCATCAATGACTGTTATCCCCTTTGGCGTTCGCCAAACTGAAAACCTCCGCATAACGCCTCTAAATTCCCGCATGGGCTCAACCATTCCTTCAAGGTTGCAGCCCTGGCTCTCGCATACACAAAGAGCGGCAAGGGCGTTGGAGAGGTTATGGTACCCCGGCAGCGGCAATTCAAAGTCCGTCCTTTTTAAGGTGAACCGCACCAATGGTGTTACCGCCTTTACAGCTTCTGGCTTGCAATCAGCGCGGCTCAAAAGGCCGAACAGATGTGCGGCTTTAATCGGATTGAGTTCGGGATCGTCCGCATTTTTAATTACCAAAGGTGTTTGGCTTGCCAGCCGCTCAAAAAGATCAAGAGTCTGCATTACAGATTGGTGATCCTTGGAAATATTCAAGAACACGGCCTTCTCTGCGCGGTATTTCACCAATGTGCCGTCACTTTCATCCGCTTCAATTACCAGTATGCCGGAATCGCCTTTGAAGGCATTGCCGAGCAATCCTTCTTCATTCAGTCGAATGAGATTTGCGCCCGTAATGACCGAGGGACTTTTGCCGCATGCCCGAAGTATTTCAAATATCAAAGCAGTTACCGTTGACTTGCCGCTGGTACCGCATACGGCAATGGTGCGGTGGGAGGCGACTATGGCGGCGAGCACATCGGAACGGTGTAAAATGGAGATGCCGCGTCTACGGGCCGCGGCGATATCGGCGTTATCGTCTTCGATAGCGGTTGAGATAATTAGGGCCTCCGTAGCGGCCGTAATGCCGCTGCCGTCTTGGGGAAAAAAAATGCAGCCGCACCGCTCAAGTTTTTCTTTGGTTTCCTTCATTTCGTCCGCAAAGGCGATACGGTCGGAGCCGGTAATTGCATGTCCGCTCCAGGCGAGGTATTGCGCGATCGCGCTCATGCCCGAGCCCATTATTCCGGCAAAATGCAGCGATGAAAAAATCCGTCCGTCAATCGATAAGGACAAATGTTCCCTCGTAGCGTCAAAATGGTGGAGGAGATGTTGATTCTTAGAGCGCGAATTTGGGGTCAAGTCTATTTTTTTTGCATTTCCCAAATGTCATCAGTAAACGTCCGTGAAACGGCAATAACCTTTCTTTGTATCAACTTAGCGTTTTGAGGGGCGGACCTTAATTTAATGACATTTGCTAAATCACTCTAAAAGTGACTTTTAAAAAGTATCATCAAAAGGGAATAAACCGCCTCATTATAAAGACATTAGGGTAATTCCACCGGATCTTTATGCAACAATAGGGTTAACAGCCCTTTTCAAAGAGGGGAGGGAGGTTCTAAAACAACTTGCCAAATATTCTATTCTATAAAAAGGGATCCGTAAATCCCTTATTCTGGGCCATTCTTCTTAGATTCAAATATCGGGAGATCTTTAGGCAAGGTATGAAAAAAGCTCCCATCACCCAAGCTGTTCGCACGATTAAGAAAACCCCAAAAGAAATCCTGCGAGAGAAATTTTCTCATTTACAAAGGGAGAAACGTCCAATAGAATAATTATAGAAATATCGTCTTTGAGGTTTGGTGGCTAAAAATGAAAGTAATAAGGGAAGTTATCTGTTCCAAGTGCGGGAAAAAACAGGTAAACGATGTAAAAGACCTTTGGCAAAGCGACCTCTTCTGGCGGGTTTGTGAGTTCTGCAACCAATATGGATTGCAGAGAACCATCCGCCATAAACTGACCATCCGGGAATGGATGGAAGCTTTATACAATACCATGGGTTTTAGAGTTGTCCAGTTTGAAGCTTTTATAAAAGATATGCTAAAGGACCGGCCTCGCCTTTAAATTTATTGTATAGGAATTTTCTTTTTTAAGTCTTCTGGGGGATCACTTTAGAGACTTGACACTTATCCTTTACTTTTTCTTAATAATGGTTTTAAAACTCTGTGTCCTCTGTGGCTAATTTATTTTTCTATTGGAGGAAAGATGGAAAGCGCCCATGTCATATTTCAAGTGAAATTGGGATGGATGGGAGTGGTAGGGAACGAAAAAGGTTTACAGCGAATTTACCTTCCTGGCTTAAAGAGGGAAGAACTTAAGAAACGCATTACTTCGGAATTTCCGGAAAGCAAAGAAAACGCGGGTTCTCTTACCCGGGAGAAAAACCAATTCGTTGAATACTTTTCTGGGGAAAGAATTAAATTTGATCTTACCCTGGACCTGTCCGGAGCAACGCCTTTTCAAAAAAAAGTTTATGCCGTCATGTCCAAAATTCCTTTTGGGGAGGTGCGCAGTTACCGCTGGCTGGCGCAAAGGATTGGAAATCCGAAAGCCCTCCGTGCAGTGGGCAGCGCCAATGCCCGCAACCAGTGGCCGGTGGTCATTCCATGCCACCGAATCGTGGGCAGTGACGGGCGGCTGACCGGCTTTTCCGCCCCCGGCGGTTTAGACCTGAAGGCCAGCCTCCTGAAGCTGGAAGGAATCCCAGTTGCAAAAGGAGAGGTTCAGGCTGTGTAACAATTTAGCGTTTTGAAAAGAACCGCTAAATTTCATTGAAAAATGAAAATTGCAAAATGAAAAATGTAAATTTTACGGGAAATTGTCTCGCATTTTGAAATTTGCAATTAAATTTTATGGTTTCGTAAAAAGTCGTCACTCCGGTGAAAACCGGAGTCCAGAGAATTGATAACTATTTGAAAAGACTAGATTCCGGCTGGAGTTTATCCCGATGAAAATCGGGGCCGGAATGACGGAAAACAGCATTTTAATACTTTTTACGAGATCATCAAGTTTTGCTTTTTGCATTGAGATTTAGCCAGTTTTTCAAAGGGCTAAACTGTTATTAGGCTATAAGATCGAGAAATATGATGTTTTTTATTATATTCCCCGAACTCCGCAATCCGCATTCCAAAATCTGAGATCTATGATCCTTTCTTTCCCACAGTTGCCAGGTAAATGGCTGTTTCCTTTAGGCCATCGACCTCTGCCAGGGCGTTAACCTCATCATCGAAGAAGGCCGCAATACCGCAGCACCCCAGATCCATGGCCGTGGCCGCCAGATATAGATTTTGCCCGAGATGCCCACAATCCAGGTAGATATAGCGGTAAGCGCGCTCCCGATATTTTTGCGAGGAGCGGCGTATGACCGCCACCCAGACAAAAACCACTGCCGCAGCTCGGGCCATGTCCTGATCCAGGGCCGCATGGGCAATCTGCCGGGAGAAGTCCCCTTTATTTTTCAGATCCAGAGAAAAGTCTGAAACGTTGAGAAAATAAATCCCCGGGTCTAATCCCTCGACTCGATTGACAATTAAATATGTATCGATAGGATGAAGGGCGCCGGCTGACGGGACCGTCCGATACCAGGGGGAGAAAGCTTTCTCCGTGATTCCCTGGGTTGCCCAGAGCAAGTTGGATAATTCCTTTAAGGCGAGGGGCGCTACCGTGTAATCACGGATCGAACGCCGTTGTTGGAGAACCTTCCAGAAATTCGGCCCGGTCTCCAGGGAAGGCGCGGGCAAAGAGATCATATGAGAAGAAACCGGTTCGGCGGTCTTTTGCGCGCTTCTAACTGAATAGGATGGCCGAGCATATTTCGTCTCCTGCTGGAACCTCTGGCCGATTTTCTGCTCCGTAAAATCCATTTTCCACCTCCATTAACCGAATGTCTATAAAGTTTATCTTCCGCTTTAGAAACTGTCAACTTGATCCATCGACCCTTCCCCTGGTGATCAAAACCTGCGGCCATGGATTTAAGGTCTACTTCCACACCATGAACACCTTGATCGGTAAACTGAAGGAAAACCAGGGCAAAGGCAAGGCCTATTTAAACTCCTCTCTGGTGATTGTCGACGAGGTTGGCTATCTCCCGGTGAACAACCAGGAAGCTTACCTCTTCTTCCAGTTCATCTTGCATCGGTATGAAAAAAGCTCGACGATCCTTACCTTAACAAAAGCTTTATCGACTGGCAGGAACTGTTCGGGGATTCCTAAAGTTTTGTGGAAGCAATTTTTTTATCTTTTCTTAAAACGACCAAAGTTGATGATCTCGTAAAAAGTCAGAAAGCCCCTTTCCCCGTCATTCCGGCCCCGATTTTCATCGGGATAAACTCCAGCCGGAATCCAGTCTTTTCAAATAGTTATCAATTCTCTGGACTCCGGTTTTCACCTGTCTGCCAGGCACAGGCAGGCCGGAGTGACGACTTTTTATGAGGCCACCAAAGTTGACCATCCCAAAGAATGAATGCTATAATCCGGCTGAGGAAAAGGACCATGCGACTGTTGAACCAAAAACAAGAAGATCTACTCAAGGATGAACGGAGGCTCATGAATGACCTCCAATTGGCATTGGGGCGCTTCGGGATTGAACGAGAAGATCAGGAGGCGCTTCAACAGTCTATCCAGCAGCTCGATGAAATCTTTCTCATTGTGGTCGTGGGAGAATTCAATTCTGGGAAGAGTGCTATGATTAATGCCCTCCTGGGTCAAAGACTGCTGGAAGAAGGGGTTACCCCCACCACCACGAAAATACACCTCCTTCGCCATGGTGAGAAGCAACAACGGACTGTCATCAGCGAGCGTCAGATCCTTCTTACCTCTCCGGTGGAATTCCTCTCTGAAATCAGTATTAGGCCTTTTCATCATTCCTGCCCGGCGTCGGCAGGGGAAAACTAAATTAATGGAAAAGATTTCTGCCGTTCGCACCCACCTCATCCATTCGTTGCAGACCCATTTTGATGAAGAAATCAACCGGAGTTTGCAGCACATCCATGAAGCCATCGCTCCCTATACCCGTTTTCTTCGCTCCGAACGGGACAAAATAACTAGGTGTCAAACGGAGATCCTATCTTTTCGTGAAGAGATGGTTCGATTGAAAGGAAAATTGGAAGAGGAATAAGTTTGGCACTGACGAAAATCCGTTGACCCTATAAATGACTTAAATGTGAACGTATCCACTCAAAGAAGAACTTATGCTCTATAGTATCGGATTGATTGCGGGTGGTATTTTCATCCTTCCTGGATTGGCGGGTGGTATCACATTTAAATTCTTGTTCAAAAGCCCCGGGCCAATGATTTCTCCACTGTGGACCGGAATGACGGTGCAACGACCATCTGGATGAAGCATAAAATAATAACTCCCCTTGGTTCTGATCGCTTCAAAGTCTGCTCTTTTTAGGGCAGCAATCAATTATCGGCCGCGCAATCGAGGGAGTTTAGTTAGTGCTTATACCATATTCTCTGCATCCCGATAAACCGGGTGGATTTCTCAGGTTCTCCTCTGATCTCCAGGCATAATTCAATTGCCTCCCTCACGCGCTTCAATGTATCCAGAGATTTCGCCTGCGTGTGGCATCCGCGATGTTCGGGAACTGTGGCCGCATGATAGCCTTCGGAATCAATTTCAATAACGACGTTTAATTCCCTTGTCATTTTTAAAACCCTCCCCTGGACACCGGGTCCCGATCATGTTTTTTCGCACCTTCCTTTAGCGCTCTGAAATTATTTGTAACCTGTTGGTTATACTGAAGCCAAGCGAATTATTAAGGAAAGATGTTGCGTTGTATTGCGGGTCGGACCAAGGTACGCCGTGAATTTTCAAATAAGTGCTAAAGGGGGGGGATTTTTGGGATCGGGCGCGGCCATAAGCATAACTTACTTTTGGTTGCGGCTCTGCCGCGCTGTGTCCTCTGTGGCTAATTTAATTGTATAGGAATTTGCTTTTTTAACTTTAGGCACTTTAGGCGCTTAGCGCCTCATTAAAACAAACATGTTTGTAAGAAGGAAATGCCTGCCGATAAATCCCCCCTTCCCCCCTTTGCCAAAGGGGGGTTAGGGGGGATTTCAGGACTTTTCGCTGCCCGTCTGAGGCGGGCCATTTTTTCCGTGGGCAGTCGCGGAAAAAGCATACTCACTTAACTTGATTTTAGAAGTTTTGATGGAAACAGTCAACTTTCAAGAAGTGGAAGAAAGAAGTTGACCAGATAGCTTGTTGAGGTATTATGGATGATATATGAACGGCCGATCCGGAAAATTTGCCAGCGCTTTTATATACTCCGAAGAATTAGCCAATTTCGAGTACAGTTCCACTCACCCTTTTAAGCCCATCCGGGCCAAGCTGACGCTTGACCTCTGCAGCCGTTATAACCTCATCGAAAGACCCTGGATCCGGGTGGTCAAACCGCAGCCCCTTAGTTTTGAGATTTTAGCCGAGTTCCATGATGAAGCCTACCTGAAAACCCTCCAGGCAGTTGACCCTGCTGCCACAGCCAATGAACTCTTTTCGGATGTAACCCACAACCCAAGAGGAGGTTCTTTGGCCATTGATCCAAAAATGCTCGAATATGAATTGGGTACGGAGGATAACCCGATTTTTTCCAGGGTTTATGATTATGCGGCGCTGACCAGCGGAGCTACTTTCATGGGGGCCAAAATGGTCGCTGCCGGCGAAGTGCAGGTTGCTTTCAACCCGGTGGGAGGATTCCATCACGCCGGTCGAAATCATGCCGAAGGGTTCTGCTATGTAAACGACGTGGCCGTAACTATTACCCAGCTATTAAAAGAAGGGTTGCGGGTGGCTTTTGTGGATATTGATGCCCATCACGGCAACGGCGTGCAGGATGCCTTTTACCGGGACAAAAGAGCGCTGGTGATTTCTTTGCATGAAACCGGTCGAGATATCTATCCCTGGTCCGGTTTTGAAAACGAGATCGGCGAAGGCCAGGGAAGAGGGTATAACGTGAATGTTCCCTTGCCGCAAAAAACCGATGATGAAGCATTTTTAAGGGCCTTTGAAGAAATCGTTCCTCCTCTCCTCGACGCCTACGCCCCGGACATGGTCATTGCCGAATTAGGGGCGGATACACATATTGCCGACCCTCTTACATACCTGAGCATGACCAATCATGGGTATTGCCAGGCGGTGAAAAAATTAGCCGAACATGCACCCCGCATATTGGCTCTCGGCGGCGGGGGGTATGATATATACAAGACAGCCCGGAGCTGGACGCTGGCCTGGGCGATTTTAAACAATCTGGAACCCAGGGATGAATACGTTGGAATTATCGGCGGGATGATGTTTGGCCCGGAGATTGAGGCCGGGGATCTCTACGACAAAACCGTATATACCACAGGTGTTGTGAAGGAGCGGATCAATAGAGAAATTGACCGGATCATTGAATATATCAAACAGAATGTATTCCCGATTCATAAAATATAAGTAATAGGCGCTTAGCGCCTCATTAATACAAACATGTTTGTAAGAAGGAAATGTCTGCCGATAAATCCCCCCCTTCCCCCCTTTGCCAAAGGGGGGTTAGGGGGGATTTCAGGACTTTTCGCTGCCCGCCTGATGCGGGCCACTTTTTCCGCGCAAGGTCGCGGAAAAAGCTTAGATTCTTACATATTTCAATCTGAGAATTTTCTTCTAAGACTTTAATAATATCCCTAAAATCTCCTCTCCCCTGGCGGGAGGGGATAAAGGGGAGGGGGATAATTTTTCTATTCACCCCCACCCTTACCCTCCCCCATCAAAGGGGAGGGAATCTGATGGAAATTTCAAATATCTTTGGCTAGGGTTAAGCCATAAATACACAAAACAAAACCCATACCCCCTCAACATTAACCACTTTACACTCAACACTTCACTTATTTCCTACTCCCTTTTTTCTATTTTTTTCAGTGTCAGCCACAACAAGATGGCCGAAATTAAGGCCAGGGTAGCTCCGCAGCCGAAGGCTACTTTGGGGCTTAACGTTTCCCATAAAAATCCCATTAAGACGCTTGCGGGCAGCGTGCTGATTCCGATGGCAAAATTATAAAGCCCATAAGCCGTTCCCCTTAAATTAACCGGTACCAGGTCAGCCACCAGAGCGCGTTCTCCTCCCTCGGTAAGGCCATAGAAAAGACCATAAACAGCGAAGAGAACCCAGATGGCCCCGGACGTATCAGCCCAGGCGAAGGCCCAGTAGACCCCGCTGTACAGCAACCAGCCGGCGATGAGCACTCCCTTTCTTCCGAGTCGGTCCGAAAGGATTCCTCCCGGTGTGGCGGAAAGGGATTTCGATAGATGAAGGACCACCCAGAGAACAGGGAGAAGGGTAACAGAGACACCCGCATCTTTGGCCTTGAGTATCAAAAAAGCATCGCTGGAGTTTCCCAGGCTGAAAATGACGATGGTAAAAAGGAAGAACTTAAATCGGCGGTCAAAAGGCTTAAGGGATAACCGGATTTTTGGCGAAACAGGCCCGGAGTACGTTGGTTTTTTTTCGCTGACTCCGCGGATGAGGATAATCAGGGCAACCATACCAGGGATGAAGGCCAGCCAGAAGATGGTCCGGTATTCCTGGGTGATATAGGTAAGAAGCAAAAAGGCGAGCAGAGGGCCGATAACCGCTCCAGCATGATCCAGGGCCCGCTGAAAGCCAAAGGCTTTGCCGTGTTCTTGATCAAGACTGGAATCCGCAATCAAAGCATCCCTGGGGGACGTGCGTATTCCTTTGCCCACCCGGTCCAAGAAACGGATAAGCAAAACGTGCCATCCCATCGTTGCCGCGGCCACTAAAGGGCGGATGATTGAAGAAAGGGTATAACCGAAAACGACAAGTGCTTTTCTCTTGCCCAGACGGTCGGATAACCAGCCGGAGATAAGTTTGAACAAGGAGGCCGTGGCTTCGGCAATTCCTTCGACCAGGCCGACAAAAGTGGTTCTCATCCCCAGAACCGAGGTTAAAAAGACTGGCAGGAGAGGATAGATCATTTCACTGCTTACGTCCGTAAAAAAACTGACCCACCCCAGAAAAAAAATGGTGCGGCTTAGACCAAATATTTTCGTTTCCGGTTTTGCAGGATTCATAACCCACCGAATATAATATCGAGGCGCGTAAAAAATAACAAATTAAGAAGGAAAATACAAGATGGGGTGAGATGCTGAAAATGTCGGTTTCCCCCCGGCGTATTTTATGCTCAAGTTGCGACAGCGGGTTCGATGACGGGTAGGGTTGCCAAATTAAATATTTTATTGTTTGACAAGTTAAGATATAATACCAAATTAAGCGCTTAGCGCCTCATTAATACAAACATGTTTGTAAGAAGGAAATGTCTGCCGATAAATCCCCCCTTCCCCCCTTTGCCAAAGGGGGGTTAGGGGGGATTTCAGGACTTTTCGCTGCCCGCCTGAGGCGGGCCACTTTTTCCGCGCAAGGTCGCGGAAAAAGCATAGGATATTAGAAACTCGTTTTGGGGCAAAAATGGAAGATATCAACCGCCGATTGATTGCCTATCTGGTGGAGAAGGGTCTGCTTGGAAAAGCTGACCATGAAAGGATTTTTCCAGCGGGGGAAACTCCGGAGAACTTTTCAATGGAAGAACATCTCATCAAACCCGGCCTCATAAACGCTGAGAGATTTCGAGCGGCAGCCAAAGAATTTTATGGAGCCCCTTTTGCTTCGGCGGATGATTATCCCAGAGAACCAGTCCTTTTCGACCAATTATCCCTTCTGTTCATGAAAGAGTCAAAGTTTATCCCGGTTAAAATCGAGAATAATATTCTCACGGTCATCATAAGCAATCCCTTCGATTTTTACACTTTCGAGGCCATCCGCCTGGCCACAAACCAGGAAATCAATGTTTTGGTTGGAGCGGAAGAAGACGTTTTAAAAGCCATTGAACGGACTTACGGCGCCGGGGCAACCTCGATGGAGAAAATCATAGAGGACATGGACCGGATTCCGGAATATCAGGCCGAAGACGAAGAAAACGTCGATCATCTCCGCGATTTGGCATCGGAAGGGCCGGTCATCCGGCTGGTTAACCTGATCATCACCCGGGCCATCGAAAAGAGAGCCAGTGACATCCATTTTGAACCATTCGAAGAAAAATTCCGGGTTCGCTATCGCATCGATGGGGTATTACACGACGCCGAATCCCCCCCCAAGCGGCTTCAGTCGGCGATCATTTCCCGGATTAAAATCATGGCCAAATTGAATATCGCCGAAAGACGCCTCCCCCAGGATGGCCGGATTATGCTTCGGGTGAAGGGTAAAGAAATCGATTTCCGGGTTTCTTCAGTTCCCACCATTCACGGGGAATCCATGGTTTTGCGAATTTTAGACAAAGGCAACATCGTCGTTGATATTGAGCAACTGGGTATTCAAGAAGACATTTTAAAGGAAATTCAAGAAATTATCAGGAATCCGCACGGAATCATTTTAGTTACTGGCCCAACTGGTAGCGGAAAAACCACAACCCTTTATTGTGCCTTACAAAAGATCAACTCCCCTACAAAAAAGATTATTACCGTTGAGGATCCGGTTGAGTACCAATTAAAAGGGATTAATCAAATTCAGGTGAAGCCATCCATCGGACTTACCTTTGCCAATGCCCTTCGATCCATCGTGCGGCAGGATCCGGATGTGATTCTCATCGGCGAAATCCGGGATGCCGAGACAGCGGAGATTGCCATCCATTCGGCCCTAACCGGACACCTGGTCCTGAGCACCCTGCATACCAACGACGCTCCCAGCGCCGTTACCCGCCTTATAGATATGGGCATGGAGGATTACCTTCTCTCTTCCACCATCATCGGCATACTCGCCCAACGGCTCGTGCGAATTTCCTGCCGGCATTGCCGGGCGCCCTTTTCCCCGGACCCGTCCATCCTGAAGGAAATGAAACTTAAGGAATCGACCCTTAAAGATTGGCCGATTCATGAAGTCAAAGGATGCGAGAAATGTAACTACTCCGGGTATTGGGGGCGGACGGGGATTTTTGAGTTCCTGAAAATTAACGAAGAAATCCAGAAGCTCATTCTGGAAAAAAGGGACGCCAACATCATCAAAGAGACGGGGCGTCTTGCCGGGATGAGGACGCTTAGGGAGGATGGTTGGTTGAAAGTCAAACAGGGGATTACAACTGTCTCGGAAGTCTTGCGGGTGACCCAGGAAGAAATAATTTAATTGTATAGGAATTTGCTTTTCTATCCCCATCCCCCAACCCCCTCCCGCCAGGGGAGGGGAGATACTGGGGGATCCAAAATTCCCTCCCCCTGGATGGGGGAGGGTTAGGGTGGGGGTGTTAATAACTTGATTGTATAGGAATTTCCTTTTTGGACACGGATGTACACAGATTATCGGGATAAAATAAAAACAAATAATTATCTGCGGTTATCTGTGAAAATCCGTGTCCCAATAAATTTAGGGTTCAAAGAGTCAAGGGTTCAAGGGAAAAAGCTGAAAGCTAAAAGCCAAAAGCAAAGATAAAAAAGATATGGCTGAATTTCTCTACAAAGCCACTACCTTAAGCGGGCAAACCGTGGAAGGGGCAATTGAGGGCAAAGACGAAAAGGCCGTAGTCCAGAGCTTGCATGGACTTGGTTACATCCCCATCCGGATTGCTTCCGCAGAAGAAAAAACGCCCAGCCTGGGACTATCTTCCTTTTTACCTCAGCGCGTGGGCATTAAAAACCTGCTGGCCTTTACCCAGGAGTTTTCCACCCTTATATCCGCAGGTTTGCCCATCGATCGCAGCCTCCGAATCCTTAGAGATTTGACAGAGAACAGAAGATTAAAAGAGGTGGTCAAGGACATCCTCAGACGAATTGAAGGGGGGAATTCTCTGGCGGAAGCGCTTAGCTACCATCCCCGAATTTTTTCGCGCCTATTCGTCAATATGGTCAAGGCCGGGGAATCGGGGGGATTCTTAGAGACGATCCTGTCCCGGTTGGTTCGATATCTGCAAAGCGTCAAAGAAATCAGGGAATATCTGATTTCAGTCATGATCTATCCCCTGATCCTGACGGCGGTCAGCGGGATCTCCATAACTATCCTGGTGGCCTTTGTCATTCCCCGGTTTGCCCGAATATTTGCCGACATGGGGCAGGCCATCCCCTTGGCCACGCAGATTATGCTTTCGGCCAGTCATTCTTTTAGGGATTATTGGTGGGCCGGTCTGGGGGCCGTTAGCTTATTATATTTCGCCCTGCAACTTTATAATCAGGACGGGGAGAGAAGGTGGCGGTGGGATGGTTTTAAATTGAAATGGCCCGGCCTCGGATCGCTCATCAAAAAAATAGAAGTGGCCCGTTTTTCCAGGACTCTGGGGACTTTATTGCAGAGCGGAGTTCCTATTCTGTCAGCCCTTAATCTGGTAAAGGAAACCTCCCAGAACCTGACAGTTGCCAGAGCCATAGCCTATGTTCATGATCGGTTGAGAGAGGGCAAAGGCATTTCCAAGACCTTAGAGGAGACTGATGTTTTCCCGGCTTTAGCCGTGCACATGATCGGCGTTGGGGAGGAAACCGGCAAGCTCGAGGAGATGTTGATCAAGGTTGCGGAAACCTATGAGGACAATGTCCAGAAAACAGCCAAAAGGCTTGTTGCGCTTTTAGAACCTTTGATCATCCTGGTGATGGGCGCCGTCGTTGGGTTTATCGTCATCTCAATGCTATTGGCGGTCTTCAGCATCAACGAAATTCCTTTTTAATTCGAAAGGCATTTATTCACCGCAGAGAACGCGGAGATCGCAGAGGAAAATACAGTAAAAGAAAAAACTACAAAAGGGCAATAATTTTTTTATGTTGTCTTGTTATTATTTTTATGTTTCCTCTGCGTTCTCAGCGAGCTCTGCGGTGAATTGGTTGTTTTAAGGGGGAGAGATGAAAGGTAGGGAAGGACGAAGGACTCAAGGGTTTACCCTGATCGAATTATTGATCGTCATCATCATCATTGGCCTCCTGGCAGGATTGGTGGGGCCCAGATTATTCGGGAAGGTCAGCGTGGCGAAACAAAAAGCCGCCAAAGCCCAGATCGAACTCTTCGGGACCGCGCTGGATGCCCTCCGGCTGGATGTCGGGAGATACCCAACGACCGAAGAAGGTTTGAAGGCCTTGCGGGAAAAACCTTCGGGCATGGATAGCTGGAAAGGCCCTTATCTTCCCAAGGAAATTCCCTTCGATCCCTGGGGGAGGGCGTATGTTTATAAATCACCGGGGGAACAAGGGGAATATGATCTCATTTCCCACGGACTCGACGGGGTAGCCGGAGGTGAAGGAGAAAATGAGGATATTGTCAGTTGGAAGGACATTGGCAAGTGAGGAATAAAGGTTTTGCCCTGATTGAACTGATCATTGTTTTGGTCCTCATCGGTCTAGCCATTTCCCTGGTGGCGCCGTCTTTCTCGCGCGTGGCCAAGAACGTTGAGCTGAAAGCGGCCGCCAAAAAAACTTCGGGGATTTTGCGTTATTACCGGAGTGAAGCCGTGCACAGGGGCAAGGTTCATCAGGTCCTCTTCGACTCTGGTTTGCGGGAGGTGAGGATCCAGGCGATCGATGGGGAAGAGGACCCTGGAGTTAGCGAAAAGATGAGAGGGCAGGGGTTAATAAAGAAATACCAGCTTCCCCCAGGCATCCAGATGAAGGAATTGAACATTCCTGTTTCTCAGTATCCTTCTGAGCTGCCGGCGATCGAATTTTACCCCAACGGGGGGTCAAACGGAGGTATAATTATTCTGGACAGCCAGCATCATAAGGGGTTCAAGATCAAAGTCCACTTTCTCACCGGCATAGTGGAAATCGAAGGAGCCTGAAAGCATAGGGAGATGAAGACGCGAGGTTTTACCTTAATCGAAGTCGTAGTGGCCATGGCCATCCTGGGGGTAGGTTTAATCGTAATCATCGAACTCTTCTCCGGTGGACTTCGTCTGGGAAGAACCTCCGAAGAATATACTCAGGCCGTTAGTTATGCCCGGATGAAAATGGAAGATATTGCCCTGGCCAAACAGTTAGAAGAGGGGCAAGAAGAAGGGGAGTTTGATAATATTTTTCGCTGGCGGATGGAAGTGAAGAAAGTGCCAGTTCTTCCCGTGGAAGAAACCACGGATTTTAAGCCTCCCGTAGATTTGTATCAGGTTAAGGTAATCATCCTGTGGAAGTCCGGCCTCAAAGAAAGGTCCACAGTCATGGAAACGTTAAAGGCAGTCAAAGCGCAAGATCATGCAGCAAAGACCTGAAACTTCCTCCCGGAAAGGAAAACCATCTGGATTTACCCTGCTGGAGGTCCTGGTAACCATGACCATCCTGGGGTTTATCATGCTGATGATTTTCGGAGTTTTCCGCCTGGGGCTTTCTGCCTGGGCCAAAGGGGAAACCCTGCAGGGGGAGTATCAGAAAATACGCATTGCCTCTCAGTTAATCTCCCGCCAGATCAAATCCATCGTTCCCTATAAAATCAAGGCGAGCAAGGCTGAAGAAGATTATCTGGCTTTTGAGGGAAAGGCCGGTTCTTTAAAATTCGTTTCCGCCCTGCCGCTCAAGGCCAGGCAGCCGGAAGGGTTTGTTTATGTCATCTATGATTTTAAAAGGAACGGCAAGGAAAAAGGGGCTTTGGTTCTTTATGAGCAAAAGGTTCTAAATAAAGATTTTATGGAAGCAAAACCCAGAGAAGAAACGGAAAATACCCTGATTGAAAATCTTTCCGATGTGCGCTTTAAATATTACCGGGAGGAAGATCCACAGAAAAACCTAACTGCGGAATGGGTCGGGGAATGGAATACCAGGGAAGAAAAAGGACTGCCCAAAGCCATACGGGTAACTTTTAACCAGAAGGAAGGTATGGGGCCGAAGGAAGGGGTGTCCATCTCCTTCCTAACTTCTCTTCCCGCTAATCGTTACGAAGAAATAAGAACGATCCCCATAAGGAGGATAATTCCCCAGAGGCCGCCGGTTTGACTAAAGAATAGTTCGGAGTTAGTAGTTCGGAGTTGGGAGAGAAATAATTGCTGAGGGTGTATTTCAAGTTAAGTGAACTAAAGCGCCTAAAGTTTAAAAAAGCAAATTCCCATACAATCTAGTTTTTATTTTTTACTGTAAATGGTGAACCGTGAATTGGGAACTATTTAAATATGGATTGCGGAATTTAAATGCAAAGGGCGTGGCCCTGATCATGGTGCTCTGGGTGATGGCTATCCTTTCCGTGATTGTCTTTGAGTTCAGTTACGCCATGCGCACCGAAGTCCATATTGCCAGGAATTTTCAGGAGGAATTACAGCTCTACGCTATGGCTGGAGGGGGAGTGGAACGGGCAATTGCCGAGCTGATTTACAAGCACGATCCCCGGGTAATGGCTAAAAGGAAAACTATGAAGACAGAAGACCTTCCGCCGGAAAAGAGGGAGTGGGTGACAGACGGCCGAGGGTACAGGATAACCTTCGAACAGGGATCCTGTGAAGTCAAGGTCATGGGGGAAGCCGGCAAGGTTAATATTAATCTCGTCTCAGGAATGTTGCTGCAAAAGATCGTGACAAACTTAGGGCTTTCGGGGGAAATCCGGGACATCGTAGTCGATTCGATTCAGGACTGGCGGGACCCTGATGATTTCTACCGCCTAAACGGAGCTGAAAACGACTATTACCGCTCCCTCAAAGAACCCTATGATTGTAAGAATGGCAACCTCGATTCCATCGAGGAACTTCTCCTTGTCCGCGGGGTTACTCCGGAACTGTTTTACGGAAAAAAAGGGGCCAAGGAAAAAAAGGGCGAGGGCCAGGAAGAATGGTTCCCCTTCGGCTTGAAAGACATCTTTTCGGTATATGCTCCGGGAGAACAGGTGGACATCAACAGCGCCGCTCTGCCGGTTTTAAGGTTCGTTCTGGGGATTCCCGGCGAGGTGGCCCGGAGGATCATTCAGGCTCGTGAGGAGAAGGGATTCGAAAACCACCGGGATCTTCTTCAGAGGGTGCCGGAACTCACCCCCTTTCTCGGAGAAATCGGGAGATTCATCCTTTTTCAGAGCGCCAATCCTTACTACACCATCGAAGCCAAGGGGAAGAATAAAGAAGAAGGATCTGTTCGCGGCCTAAAAGTGATCATCAAGATCGACCCGAAAGAGAAGGAAGGATATAAAATCATCCAATGGCTCGATTCATTCATTTCTTAAAAATTTATAGAGAACGAAAAGAATTCCTGAAGGGTTCCTATGATGGCTATTTTTAGTTCCAGTATCGGGATCGATTTTAGAAGAGACCACCTGATCCTCACTCTGCTTAGAAGATATTTCGGTAAGGTCCACCTGGTTGACTACCGGATCCACAGGCTGGGGATAGAAAGTCCGAAAGAGTTTCAACAAACTCAGTGGATAAACCCGATCACCGCTTTTATTTCCCAGCACCAGATCGACAAAGAAAAAGTTTTTATTTCCATCCCCCGGGAAAAGGTAATTGTCCGCTTCCTCCGTCTTCCCCTGGCCACCAAAGAAAATTTAAGAAAAGTCATAGAATATGAAGCGCCCAAATACATTCCTTTTGATCGGGAAGAGATTTGTTTCGATTACCAGATTCTTCGGGAGGAGAAGGATTCTCTGTTCGTGATTGCGGTTTTTACCAGAAAGGAGGAAGTCCTTTTCTATCTTTCCCTGTTGAAGAAGATGGGCATCCAGCCCCAATCCGTCCAAATTTCTTCAACGGCCGCCCTAAACCTTTTCTTTTACAACGAAAGGGGAAGAGATAACGAATTGGCCATTTTGCTCGATCTCCATGAGCCTTTTTATGAAGCGAACCTCATCCAGGGGAAAGAATGGCAAGAGAGTTTTTACCTCCCCTTGCCTCCGGAGAGGAAAGAAGAAAAGATCATAAATACCTTCCAGCGGGCAGGGATAAAAAGTGACCAGCTGGCCAGGTCCAGTTTTTTCATTTATGGCATGGACACAGTAGAAAAAGCGCTTCCCGTCTTTGGCAAGTCATCGGCAATTAATATTAAAAAGGTTTTTCGTCCTCCCCTGGACCGCCTCCAGGTGCGAAAGAGAGAAACAAAACCTGAACATATTTATGCATCCATAGGCGTTTCCCTGAAGGGCCTGACCGAGACCAGCCTGGACCTGAACCTCCTGCCGGTGGAGATGAGAAAAAAGGTGAGGCAGATCGGCAAACCTCTTTTTGTGATCTTCCTGACTTTGACCGTGGTTTTAAGCTTTTCCTTAGGATTGGGGGTTTATGGCCGCTACCGGGATGAACTCGATACGCTCAGGGCCGAGGTTATAAAAAGAAAGCCCGAGGTCGAGGCAGTTGAAAAATTGCGGAAACAGAAAGAAGAAGTGGCTAAGGAAATATCCGAGCTGGAAAAGATCAGATCCGGCGAAGTTAGTAAGGTTGAAATATTGAAGGAGTTGACCCAGATTTTACCTGCTTCAGTCTGGATCTGGAATTTAAAGCAATCGGGAAAAGAAATTGAGATTAGCGGGTTTGCCGATTCAGCTTCGGATTTAATCCCCTTGATTGATAAATCTCCTCTTTTTGAAAAGGTGGAATTCTTAGCGCCGGTAACCAAAGAACGGGAAAGAAGAGCAGGCGGGGAAAAAGAAAAGGAGAGATTTAAGATCAAAATGCGCCTGGAGGGGCGGAGGGCAGTTCCTTGAAAAAGTGGTCGTTTAGGGAAGAAGGAAAGTTTTGGCGGAAGAAGTTTCTTTGGCTGCTTATAGGGATATCAGCGGTAATTTTCGCATATACATATGGCCTTATTCCCCTGCTCGATGCGAAAAAGAAGGCCGACGAAGAGATTATCCTTAAACAAAGAATTTTGGCGAAATATGCCGAAATAATGCAAGGCCGGAAAGCAGCGGAAGAATCCTTCGAAAGAACCCTGAAGCAAACCGGGGATATACAAAAAAGACTTTTGCCCGGAGAGACCCCCCAGTTAGGGGCAGCCAACCTGCAGGACATAGTGAAACGGCTGGCCGAAAAAAATTTCCTTAGCCTCAGGAGCTTCCGCAACCTCGAGCCAAAGGAAACGGGCGTTTACCGGAAGATTTCCCTGCAAATCGAATTCAACCCGATTAACAGCATGATGAACTTAAGCCAATTTATCCATGATCTGGAAAACCAGGAAAAGGAATTTATGATTTCCGAAATGGACCTCCTCATTTTTAACCCGAGAATGCCCAACACCATTCAGGGGAGCATGGTGGTTGCGGGATTCATGAAAGGTGACAAGATCAGGGAGAAAGATAAGGAAAAATAAGGAGGGATTATGTCATCGCGCTATGGAGTCCTTAGTTTTCTACTTTTTTTCGCCGTCCTCCTGCTTGTTTTTAAGAATTATGAAACCTGGTGGCAGCCTCAGACGGTGACTTCCAGGAAGGAGGCAGCAAGGAAAGCAGAGGCGAAAGCCGAGGTTCTTCCGGCGACAGGGAGCGCCAGGGGAAAATCTGCCGGTGATTCCCTGGGGGTAATTTCCGAAAAAAATATTTTTAACCCTGACCGAAAGGAGTTTTCAATCCTTATCCCAGCGCAGGAACAACCCAAGCCGCCTGCCCGCCCGCCAATCCAATTGTTCGGGGTGATGATTGCAGACCATGTCCAGACCGCCTCCATCATCAATCCGGGAAGGCCCCTGCCTAAAGGAGAGAGGGCGACCAAGACCCTTAAAATCGGCGATCAGGTAGGGGATTATAAATTGACCAGAATAATGCCGGACCGGGTTACTTTTGAGGCGCCGGGAGATACCTATGAAGTCTTGCTTTACGACCCGAAGGCTCCCAAAAGGAGAGTAGAGGTGAAAACCCCTGTGAAACCAGCCGAAATTACAAGCGCTCTGCCTGGCCCCCCGCCAAGTCCTTTGCCGGGGCCGTTACCGGCAGTGCCCCGGACAATTCCTCCGCCGGTTTTACCGGTTCCCAGAGAACTCCCCAGAGAACAGCAAAGGGTGGAACCTGTTATGCCCATCCCGGCCATTCCGGTCCCACCTCTCGATCCAGGCGTCATGCGGGGAGTGAGACCCGCAAGGCCGGAACCTTTAATGCCCGGTGCACCCCCGGGAGGTGGGGGAAATTAAATGCTAAAAGAAAGGAGTCTTCTCAGGATGAAAATGCTTAGATGTTTATGGATGGGCTTTTTTATTCTGTCGTTGATGGTTGGAGCTCTTAGTTGTGCGACTGCCAGGGGACAATTGAAGGAAGAGCCGGATAGAGAAACTTTACCGAAACCCCCGGCTAAAGCACCCGCAAAAATTGCCACCGAACCACCCGCGAAAGAAAGAATCATTCCCGGAGAAAGGGCAGAGACTTTCGGGGAGGACAGGCCGGCGGAATCCCGGACTCCTCTTTCCCGGGTTGAGGGCCGCATGCAGACACCATCTTCCGCCCCGGCGCCTTCCATGCCGCTGGCGAAAAGGCCTGTGGAGCCTGTTAAGGGTTCAAGATTCGTCTTAAATTTCGACAATGCCGACCTGTACGAAGTAATCCGGGTCATGGCTGAGATGATGAAAATGAATTACATCATTGACCCGAAAGTAAAAGGGGTGGTCAATATCCAGACCGCGGGTCAAATCACCACCGAAGAAATTTTTCCTATTTTTCAATCAATACTGAAATTGAACGGCGCCACTGCCGTGCAAAAAGAGCACATCTATGAGATCGTTCCTTTCGGGGATGCTAAAAAGATATTTACGGCCCCATCGCCTTCAGCCGAGACATGGAAGACTTTGATAGAGGAAAGATATATTATCCAGATCATCCCTCTGAAATTCATTCCGGTGAGCGAAGTTTCCAAAATGATCAAACCCTTCCTTTCCGATGGCGCGGACATCGTGGAGCACCCTCCCCACAATATCCTGATCATCGGCGATATGGGTTCGAACGTAAAAAAATCGCTGAGCATCATCGAACTCTTTGACCTGGACATTTTTGCCGACGTGCGGGTGAGAATTTACCCCATTCTCAACGCCGACGTAAACGAGATTGCCAAAGAGATGGAGCGGATTTTTTCTTCCTTTGAGATCAACTTGAAGTCTGGCAGGGGAGTGGGAATTACCTTTACGCCGATCCAGCGGATTAATTCTCTTCTGACGGTGAGTTCCATCCCCGGTATCTTTGAAAAAGTAGAGAGATGGCTCAAGGAGCTTGACAAAGTTCCTGCCGAAGGAACGAAATTAAATGTTTTCGTTTATTACGTCCAGAACGGGAAGGCCAAGGATTTAGCCGAAGTTTTGAAACAGGTTTACCTTCCCCCCAAAGATCCAAAAAAAGAAGTGAAAGAGAAGGTTGTGACGCCGACTCCTTCTCCAGCCCCCCGCGGGGTCAGGCCTGCTCCCTCTTCACCCGCCACTCTCCCGACCCCACCCGTCAAGGAAGAGGCAGCTTTACCGGAAGGAGCCGCGCCCGAAGGAGAGATTAACATCGTGGTGGACGAAACCACCAACGCCTTGATCATTAGGGCTTTACCTCGGGATTATAAGGCGGTTCTGGAGACCATCAAGAAACTCGATCTTTATCCCAAACAGGTGTTGATTGAAGTCTTTCTGGCAGAAGTAACCCTGGACGATAATACCAAATACGGACTGGAGTTTTCCACCTTCACGGATACTTTCACCCAAGGAGGAAGGGAGTATGCTTACACATTGGGGATGGGTGGCATCGCCACTCCCGCAGCATTTACTTCCGGTCTGCGCTACTCCATTGCTTCCGCTAACAAAATGGCCGCCGCCATTCATGCCTCGGCCACGGAGAATCGCCTGAAAGTCCTCTCATCTCCGCACATCCTGGCCTCCAACAACAAAGAGGCCAAAATTCAGATCGGATCCTCCGAACCTATTCTGACCACAACATACACAGCCCCGGGAACAACGACTGCGGCCACCACGGGCGTGGTTTCCTCAGGGGTAGTAGAGGGAACGATCGAATACAAAGATATCGGGGTGATCCTGAGCGTCACCCCGCGGATCAGCGACGGGAAACTGGTTACCCTGGATATATCGATCGAGCAGAGCACCGTATCCCAAAAAGATTTGGGGAACCTTAAGAACGTTCCTTATTTCCCGAAGAAGACAGCTAAGACCACTCTTTCGATCATGGAGGGGCAGACGATCGTCATCGGGGGATTGATCGAGGAATCAAAGGGCAGGAGCTCATCCGGGGTGCCCTTTCTCAGCAAAATTCCGATCCTGGGAGCGCTCTTCGGGTACCATACCAGCGACGTCCATAAGACCGAGACGGTATTATTGCTGACTCCCCATGTGATTACCGACCTGGAAGAATCAAATCAGGTAACCCGGGAATTCCGGGAAAAAGTCCAGGCCATCCAGAAGGAACTGGAAATTAAGAAGAGAGAAAAAAAGGAATAATTTTTTAAGCAAGGGGGATCATCACTTTTAAGAAGAAGGAAAATGATCGGCGGTTAGCAATTAAAATCACTTGATCAATTGATCATTTTGGGTAATGATATGACTCCGTATGGGAAATACCGGTTACCAAATAAAAATGAAAGCCGAAGGCTTGGATTTCTTTTATGGGTTGTTCCAGGCCCTGAAAAGCATTAACCTCGACGTTAAAGAGCGCCAGATAACTGCCTTAATCGGTCCCTCAGGTTGCGGAAAGTCTACTTTCCTCAGAACGCTCAACCGCATGAACGAACTGATCCCTAACACCCGAACCGAGGGAATGGTCACGCTCGACGGCCAGGATATTTACCAGCCAAGTACCGATGTAGTCTCCCTTAGAAAAAGAGTGGGGATGGTCTTTCAGAGACCGAACCCCTTTCCCAAGAGCATCTATGAAAATGTTGCTTTCGGTTTAAGGGTGTTGGGGGTGCGTTCAAAGATTGAGATCGAAAACAAAGTGGAAGAAAGCCTGAAGGCTGCGGCCCTTTGGACAGAGGTCTCCGACCGACTTCATCAGAATGCCTTAAGCCTTACCCTGGGGCAACAACAGCGCCTCTGCATCGCCCGCGTGTTGGCTGTTGAGCCGGAGGTGATCCTCATGGACGAACCCTGTTCTGCCCTTGACCCCATTGCCACGCTCAAGATTGAAGGATTGATGCAGGAATTAAAAAGAAACTATTCGATTGTCATTGTCACCCATAACATGCAACAGGCTGCCCGCACCTCTGATTGGACAGGATTCTTTCTCCTGGGTGAATTGCTGGAATACGGACTAACCGGAGAAGTTTTTACGAATCCGAAGGAGAAACGCACTGAAAATTACGTAACAGGAAGATATGGATAAAAGATCAAGCGCCAAAATCCAAGCACCAAATAGCAAACAAATTACAATGTTCAAAACGACTAATTACAGACAAATTATAATCCCCCCTTGCCCCCCTTTAGTCCGCCTAAGGCGGAGGGGATGGGGGGATTTGAAATTGGTATTTGGGAATTATTGGGGATTGGGGATTTGGAATTTGGGAATCTTTTTTTTCCTGACATTGCTTGTATTCAATGTGGGCTGCCAGAGAGATAAGGCCGGCATTACCGTGGCCGGGTCCACCTCGGTCGAGCCCTTTGCCGAATTGCTGGCTGAGGAATACATGAGGCACTATCCCAAGATTCATATCTATACTCAGGGCGGAGGTTCTACTGCCGGAATCGAAGCGGTTAGGAGCGGTGTGGCCCAAATTGGCATGTCCTCACGTCACTTGAGCGCCAAAGAAAAAGATCTCTATTCGGTGATGATTGCCAAAGACGCCATTGCCATTATCGTCCATCCAAAGAATCCGATTAAGGATCTCCCCTTGGCCATAGTGAGGGAGGTTTTTGCCGGCAAAATAAAAAATTGGAAGGAACTGGGGGGGAAAACCGGCGCCATCATTTTGGTCACGAGGGAGGAGGGATCAGGGACAAGGGAAGCCTTTCAAAAAATGGTGATGGGAAAGGAGGCCATCGCCCTTGAAGCCCTGGTTCAGGACTCCAATGGGGCCATTCGCCAGGTCGTGTCCGGCGATCCAAATGCGCTCGGCTACATCTCTCTCGGCCTGGTCAACGAAAAGGTAAAATCTTTGAATATATCAGGTGTGGAGGCTACTTCAGAAAATGTAATAGCAGAAAAATATGCCTTGGTTCGGCCATTTCTATTCCTTTTTAACGGCCCACCCGCGGGAGAGGCAAAGTCCTTCTTGGAGTTTGTGATGAGTCCTAAGTCGCAGAAACTTCTCTCCAGGGAAGGTTTGGTGACCGTTTTAGCAAAATCTTCTGGAGGGTGATTTTGGAAATCAAAGAAATCAAAGAGAGGTTCATCGAAAAGATTCTTCTTCTGATCGCCTTCTCTTCCATTACGATCCTGGCCTTGATCACCTTCTTTATCTTCGGAGAAGGGCTTCCGTTAATCTGGAAGATCGGACCTAAATCCTTCCTTCTTGGAGAACGCTGGGTGCCCAGCCAGGGTGAATTCGGTATCCTTCCCATGATTGTCGGCTCCTTCTGGGTAACCTTTGGAGCCCTCCTCTTAGGTATCCCTTTGGGATTAGCCTGTGCTATCTTCCTCTGCGAATGGACACCCCCCTGGGCCGGAATGATTTTGAGGTCGGCCATTCAGGTTTTGGCCGGCATTCCATCAGTCGTTTATGGATTCTGGGGCCTGGTTGTCCTCGTTCCTTTAATTCGAAATTTCCTGGGAGGCCCCGGCCTGAGCATCCTCTCCGGCTCCCTGATCCTGAGTATTATGATCCTGCCAACCATTATCAGTATCTCCGAAGATTCCTTAAAGGCCCTTCCTCCCAACTATAAAGCAGGAGCCTTCGCCCTGGGAGCCACTCACTGGCAGACCATCTGGAGGGTCTTAATCCCAGCAGCCAGATCCGGGATTGTGGCCAGCATCATTCTGGGGATGGGCCGGGCCCTTGGAGAAACCATGGCCATGATCATGATTCTCGGAAATGCGGTGAAAATGCCGTCTTCCATCCTCGATTCAGCCCGGACATTGACCACGAACATCGGCATTGAGATGGGCTATGCCTCCGGGGATCACCGTCAGGCCCTCTTTGCCGCAGGCGTCATTCTCTTCTTAATCATAATGATTTTGAATACCCTGGCCATTGTTCTTTCGCGCAGGAGGGCCGGTTGAAATTCGAGCGGAGGCGCTATCTCACCCAAAATATTGCCAAGATTTTGATTTGGATGGCCGCCCTTTCAACAATGGCCGTTATGGCCCTCATCGTATTCCAGGTTCTTTGGGAAGGCCTCCCCGTCCTCAGCCTGAGCTTTTTTCTTGATTCGCCGCGAAGTATGGGCCGGGAAGGAGGCATATTCTCTACCATCGTTGGAACATTTGCTTTAACTATTGTAGCCATACTTTTTGCAACGCCCTTAGGTGTGGGTACAGCTATCTTTCTGTGGGAATATACCCGGGAGGGCCGAATCAGCCGTACCATACGTTTTGGCATAGGCTGTCTGGCAGGAGTGCCTTCTATCATATTTGGACTTTTTGGATTCGTTTTTTTCGTCATATACCTTAATATGGGATGGTCCATTCTATCGGGCGGCTTGACTATGGCGGCATTGATCCTGCCCACCATCATCTCCGCCACGGAAGAAGCCCTCAAGGCCATTCCCTATTCCTTCCGTGAAGTCAGTTACTCATTGGGAGGGACGAAATGGCAGACGGTTACCCGCGCTGTCATACCGAGCGCTCTACCCGGAATTTTCACCGGCATCATCCTGGGGATCTGTAGAAGCATTGAGGAGACCGCTGTAGTTATTCTCACGGCCGGCTCCTCTTTGCTCATTCCCACTTCGCTCTTCTCACCCGTCCGAACCATGTCGGTTCACTTCTACATTCTTTCCCGCGAAGGGATTTCCATGGAGATGGCTTACGGAACCGGGGCTGCCCTGATTCTCCTCGTTCTCATTGTAAACACCGTTGCCAATTGGCTGCTCAGTAGATATGTCCGAAAAAAGGCTTGAGGTTATTTCCATGTCAACGGGAAACAAGATCGCCGTCAAAGATTTTAATTTTTATTACGGTTCCATCCAAGCTTTACAAATGATCAACCTCGATATAAAGGCCAATGAAATATTTGCCATCCTCGGTCCAGCCCGAAGCGGGAAGACGACATTCCTGAAAAGCCTCAATCGTCTAACCGATCTGGTCCATGGGGCGAGCCATACTGGAACCATCCTTTTAGACGGGGAAGATATCTATGCTCCCAGAATCAGTCTCACCCAGTTGAGGAGGAGGGTGGGCATCGTCTTTGACCTCCCGATTCCCCTTCCGGTATCCATCTATGAAAATGTGGCCTATGGCCCGAAACTTAGCAACAAGACCCAAAAGAAATATTTGGACGAAATCATTGAGAAAGCATTGCGGTCTGCTTTCCTCTGGGATGAGGTTAAAGATCGTCTGCACACCTCCGCCCTGCGCCTCTCCGGCGGACAACAGCAGCGCCTCTGTATTTCCCGCATCCTGGCTTTGGACCCAGAGGTTTTGCTTCTCGATGAGCCCTGTTCCGGACTGGACCCCATCTCCACCGCCAGCATCGAGGAGACGCTCAGTCGTTTAAAAAAAGAGTATACGATCATTCTTGTCCCTCACAACATTCAGCAAGCCTCCCGCGTAGCGGACCGGGTCGGGTTCCTCCTGGAGGGAAAACTGGTGGAGGAGGGGCCGGCCTTCGAGATCTTTACCCGGCCGAAGAATAAAAAAACCGAAGATTATATCAGCGGGAAATTCGGATAAGAGGAAAGGAGATATCATGGAAACTCATTTTCAGCAAGAATTGAATAAATTGAAAGAAAACCTCCTGAAGATGGCCGGACTGACCGAGAAAGCCATCACCAATGCCGTGGAGGCACTGATCAAAAGGGATACGCCCCTGGCTGAAAAGACCATTGCCGAAGACGCGGCCATTAACCAGATGGAGATCCTCATCGATGATTATTGCTTAAAACTTCTGGCCCTGCACCAGCCTCTGGCCGCGGATTTAAGGTTCATTACTTCGGCCATACGGATTAATACGGAGCTGGAGCGGATCGGAGATCAGGCGGTGAATATTGCCGAGCGGGTGATTTCCTTGAATCAGGAACCCCAGCTCAAGCCCTACATTGATATCCCGCGGATGGCCGAGATTACCAAGGCCATGCTCAAAGACGTCCTGGATGCCTTTGTCAACGGGGATACCGACTTGGCCCGTTCGGTCTGCGAGAGGGACGATCAGGTCGATGGACTGAATGATCAGGTCTTTCGCGAGCTGCTGACGTACATGATCGCGGATTCCAAGACCATTACCCGGGCGGTTCACCTGATCATCGTCAGCCGTTGCCTGGAGAGGATTGCTGACCACGCCACGAACATCGCCGAAGGGGTAATCTTCATGGTCAAAGCCCTGGTGATAAAGCACCGCGCCGATGCCAAGAGCGAGGAAAAAATAGGATGAATAAAATAGGAGAAGGGGCAACTTGAAAAAACTTCTGATAATCCCGGCGATGATTTGGGCATTGAGCGTGGGAGTCGGTGAGGTTTGGGGCCAGGAAGCAAAACCAGCCCAGAAGCGCATTATGATCGAGCGGCGGGAAAAGGTAACCGGAGCCCGCTTGAAATTAGTGAGAAAAGTGATCGAACGCTATAAGGACTGCCAGGTTCTCTCCGAGGGAAATGAATTGACCGGCCTGGTGATCAACGGCAAGACCTATAGCGACTTTACCATCGTCATCCGCGACGCCAAGCGAACGATTGTGGTGGTCACTGCCGATGGGGTAGTCAGTTTTGACTACTAACTCCGTCCCTTATTTTTTCCCCGCTCTCCTTTCCGAATAGCCATGGCAGATGCCCCACTCCCAATTGCCGAGCAGCGTCTGCCTCGAATCCTCCATCTCTTTTTCCTCCACCCCTCACACCCCGTCCCCTCCCTCAGGAAAGGGAAGGGGATTAAGGTGAGGGGGGCAGGGTTATCATTTCTTATAAGTTGGGTTGGCCAGAAAGGCTTTTTTCAAGGTATCCCCGCGTAAACCCTGGCGCAAGGCTTCCAGAGCCAGGATGTCTTCCGGAGGAATATTACCCAGGCTTACATTAGGGCCGAAGCGCATAATCAGGGATTGCTGCTGGTTTTTAATGGGGGCTTCCCATTCCAATTTGGTTAGGTCATTTACCCCTTTGATGATAGCCTCGATCTCATCATCCTTGGGCTTGCCGTCCTTGTCGTAAATTCCTACCCCTTTTCCGGCCTCGCGGGCTTCCACGATGACCTTGAAAGCGCCGTTTTTCAGGTCGGCGGCGATCTCTTCATGCAGTTTGGCTGTGGCCACCTTTTCATCGGGATCCTTTTTCCCTACTTCGGAGACCACCAGGAAACCCATGTCCACGGCCCTCTTGATGCAGTCGGCCCTTGTCTTCAGGTCGATCTCGATCGTTCCATCCGAAACCTCGATAGCATTGAACCCCAGATCCTGGCAACGCTTAAGATATTTCTGGTAGCTCCCCTGCCATACGGAAACTTCCAGGAAGGTTCCACCCGGGCAGATCCAGATATCGGCGTCCTTGACCATATCCACCTTTTCCGCCAGATAATCAATATCCAGAAAGGCGCTGGTGCCGAAAGTCAATTTAATAAAATCTATGACATCGGCTGCGGAATCGAGCAGATCCTGGGTGGCAGCCAGGCCTAACCCTTTGTCGATGATCATAGTTATGCCTTCCTTGCGGGGTTTCACGGTTCTCCCCGGCATGGGCATTTCAAATACGCCATCAAAAGCTTTAACTCCCATTTTAAATTGCCTCCATACAATTTTTTGCCCCGGCCAGAACTGATTTAACCGGGTTCAGTTTTACTTCTGCGACAAAGCGCTGCATGGTTTGCAGCCGCCGGCTCATCAGGTCCGGCGCATCAAAACTTTCCACGGGGATGACATCGTAAAAGACCAGCGTAGGGCCAAGTTTTTCAGTAGCGTTGTCAAATAATATCTTGACGATTTTTTCTTTGCGGCTGACGGTCTTAACAATGGGAGCATCCCGGCCCGATTCGATCCGGGCATCCACGACAGTCACCCTCGGGTTAAGATAGCGGGGGGCAGCAGCGATGTGTCCCATATCGATGGCGATCTTGTGTCCCCAGACGTCGCTCACCCCGGGAGGGATCTCCACTTTCAATTTTTCATTGGCCCTGGGGAAATCGTAGATTAAATTTCCCAGGCGGATGTTGTCGTAGAGAGATCCCATGTAAAACTCGCACCCTTTATCCGTAAAACGGAAATGGGTCATCTCGGTGCTGAAGATCCTCCAGTCGTCCTCCAGTCCCTTGAGCAGAAAGACCGTTTTTCCGGCTCCGGCTCCCCCGACAACCAGGAGAAGGGTATCGCGGCTGGGACTGTACATGGAACTGGCGTGGAAGCTGTAAATACCGTGATACCTTTCCAGGGCGACTAAAAGGTACTTGAAGAAAAGGCCCAGGTTTCCGAAGAGGGAGTAGCGATTGTCCGAGCACTCTTTTTCGTAACGGGAAAAATCTCCGGTGGCTGTGAGCACTTTAGGCGTCGCTGTAACCTGGGGCTGGATGTTGGGTTCGTCGATTACGACAAAGTAGGAATCCAGGTCGTCGCTGAAGGGGATCGGGGCAATGGAGTGAATGTTCGTGAGCAGGGATTCCATGACCTGGCCTTCGAAATACCTGGGTTCGGTAATGAGCTTTTCATTGTTGGAAACAAGGCCCATCCTGGCCTCGACGATTTTTACGGCTCTTTTAAACATAAGGATCATCTCCAAATTAGTTGATCGATTTTTTAATGAAAGCCTGCCAAGGGCCCGGAAGGAAAGGCAGATTGCGCCGCAAGCATCGGCGGGATATCCACTTTCCCTAAACCCCAAGCTTCCCTTCCGCAAAGCGCAGCGGGGGCGGGTAAACAAAGCTTCGAAGAAATTTCGCCCCCCCCGCCACAACTAAGGGAGATATGTGCCTCATGATTGCAAGCAAGCTGACTTTTCTTCCGGGCCCCTGAAATCACTGTTCATTTTAAATATGCCGGCTCTTTGGCCCTACTCTAATTTGGAGATGAGCCAAACATAATAACTTCTCCGGTTTTTTAGTCTAAGGATTTGACGGCTGACTTCTTCCCTTTTCCCGGATAAGTCAGGGCGGCCTGAGCGACAGCCAGACGGGCAATGGGCACCCGGTAGGGCGAGCAGGAAACATAATCCAGCCCGATCATGTGGCAAAATTCAACGGAGGAGGGATCGCCCCCGTGCTCTCCGCAAATTCCCACTTCCAGTTTCGGATTAGACTTACGGCCCTTTTCCACGCCAATGCGCATGGCTTCCCCCACGCCCTGGCGGTCGATCGAGACAAAGGGGTCGTTCTCCAGAATTCCGGTCTCGCGATAGAAAGGGAGGAATTTCCCGGCGTCATCGCGGGAGAGGCCGAATACCGTCTGGGTCAGGTCATTGGTTCCGTAGGAAAAGAAATCGGCCACCGTAGCGATTTGATCGGCGGTAATAGCGGCCCGGGGAAGTTCAATCATGGTCCCAATCATGTATTTTATTTTCGCGCCGGTTTGAGCCAGGACTTCTCGAGCCACCCGGTCAACGATCTGTCTCTGGCTGCGAAGCTCATTGACGTGCCCCACCAGGGGGATCATCACCTCGGGAATTACCTTTATTCCTTCTTTTGTTACCTCACAGGCGGCTTCAAAGATAGCCCGGGCCTGCATCTCCGTTATCTCAGGGTAGCTGATGCCCAGCCGGCAACCGCGGTGGCCCAGCATGGGATTGGCTTCCTTCAGGCTTTCCGAACGTTCTTTAAGCGTTTTGAAAGGAACGCCCATCTGCTCGGCCAGCTCGGCAATTTCCTGGTCGGTATGCGGTAGAAATTCGTGCAAAGGGGGATCGAGGGTGCGGATAATCACCGGGTAGCCGTCCATGGCCCGGAAGATACCCGCAAAGTCATCTTTCTGCATGGGTAGGATTTTGGCCAGGGCCCGGCGGCGTTCTTCCACCGTATCCGCAAGAATCATCTCTCTCACTGCGGCGATGCGTTCGGACTCGAAGAACATATGTTCGGTGCGGCAGAGGCCGATTCCCTTGGCCCCGAAGAAACGGGCAGCCGTGGCGTCTCGGGGAGTATCGGCATTGGTAAGCACACCCAGCCTGGCTTCCTGATCGGCCCAGGACATTAATTTTACAAACTGCTGATATATCAGGGAATTTTTGGGAGGACTTTTCTTTTCGATTAAAACCTGCACGATTTCCGAAGAGCTGGTGGCCAGATCACCCTCAATGACCTCGCCGGTGGTGCCGTCAATGGAAATGAAATCCCCCTCCTTAATGGCCCGGCCGTTTACTTCCATGGCCGCCTGGGCATAATCGATATTCAGGGCCGTACAGCCGACCACGCAGGGCTTGCCCATGCCCCGGGCCACCAGAGCGGCGTGGGAGGTCATTCCGCCCCGGGAAGTCAGAATCCCTTCGGCCGCATTCATGCCGTGGATGTCTTCCGGAGAAGTTTCAATGCGGATGAGCACGCTCTTTTGCCCGAGTCTGGCCAGATCCATGGCGCGCTCCGGGGTGAAAACCGCTTTGCCGCAGGCTGCTCCGGGGCCGGCGTTCAGGCCTTTGGCCAGAAGCCTTCCTGATTTGATTGCTTCCTTCTTGGCCTGGGGGTCGAAGATGGGCGCCAGAAGTTGGTTTAAGGAATCCGGGGCCAGGCGCAGGAGAGCGGTCTTCCTGTCGATCAATTTTTCTTCGACCATCTCCACGGCAATGCGCAGGGCGGCGAAGGCCGTGCGTTTTCCCGATCGGGTCTGGAGCATCCAGAGTTTTCCCTCCTGGACGGTGAACTCAATATCCTGCATGTCCTTGAAATGCTTTTCCAGCCGCTTATAAATCTTCTCTAATTCTTTATAAACTCTGGGCAGGGTTTCTTCCATGGAAGGAAGCGCGGGATCGTTCTTCGGGGACTTGTTTATGGGTTGAGGCGTGCGGGTCCCGGCTACCACGTCTTCTCCCTGGGCATTGGGCAAAAACTCTCCGAAGAAGGCTTTTTCTCCCGTGGCCGGATCGCGGGTGAAGGCAACGCCCGTGGCGCTTTCCCCGCCCATATTTCCGAAAACCATGGCCTGAACGTTCACGGCTGTGCCCCAAGCTTCGGGGATTTTGTTTAATTTCCGGTAAGTGATGGCCCGGGGAGTATCCCAGGATTCAAAGACCGCTCCGATCGCCCCCCAGAGCTGTTTTTCCGGGTCTTCCGGAAAAGCCTTTCCGCTGTTTTTCTGAACGACCCCTTTGAATTCAGCGACCAGTTCCTTCCAATCTTCGGCGGTAAGCTCTATGTCCAGCTTCACCCCTTTTTGCTGCTTCTTTTCGTGGATCTTTTCTTCCATCTTTTCCCGGTCGACCCCCAGGACCACGTCGCTATACATCTGGATGAAACGGCGGTAGGAATCGTAGGCAAACCGAGCATCGTTGGAATTATCGATCAAACCCCGGATGGTTCTGTCGTTAAGTCCGAGGTTGAGGATCGTGTCCATCATTCCGGGCATGGAGACCCGGGCTCCCGAGCGCACGGAGAGAAGGAGGGGATTTTGGGGATCCCCGAATTTTGCTCCCATGGCCTTCTCCACCGCGCTCAATCCCTTTTGCACCTGCTCTTTCAAGCCCGCCGGGTATTTCTTTTTATTTTCGTAGTAAGCTGTGCAAACTGCCGTAGTAATGGTGAAACCCGCGGGAACCGGGATCTTCAGGTTGGTCATTTCGGCCAGATCACAGCCTTTTCCGCCGAGAAGGTTGCGCATTTTGCTGTTTCCCTCAGCTTTTCCTGCTCCAAAGAAATAAACATATTTTTTAGCCATTGTTCTCCCTTTTTTTTAAATTTAGGACGCAGATTTACGCAGATAAACACAGATTTGATTTTTATATTTATCCGTTTTTTCTGTACTACTAACATGCAAATTCTTGAAATTTTGTTAAGCAATCCCCCCCACCCTATCCCTCCCCCTCGAGGGGGGAGGGTTGGGAGGGGGTGATTTCTTTTGGTTGCGGCTTTGCAGAGCTGTGTTCCTCCGTGTCCAATTATTACATATTTTTCGGCAATGCAAAATTAACAAAACGTAACGCAGGTTGCCCGCTAAGAACCCGGTCCACGTCTTCGGCAACGGCGGCGACGACTTTCTCCTGGGCTTCATAAGTAAGGCCAGCCGTGTGCGGGGTAAGAATCACGTTGTCAAGCCCATGAAGAGGGCTTTCGGGGGCGGGGGGCTCTTTTTCCCGGACGTCCAGAGCCGCTCCGGCAAGCTGCCCCTGCGTAAGAGCTCTGGCCATATCTTCCTCGGAAAGGACTTCTCCGCGAGAGGTGTTAATGATAAATGCCGTGTTTTTCATTTTTTGGAAGGATTGGCTGTTCAAAAAACCGCGGGTTTCCGGGGACAGGGGAAGGTGTACGCTTAGAAAATCCGATTCAGCAAGGAGCTGGTCTAAGGGAACCAGGGTGGCCCCGGACTCCGTAACGTGCAAGCTGGTGGAAGAGAGGTAGGCGTCGTGAGCCAGCAGGCGCATTCCGAAGGCCTTCGCCCGCAGAGCCACTCGGAAGCCGATTTTACCCAGACCCAGGATTCCCAGGGTCTTGCCGATAAGCTCAAAACCATGGTATTTTTTCCGTTCCCAGCCCCCGCTTTTTACGGAGCGATCCGCACCCGGAATTTTCCGGGCCAGAGCGAGGAGCAGGGCAAAGACATGCTCGGCAACGGAGACGGCGTTTTCCTCCGGGCTGTAAGAAATAACCACCCCGGCTTTGGAGGCAGCCTCCACGTCGATGTTGTCGTAGCCGGCTCCCGCTCGACCGATGACTTTCAGCGACCGGGCCTGAGAGAGGAGGTCGGCATTGACTTTGGTCTGATTGCGGACAATTATGGCATCAGCGTCCTTTAGGGTTTCTTTAAGCTGAGGGATTTTTTTCCATAGGTCCCAGTCCGATTCCACCAGGTATTTCTGCTTGAGGAGGTCGATGCCGGACCCTGTGACGTCTTCGGATATTATGATTTTTTTCTTCACTTCCATTTTTAATCTTCCTTTCCCAGGTATTCGCCGTCCGGATCGACATCCTGGCGCAAAATGCGCAGGTCTTCGTCGGTTGGAAAATCTACCGCGGCCGGATTGGGAATCGCCGTGATGGAAAAACCGGTATTCTCCTGAACCTGAGCGAGCATAACCCCCGGCATAAGTTTTTTGACCTGTAATTTGCCCGTTCCTTTATCAACAGACATTACCGCCAGATTCGTAACCACCGTTATATCCGGATAACTATTTTTCAGCCCGGCTTCCTTACGCCCGTTCCCTCCATTGATATAACCGGGGCTGGTGATGTAGGCGCATTTTTCCGGGAAGCGCCGCTTCTCGTGGCGGCTGATAATCAGGATTCTTTTAGCATGGGAGGCAATATCATTCGCTCCCCCGCTCCCTGGAAAGCGAACTTTGGGACGCTGGTAATCCCCCAGAGTTGTACTGTTGATGTTGCCGAACTGGTCGATCTGGGCTCCTCCCAAAAATCCCACGTCCACCATCCCCCGCTGGAGCAGGCAGCCGAGAACTTCGCGCAGAGTGCCGAGTTTGACTGCCCGGTGCATGGCTTTAGGGTCAGAAACGGATATGGGGACGGGGAGGACCAGAGGAGAGATCGGGCCAGTTTCAACGACAAAACACATATTCGGGGCGTGAGTTTTCTGGGCGTACAGGGCCGCAACCATGGGCATGCCCGTGCCCACAAAGACTGTTTCCCCGTCCCGAATATTTCTGGCTGATTCGATGATCATCAATTCATCAAGCTTAAAATTGACAGACATCGTTTTCCCCTTCCAAATTCAAGTCGTCAATTAGCAATGATCATTTAACATTGATAATTGACCATTGGCCATTTCATGTTCAGTCCCGAAAGCAATCAGCCTGAAGCAGACTAAAGTTGAAAAAAGGTAACACTTTAGCTCTTTGAAAAAAGGTGTGTTGTAAAGGCCAAGGGATTCCAGGGGCCGGGGCCCAGAGCGGAACGCTTGGAATCATAAGGCGCTTATATCTCCGCATATGGGGCGGGCAAGAACCCCCGCCTCCTCCGGAGGAAAAGATCTTCTGTCCTCGTGGCCAAGCGGAACCCCAACAGATGCTTCCGGCGCGTTCCGCTCTAACCCCCGGCCCTCAACAAAGGCTTTTATACCATTTTTTTAAATCGCTAAACTGTTACGAAAAAAGGAATTTCCTATCCATTTAAATTACCTGCACCGCTATTATAGCGCTGCCTTCTCAGCGTCCTCTGCAACAAAAAAAATATTATTCAAACCATCTTCATCATTTCCTGCCGGAGGCGATTATATTTTTTCAGACCTCCAACTTTTTCCAGGTATTCATCGAAGGATGAGCAGGAATAAATATATTTCTCCATGTAGGCCTGGAACGCCGCCCCCCCTTCCCGGGCTGATTTCTGGTATTCGTTTAAGTGTTCCGGGTCATGCTGGTAGTAGCGGTAGGTGGAGGTGGGATGGGCCCCCCAGGGCTGGAGAACAATCGCGTTGACGTACACATAAGGGATGGTCGTTCGTTCAGGATATTTTCGGATTTCTTCCGAGGGGATGATTTCTTCGCAGGTGACGATGAGCGCCCTGGATGCCCGGATCATCTCCGGCTCATGGGTGAGAAATCCTTCGATGATTAAATTGCCCATTTCATCAGATTTCTGAAGATGGACAATGGAAACATCCGGGTTCAGGGAGGGGAGGAGAACAACCTTTTCTTCTAAGTTCCAGGGATTGGAAATGGTTTCAAATTTTTTTCCGGTGGAAAAGGCCTTCCGGGAAAGGATATCTGAGCCCAAAAGGCTCTGGATGGGCATGAATGGTAGCCCCATCTCTCCCCCCAAAAAGCGCGTGACCATGGCCAGGTGGCTGTAGTCCTCATTCTCCACAAGGCCTTTTTCCACGCTTCTTCGCCAGCAGAAGGTAGTTCCGAAGCGCTCCATGTTGCCGGTGCCGCACTCTGTGCGCCGTACCAATCCCGCTCCCACAAGCATGTCCATGGAAATCGAGAGATTGCACCCCACTAAGGTGAGGTCCTTCTTTTTTTGCCTGATTATTTCATGGAAGATGGACATCGGGCAGCGGCCGATGGTCTGGCCGCCCACTCCGATGGTTGCTCCATCGAAGACATAACGGCTGACCGCTTCGGCTGCGGTCATTATTTTATTGGAGTTTTCTTTTTTTGCTGGCAAATTCCCGTCTCCCACTTTTAATCTTGGGCAATGGATGGAGATACAATGATGTATTATTTATACATTATGCATCTCCCCTGTCAAGTTTTTTTGAGAGATCTAAACCCTTCTAACTCTCATCTCTTAATGCTTCCTCCAGGCCTAAATCCTGCAACTTCTCAGCCGTGGGGATGCCATTGGCATTCCAGCCCCGCAGGGAATAGTATTCATCGAGCAGGGCCTGAAACTCCTCCGGCGGGCAATACATCCCCTGGGAGGGACCGGAGGGGATTGGCTGCTGGGTGACGCGTAGGGGAAGGCTGTCGTCCTTCCGGGTTACCCCTTCCCGGCAGTTAAAAGCCCGTTCTAAATTATAAATGCGTTCCCCCAGCCTCTCCAATTCATTGAGAGTAACATTCCAGCCGGTGACGGCATTTATCATCTTTACGTAATTTTCGTTGATCAGGCCCCCATATCCCCTTTCACTGGCAAACCGGCACTGAGTAAGAGAGTCGTCAAAAGCTGTAAAATTCTGCGTGCGCACGGCAAAAGAAGGCTGTCCCTTAGCTTTGGTGCGGTCGAACTCCCCGACATATTGCAGGGTAGGGCGGGCGTCATGGTGACTTCCCCCGCGGGTGGCTGTGGCGTATCCTATGGACATGCCTTTCAGGGCCCGGGCAGAATGCCCGGCTACTTCCACTTTTTTGAAGCAAGGCAGCAATCCGGCCGCCTCTTCACCCAAGCGCTGGGCCAGGCGGTACGAGCCTTCGGCCAAAAGGTCTCCAAATCCCTGGCGTTTTCCCGTTTCTTCGACCAGTTGCAGGAGTAAATCCGGATCGCCGAAACGCAAGGTCCGCCCTCCAGTATCCTGTGGGGTGAGAAGTCCTTTAGCAAAGCATTCCAGAGCAAAGGAAATGGTTAGGCCCATGCTGATGGTGTCCAGTCCCCATTGATCGCAGAGGGCGTTAAGTCTCAGGAGGGAGGCCGGGTCCCAGTTGTCGGCCATCGAGCCGAGAGCAAACAGGGTTTCGTATTCGGGCATTTTCCAGCGCAGGCCTTCTTTGAGAGCGGGCGATGGGGGAAGGCGAAGGGTTTTTCCGCAAGCAATTGGGCACCCGAAGCAGGTGTCATTACGTTCGAAGAAAAGCTCCTTTAAGCGCTCCCCGCCTATCTCGGGGGCCCGGGGGCTGTGTTCTTCCTGCAGGTTGCGCACTCCCAACCCGCCGATGGTGTTGATCATGTTGACCAGAACGGGAGTTCCCAGGTTCTTCAGGCCGGCGGTCCCTTTTTCCATTGCTTCCTTTCTTGAATCGATTAGCTCGCGCAGGGAATTTAAATCGGCAACCTCGGTCTTCCGGGAACCCTTTACCACTATGGCCTTGAGGTTTTTGGAACCGAGGACACCGCCGACTCCTCCCCTGCCGGAGACTCCTTCCCGGCCGCGCCAGTAGTGGGTCAGGCAGGCAAAACGGACCAATTTTTCACCGGCTGGCCCGATGGCCACGGCGTCGGCATCTTCGCCCTCAGTAGCCTGCAGGGCATCCACGGTTTCCCGGGTCAATTTTCCCCAGAAAGGTGCGGCTGATTTGAACTGAACGCCGCTTTCGTCAATAAATAAATAGGTGGGAGAGCTGGCTTTTCCCGAGATCACGATGGCTTCGAAGCCAGTGCGTTTCTGGGTGATGGCAAAGCGCCCGCCAAACGTGGAGTCGAAGAAGAGATTATTCAATGGAGATTTCGTGGCTACGTAAGCCCGGCTGGTGCTGGGTATGGGGGTGTCCGTAATCGGCCCAACGGCAAATACCACCATGTTCTCGGGAGAGAAAGGTTCAACCCCTGGATTCAATTCCTCATAGAGGATTTTGGCGGCAAATCCGTTTCCCCCCAAAAATTTCCGGGCCAAAGCTTCGTCAAAATTCTTAATGCGGAAGTTTTGCTTCCCCAGATCGATGTGCAATGTTCTTCCGGCGTATCCGTTCATTTTCCCTCCTCAAGAGCGCAAAGCGTATAGTTGGGAGTGTTAAGTTCGGAGTTTCCCGGTTTAAAATCTTTTGAACTCTAAAACCCAAACGCATAGCTTAGAATTCCGCATTCCGCATTCGGCAATCTCAATTAATGGTTTGCCCTGGATTCATAATTAAAATCTTTACCTCTGGTTGATCTTTTAATAGCCGGGTGAATTCTTCCGTTGTTCCAGTTAGCAGGGGAAAGGTGCCGAAATGCATGGGCACCACGTACTGGGGGCGAAGCAGCTTGCAGGCATAAGCCGCTTCATTTGGGTCCATGGTAAAATGACCGCCGATGGGCAGCAAGGCCAGGTTGGGTTTATACAGGTCGCTAAGGATTTTCATGTCGTAAAAGACGGCAGTGTCTCCAGCATGATAGACGGTAAATCCATTTTCGAAACGGATGATAAAGCCAACAGGTTCTCCGGCGTAAATAACCTGGTCTCCTTCTGTGACTGAAGAGCTATGCAGAGCGTTGACCATGATAATCCGTATTCCTTTGGCCGTGTAGGATCCCCCTTTATTCATCCGCACCGCATTTTTCACGCCTTTTTTGGTCAGGTAACCGGCGAGTTCAGCCATGGCCACCACCGTGGCGTTGGTCTTCTGGGCAATGGATAGAGTGTCTCCCAGATGATCAGCGTGACCATGGGTGACCAGAATCAAATCAGCCTTTTCCACTTCTTTCATTTCAGCCGGAGTCTTGGGATTATTTTTTAAGAAGGGGTCAATCAGGATGTTTACGCCTTGCGGGGAGACCAAGTTGAAGGCGGCATGGCCTAAGTAGGTGACCTTAACTCCTTTACCAATTTCTGCCGCCTGGGAAAATGCCGGAATGAAAGCGGCAGAGAAAAAGAAAATGGCGGTGAGGAATAAACAGGTTCTTTTGGTCATTTTAATATCTCCTTTTAATTTTTAATGGAGCCGGGAGAAACATCCCGGTCAAAAAATTTTTAGATTTCAAATTTGATGACGCCGTAAATATTCAGAAAAGCCGTCACTCCTGCGAAAGCAGGAGTCCAGAAATGATTGAATTAACTGGATTCCGGCTTTCACCGGAATGACGAAAATGGGATTAAAAGTCGGCAGAAGAGTCATTGCGAGTCCGCCTAAGGCGGACAATCAATCTCGTTTTTATAAGTCCTTGAAAATACGGGATTGCTTCGTCGTCCCACATTGGCGGAACTCCTCGCAATGACGGAAACGGGACTTTTAACGACTCCATCAAATTATTTGTACTGTACTTATGGCTTGAACAATGATCGCCCTGTATCAAAAGCTTTAAGGTTCAGCTCCTCTGTTCCCTGGGGAACGCTTTCCTTAAGACAGGCCTTGACCAGGTCAACATCGAGAATTTTCGTTCCCTCGACCATCGCCCCGAGCATGACCACGTTGGCCACCATCTGCCTGCCCAATCCCTTCGCGGACGAGGTGGAAGAAACGGGAATTTGGCGCCACCCGGGGTTTTCCTTGATTTTCACCAAGTCTGAATCATAGAAGACCAACCCCCCAACCTTGACTTCTCCGATTAACTTATCATAAGCCTCCTGGGACATCACTACAAAGACGTCAGGGTTGACTACGCCCACGTAAGTGATCTCCTTGTCGTCGATGACCACGTTACACTGGCTGGCTCCGCCTCGGGCTTCCGTGCCGTAGGATTGAGTTTGGGCGGCCTGCTTTCCAGCATATAGGGCGGCAGTCTTGCCTAAAAGAATGCCAGCTAAAAGCAATCCCTGACCTCCAAATCCAGCAAAACGAATTTCGTGGCGCTCCATGCTTAACTCCTTTTGACAGCCTGGTAAAAAACTCCCTATTCCCGCGAAGTGCCGGAAGGCAGTTTTATCCGGCCTTAAGATTTAATATTTTTGGTGTGTTTTCAAAAACTCCTGGTAACGTTCCACGATGCCCGTTCGTTCCGGGCGGTGGACGAATTCGCCGATCAGATACTTTCCCGTCAACTCTTCTTTAGATAGCTTTTCTGCTTCCTTTTGGGTGACTGAATGTTCCTTGATCCATGTCAGCACATCTTGAGGATTGCTGGACTTAAGGACGTAGCGGCCAAAATTGGTGGGACACTGTAAAAGAACTTCGATGAAAGCCAGACCCTTGGTCTGAATCCCTTTTTTCAGGGAGTTGGTTAAGGCCTTAAAATCCGTGGACCTCCAGCGAGCCACATAACTGGCTCCGGCAGCCACGGCCATCTGGCACATATCGAAGGGGTCTTCGATGTTTCCGTAAGGGGTGGTTGTAGTCACGGCTCCGACTGGAGAGGTGGGAGCGACCTGCCCGCCGGTCATGCCGTAGATCCCGTTGTTGAACAGAATGGCCGTGACGTCCAGGTTTCTCCGGCAGGCATGAATGAAGTGGTTGCCGCCAATGGCCCCGCAATCCCCGTCGCCGGTGAAGCAGATAAAATTCATGTCCGGACGGGCCATCTTCAGTCCGGTGGCCACAGCAAACATCCGCCCATGGTGCGCATCCACGTTATCGCCCACCCAGGTGGAATAAGTGATGCGGCTGCTGCACCCCACACCCTGCACCCAGACCGTATCTTTGGGGGTCAAACCCAATTCGTCAATGGCTAAAAGCACGGAATGGACTACCTGGCCAATCCCGCATCCCGAGCAGGCCATGTGGGGCATGCGCTCCTTACGGAGGTATTTTTCCACTAAAGGATGGAGAACATTCAGAGTTTCGCCAACAGTGCTCATTTATAAAACCTCCTTATCTCATTGAAGATCTGCGCAGGAAGATGGGGTTCTACGCCTCCCGAACCAAAGTGAAAGACTTCCGCCTTTCCTTTGGAAGCCCGGGCTACTTCCCGGGAGAGCTGGCCATCGATATTCAGCTCGCAGACCAAAATGTTTTTTACCTTCTCCGCCACTTTGAGGACATCTGCATCCGGAAAGGGCCAGACAATGATAGGCCGGAAAAATCCGACTTTCATCCCCTGTTCTCGAGCCATATCTACAGCAGCAACGGCCGGACGGGCGTTCCCCCCGTAAGCGATCACAGCGAACTCTGCGTCTTCCATTTTCTGGCTTTCCACTCTAACTAATTTATCCAGGTTTTCAGTAACTTTCAGAACCAAGCGCCTAGCCATCTTTTCCTGAATATCCTGGGCCGTGCTGGCGTATCCTTTGGAGTTATGGGTATAGGGCGAAACGCATATCCCGTAACCTTCTCCGATATTTGGGAAGGGGTAGTTGATGACTCCCGGCGTATTTAGGGGATACATGACGAATTTTTCCGGGGCGACAGTTGGCTTGAATCTCTTCACAACTTTTAGTTCGTCTTCCTCAGGTATGACCAGAAGTTCCCGCGTATGTCCTACGGTCTCGTCGGTGAGCAAAAAGACCGGACAGCGAAAGATTTCCGAGAGATTGAAACAATCGATGGTCAAGTCGAAGGCTTCCTGAGTGGATTTCGGGGAGAGGGCGATGATGCTGTGATTCCCTCCGGCTGAGCCATAACGAATCGTATAGAAGTCTCCCTGACCTACGCGGGTAGCCACGCCATTGCTCGGGCCAGCGCGCTGAACATCGGCCACCACATAAGGGATCTCATTTTTGATTCCCCAGCCCAGACCTTCCAACTTCAAGCTGATCCCTGGACCGGAGGATATGGTCATGGCCTTCATGCCCCCCACCGAAGCAGCACCCACGGCATGAATCGAGGCCAGTTCGTCTTCCATCTGCAGGCAAACTCCACCGACTTCTGGTAAACGCCGGGCCATGGTCTCAGATGTCTCCGAGGAAGGTGTAATGGGATATCCGGCAAAGAAACGACAACCAGCGGCAATGGCGCCTTCGGCAATGGCTTCATCGCCCTGGACGAAATATTTTCCTGGTATAACTCCTGATGGCATCAGCCGACCTCCTTTTCTTTGTCTTTCTTTTTTGTTTTTTCCAGGACGATGGCAAAATCCGGACAATAAAGGTCGCAAAGACTGCATCCCGTGCAATCATCGATGCGCACGGGAGCGGGTAAACGATAGCCTTTCTTGTTCATTTCGTCAGAAAGGTCAAAGACTTTCTTGGGGCAGCTAACAATGCAAAATCCGCACCCCTTGCAAAAGTCTTTTACGATGGTAATAGCCATTCTTTTTAATCCTCCTTTCTCCCAAACCCATCAGGCAAAAAAATTAATAAAAAATACAATTGCCCCATTCTATATCCTCCATTTTCCTTGTCAAGGGGAAACAGGTTTTTGCCCACCCCCAGTTTTACTGAAACTGAATATGTGGGGTGGGTGTGGGATAATCAGGATCGGCGGGCTATTAATACCCCTGAAGGGATCAAGGTATTTCTCCGCAACCAGAGGCTTGCGAGGAGTTGGATAATTAGGAGAAATTCAAAACCATCAGGAGTGCCTTAGTAAATCCATCTGATGGGCCCGATCCCATAAGAATCATCGCCTTATCACGATTCGCCCACACCAACCCCTCCTGGACTGGAAAAAGTTTTCAATGGTTTCCTCTTGCTATTAAAAAATGGGGAGGAAGGCAAACGGTTTTTTTAAGTAAAGTCTATACATCCCCTTGAGGGTCGTGATCCCGGTTAAATTAAGTTCGGCCCCTAAGGTGAAAAAATATTTTGAAAAACTCCCTTTGGGATCTTTCCCATGGCATTGCGCGGCAGTTGATCCAGGACCAAAACCTCTTTGGGACATTTATAACCGGCCAGGTGTTTTTTACAAAAAGCGATGATCGTCGTAGGCGGAGGGGGAATTTGCTCTTTTTTAAATACTACCACCGCCGTCACCCTTTCACCTAAGTCCTCATCCGAAAGCCCGATAACGGCAACTTCTTGGATCGCCTCATGCTTTTCCAGGACATTTTCCACTTCTTTGGGGTAGACTTTGTATCCCCCCGTGATGATTACCTCTCGGGCCCTCCCGACGAGATAAAGGCGCCAAGAGTCTTGGGGATCCTGATATCCCAAATCCCCTGATTTGAACCAGCCATCTCTGAAGGACTCCTTTGTTTTTTCCGGCATCTTCCAATACCCCTTAAAGACATTATCCCCTTGAATCCAGATATCCCCTACTTCCCCTCCTTTCAATTTTTGCCCTTCTTGGGAGACAATCCGCACCTGAACGCCCGGAAGCGGATATCCCACGCTCTTAGGGTATCTTTTGAGGGGATCAAGGGGATTAGTGGTAATAATTCCAGTTTCGGTCATACCATATCTATCAAGAATCCGGAAACCCGTATTTTCCTCAAATTGATGGAAAAGATTTTCAGACAGGGGAGCTGAGCCGCTAATGAAAATCCTCATGGTGCGGAGCTCGTGTCTTGCGGTTTCCCATTCCTTCAAAAGCCTTAGGAAATTCCTTTTTTCAACTTTAGTCCGCCTCAGGCGGATCACTTTAGACGTTTGACATATTCTTTACTTTTTCTTAATCACGGTTTTAAAACTCTGTGATCTTTGTGCCCTCTGTGGCTAATTTTAATTTAAGGGGGGGCCATGAATATCCACCAACTCAGGGTCTTTTACGAGGTAGCCAAGGAGGGGAGTTTTAGCATCGCAGCGAAAAAACTCCACCTGACCCAGCCCGCTGTAACCTGGCAGATTAAGGGCCTGGAAGATTCCTATGATTTAAAATTCTTGGATCGGATCGGGAAGAAGGTTCTACTAACCGAGGAGGGAAAAGTTCTTTTTGATTATGCCGATCGGATTCTCAACCTGACCCGAGAGGCTGAAGAAGCTCTTGTCGACTTAAAAGGATTATCCCTGGGGAATCTGCGGATCGCTTCCACATTCACTTTTGGGGATTTTTACCTCCCTGCCTTGTTAGAGACGTTCCACCGGAGGTATCCGAAGATTACGATTCAGATCAGTACCGGCAATAGTAGCCAGATTATAGAAAATACGCTGCTCCACAAAAACGACCTGGCTATTATTGCCCATGATCCCAGTGAAGAAAAATTAGAGGTCCGGGAAATCATTACCGACCTGCTCATGGCCATAGTTTCTACTTCCCACCCTTTGGCCAAAAGAAAATCCATTTCTCTGAAGGAACTCAATGGTCAGCGATTATTGTTAAGAGAGAAAGGGTCTTTGCATCGCAGTCTGATCGATGAAATTTTAGCCCGAAGAGGAATATCTCCGCAAATCATCATGGAATCTGCCAGCACTTCCGCCATCAAGAAAATGGTGGAAAACGGAGTTGCCATCGCTATTCTTTCCCAGCAAGTAGTTAAGAAAGAGATGAAGGCAGGTTCTCTAATAAAAATACCTTTCAGCGATGCCCAGATTACCTATCGTTTCTATCTGATCCACCACAAGGACAAATATCTCTCCCGAGTTCTGAAGGCCTTCATCGAACTGGCCATCGAATTTTTCCGGAAACCTTGGCCGGATTGATAAGGCTCAAGGCACTCTTTTTAAGACAAGGGATCAAGTCTGCTCTTGACTCTTATTCAGTCAATTTTGTAGAATTTTTATTATGGCACGACCACTGAAACTTGAGTGAACCAAGAAATGTTGCCAGGTACTTAATCCGATTGTTAAGGGGGGAAAGTTTGCGGCGAATTGGGGAGTATTTTCAGGTGAGGAAATATAGTTTGGTGAGCAGTGTGGTTGAGAGGTTAAAGGTGGAAATTGTTCAGAATCGGAGGCTGCGGGAGAGAAGGGAAAGGCTTATCTCACGGATAAATAGGAGCCAAGAGCAGACCCCCTCACACAAAACTCTTAAAAAAAGAGGAAATCGTCATTCCGGGCAAGCGAAGCCCTGCACCGCATGGTGTACAGGGCGGAGCGCGACCCGGAATCCAGGATTTTCAAGCAATTGTGGATTCCGGCTTTCGCCGGAATGACGGAGTAGGTGACTTTTGCAAGAAGGCCTTATGAAAGAAATTTACAATTTATGGCAATTTTGTCATTTTGGAATATAGAATTCTATCTTCTCCATTTTTTGTCAGGGTAAAACGAATAGCCGGTAATTATGAAAGCTTGACTTATAAGGTTAAGCGTGGTACACGTAAATTACGTGCATTCCCAATTATGGTTAAAAAAAGAGGAGGTAGAGTTGATGAAACAGAACATTACCCTTTCTTTGGATAAAGCAATCATAAAAAAAGCCAAAGTTCTGGCAGCTAAAAAAGATATTTCCGTCACTAAACTATTGAGTGAGCAATTGGCCAGGATTGTATCGGAAGATAATCAGTATGAATCTTCGAAGAGAAGGGCGTTGGCGTACTTGAAAAAAGGATTCCATCTGGGAGGCCGTATCCTGGCTACGAGGGAAGAACTTCATGAACGGAAATAAAAATTTCATAGATACCAATATTCTCGTTTATGGACATGATGTGGATGCCGGCCCAAAACATCAAATTGCCCAAAGTATTTTAATGGACCTCTGGAAACAACGTAATGGGGTTATCAGTGTGCAGGTGTTGCAGGAATTCTATGCCACCATGACTCGGAAAATATTACGCCCCTTGCCCCCCAAAGAAATTCGGAATATCATCCGCAATTATTTTTGTTGGCCCGTCGAAATAAGCGATCCGTTGTCGATCTTGAATGCTTCACGCCTTGAAGAAACTTACAGGATTTCTTTTTGGGATGCTCTCATCATAACGGCCGCATCGAAAGCCGGTGTGGAAAAAATTTTAACGGAAGGCCTCCAATCAGGGCAGATAATTGAAGGCATCCGCATCGAAAACCCTTTTCTTTCTTAAACCCCAATTTTGCTGACCTCGAAAAAGTCCGAAAGCCTCTTTCCCCGTCATTCCGGCCCCGATTTTCATCGGGATAAACTCCAGCCGGAATCCAGTTATTTCAAGGAGTTATCAAACCTCTGGACTCCGGTTTTCACCTGTCTGCCAGGCACAGGCAGGCCGGAGTGACGACTTTTTACGATTTCATCAATTTTGATGAACTCATTAAAAGTTCCGTTTTCGTCATTGCGAGGAGTTCCGCCAATGCGGTACGACGAAGCAATCCCGTATTTTCAAGTACTTATATAAACGAGATTGCTTCACTTTTGCTCGCAATGACGCTTCTGCCGATTTTTTTGCGAAATCATCAACTTTTCAAGTGAGGAAGATCTTCCTGCATGTGCGGGAAGGGCAGGGCATTGATGAATTCATTCGTAAAATCTGGGTGGGTGGTAAGTTCTATATACTCAACCTCCCGGGCCATACGTTCAGCTTCCGCTCTTTTTCCCCTGTTAAGCAAAGCAAGGCGAGCGCCGTCTCCGGCGGCGTTTCCCACGGCGATTATATTTTGCAAATCGCAGACCGGGAACATTCCTAAAATCGTGGCCCTTTCAGGATCGATGTAACTGCCGAAGCCTCCGGCCAGGATGACCTTCTCCAGTCGTTCAACGCCTAAGACCTTCATCAAAATTTTGGCTCCGGCATAAAGGGCCCCTTTGGCTAACTGTACTGCGCGAATGTCGTTAGCCGAAATTGTGATGTCCTGGCTAATAGAGGTTTCCTCAGCTCTGGCGATGACAAACTCATTATGGTTTTCTGTTTTCCGCAATCGGGAATTGGATATGCTGTTTTTAATCCGTCCGTTCTGCTCTAATACTCCAGTCCTGAACATTTCAGCTACGGCATCGATGATTCCCGAACCGCAGATTCCCCGGGCCTGAATCTCAACAGGAGAATATTCATCGCTCCATTTTTCCAGGCCGATGACCTTAAACTTGACATCCAAGGTCTTAGGGTCGATGCGGACGTGTTCAATCGCTCCTGGGGCGGCCCGCATTCCAAATTTGATGTGGGCGCCTTCGAAGGCCGGGCCGGTAGCGCAGGAGGCCGAAACAAGCCTTTGTTTATTCTCCAGAATAAGCTCTCCATTTGTGCCCACATCGATAATCAGGGTGATCTCTTCTTTTTTGAAAGGCTCCTCGGAAAGGATAACGCCTACGTTGTCTGCGCCCACGAATCCGGCTTCGATGGGTAGAACGTGGACGTTCGCTCCCGGATGAATCTTCAGGCCCAAATCCCTGGCTTTGATGTCCAGGGAGTTATGGATTGCCGGAGGGAAAGGGGATAAACCCAAGTGCCGGGGGTCGATTCCTAAAAAAATATGATGCATGGCCGTGTTTCCCACTACGACCATCTCCAGGATATCTTTCGCTAAAATTCCCGCGGTCCCGGCTGCGGATTGGACCAGGCCATTCAATCCCTCAATGATTGCTTCCTGAAGGCGTTTTAACCCATCTTCTCGATCGGTCATGGCATAAGTAATCCGGGTCATTACATCTTCGCCAAAAATTACCTGTGGGTTCATCATCGAGTGAGTAGCTACGACCTGTCCATTATGTAAATTGCAGAGATAAACTGCGACCGTGGTTGTACCTATGTCAACGGCCAAACCGTAAAAATCCTTTACTTTTTCCGGTTGGACATCCAGAATTTCCCGATCCATCCAAACGAATGTCGAAACTTTCCCCTCACCGGACCTCAACCGCTGAGGTAGGCTTTGGAGGGCCGGGAAGTCAATAGACAGGTCTTTAAGCCCACAATTATTTTTCAGAGCCCGACTCAGCCGTTCAAAATCTCCCAGGGGTTCTTTCAAACTCGGTGGCGGCACTTCAACATAATGACACTTTACCCCGGGATTCAGTTCGACCGAATTATTTCGGACTTCCTTGCGGATGACTTGCTGGGTTGTCCGACTCTCACCGGGTATGTAAATAAGAGCATCACCCTGCAATTCCGCCACGCAAGCCAGTCGGTATCCTTCTCCCTGCTCTTTCTGCCCGATGAAATTGCTTTCTTCGGGTTGAAAGGTGGAAAGATTAGAAATCTGCGGCTCAAAAGAGCTTCCTTCGAAGAGACCCTCTTTCGCACGCACCCTACATTTCCCGCAGGTGTGGTTCCCCCCGCAGATGGACTCGATAGCCACCCCTAATTCTTGCGCGGCTTCAAGGATGGTCTTCCCCCGCTCTGCCTGACCCCGTCGTCCGGACGGCTGAAAAATGACGGTTACTTTTTTCTTATTCAAGAATCAATGCTCCAAAGACCCCTCGACCCCTTGAACCCTTTTTTACGGGACCCACACGGTTACAATAGCATTAGCCACGATCAGCTCGTCAGTCTTGTCGCCAAGCTCGGGAACGAATAAGGTTTTTCCCAATAGACCGCCCTGGCGGACCTCAATTTTTTTCTGGCCAAGAGGCAGGGATTTTAATACTCGCTCCTTGTCCACGGATTCCGGGTTCGGGCAGCCGATCAGCACTTCTACAAAAATGTCATCGGGATTTTTTAGGCCGGCCACTTCCCTCAAACCGCAGAGGCAACTGCGGTGGATGGCATCCTGCACCGCTTTTTCGGCGGCGCGGGTGTTGTCCTGACCGTGCTGATCAACCCCCATCCCCACCTCGATAACGAACCTTCTAAGCGCCATTGGATTCCCCTTTACCTTAAATATTTTCTTCTACCTCATACCAGAAGATTCTTTCGAAAGCAAGGGGCCTTTCTGCCTGGCCCTCCTTCACTTTTGAATAAATTGATGAATTCCCAGTAATAGACGAAGCCCGGACGGGAGGGGGATGAAAGAGGGAGCACCGGCGGGAAAAAGATTGAAACATAGCCCGTACTTTTCTTCCGCAAAGAAAAGGCGGGATCGAAGAAAGGCAGGGCATCCTCGGCAGAAGCCCCGCCCTTACCCATGAAAGGAATACTGCCTTGTGCTCCCGAGAGATTCCCCCTCCTGTCCGGGCCGGGATCGCTTCTCACCGGGTCATGAACATCATTCTGAAATCATGGACGAAAATGAAAAGTGAATGGGGACGAGACCCTTCTGAGCTACTTGACGGGTAACCTTTCAATCACGAGTGGTTTGATGACAGAAATATCGGAGGAACTAACCCTGGCAAAGATTCTGTTTTGGCCGGGGGGCCAGGCCGGTACGCGCCGGAAGCATCGGCTGGGACATCCCTGTTCATGGTGTACTCACTGAACCTCCGCCGGAGGAGGCGAAAGGCGTCAGCCCCGCCCCATCCACGGAGAAATCAGCGCCTCATGGTTCCAAGCGGACTGGACTGGCCCCCCGGCCATGGGCGCCCTTGGCCTTTACGCCGAACCTTTCCTCCTCCAACCTTGGCCACCCACCCGTGACTGAAGGGTTACACTTGACGGCTCTATTTCCCTTGCCAATTGATTCAGGAATTTGCTAATCTCACTCCATGATTCAAGGAACTGAAAAACCAATCGAAGAATACAGGATTGTTGAGGAGCCGTACTACCTGCCCATTGGCGATGAAGTGCAGATCTTCACTGCGGCCTATAAAGCCAGATTGCCGGTTTTGTTAAAAGGGCCTACGGGATGCGGAAAGACTCGATTCGTCGAATACATGACTTACTTCCTGGGAAAGGAGATGGGAACTTCCCTTCCTTTGATTACGGTGGCCTGCCATGAAGACCTGACCGGGTCAGACCTGGTGGGGAGGTATCTGCTTAAAGGGGAAGAGACGATATGGGTTGACGGGCCTTTAGCCCGGGCCGTAAAGAACGGAGCCATATGCTATCTGGATGAAATCGTCGAAACCCGTAAGGACACCACAGTCCTTGTACATCCCCTGGCTGATCACCGGCGGATACTTCCCATAGAAAAAAAAGGACAGATAATCGAGGCCCATGAAAAATTTCTTCTGGTTATATCCTACAACCCAGGCTACCAGAGTGTTCTGAAAAATTTGAAACACAGCACCCGCCAGCGTTTTGTGGCCATTGAATTCCGCTACCCGCCCAGGGAAATGGAAGCCCGGATCATTGCCCATGAGAGCGGGGTGAACTTTGATACGGCGAGCGACCTGGCCAAGTTGGCGGAAAAAGTGCGCAATCTTCAGGATCAGGGGCTAGAAGAAGGAGTTTCCACCCGGCTGCTGATTTACGCCGGATTGCTTATTACTCAGGAGGTTGATCCGCGGCGAGCTTGTGAAGTGGCTGTGGCGCAGGCAGTTACTGATGATGCTGACATGGTGAAAGGAATCCGGGAGGTTATCAATTCAATCTTTCCTTAATTTTTCACCACAGAGAACGCAGAGAACGCGGAGAAGTAGAAAATTACAATCACAATCCGAAGAATAATATTGATGGCTTCGTAAAAAGTCATCACTCCGATGAAAACCGGAGTCCAGAGAACTTATAACTATTCGAAAAGACTGGATTCCGGCTGGAGTTTATCCCGATGAAAATCGGGGCCGGAATGACAGAAAAACGTATTTTCCGACTTTTTACGAGATCATCAATATTTATATGCTTTGTTTTGTTAATCTTAAGTTTTATTTCTTCTCTGAGTTCTCTGCGAACTCTGCGGTGAATAATTCGTGGATTTTATTAAAATGAATGAGGAAGAAATCCAGGCCTGGAATCAATTCGCCCAAGATCTGCGGAAGCGTGTTCGCTGGGATATCGAAAAAATCGACAAAGCTTTGCTCAGCGCACTCCCAATCCTTCCAGCGCTAACAACTGATGAGAGAGCCGAGCTTCTGAAAATAGGCTTGAAAGTGGCGGAAAGATCCAGCAAATTCGCCTTGATCTTTCTACGCCTCGCTCCCGGAGCTCTTGCCTCCATCGATCCTTCCTTTCGCCATACCACCCTTCGCTGGGCCGAAATTTTGGCCTCCGAATCAAGAGAAACCCTCCTTGATTTTTTGGAAAAAATTCCCGAAACCATAAAACTCCTCCCGCAAAATGGAGGTTCCGTATATCTTGATCTGGGCCTAAGAATGGCTACCATAGATTGGCCTGTTTCTTTCAAGTATTTTTTGAATTTATCCAAAATAACAAATGATATTTATGCAAAAAACATTATTCGATGGTTTGAAGAAGGGCTACCCTTAATTCAAAAAAATCTGCCTGCGGCCCAGGCTTACTACGGACTGGAATCAAAGCGGTCGCAGGATTTGGGGCAAGTGGAGAATCCGGCTGTTTCCCTTGAAGAAGTTGTCCGTCCCCTCAAATATTTTGCCCAGGCCCTTACCGGGAAAAGCTTGAGTCTCAAGTCATTGCAGGATTTAAAGAGGGGGGTGCAGTCCTCTTTCTATTTCTTGCCGTGCACCGATGGGGAAACAATCTACCTGCCGTCGGTTTCCAGGGAATTTTCTTCTGCGGAACTGAATTTTTCAGCCTACAGGCTGGCCACAGCTCATCAAGCCGGTTATCTGGAGTTTGGGACATTTACCTTTAAACTATCCTCAGTTTATGATCTCTTTCCCCCGGCACTTTTCCGCGCCTGTTTGCAGGCAGTTAAGGATAAGGGGAATTCCATTTCTCCTCTGGAAGCTTTCCTCCGCCTTTTCCCCAAAAGCAACTTAGCGCGGGATATTTTCCATATCCTCGAAGGATCCCGAATCGACTATGGCCTTCGCCGGGAGTACCGCGGTTTGAAAAAAGAAATGGACCTTTTCCTTAAGGAGACTCTGAAAAAAAGACCTTGGCCAAGCTCGCTTCCTCTGCAGGAAGCAGTGCTGGAATCTATTTTGAGGATCACCGTTTTAGGAAAAACTGATGGCCATTTCCCCGGAGTAGTCGCTTTGCGCCTGCCGGAGCTGCTTTCGCTGCTGGCGCCGCTTTGGGAAAAAGGGGCCACCGTTGCAGACTCCGCCCGGGCCACGGTGATCCTTTATCGCTGGCTGAGCGCCTTGCCTAATTTTCGGCCCATGAGCCTTTTCCCGGAAAACGATCTGCAAAATTGCCCCTCACTGAATCGCTCACTTTTGGCAACTGAGGGAATGGATTTTGCGCCCCGGCTTGCCCAAGGGGAGGAGCCGTATAGCAACCTGGCTCCTTTGCCTCATCGGGGACACTTTCGACCTGAGCTGGTCCAGAAGAAATTGCGCCTGCGGGATATCCAAGCCCTTTTGAATCAAATGGAAATTGGCGCTCCCCTTTCAGCGGAAGAGTTAAAAGAGCTTTTAAAGAAGGGAATGGAAGTGGAAACCCAAACCTTTAAAGGGGAAGGGGAGAGCGGCTTTCAGGGTCTATTCCTCACCGACCTGGATGGTTTGAAAAATGTCTTTAGGTCTAAAGCGACCCGGGAGAAGGCCCAGAAATTACTGAAAACCGAAATGGTTGCGCTTATTGAAGAACTCGGAGGAGATAGCGATGGCGCCTATTATTACGATGAATGGGACTGCCAGATCAACGATTACCGGGTGAAATGGTGCTGGTTAAAAGAGAAAGAAATTGAGACAGGTTCATCCGGGTTTGTCTCCGAGATTCTTCAGGCCTACGCGGATTTGGTGGCTGAAGTGCGCCGGCAATTCCAGATGCTCAAACCGGAACGTTTTAAAAAAATTCCCTACCTGGAGAGAGGGGAAGAGATTGACCTCAACGCGGCCATCGAAGCTTCCGTCGATCGCCGGGCCGGCCGTTCGCCTTCTGAAAAAATCTATATCGAGAAGAATCGAAAAGATCGTGATTTTTCCACTCTTTTCCTTTTGGATATGAGCGCCTCCACGGATGAACGGGTGAACGGAAAAGATAAATCACCAGGATCTACCCCTGGCGCACCCGCAGAAAAAAAGATTATCGACATCGAAAGAGAAGCTTTGGTAGTCATGGCCGAAGCTTTAAAAGAGATTGGTGATGAATACGCCATTTTTGGTTTCTCGGGATACGGCAGGAACCAAGTAGATTTTTTTACTATCAAAAATTTTTCTGAAGAATATGGAGAGAAGGTTAAGGGAAGGATTGGGGAGATAAAACCCCAGCGTTCCACCCGCATGGGGCCGGCCATACGACATGCCGTGGAGAAAATGAACGGCCGGGAATCAAAAATTAAAAACATCATCCTGATCAGCGATGGCTACCCCCAGGATTACGATTACGGGGAAGATCGGGCCGACAAGGAATACGCCCTTCATGATACGATGATGGCCCTGGAGGAAGCTGACCGGAAGAATATTCATACTTTTTGCATCACGGTGGATCGGGCAGGAAATGACTATCTGCGGAAGATCTGCCAGCCATCCAGATACCTGGTCATTGAGGAAACTGCTGCGCTTCCCCGGGAACTTCCTAAAATCTATCGCCGCTTGACCACCTGACTCATAAAAATTCACCGCAAAACACCTACCGATAATTTTCTTGATATGGCAAGGAATTTGATGGTATAAACCTATCCAAAGATATTTGAAATTTCCATCTGATCCCCTCCCCCTTTGATGGGGGAGGGTGAGGGTGGGGGTGAATAGAAAAATGATCCCCCTCCCCTTCATCCCCTCCCGCCAGGGGAGGGGAGATTTTAGGGATATTATTAAAGTCTGAGAAGAAAATTCTCAGATTGAAAGATGTAAGAATCTAACAATTCCAGTCCAAATTCTCATAAAAGGAATAAAGGTCATATCAGCCTTGGCTTTCTCCTTAATTATTTGAGGAGGTAATATGTGCCGAAACATGGAAGCCCCATTTCTCGAAAAGAGGGACGGGGTTCTTTTATTTCTCTTAGCACCGCAGCGCCTATCTGCCGGTTTCCCGGCAGATGCCCCAAATGCCCATCGGGACACTTCAGGAACCCGGTCGCCCCGTTTTGCAAAATTGTGTAAAATTTAATTGAGAAGAGGAGGTATACAGACATGGGAGAAAAGGATTTGAAGAAAAATTAGTAGGTTCCTATGATATTTATGAGCGAGCAGCAGAGGAAGGGGTGCGTTCATATGGGCTGGATGCAAACTTTCTTGTTTATCATTTAGTCCAAAAAGAACCGCTAAACTTTATTATGGAGGCGGCCTTATGATAAAGACATACAGGGATCAGATTTAATATTTAGGCAACGACCTTATTTTTGTCCTGATTTAAATAAAGAGGAGGTTGGAAGATGAGGGCCTATAAGTTTTCAGTGGTAATTGAAAGGGACAGGGATGGGTATTTTGCCTTCTGTCCCGAACTTCAGGGTTGCTACACACAGGGTGACACTTATGAGGAGGTTTTGGAGAATATCAAAGACGCTATCCACCTGCACATAGAAGACAGGATTGAAAGTGGTGAAGAAATTCCTCAAGCAGAATCATTAAGCCTCACTATGATGGAAGTAGCAGTATGAGTGAAAAACTACCGAGAGTAACTGCTGCTGACCTAATCAGAGTGTTAGAGCGGGCGGGTTTTTCCTTTTCACGACAGAGTGGAAGCCATAAGATATACAAAAATAAAGAAAGCAGAAGGGCAACCGTCCCTTATCATACAGGAAAGATTCTCCACCCGAAAGTTTTGGCAAGCATTCTAAGGGATGCTGACTTGACCGTGGAGAGATTTAAAGAATTTTTAAAATGATTCCCGCCCGCTTGAAGGGGTAAGAAAATTCCTTTATCTTAGAAAAGTATATTTACGACCAAGCATTTCCCATGGACAAGAATAAAATATTTATTTCGGGGATCGAGCCTCCGTTCGCGAAAGGCGGGACGTAGTTCCCTTGATTCCGATATTCTTGGGGCGAAGGTGAATTAAGGAAAGAATTTCTCGGTTTCCAAAGGCACGGTACTGTTGTTAAGTCTGCACTCCGCTTCCATATCGAGACTTTTGGGAATGGAACCCTTGATTGCCAGTAGTTAAGAATGTCGAATAAGGATATAATAATTGGTAAATTGGAACCAATTTATTCCCTCAAATTTTGAATACGACTTTGATCGCGATAAACTTAGGAGCCATGGAGTAACTTTTGAAGAGGCGGTCGAATGTTTTTTCTCGAATTATGAGATTCGTAGAAATAAAGCATACAAAGACCGTTACCAGCTTATTGGCAATACAGTTGGAGGGCGGAGAGTTAGAATAATTTTTCAACTTAAACCGGGCAATATTGTTCGGATTATCACAGGATGGAAAATATGAAAGCAAAAAGAAAAATTAGGAGTGAAGAAGAAATCGATCGTATCGTAACCGCTCAGGCAGATGATGAAACTGCGTGGGGGAAACCTGTGAAGGTCCGTAGATCAAAATCGACTTCTGTATCAATCCCGGGGGCATTGGCGGCACAGGCAGCTTTCTTTGCACGTTTGCATCGTGAGGCGAATTTAGACAACTGGCTCAAGAGGATTATACAGGAGAGATTAGATATAGAAGAAGCGGCCTTTTCTGGATCCAGAAAAGATTTGCTTACAAAGAACGGCCGCTGAGCAAGGCCAAAAGATTAGCAGCCAAAGGCCTTGCTCTTCTTTCGGTCTATCGGAATGCTGCTGTTCGCGAGGACATGGCGCTGACCGCTCCACAGCACAGTGCCTATCTGCCGGTTCCCGGGCAGGTGACCAAATGTTCCTTCAAGACATTTCGGCAGCCCGGGCATCCCCTTAGATGAAATTGTGGCTATTTGGAAAATGTGGTAATCCTTAGAAAGCTGGAAAACCAATAGGAAGTAATGGGATGAACAGTCTAACCAATGAGCTTCGCCGGCTCCGTGAGGATGACCCAGATGTGGCGTTTATCCTTGATTTATTCGGGGAAATCGAGCGGGTTTATCAGGGAGCGCTGGAAGCAATGGGAACCGCCAGCAAGCCTGCACCTGAGGTAATGAATTCGGCCGAGGTAACTGTCTCATTTCGGCCTACACCTTCATCGTCGGGTGAATAGAAAAGGTAAATCGGGTTCATGGCGAAGCGAAAGAAAAAACGCCAAAGTGGACGAGATAGAACGGAATCCAAGGCCATTCAAGAGAGGCAGCTAATGGATGATTCTTCCAAGTTAGATCGGCTACCTGTGACCTATCAGGCACTTACCGATTACTTGAGATAACAACGGCACAAAAGCATTCTGAATAAATCCTTCACTTCCTTTTGGACCGAAAACAATAAGGCGCTATGTCGCTGCGCGGCATAGACTTATCGTCTTGTTATACGAAATTATGATCGCTTGTTAAAAACATTGTTGATATGATATAAATAATTTAGAGCTTATCCTTAAATAAGTCGTGGTTTTAAATCCCTCTTTGAAAAAGGGGGACATAGGGGGATTCAATTTGGGATTTCCGAGCAAAATCCCCCCTCGCCCCCCTTTGCAAAGGGGGGAATTCTATTTACGGACAAGTTTTTAATGGAGGTAATGAAAAAATGTTGGGAATAAAGCAGGAAGTCATAAGAATGATCCAATCTCTGCGGGATGACGTTACCATTGACGACATTATGGCGGAGTTATATTTCAAATCCCAGGTTGACGCCGGTTTGAAGGAGCTTGATGAGGGAAAAGGTATTCCTCACGAAGAAGTTGAAAAACGGATGTCAAAATGGCTCTCAAGATAAAATAGTCTCCAAGGGCCGCTTCCAATCTTGAAGAAATCTGTGACTACATCGCCAAAGATTCTCAATACTACGCCATCCTTTTTGCAAAGAAGGTAACCAACATAGTTAAAGCCATTCCTCAATTCCCCAAATCAGGCCGGATTGTTCCAGAATATGGAAATGAGAACTTAAGGGAAAAGATTTACGAAAACTACAGAATCGTGTATCGCCTTAAGGGTAAACTTATAGAAATTGTTGCTATCTGTCATGGCGCAAAACCTTTCCGAACCAGCTCAAGCCAGCCGACCCCAACTTCACCGGGATCGGGTCCAAGTTGATCTCCATTATGTTCATCAGGTTGGCGGCCTGGAAATTCTTCTTGACTTATTTTAAACAAAATTATAAACAATTTTCGTACGGCCAGCTCACGTGAAACAATCCCTTAAAGTTATTTCTTTGACCAATAAACCTCTTCGCCGACAAAAGACGGAAGGGGAAGGAAGTTATCTTTGTTTCATAAGAGGAGGTGAGGGATGCTTACCAGCATGCGTTTGAAAAAATATTCGGAGTGAAACTCATTCTGGGCCGGCTGAGTGAAGTGGAGATGGATTATGAGCAGGAAAACCGGCAGAAGTATTCTCCAGAAATCCTTCTGGCCCGCACCGAAAAAAAGAAATTCGGCCCCCTTCCTTCTGGAGTTAAACGGGGCGAAACGATTTGGAAGGTTCCCAGGGGAGGATTGATTCGAGCCGTGGTTTTGACCAAAGAAAGCCAAATTCATAATCTTCTTTTTTCCGGAAACATCCTTTGTTCACCGGTTACCGCTCTGGAGGAAGTGGAAGTAGCTTTGAAAGGAAGTCCCGTTGACGAAAAAATGATCAGAGAAAAGGTTCAAACCATTTATGAAAAGTTAGGTTATCAGTTTACCGGAACGACCCCCGATGATTTGGTTCGGCTGGTACTGGAAGCGGTGGGCAAAGCTTCTTGAAAAGGTGGGTTTTAAGACCTTTCTTATATTTTGGGCATTTACCTATTTGGAGTTGTTTCGGATTTCGATTTTTCTTATTCACCTGCTTGGTTCCGGCCTTAGTGGGTTAGGAGGGTTGAAATGAGCGGGATAAAGTTTTTCGCCGCCTAGGTTTCTTTCTTCCGGCTGAATGGGAACGAACTGGCCTGGGAATGGAAGGGGGCATCGATGGCCGGCAAGAAAGCGGTGGCCAACTACGATGAAGACAGTCTGACTATGGCCGCTGAAGCAGGCAGGAATCGTTTGATGGCGGTAGTGGCCTGCGGATGATCTATGAGGTCTATAAACAATTGCAGGGTAGAACAGGTAATAACTTTCTTGAAATGTCAAGATACAAGACCTGACACCAGATGGTGGGATATTCAATTTTATCCTATTATTTTTGCCAAAAAAATTCCAACCATGGTAAGGGCAATGATAAATTTACCAACCACGCCGCCGAGAAAGCCTATTAGAGTTCCCAGCCCGATTTTCAGGGAAGCATTCATCTCCCGGCCACGAAACAACTCAAGAAGAAGCGCTCCGACAAATGGGCCGATGAGGATTCCCAAGATACCGCCGAAAAAAAGTCCGATGATTCCTCCGATAAAAGCCCCGGCCATTCCCCAGCGACTGGCCCCGAACTTTTTTGCCCCCAGAATGGAAGCAAGATAATCCAGGACCTGACTTAAAATTACCAGTACCAAAAGCACGGTCAGTGTGCCCCAGGTTATAACCATAAAATCCGTATGCCAGGCGTAGATAAAGGCGCCCAGAAGAATCAGAGGAGAGCCGGGAAGAAAAGGCAGAATTGAACCCGCAAGGCCTATTAACATTAGGGATGCAGTAAGAATGATGATGATAACGTGGAGGAACATGAAAACTATAAGACCTCCGTGAATTTTTTCTTGTTTGATTAATATAATGGAGGTTTTCCAAAAAGGAAAGGCTCATTAAATTAGCCACAGATCCCAGAGTTTTTAAAACCATCAAGTTAAGTGCCCAAAGTTAACTAAAATGCCCAATGTTAAAAAAGAATATTTCTTTAATATCAAGGCGGACAATTCCATCCAAGTTAGCTGCGGCCTTTTTAACCTTGACGTCCAGATTATCTTATCGATAAAATTTCTCTGCGTCTTATCCAGCAATGCCGTATTGAAAAGGTGTCCGTAAATTCAGGAAGTGGGGGGCAAGAATTCGGGGAGAATAAGGATACCCCGCGCCCTTAACTTCATTGTATAGGAAAATTTTTTTTGGACACGGATGTACACAGATTATCAGGATAAACTAAAAAGAAAATAATTATCTGCGGTTATCTGCGTAAATCTGCGTCCTATTAAATTTAAGAAGCTTTTCCCTATGACCTTTTCAACCGTACAATCAACAACCAAAAAAAAATTTAAACTGTACTGTCTCTGGCTTCTCCTCCTGGTGTTTTTTCTCGGGGCCAAGGCCCAGGCCGGGGAGATGGTGCTGATTCCGGGCGGGAAATTTGAGATGGGCTCTGATAAGGGAGAACCAGACGAACGGCCTGTGCATACAGTTTATGTAGATGCATTTTACCTGGACCGCTATCCGGTTACAAACGCCGATTATGCCCGATTTCTGAATGCCTGTGGCAACCGCAAAGAAGGAGGCAAAAAATGGTTGGACACTGACAGCCTTTTTTCCTGGTGGCTGTGTAAGATTAAATTCAAAAATGGCCGTTTTATTCCCAAATCCGGTTATGAAAATCATCCAGTGGTAAAAGTTTCCTGGCACGGGGCCCGGGCCTATGCCAGTTGGGCAGGAAAACGATTGCCGACGGAAGCCGAGTGGGAGAAAGCAGCCCGTGGTGGATTAAAAGGAAGAAACTATGTTTACGGGAACAACCTTAGCCCCGAGCAGGCGAACGTGAAGGGCCTGCAGGCAACTTATCCGATCGGTCTTTATCCCCCTAACGGTTTTGGTTTATACGACATGGCGGCCAGTGTCTGGCAGTGGTGCAGCGACTGGTATGACCCGGCATATTATGCCCGATCGCCAAGGCAAAACCCCAAAGGGGCAGAAACAGGTTCATTAAAGGTATTGCGAGGGGGCTCATGGTTTCATGAAGGGAGCTGGCGCGTTTCCAGCCGGGGCGCAGACACTCCCGCCAGCGATAATTTTTGTTTCGCCACCGGTTTTCGCTGCGCCAAAGACGTGGATAAGGATGTTAAATTACCACAGAGGACCCGGAGATCACAGAGTTTTTAAAACCATGATTAAGAAAAGGTAAAGAATATGTCAAACGTCTAAAGTGATCCAGCTTAAGGCTACACCAAAGTTGAAAAAAGGAATTTCCTATACAATTAAATTAGCCATAGAGGACACAGGGCGGCAGAGCCGCAACTAAAAAATATTCACCGCAGAGGACGCAGAGATCTCAGAGATATAAAGAAAGATGAACTCGTAAAAAGTCCCGTTTTCGTCATTGCGAGGAGTTCCGCCAATGCGGGACGACGAAGCAATTCCGTATTTTCAAGGATTTATAAAAACGAGATTGCTTCGCTTTCGCTCGCAATGACTCTTCTGCCGACTTTTTACGAGATCATCAAGAAAGATCTTAAAAAAGAAAATTTAGGACACAGATAACCATCGATAAACACAGGTTTTAAGGCAACGCAATCCGCCTAAGGATGGCCCGCGGTGGCGGGGACTCTTTAAGAAGCCATCAAAAAAAGAACTTTACAATGCCTATTGCAATAATTATCCCCACCACATCGGAAATAAGGCAAATCGAAACAAGATACCTTGTGTTTTTAATTCCCACAGCTCCAAGATAAACGGCCAGAACATAAAATGTGGTCTCGGCGCTTCCCATGATGACCGCTGAAATCATGCTGGTCAGGGAGTCCGGACCGGTCGTTTTTACGATATTGGTGAACACCCCAAGCGATGCGCTTCCGGATAATGGTTTAATAATGGCTATGGAAAGCACCTCGATCGGGATATTGAGAACGGTAAAGAGTCCGCGGAACAACTCTTTGGTGAAATCAAATGCCCCGGAGGCCTGAAATGATTTAACCGCGATGAAGATTGCCAGAAGATAAGGGAAAATTTTTAGAACAACGGTTACTCCATCCTTTGCTCCGGCCACAAAGCAATCATACACCCTCACTTTTTTGGCAACCCCGTAGGCCACGGCAAAAAGTATAAAAACAGGAATGATCAGTTGGGAAATCAGATTTACCGTGCTCATTTGAAAATCTTCCTGCACGTAAAAAGAGTTCCTACGGCAAAAACAGCTGATAGAATCGTTGCCAGAATGGTCGGGAGAACGACACCTGAGGGATTTTTCGAGCCAAACTCAGCAAGAATACCGATAACGGTAAAGGGAATCAGTTGAATGCTGGCGGTATTAATGACGATGAACAGCATCATCTCATGGGTTGCCGTTTCAGTGTCCTTATTTAGCGACTGCAAATCCTGCATGGCTTTAATGCCCAGCGGGGTAGCGGCATTTCCCAGACCGAAAAGATTGGCCAGGAAATTAAGGGTTATGGAAGTAACTGCCGGATGGTCCTTGGGAATATTTTTAAATAGCCGGGATATGAAAGGCCTGAACAGGCTGGAAAGCCGGTGAATCAGTCCTGAATCTTCAATGATTTTTGTTATACCAAGCCAGAGGGCCACGATGCCGAGTAAGAATAAGGAAACCTCAACCGCGGATTTCGCGCCGTCAAAAATAGATTTGGTAAACTCGTCAAGCTTGCCGTTGATTACGGAGAAGATGACACTGACAGTGATTAAAAAAAACCAGATCGTATTCATCTGACTTTAAGTGATTTTTTATAAGTATTTAGCTCGGACAATGCCCCGATGGGCAGGGTGATTTTGTTTTTCACGTGTCCGATATAAGGGCAGTGCACCAGCGGGAAATTGATTTTCATCTGGTCTGCTAAAATCTTATAGACATCTTTATTTTTCAGCCCCTTAAAATCGCCCAGGATGAGGCCTTTTACCTTGCTTAACTTTCCGGTCAATATCCAATGAGTAAGGTTTCTATCTACTTCATACAGTTTTTCATCTACATCTTCAAGAAATAAAATAGAGCCCTTTGGATCGATTTCCCACTCCGTGCCGATGAGGGATGTTAGGGTTGCCAGATTGCCTCCCTTCAGGATGCCCCGAGCGGTTCCGGCGCGATACACGCTTACCGGCGCGGCGTCAAACAGGTTCTTGTTAGGGAAGCCGTTTAGTCCATTTAAGAACGAACGGATCGTGAACTTAGATGGATCGGAAAAATTTAATATCATGGGCGAGTGAAGAGTAATCAGACCAGTCCTCTCATATATGGCATTGAGCATGGTGGAGAGGTCGCTAAAACCGGCGAATATTTTTGGGTTTCTACTGATCAGGTCAAAATCAAGATAGGGAAGAAGTTTTATGGAGCTATATCCGCCCCGCTGCGCAAGTATTATCTCAATTTTCTTATTTAAAAAGGCATTGTGTATCTGTTTAACCTTTCTGCTGGTGGATGGCAATTTATTAACAAAGCCTTTATTCAGAACCTTAAACCCTAACTTCTCCAGGTTTTTTACGCCGCAAAAAAAATCTTTCTTTTTTTGGACAAGCCAGCTTGGGGTTATTGTATAAACGACTTTCAAAACGACCCTCCTCTTTAGGATATGCGCTGGGAAACCAAAAGCGTGAATAATCCTTATTACATCCAGAGCTTATTATTTGTGCAATCTACAGTCAAGAAATAAGTAAGGTTTTGCCCTGATTCGCTTTTAAATATCCTTTTATTTTCGTTTGACACGCCCCGGGAGGAGGCGTAAACTCCGAATATCAAGAACATGTGTTCCAACGAATAGCGGTGAAAATATGATGAGGTAATAAAGATGGCCAAGGAACTGACTACCAGCGCCCAAAAAGTCCAAGATGCCCTGACAGCACGAGGGCTTACCTGCCTGGTAGTCGAGCTGCCGGATAGCACTCGTACGGCTGAGGAGGCAGCTGTGGCGGTAGGCTGTAAAGTCGGCCAAATTGTTAAATCCCTTGTTTTTCGAGGAAAGCTTACGGGCCAGCCCATTTTAGTTCTGGCCAGCGGACCCAATCGCGTCAATGAGATTAGAATAGGCGAGCTTGTCTCTGAGCCGATTGAGAAGGCCAATGCTGATTTTGTGAGAAAGAAGACGGGTTTCGTGATCGGTGGGGTTCCGCCCATCGGCCATATGGAAGCGCTGCCGACTTATATTGACGAGGATTTGCTGCAATACCAAGATGTGTGGGCAGCTGCTGGAACACCAAAGGCAGTTTTCAAGATATACTCTTCTGACCTAAAAAGGGCGACGGGGGGCACGGTAGTTTCTATCAAGTGAGCTTCCTGCAAAAGTCCGTAATTTACCCTTCGACAGGCTCAGGGCGAACGGGCTTAGGTTGAAATTATTTAGTTTTTCCGTTCGTGGTGAGCCCTTCGACTCACCGTTTGCCCTGAGGTTCTCGAAGGGTGAACGGTTCGCTCAGGACAAGCTTGTCGAACCACAAAAAAATACTTTTGCAAGAGGCTCAAATGATTGGCGATTTCGTCCGGGCAACAAATAAACCCTAAGGCTGCATAAACGGCGGAAACAAAGCTGGTCTTCGCGGCCTCAGGAGGCGATTGGATGTAATAAGTGAAGGGATCGGCCGAACCCACCTCTGGCGCATTCCTCCGGGAGCATGGGTTGAGTTGCCTGGACATTGAGCGGACCCGTTGCCGAAGCTTCTTTGGTCAACTTAACCAGGCCTGAAATCTCGGCAGCTTTTGCAGCGTTAGGGTAAACTTCTCCAGGGTTCATCTTCTGCCATTTCAAACAACAAACCACGGGGGGGTAGGGGAGGTGTTTTATGAAGAGAGTTTATCTGTCGTTCATTTTGGCTATTTATTTGCTCGTGAATGTGCCGGCATATGCCGAGCCGGTAAAAGAAGAGGTTTTCAAAGCCGTTGTTAAGATCCGCTCAATCATTCCCAAGGATGCCCCAACAGCTCGAACCCTGGGAACGGAACGGCAAGGGAATGGCGTGGTCATTGATGAACAAGGCCATATTCTAACGATCGGCTACCTCATCATAGAAACCGAGAAAATCGAAGTAATCGGCCCGGATGGTAAAACCATCAATGCCACTTTTATTGGCTTTGACCACAACACTGGTTTTGGTCTTATTAAAACAGAAAAACCTTTAAACGTGGGGCCCATGAAGCTGGGGAAATCGTTGAGGATCAAAGAAGGCGATCAAATTCTGGTAGCGGGGTATGGGGGAGCATCGGCGGTTCAAGGAGCCTGGGTCATTGCCCGCAAAGAATTTACCGGATACTGGGAATACCTTCTGGAAGAGGCTATCTTTACTGCCCCGGCCATTCCCGATTTTGGCGGCGCCGCTCTGATCAACCGGGAAGGAGATCTCCTGGGCATTGGGTCGCTTTTTACTCAACTAATAATCCCGGGGTTAGGGGCAATTCCCTGCAATGTATTTGTTCCCATCGATCTCCTATCGCCCATATTGGAAGATCTTATGACTAAAGGCCGTCCTCGTGAGGCCCCGCGGCCCTGGCTGGGCCTGAATGCGGAAGAGGCCCATGGGCGTGTTATCGTAGTGCGGGTCACAACCGGAGCTCCGGCTGAACAAGCAGGCCTAAAGCCTGGCGACATCATACTTAAAGTGAGCGGAAAAGCAGTGAACGGACTTTCAGATTTTTATCGGAAGGTTTGGGGGCTGGGCAAAACCGGGGTGGAGGTTCCGCTCAGTATCCTTCAGGGAACCCAGATTCGCGACATAACCATTCGCTCATCTGACCGCTACCAGTTTCTCTGGCTTAAACCGAAGAAATTAATTTAATTGTATCACTACTGTCCAAATAAAAATTTTAACATAACATAAAACGCTATGACTTCATTGGATAATTGCAATATTTTGTACGGGAACGATTTGAATTTTGAAAAAGGCTATACTCCCCTAAAAAAGGAGGTGGCCAATGAATCGAGGTCGTACAATCTTCGCACAAGCCATGC